>Ga0213823_1000251_pt1 | contig 52293 bp, 76 predicted proteins | sample MC6MC0907MG_FD_179887 | JGI IMG/M metagenome (GOLD analysis project Ga0213823, IMG submission 179887) | Enriched soil aggregate microbial communities from Iowa State University, Ames, United States - MC6-MC0907-MG | ecosystem: Environmental > Terrestrial > Soil > Unclassified | place: USA: Iowa...
GTGTTTCATTCAGGTATTATGGCGCCCGCAACGCAAACGGAGGTGTGGCCGAGTGGTTTAAGGCAACGGTCTTGAAAACCGTCGACTGTAACAGGTCCATGAGTTCGAATCCCATCGCCTCCGCCATTTTATGTACGACAAAGCCCTGATTATTCAGGGCTTTGTCGTTTCTGGCGCTCACGAAAACTTTTGCCTTTCGGTATGTGTTCCATAACTTTTGTGGACGCGTTCCATAACTCGATCGAATTTTCCCCTCTCCGGCGTCCTGCCAATCGTTAAAACACTCTTCATGTAACACGGTGCTACGCTGATGCCTTGGCTGCCAAGGAAACCAAAATGCCCAACTCCGACCTGCTCCCTCCCCTACTCTTCAAGATCAACGAAAACCAGCTCGCGCTCGAAGCCGCCATCATGGAACTGTCCAACTGGGTCGAGCAGCGCGGATCGGCTGATGTCGCCGAGAACGTCCGCGGCGCTCTCTGGACGATCGACAAAAACGAAGAGTTCATCAAGATGACCCTGGCGGTTTTGATGGCGCCCGACTGACAGCTCGTCGCCTCACCCTCGCCCACGTTATCCGTCTCGATTACTGTACATGCATACAGCTTTTGTACAGCGAATCTCTTTCCATGAATTTCGATCAAGCCAAATCTCTCCGGTTCCAGCAATGGCGCGCGACTCTCGACGACCAGGACTTTCGCATGCAGAACCCGGAGGCACACCGGGAAACGCTTCATCAAATGGCGGCCGCCTTGCATACAGAGGGACTGATCGACCAGCTTGAGCAGTTCGATATGAACGAGATGGCAGACGCTGCCTACTGGCATTCTGTTGAGGAGCTGCAAAACTCGCCGGGCCAGTACCGAGGAGCGTCGACCTACGATGTCGTTCAGATCGACACCGGGAGGCTGCTTGGCAAAATCAACCGGTCGATATTCAACTTCGAAAGCGACGAACCACGCGGCGCCTCCTTTACCTACGACGGCAAGGTTTACTCTGGCGCAGACGGTGTGCGGCTGACCTTGGGGCTTTCCCGAAACATTGGGAAAATCTCAGGCCTGATGCTGGAATTGAACGGGCGCCTGCATCAGCTGGTTGAAACCGAACGAGTCGTTCGCGGTGTTGATTTCAAGCCAATGGATGATCCAGACGCTTACCGCGCTCTGGTTGATGTTGCGCAAATCGCCCAGGAAGAGCGCGACCTACACGTCTTTGAAAAGGTGCGCCCTCACATCGAGTCGGCGGTTTTTTGCATGTGCCCCACCTGCCTCGATCGATTTGATGCGCGCGATGACTGCCCAACTTGCATCGGAAAAGGTTTTGTGACGAAGACGGCACCGGCGGGTCTACGCTGAAGGAACCATGCGAGGAACGGGCAATGTGTGGACGACTAACACAGTACAGCGGCATTCACGACTTCGTGGCGGCGCTGAGCATGCCGAATGCCCTGATCAACACGACCGGAGAGCAGCCCTTAGAGCGGTATAACGCCGCGCCGACCGCTCAACTCGCTCTCTTTCACCAGGAGGGACAATTCCTGCACGCGGACATGGTTCGGTGGGGATGGCGACCACACTGGGCGAAGGATCGCGCCGCGCCGATCAACGCTCGAGTGGAGAAAGTCGCCCACGGCCCGTTCTTCCGTGCCATCTGGCCGCACCGGGCGATCATCGCCATCAACAACTGGTTCGAGTGGGTCGACGAAGGTGGGCCGAAAAAGCAGCCCTACCTGATCCGGCACCGGGACGGCTCCCCGATTCTGTGTGCTGCCATCGGCCAATACCCGAACGAGGAGCACGGGCCAGGCGAGCATGATGGCTTCGTGATCATCACAGCCGACAGCGCCGGGGGCATGGTCGATATCCACGACCGGCGGCCGGTAGCACTGTCACCGGAGCGGGCTCGGGAATGGCTGGACCCGGCCACGCCGAAAGAGCGCGCCGAGCAAATGGTGCTGCACCAGGGCGAGCCGACAGATGTGTTCGAGTGGTACAAGGTTGACCGGGCCGTGGGGAACGTCCGGAATCAGGGCCCCGACCTGATCAAGCCGATCAAATGACTCAAACCTGCGTCAGCGTTTTCAGGCGCTCGACCAGGGCGGCTTCGAAAATGATGTACAGCCTTTCAGCATCTCCGGAACGCAAAGCCCCGCCGGTTTCCAGCCCCAGCACGAAGCCATCCGCCCGCGCGCCCGCCTTCACCGCGATGATCATCGAATCAGCCCGGACAATCTGCGCCAGCAGCCGGTCCGCCTCCCGCTGCATCTTCTCGCTCAGCACCACACCTTCCACGTCAGCCACCTATTACCTTCACTACGACATCCAATAAATGACAGAAAGGACGACTGCAACCCAGATAATAGTCATCACAATCGAGTAGCCAGCCAATTGCTTGTCCATGCGCACCGTTCACACCGTTCGAATCAGAATGATGGTTCACCCTCCCCGGTTCTGCAACACAAGCGCTGTGACATCAGGGCCACGGCCAGGAGCCCGAGCAATCGAACTCAAGCAATTTTGTTATTTCATCCGACCGCCGGAATCCCGCCGGAGATCGTTACGTGTTACAAAATAGTTACAGTTGCCTCGATCTCTACAACAGGTATTTGACATGGATGTTATGCACATGATCTCGATCATCAGCTTGGACTTGTTGTTCGCCTGGATTGGAGCATTGTTGCTCGGCGTGTGCAGCCAGGGAGTTCATGCTTACCGAAGCTGGGTCAACGATGATTCATCTCCAGTTCCACGCAATCCAGTGCTGGTTCGAGTATTGGATTTTTTTGCGCTCAATCACGGGGACAGGCTTTCCCACAGCCTGATAATCACCTGCTCCATCATCGCTTGGCCGATTGGGCTCGTAATTTTCTTTCCTGCGCTGCTGATGCTTCGTGCAAAGAAACGCAAGCGCGAGGAGCGCCCAAGCCTCACCAACGACGAACCACCTCATCTCTTCGATGACAAGCTTGCTGGCCAGCCTTCTAAAACGGCGAGCATGCGGGAGGCAATCAGCAGCTGATCCGCGCATTCTGGAAAGGCCCTCGAACCTATTCAGAATTCTTCGGTTCGAGCGCCCGTATGTAGGCCTGGCACGCCTGCAGCGCGATCAGCCCCCGGTCGCCATCATCGGTGATGGCGACAATTCGTTGAGCATGCGCCGGGTCAAGTCGGGCTCGTACGGCTGCATGATCCACGCCGCTGGCTCCGGCGGTGGCTGGCACACGGCAGCCCTTGGCAACGTCTGTTGCGTCGAGGAGGACTGACAACCGCAGATCAGCGGTAGCAAGGCGATCGCGCAGCAGAGCCTGGTCTTTTTGTGCATGGGTCATCTTCTCGAAGTGGGTTTTCTCGCTAGCCGCCAGCCGATGTTCCAGGGCCAGGCGCTTGTCCTGCTCGGCCTGCTGGGCGGTCGCGGCTGCCTGGTTCAGTTGGCTGATGGCGTCGGCGTGCTGCTGGGCTTGCTCGGCCAACTGCTTCCCGTAGCGCCAGTCCTGGAACTGCCAGGCACTGCCGGCACCGATCAGCACCAGCGCCAGCGCGCCGATCACTCGCCACGGCACGGCAATCACGCCAGCACCTTCAGCGCTTTTTCGTAGAACGCCGCGCGCTCAGCGGCTCCGTTTGGCACCCGTCCGCGCCGGCCGGTGTTGATGATGCTGCCGATGTTCGCGTTATCGCCGACATCAGCCAGGGTGTTCAAGCCGTTGATTCCCCAGAACCAGGCCGCCGACATCGCGGCATGCTGCGGCAGCTCCAGCAGTTCCGGGTGGCTGATCAGGTCCAGGTCCAGGGCCTCGCCGCACGCTGCGTAGTTCGCCCGGCCGGTGACCTGAATCAGCCCGCGGCCGCGGTACTTGAAGCCATCGCCGGCGACGACATTGCCCAGGTCTTTGCGCCCCTCATAACCGCGCTGGGCGGCGGTCGGCCCCCAGATCTCGCGCACATAGACCAGTTGGCCGGATTCGTGGCCAATCTGGGCGATGAACGCCGCAACGCGCTTGTTGCCGACAATCTGGTACTGCTGCATCGCCGTGTTCAGGGCGGGTACAAAAACGCCGGCTTTGGTGCCGGCGTTCGGGAGGATCTGCAGCAACTGCTGCTGAGTAATGGGCATGGGTGTTCTCCAGGCAAAAAAAATCCCGCTCGATGGCGGGTATTCGGTTTGGATCAGAAAACGGTAGGTCACACAGACCAGTCCACACAGACGGTATTTTCAGTTGTAGAATCGGCTCCTTTTTTCCAGCAAGAGCGCAAAAGCAAGATGACGCACGTACCAATCGATAACAAAAACACTGACATCGAGGTTCTGCGTGCCTATGCCATCGCTATCACAGTTATTGCGCACCTCAACATTCTGATCCCTCAATGGTATGGGGTAACCGCGTACTTCTGGCTCGGAGGCGGAGTAGACCTTTTCTTTTGTATATCCGGCTTCTTAATTGCCGGAACATTAATGAGAAGTTCACAGAGCATTGGGTTCGTACGCTATGCATCTTCATTTCTTGTAAAACGCGCATTCCGCTTGTGGCCAGCAGCGATTCTATGGGCCACCGTAACCCTCTTCATCTCTGAATCGTTTGATGTTGCGAGAACTTTCGGGCCTCAAGACTTAGTACTGCAATCATGGATTTACGGAATTCTCAACATTGAGAATATCCACATTTGGATGATCGGAAACGCAGAACACCCTACACCGATTTGGCATTATTGGAGTCTCTCACTTGAAGAGCAATTTTACTTATTGCTTCCGGCAACACTGTACTTTGTCAAAGATAAGAGATTCTTAATTGCTCCGATTCTGGCTTTCGCGCTCTATCAGACGCTCACTATCAGACCTTGGGGCACTATATGGTGGTTCACTCGCAGTGACGCCTTGTTGTATGGAGTGACGATCGCCATATTATGGCAATACTATCCAGATCAAATACGCAATTTCTTTATTGGGAGACGAAAAAGTTCTTTGACCATCTTGATGGTTATATTGCTACCACTTCCCGTCCTACTTTCAAAGACCAGCTGGTCACCTTACTACATGGGACTTGTTTCGATTTCTGCCACTTCATTAATTCTGTTGGCTTCCGCAAATCTCAGCTTGCTTGGAAGACAAGGAAAGCTCCACGCAGCCGCTATGTACATTGGCTCAAGATCCTATTCTATATACCTTATTCACAACCCTGTGTTCGCTATTACAAGAGAGCTGATACTGCAGCTGGAAATATCCGAATTACAAAGCAAGGGCTCCACGCTTATGGCGCTTATAGCCGCCATGACGGCGACAATAGTGATCTCAGAATTTTCCTATCGACTGATCGAAACACCGTTGAGAATTTATGGTGCTCGGTTATCCATAGAAAGGTTAAAGCGTGCTCCAGTCGTCCCGCTCCAGCCGTAGTAGTGGAGCAAAATAGGCAGAAAGAATCGAGATTAGACCGGAAACCCTGGTACTCGCGAACCTCTCGGTAGGATCTGCAGCAGCTGCTGAGTGATGGACATAGGCGTTCTCCAGGCAAAATCCCGCTCAAGAAAGGGTTGCGGGTTCATGGGGAATTTTCCTCAGGCGGGGCAACGGGCCAGTTGATGCTGTCAGGCCACCCTGCCTGGTCAGGTAGGCGGTTCAGCTCAACGCGGTATTTCTTCCAGGCCTTGAGCAGAGCAATGTCAGCGGTCGTTGCGTCGTCGATGTCGACTGCGTCCTGCAACGGCGGTATTGCATAGTCAGCAATTGCGCGGCGGCGCGCGCACTCAGCCACCGCCACGGCAACAGGGTCCACTGGCGCTGGCTCGATTGGTGGCTCTTCGGCGGCTGGGCCGACGCTGAATCCCCCGCTGATGGTCACGACCAGGCCGGCCACCATCCCCTCAATCGCAGCGGCGTACTGCGCATCCGAAATTTCAATCCCGCCAACCAGTGGGTCCTGGCTGATCTGCCCGTCAATGGCGTACGGCATTATTTGACCCTCATGTAAAAGGTTGCGCCAATGGACTTCGCCCGAGTTTCAGTCGAAACCCTCGGTGAACCGTTGGCACCGTTGATGATGGGCACACCGATGGCCAGGTCGTTACCGGTTGTGCCCGTCGAGGAACGAATTCCAAAACCGTTGCTGCTGGCACCGGCGTCATAACCCACACCCGTGGCGCCGCTGTCCGCGATAGCACCGGGGGTGCCGACGGTCTGTCGATGACCGTGGCCCTGCAGCGCATCTTGCTCAGCAGTGCCTGACGCGCCCGCACGAATCACCCGGCGCTCGGTGTTGATCAGGCTGATGAACGCGCCATTGATCGGGCTCCCAGCCAAGGACAGTGTTGCCGTCGCCACAACCAGCGGGGCCGAGCCGGAAACGGACTCCCCCGTCAGCAACCCGGCGTTGTACGAATCCGAGGCAGTGAGCTTGATGTAGCGGTAGGCATTGCCGGTGGGCGGCGCCGCGCCGCCGTAATGGTCGTAGACCGGGATGGGCACGCCAATGGGCTGGAGCGCCCAGGGATCGGCGCTACCATCAAACTTTGCATACAGCTCGTCGAAGTTCGACTGGGTCTTGACGAAGGCGCTGCGCGGCGTATCGCCGCCCGCCCCCGTAGGCACAGTGCCGAGGTTAATCGTCTGTTTTGACATGGTTTTTCCCGTGATGAAGCGACGTCGCCATAGTTGAAACTGCTAGGCGACGGGCTTGGCGAAGACAGCAGGCAGTGAAAAGCTGAACGGGTTGTTCAGCGCAGAAGTGGTGAACCAGAGCTGAGAAGCGGCGAAGTCGTAGGTGATCCCTGTTCCCCTTCCCACGTTGTCGCCGGACAACATCCGCATCCCCGCGTTGTTGATCATCAAATACTCATCAGCCGAAGTGCTGAACGGTGATGAATACCAGTTCGTGTAGAAGCCTTGCGCGTCCTGGGTCGACTTCACATATGTCCAATTCTGATAAAACCGAGTGAACACAGCGGCCTGCTTTCCGCTGTCGAACAGGAGCTTTGAGGCCCCATCCCACAATCGAAGCCCGAACGAAGCGGTTGGAGTTGGTGCAAACCCGCCGATAAAGTATTTGCCGTTCGGGGCATAGTTGGTTGGGCCAGTGATATTGATGCCTGTCCAATTCCCAGCAGAACCGAGGATGCTGCACCCAATTGTGACCAAGCCTCCGTTGTTGTTAGGTCTGAGGAATACCAGCGGCGGCTCTTGCGTGGTAATTACAGGATTGAAGCTGATCGTCGCGCTGCCGGCGCCGCCTGAGTAGGTCCCAATCTGGAGAACGCACAGCCTGGAGTACTCCGAGTCGATACTGATCACTCCAGCATCATTTACAACCGAAAGACCAAATCCGGGCATCAGTACCACCTCATAACGATCAATCGCATGGTGCTGTGGGAAAACATCGCCCCCGCGTACCCGTTGATGTAGTTCCTGACATTGACAACGCCATCTAATACTTCAGTTTCCAGCTGACGATCATCCGCAGCTGCTGCGCCTATTGGGAGAACCATTGCGACAGCGTTATTTGCGTTACATCCGGGCGCAGAGAATTGCTGAGTGCTCTTTCCTGCTGCGCCCGCGAATGACACCAGAGAAGACAGGACGATTCGCCAAGTCGCCGTATCCGTGTTGAATTGGAGAGTCCCATCGCCACCCCAGATCCTTAGTCCATGGCTCATGCGTCGAGATCTCCCAGTTGCACACGTTTCACGCCGTTCGAGTCGTACACCTTGATCGCCCGGTTGGTCATTGTCAGTCGCCCACCACCCGGTGCCGGTCCGTTGAACTCAAGATTGCCGGCCTTATCGAGCCTCCAGCCTTGTACGTTCGCGATGTAGTTGTCCGATTGCAGGTACTGACCAATCTTCAGCATGGTGATGCTGCCGTCCTGGATGAAGGCGGAGTTCATGAACACCTGCCCACCCTGCACCGCGAACGGTACCGACACAGCGCCGCCGGCAATCGAATTGACGATGGCAAAACGGTCGGCCGCGACCAGGAACTGACTCTGCAAGCCGGCGCCGGTGTTCTCGATGCCCAGGCCAATGCCAGCGGCGACATACTGCCCACCCGCCGTGATCTGCATCTTCACCGACCACATGGTCGAGGCCTTGCCATCCAGCGTGGCAACGGCTTGGCTGGTGGTCTGCACCGCGGCACTGGTTTGATTGACATCCGCCTGAACGGTGTCGATTCGCTTGGCCGTGGCAATGCCGTCCTCAAACCGCGCGGACTGCTCAGACCACACGCCGGCGTAGACCTGATCTGAACCCGCGTACCCGCCTGTATCGCCCGCCAGCGCGGGATTCACCTGCACGTATACCCCGTCGAGCTTGTTCGCCTGTGCGGTCAGTTGGTCGCCCTGTTGCTCAATATCCAGCGTGTTTTTCGAGACCTGCGCGGCCAGCGCATTTGCTTCCTGGATCGCCTGACCAATGTCCTCCCAGTAGGTGAGATTTGGTGGCGGCGTGTTGATCGGCACAGCCTGCAAAGCCAGGTACAGGCGCCGCCCAACGCGCACTGTCTCCCCTTTCAGATAGGTCGACGACGGTTTGTACTCCTGCGCATCGGCGATGTTGTCGATCTGCTCCTGAAGTCCGGGGATTTTGTCGATCTCGCTGACAATGTCCTGTCCCAACTCGGTACGGCCAACCTTCCCAGCCAGAGCGGCGAGGTAAGCCGAAACATCGTTCGAGGTCTGGGCCGGGACATAAAGGAAGGAGCTTTTCCCATAAGCATTGGATGAGCGGATGAAGTAGTAGTAGTTCTTCCAGAACCCCAGACCGGTATGGGTGAAGGACAGACCCTGCCCTAAATACGCGGCATCAGCGGCCGTTGCCGTGGGCGAAGTGCTAAAGAAGTACTCGTATGTCCCACCATTCAGACCTTTTTGCGAATTGCTCGGGATCAGCACGATGTTGTCGATCGACGACTGCACCACGCAGCTTTCCGGAATGGGCGGCCCGTTGATGCTGACGGTGATCGTTGCTTCACCGGAGCGCGCCATTGGCCCGACCGCGGCCACGCTCATTGTGTAGTTGCCAGACGGCAGACCGTTGATGGCGATCTCCGTCGAAGTGGCAGGTACGTTGTGCGACTGAACTGCGGTAGCGCCCTGTCGGACGATGACGATGCATTCCTTGACGATGCCCGTCGGCGAAAGCCACGACAGCACACCCTGAGTTACCTCGGCGGTGGTGTCCTGCGTCCATGTCAGCGAACTAGGTGTACCGAGACCGCCGGCCGGCAGATTGATGAAGCCGATCGGGTTATACGGCTGGCCCACAGCATCATCGAAGATCGCCGCCTCGTACTGTTTGACCTGGACTGTGCAGCCTTCGCTGTCGCCCATGGACCAATCCGAAACAATGAACTCGCCCAGGATGTTCAGCGACGGCAAGTTGACCCGCACGACACGGCCCGGCCGGCAGTTGTAGCCGGCGAAGTTCATCGGAATACTGATCGCTCCGCCCGCGCGGCGCCGACGCAACTCCATGTTCGCCAGGCGCTGGGCCTGGTACGGATCGGTGACGTAGGAATAAGTCAGGGTTTCTGCCGCCTCGCCGCCGTCCTCAACGATCCATTCGGCGACACTGACCTCGGGATAGTCGGTTTCCGTCCACGACTGCGACGGATCAATGAACGTGCCCCGGACGGTGTTGATTGCTGAATCGTTGGTGGGCTCAGTGCTGCCGGTGACAGTGCCGATCACCATATCCTCGGTGATTTCGAAGTCATACGGACCATAGTAGGCGCCCGCTTGGAGCATCCAACGGCCGCCAACACGGATCAGGTGGCCACCGCAGGCTGCTTCCAGCTTCTGCAGCACGCCCGTGCGCTGCTCGTCCGCACCGATCACGCAACCGCTGCGATAGCGCTGGCTGGTCGAGCCGTCGGCGTTGGTCAGCGCTTCGTCGCACACGTTGGCAGCGCTCGCGAAGGTTTCGAACACGATTTCATCGTCCGGCACGCCGCAACGCTCGCGCAGGAACCACAGCAGGTGCAGCGCAGTATTGGCGCTATAACCAGCGGCACCGGTGCGCGGATCGTAAATGTCGTTGCGGCCGCGCACCACGAAACGGGTATCCGGGATGCCCGACGGGAATTTCTCTGCGCTGTATTGCAGCGAAACCCGAACAAACGACAGGCCCCGGCCGATCTGGCTGTCCTTCCAGTCAGGGCAGTTGGCCTTCAGGAAAGCGTTCACCTGGGTCGGATTGACCACCAGTTCATAGCTGGCCAGAGGGCCAAACGAACTGATGTCTTCCTCGCCAAGGTAGATATTTTCGAGCGCCGCTATCGGGCCCTCTGACAACACGTACACCAGGTGCAGCCACTCGCCCTCACCCTGCGCGCCAGCCTGCTCCTGCGCCCAGACCAGCACGCCGCCGGTGGAAACTCGGCCGAGGATGAAGCGAACCGGGGCCTTTGACGATCGTACGGTCTGCGCCGACGGTTCGTTGTCGCGCAGCGGTGACTTGGTGTTGAGCTTTTCCTGCTGCTCGGATGCGTAAAAGGCCAGCGCGGCGCCAGCGACCGCCCCCCACGGCCCGCCCTGGGCAAAACCAACAACCGCACCGACCACAACCGAGGCAAGTTTTCTGACGCCGCCGCTCATTCAACCCTCCACGCGGCCAATGGCTCGCATACGACACGGCCTGCACCGTCGTCGGTTGTTGCCCAATAATCGCCAGCCCAGAAAACGGCCATGCTTCGGCCGCCAGGCGCGTCGTACAGCACCACGTCGCCGCGCTGGATGAATGCCAGCGGCACCCTTGCAAAATGGGCATCCCATGCCGCATCAAGGCTGCCGTGCTGCTTTTTCAATTGCCGTTTGGCGCCGGCCTCGGTCTTGTATTTGCCGCGGTAGTTCTCGGCTGGATCGACGCCACAAATCGCCGCCGTGCAGTCCGCCGCGAACAGGCAGCAGTCAAATTCGCCCCATGAAAAAGGCCGCTCTTGGGCGGCCTTGATCACGTCATTCAGACGGGTTGTCCAGTCTCGGTAGCGCATGGCTAACTTCCATAGGTGAATGTCGGTGCGTCCTTCTTCGAGCCCCAATAAATGGGCCACTCGGACATCTGGGCGATGGCGTAGAAGAACCGATCGCCGCCGTGGCGCGCGCGATGGTTTTCGTCGGTGAAGCGCTCGGTACCGGTGCGGCTCCATTCGGCCATCCGGTCGACCACGGGCACGGTGATGCTGTTGCCGTCCTGGCCGTTGCCAGCGAACGAGAACTTGGCTGCATCCATCCGGCCGGAAAACAGGATGTCCGCCGCGTAGTTGCCGGCCTCGTCGAACACCACGAACAGGACCTTGGCCATTCGGCCTCGGCAACCGCGCACGTTCGTCTCGGAGAGGATGTAGGCATCCAGGCCGCTCAGGGTCAGCTCGACCGACATCGGCGAACCGGAGTTGTCGCTTTCCTGCGACTGGCTGACCTGGCCGAAGTTGCCCACTCCCTGATAGGTGATGCCGTCGACGACCAAGTCACCGGTGCCGGTGTGTGCGAAGACCATGCCGTCCACGAAATCGAGCTGCACGGCGTACACCGGCATGAACCGGCCGGTAGCAATGATGTTCACCACGTTCTGGCTGAACGGGAATGCTGAGGGCATCAGAAAGCCTCCCTGAATTGATAGCTGCCGTTCGCGACCACAGGGCGCACGGACAAGGACCAGGTGTCAGAAGTCATCCGCATTTCTGAATACGGGTTGAGGTACTCGACAGCGGTACCGGCCGTGAGCGTTTTGCGGATCCGCTTGTTGAGCAGTACAGTCACCCTGCCCTGCGCATTTGCTGATGCAGGATCAGTGACCTCGAACATCTCGCCGGCAATGGTGATGTAGTCGCCGGCGCTGAAAGCCTGGGCGTTCGCCGTTGCACCACCGATGACCATCGACCGCGCCTGAGCGTTACCGGTGACCACCGTCAGTGCGCCGACGCTGTTCGTCCTGCGCCGGGTGAACGCCGGAAGGTTGAAGGTGCCCATCATACCGTCGAGCCGCCCGAGGAACGCCGACAGCTCGCGCTCCTGAGTCCTCGTCAATAGCCCGAAGGTCAGCGTGCACTGCCAGTAAGCACCCGGGTAGCCGATGATTTGCTGGGCGTTCGAAAGTGTCGACGTGAACGCCCTGCTGTTGTTGACGATGCCCCACGTCATTTCTGACGGGCGCAGCGAAGCCGGCCACGTGAGAGCCATGCGGTACTCCTTGGGGGATTCGGGTGTTTTAGGTCTTGTTGAGCTGGCTCAGCGTTCCGCCAGGCCCAAGCAACTCACCGAAGGATTGCCCGTAGCTCGCCTTCATCCGTGCGACGTCCAGATCAATGAGCTCGAAAATTTCTTGGCCGACATGGTCGCCACACCGCAGTACAGCCATGATGCGCCCCATGATCTCTGCATTCAGATTCGCCTTGGCGCGCAGCTCACTTGGAGCAGTCCCAGCACTGATGTCGGCAAACACTACGGAATAGGTCGCCTCTCCGATGGCATGTACCAACTTCTCCATGTCCTCATCAGAAATATTCATCTGTTTCTCCTTATCAGTTGCATTGCTGGTCCGTTGCGCTTCAGGTCTCCCAGCATCATCTCATACGCCCTGTTGGACGCGCGCGTGATCGAATCCTCCATCCGCGAAAGCTGATCTTGATCCGGGTTTCCGTTGACCGTGAGATTGTTGACGATCGGAGGCAGCGACACTGAGCCGGCCGAGGGGCTGTTGGCCTGTGCAAGTGATGATCCTGCGACGGTCGATCCGACGTAGCCGCCGTCAGCATAGCCCTTCGTGTTTGAGTTCATGCGCTCAAGGAATTCCCGGGCGCCTGGCTGGCTGACCACATCCTTGCGCACCACGAACTCACCGCCGTGCACCACGCCCTTCGGCTCGAACTTGCCGCCGTCGCCGGTGTAGCCGCCGTCGGAGAAACCGTACTTCGAGCTGTAGCCGGCTGCCGATGCGCCTAGGCTCGACGATGTCGCCGCAGCCGATCCAGCGGCGAAGCCATTGCCGGCAGCAGATGCACCAGCACCCGCCAGCCCGCTGAACAGCGTGCCGAAGATACCCACCGCCGCCTGACGCACTTGGATTCGGATCAGGTCGGCGATGATGCCGTCCGCCAGATCCTTGAACGACAGCTTCCCGGTCTTCACGAACTGGATGATGCCGTCTTCCATGTTGCTGAAGGCATTGGTGAACAGGTTGCGGGTTTGGCCGGCAACGTCGCGGGCCTGCTCGGAGTAGGTCTGAAACGCCGATGAAGCGCCGAACGACCAGTCCGATTGGGCTTTGTCCACGTCCGAGTAATATTGCTGCTGCATCGCGAGGCGGGTTTGTAGTGCCGAGCGCAGGGCTTCGGTTTCCTGGCCGTAGAGGTTGTCGCTGATCCGCCCCTCGTTGTGCTGCTGCTCCAGTGCGTCCAGTTGAGACTGGTACTGCTGCTGGATGTTGAGCTGCTCCTGCAGGCGCTGCCGCTGCTGATCCCCCATTCCCATGCCGGCCAGATTGTTGTCCAGCCCGGTCTGGGCCTTCGCCAACTGGCTTGCGAGATTGGTCTGGAATGCGGCGAGCTTTTGCGTCTCGTCGGATGCGATCTTCCGCAGCGCGTTTTCCTTTTCGAGCGCTGCGTTTTTCTTCAGCTGAGCGGTGATCAGCTCCTGGTTGGCCAACAACGACTTCTGGTCGGCTGTCAGGGTCTGCTTACCCTTGATGTCAGCGAGTTCCTGCTCCCACTTCACAAGGGCCTGGCCGGCGGCGCCTAGCTTGTCGACCTCGCCCTTCTGTACGCCGATCAGTGAGGTCTGCTGCTGAAGGACGGCGTATTGCTGGCGGGCTTGGTCGAGCACCTTCATACCGGCGTCTTCGCGGTATGCCTTTGGCTTCTTCTCTGCTGCTTCTTTGTAGATCGAGTTCTCACGGATGGCTTTGAGCGCTGCCTTCTCTTGCTCGGCAGTGATCGTATACCCAGCCGCGCGCGCAGCATTGATGCGTTTTTCCTCGACCTCCAGCGCCTTGTTCATCTTTTGGCGCTTGGTGTAATTATCCTCGATGCTTTTTTGGAAGCCTTCGTAGGCAGCCTGGCCGTCACGCTGGATCTGTGCGTTCTTCGCCTCAGCATCAGCAAAATCCTGCTGCGCTTTGCTCTTTTTTTCATACGCGGCAATCTCGGTTTCGATAGCCTTGATGCGCTCGCGCGTGTCATTGTCTTCAAATCCGGTATCCAGCAGGCTTTTTCTGTACGCGAGTTCCTGCCGCAGCTTGGTCAGATCAGGGCCGGCGCTCGACTCTCGGCCGATACCCAAAATTGCATCCCATCCGCTTTTCGCCGCACCTGCCAGATCGTTCCACGCCCTCTCAATGCTTCCGAGATTTTCTTTGATCGTCGCCGCGCGCTGGCCCAGCGCGTTGGCGAGCGCCTCTTGAGCTATAGCCGCCGCTGCCTCTTTCTCTCCCATTTCCTGTGCGGCACGAATTTGCTCATAGACCGCAGCTGTGAGGAAGTTGTACTTGTTATTGAGCTCGGCAACCGCTTTCACAGGATCATCAGCAAGCCGAACAAATTCTGCGATCGTCTCGGAAACCGCTTTGCCAGTTGCTTTTTCGTATGCGATTGCGGACGTTGCGATCTGCTCAAAGCTTGAACTTGCGATCTTCCCGGTACCGGCAAGTTGCGCCAGTGCCGCGGCAGCGTCTGCCGTGCTGCCGACTGTTCCGCTGACGCGCTTTGCCATCTCGGCCAACGCGAGAGTGGTAGCGCCAGCGGCATTGCCCGTGGTGACGATAGAGAGTCGATAGGCATCCTGCTCTTTCGAGCCTTGGTAATACGCCACTCCAAGAATGCCAACCGCTGCAGCAGCCACAGTGAACGGATTGACTAGGCCAAGGATATAGCCGCCCAGCGCTTTCGCAGCAGGCCCGACACCGCCGAACATATCTTTGAGCTGGCCGCCCTGCTGCAGGAAAACGGTGAGTGGAGCCTGGCCGCCCTGCAGCGATACGGCGATATCGGTGAACTGCGCAGGAACACCACGTAGTGCGGCGGCTGTTGCCTTTGCCGTCATGCCGGTTTTTCCAAGGTCCGCGTTGAAGCGTCCCAGATCTGCCCGCGTGGTGTTAATCTTCGTTTGATACTCGGAAAAGGTATCCGCGTCTATCAAGCCGAGCTTCCGGTTTTTGGTCAGTTCCTTCTCTTGCTTGTCCAATTCGCCCAGCTTTCGGGTGACAGGGTCGATGCTACCCAGCAGCTCTTCCAACTGCTCTTTCTGCGTCTTGACCTTCTTGCCCGTGGTTTCCGATGACTGGCCGACGCTGTCGATTCCGTCTGCCAGCTTGTCCATCACTGGCTTGGCACGCAGACCTGCCCCCTCGAGCGCCTCAAGTGCCTTTCGAGTGTCGGCAGCCTTTTGCTCGGCGTCCCGGCTGTCGATTTCCAGAACGAGGCGGGATGTCTGAGCCATTGTTTTCTCCAGGCGAAAAAAAGCCGCCCAAGAAAGGCGGCCTGCAATGCGGTTCGAAGACTAGGCGACCTATTTGCTCGCCTCTAAATACTGGTTTACATAATCCATGGACTCACCAATCTTCTGATTCATTGCGGTGAGGCTATCCATTTGTTGCGGCGTTACATGGTTGAAAAGATCCTTTGGATCAACCGATGCAGTGAATTTTTTAGCCTTGGCGCGAAAATTTTCATAGGCTTTCATCGCCTTTTTACATGGGCCTATATCATCCTTCTTTACTGACGCCTCGCACTCTTTTTGCAGGTCTAACGTCACCCTTGCAGACGCAAACGCCTCGTCATAGGCAGTTTTTACTGGATCCGCCGCCATCGCAGCAGTGCAATAAAACAAAGCTGCCGCGACCGTGTAAATTTTATTCATGAGCACTCCCCTAGGATGGCAGCAATCTACCACCATCCGCAGGAAGCGCCAAAACCCTACTGCCTGATCAGTAGGTCTCGCAGGACGGTCGCGATACCCGAGAAAATGTCGTACATCGAACTCGGCACAGCGAGGTATACAGAGCCAATGATGGTTAGGATGCCGGTAAGGATGATCGCCCCAGAGCCCTGCCCAAGAATTTTCGGAAGGGTCACATCTTCGTGATAGCGGATCTGTGCCAGGCAGATGTCGATGCGGTAATTCGCGAGCTTGTTAAAAGAGCGAAATGTCTTCTCATCTTGAAACGAAGCTTTTTTGAGTTCATCGATTTGATCTTGAAGGTGCTTGGTGGGGTTTCGCGTATCAACCCCCATGATGCCCGCAGAAAACTTGATGAAATGTGACGTTTTATCGTCAATCACAGGCGCATACGACTCATATGAAATCTTTTCGGCCTTGGCTGCTTTGCGCCCGCCGTTGAACGCCAAGATCATCGAAGTGACTGCGGATACAACTACAATCGCCAAGCCAAATGCGATGAACCAGTTGTCAGCTAAGAATCCCAGGGCAACAGACACTGCAAGAATCAAAATCGTGGAAATTGCTACGACGTAGGTCAATTGGTTTCATCCTTAAATTTTCTCTCGCCATTGTACGCCAGGCGCACAGTCTCGACTGTACGAATCCCCAGTAACGCCACTCTCCCGGCAGAGAGTAGCTTCCAGGTTTCACTCCAGACCAAGGAACGGCCATGTCTCTAGATCGTGCTTTACAACTAGAAATCCTCAGAAGGCTTGAAGCAGAGTATCCAGCCGCCGTTGATAGACTGCACGTCAACCTCGGTGTTGATTTCGGCGTTGCAATTAAGAACATCCACTACCTGGCGGCGCACCAGCTGATCAGCGCTGAGTTTAGCGGGGCTATAGGACAGCGTGTCGCTACCCCCGGACCACTAAAAATAACGCATCAAGGCCTAGACTTTCTCGCTGATGATGGAGGTCTAAGCGCCATACTGGGCGTGGTTACAGTGAAGATTCACGAAGACACTTTGAGGCAGCTCATCGCAGCAAAAATTCAGGACTTTGACCTACCTGCGGAAGAGAGGAGCAGCCTTCTGCAAACTGTAAAAGAACTTCCCGGCGAGGCCATAAAACACCTTTCAGAGAAACTGCTTGATCTGGGGCTTGAAAATGCTCCCCGTGCAGTTTCACTAATTCATAAAGCCCTGCAGTACGTCCAGAGCTGAAAGGCTCGCTCCCGCACAGGCGCAGCTCCGCAACGCCAATGCGTCCGGAGCTTTTGTTCCAGAGGTCGAGGAATAACATCGGCTCATTCGCGTCGACGATGCTCAAGAACATTTCGGTGGACGACGCGCCGACCCTTCCGCTTAAGAATGAAACCACCATTTCACTTTGTCTAACTTCACGTCTCATTTCATTCATCCTCAGTTGCAAGGCACACCGCATCCAGCGCAAACATCACGTCGTCGATCTCATCGCGCGGCAGCGGCGACGGATGCGATTCCAGCCAGTCGGAGATCTCCCGGGCCGACAGTGGCAGTGGAAAGGCGCCAGCCATGCCGGCGATGTACCGGCGCCCGCGGCACACGTTGCGGTAGAGGTTCAGCAGGTACGCGGTGATCGGGTCGTTCTCGGGCTCATCCGGTACCGCCAGCTTCAGGCGCGCGTAGACCGCCCGGCGTTTTTCGCTTTCCCCTCCCCACTCGCTTTCCCACTGGAAGCGGTCGACGGCTTTCCCACCGACTCAGCTCGCTCTTCAGCGGCTTCGTTGGCGGCAGCTGCACCCTCGCGCAGGACGAAGACGAAGAACTCGATGTTGGTTTCCAGCAGCTCGGCGGCGATCGCTGGGCTGTACTTGATCGGGTTGCCCTCGGCGTCCAGTACGCCATCCCAGTCCTTCACGACGAAGCTCGCCAGCAGCATGGAATGGTTCTGGTGTTCGGTCTTCTCGCCGGCGACCACGCCCACCTGGCCTTCTTCAAACCGCGCGTCGTTGCGCTGGATCCGGCGGCGCATGCGCTCAAGGGCGACTTGATATTCAGGGTTGTCGATGCTGGCGAGCAGGATCTTGGTGTCCTTGTCGAAGTTCGCCCAGCGCTCGCCGGTGACGGCCGGTTTCTTTTTGCCCAGTTGCAGAGCCATGGTAATTCCTCAACGCCGCGCCAATAAAAGGGCCGCCCCGGCCGGCGTGAATGCCGGGGTGGCCAAAGGTCGAGCAGGTTTATGCAGTGACGGTGATCGCCGCCGTGCTGGTTTTGGTGACGTCCGACACGCTGGTGGCGGTGATCGTCGCGGAGCCGGCGGAAACGCCGGTGACCAGGCCCGAGGAGCTGACAGTGGCAACGCTCGGTGCCGAACTGATCCAAGTGACGTTTTGCGCGGCTTCGGCTGGCAGAGCCGACGCGGTGAGTTGGCGAGTCGCAGCAACCGCAATCGACGCTGTCGTAGGCGCCACCGAGACACTGGCCACCGGCACGAACGGAACGCGGGTGATGGTCGGGCTGACCTTGGCAACGGTGTAGTTCAGCGTCACCTCGATCAGGTCGCGCTTGCCACCATTCGGAAGTTCGCCGTCCACTTCCACCGCCGGGAAGTTAAAGGTGTACTTGTTGCCCAGGCTGTCGGTGATCGGGAAGACGACGCCGATCGGCGCCCGGGTGAAGGTGTTCTTCCAAATCTCCCACGCCCGCTTCGACCAGGCGAGCGTGATGCTGCCGGTTATCGCCGCTTCGGTCGCAATGTGTGCACCCGGGCCGAGACTGTCAGAGCCGAGGCAGCGCTGCGTTTGCAGGCTGTTGTCGAGATTGACGGTCATGGCCGAGACGCAGGCCACGCCCTCCAGCGACTGGCCATTCACCAAGATCGTGCCGACGTTGTTGTTCGACAGGAACGGCGTGGTGGTCGGTGCATTCGGCGAGACGACGATCGATGTTTCGCTGTCGGTGTAGTCCAGGCAAGCCATGTTGAAGGTGGCGGTGATCTTGCCATCGGACGGGATGTCGAGCGCGAAAGTCGAAACGTGCGCGCCCTTGAACACGCCGTAAACGCCGACGTCGTCGTAACCCTTTGCGATGCTGAAGGTATGGCGGGTGTCACCGACGCTCAGCACGTTGCCGGTCCAGTTGCCGTAGAACGCGGCCTCCAGCAGCTGATCGAACGAGCCGAACGAGAATTCCGCCGTCAGGTCGCCGCCGATATCGATGCTGGTGGCCACCGAGCCTTGGCTCAGCCGGGTGTCGGTGATTTCGTCACTGACTTGGGTGTTGACGGTCGGGGTCAGCGCATTGCCGGTCAGGCGCAGCGTGTCCCAGGTGCCGGTCGGGGTAACGCCCGGCGTCACCTCGGGGATGATGTGTGAAACGACTTTTGCGCCAGAGCTCATTGGAGCCTCCTATTCGCGGGCATAAAAAAACCCGCTCATGGCGGGTGGCTGACTGGTAAAAAGTTACGTCGACGGCATAATCGAAAGTTTTCGTGGAGCAAAAAAGCAATGGAATGGACAGTTGTTTTGCACGCTATCGTAAGCCACATCCCTGACGCGAACACAATTGCTGCCATTGCGGGCGCAGGCTCCGCTCTCGCAGCATTTCTAACAATTAGGAAATCTACTGCAAGCAGCGAAAAAGCTGCTGCCACGAGAGAAAACGAGCGCTTGCTAACCCATGCAGTGACTACGCTAGAGCGATCGTTCAGCGCGTTAGTAGGAAGCAGCCAAAACGGCACGATTCCCCCAGCTAACTATCTTAACTGGCTTACCGCAGCTCGACTTATTGAAGAATACAAAGCTACGAAAATCAGAATTAGCGACTCGCTAATTCTCCAAGAGTGCGAAAGCCATGAAGAGCATTGGCGACATCAATTCTTCATACGTCTCTTCAATTTAGCGGGCCGCACTCGGGAGTACTACTCAAAGGCAACCGGAGGCGAGATATGCCCAGTATCTGCTGTGATCATCCATTCCTTTGCCGACCGGCCGTATAGCCGCACTGACCCACTATCAAAATATCCATGCGCAAGAATAGCTGCCGAAGATCTCAACCTGTCTGATTCTTGGTATGCACTTCGTGAATACTGTGAACTCACTAACCAGCGCGGAACCGGATGTTGACGTTGATTTGGTAGAAACCTTCGACCTCGCCGGCGACCACTTGGCTGGCTTCCATGCACTCAAGGTCGCCGGACATCCAGTAGGCGAAGTGCGCTTCAAGCGCGTCCGCCAGTTCGTTAATGGCTTTGGTTCCGGTTCGCTCGCGGGCGAAGCACTGAATGCTGATCTGCCCGGGCTTGCGGGTATGCGGTCGGTCGGCCATTCCAGCCATGAAGGCCGAGCCGTACTGAATATTCAGCCGGCACCACAGTCCCTCCGCTGGCGGCGTGAACACTTCCGGCTGGTTCGGGTAATCGATCCGCGCCTGGTCAATGCCGGTGAAGGCGACCATGCGTGCGGTGATGAGCGCCCTGATTTGCTCGAAGGTCATGTGTAGGCCTCCGATACGCCGATGAACGCGAGGTCATAAACCCCGCCGGGCGCCTGCGTGGAGTGCCCTAGTTCCAGCATCTCGCCGTAGGGACTGTTGGTCTGGATATAGATCACGGGAAACTTGCCCGATGCCTTGATGAGCATGCTGCCCTTGCTGATCGTTTTGCTGCCCGACGGGTCGCTGTTGTCGGTCACGGTCATGTCCGGAGCGCCTATCGAGACCAAGTGACTGCCCCGGAATGTGCCGCCGATGTACCCCTTCCCAGCCGCCTGCGCTTTGACGAAGTAGTTCTCTTCACGCTCCCGCTTGGTCAGCTTCTTGAAGGCCTTGCCACCGGTGCGCGCAGCGTTGCGTGCTTCGACGTTCGCGTCATAGGCATCAGCCAGCGCTACGTTCTTCGTGCGCAGCTCCACGTTGGCCTGCCATAGGTCAGGGTTACCGACCGGCGAACGGTTCACCACCTCCGTGAGCATGGCGGTCGCGATCACTCGCGCCATTTGAGTGATGTCCTCCCCTGCCTGGTCAGCGAACTCCGTGAGGCTATGGCTCCAGCCCGCTTTGTTGGCCATCAGACTTTCCTCAGCTGGATCTCGTAGTGGGCACCGGCCGGGTCGGTCTGGATGTTGACCACGTCGTAATCGTTGATCTTGTGGCCGATGTCCGGCACCCCACCGATCGTTTCGTTGGTGAGTGCGATCAGCAGCTGGTCTGTGCCGCGGATGTTCACACCGTCTACCTGAGCAATCTTGAACGCGTCGAAGACGCCCCGGCCGGTGTAGGCGATCACAATAGGTGGCCCCGCCGCCTCAGTGACCGGATCCCACGTTCCCGGCAGCGTCACGCCGCCACTGAAAAGCTGCACAGCGTCCGCCAGATCGGTGTCGAAGGCCTCGGCCAGATCCGCCTGGATCTCTTCACGTAGACCCATAAGTCACCTGTACACGTTGAAACTGAAGCCGCTGACACGCCACGGTGCAAGCAGGCCCAGCGCGAACTGGACACCGTCGGGCAGCGCGGTGGATTTTGTGGTGTCGATCGAGGCGAACGTCTTGCTGGTGGTCACCGATCCGGCTTTCACCGTCTTGGCCTCAAGCGAACCCTCGGTCTGCTGCTGGTACAGCTTGCCCTCAGAGGCCACAACGGCCAGTTCGGCGCCGGCCTGCTTCACCTCATCAGGAATCGCGTCCATATCGACGCCTACGAGATTGAGCGACGTCAGATATGCGTTCGCCTGCAGCACGGCGCGGGCCTTTTTGTCCTCTGGTGCCCATGAAGGCCCGAGCTCGGCGTCCACGTCCGCCACGGTGATGTAGGTAGCCATCAGGCCTCCGCTTGAATGAGTGGGGCCGAAGCCCCGGGCGTTACTGGTTGGCCTTCAACAGAGCGAGCAACTCAGGCTTCGAGTCGTTGACCTTGTAGGTAACGCCCTTGGCGTCGAGCTGTTCCTTGATCTGCACGACGGTAAGATCATCGAGAGCTGAGCCGTTGTTCTGCGGTCCAGGAGTCAGCCGCGCGACTTCTGCGCGGAGCGAATCAACTTCACCCAGCAGTTCATCGCGCTTGCTCTTCAGTGAGGCGATGCCTTCGTGAATAGAGGTCAATGCATCGAACAGGCGAATCGGCAGTTCGCCGGCGCCAGGATGTTCCAGTGGAGCGAGACCCTCGGCCGCCTCGATCAGCAGCACGATGCCGTCGCGCTCCGTATTCAACTTGCCGATCAGCTCCTGCAGCGCTGCGCCTTCAACACCGCTTTGGCCATCGATCACCAGAACCGTCGCGGGAGCAGCCTGTCGCAGTGTCACTTCAGGCACATCGAAGGCTTCACCCTCGCGGTCTTCGGTGACGTTCGCGTCGACGATGCGCAAGCCGCGCTCCTTGGCCAGCGCCTTTACGTTTTCCCGGTACTGGTGGAACGGACCGGGCAGATACCAGATTTTGTTGCTCATGATCATGTCCTCGCGGAGCCGAGCACAAAGCCCGGCTCAACAGTCAGGGGTTACTTGGAGGCGTCACCGATCAGAGCAACACCGGCGGTGTGCTTGATGCTGGTGGCGGTCTTGTCCCAGTTGGTGCCGGTCGCCAGTTCGGCGTCGGTCGGAGACTTGCCGCCGGCGGTGGTGTCCCAGGTGTAACCCTTAAGGCCCAGGCCAAAGGTGTAATCGGTTTGGAGCGTAGTTTCGATGCGCTCCTTGCCGTTGGTGGTCTGGACGTTGCTGATGATGTCGCGGCCGTCGTGGACCATCGCGGCGCCCTGCACCAGGGACAGAACGATTTCCTTGTTCGGCGTACCGGTCTGCATCAGCGCCGGCGCGTCGGTGACAACCGAGATCTTGCCGAGGATGTCCACCACGCGGACGTTGCCCGCCTGAAACAGTTGTTCACTGTTAGTGAGCGCTTGGCCGACCAGCTTGTGGTAAGTGGTGCCCTGCATGATCTGAGTGACCAGCGACTGGCTCGCATCGCCGAACTTCGCGTGAGCGTTGTTCAGTGCAGCCTGGCTGATGCCGGAGGTTGCGGAGACGTCGTTCACAGCGGCTGCCTGAGCGGTGATGGCAGCCACCAGCGCAGCGATCGCGGTGTTGAGTTGGTCCTTCAGCAAGATCTCGGCGAACGCGCGCGATGCGACTTCGATGCCCTGCGCGGTTGGGCGCTCCAGCCAGGTCATCTGCGATGGCTCGTAGCGAATCGGACCGAAGCCGCCGGCGACCTTCACCGAGGAGTTCTTCAGCTCGGTCAGGTCGGTGATCGGTGCGGCACCGTTGGCGGCGTAGCGATCGACACGACGCTGGGCGGCGGCAAGGGTCTGGAAGAACGACTCCTGAAGGAAGTCGCCGGTGAAACCATCAGGCGACAGCAGGATGGCGCCGCGGCTGGCAGCGTTGAACGCCACCAACATCTGATCCAGCGTTTCGATGGTCGCCGGCATTACGTATTCGTTGAAGACCTGCATTTGCGACAGGGACATGAGTGATTTTCCTTATTTCTGAGGGAGGTCTGGGAACCGGCTCGCGATTGCGGCCTGTCGTTCCTCTTTGGTGCCGCCGATGTTTCCTTTCGCGGCCCCGCCGCCTTTCCCAGCACCGCCGGCCCCGCCGCCCGATGCCTTGCTACCAGCGATCAGCGGGCCAAAGGCCGGATCATTGGTAAATTCTGCTTTCAGCTCGTCCAGCGTTGCCGCCGAGAGCTTTCCGGCCGCATCCAGCACGACGACAGTTGGTTTGCCGTCACGCTGCTCAACGCTGAGCCGGCGTTCGATGTGGGGAAGCAATGCCTTGGCACTGCCCGGGATGGCCAGAGTGGTCGCAATCTCGGTAGCGGTGCGGCCCACGGTCAGATCCCGGATCTGGCCTTGAAGGGTGCTGTTGGTGCTTTCCAGTTGGCCGGTCAGCTCAGCCTCGCGGCGCGCGTACTTCTCGGACCAGGACTTTTCGAGCTCTTCGACGTTGCCGGATTTTCGCAGCGCCTCCTCGCGATCAAGGCGAGCCTGATCCTCGGCGGCTTTGCGCTTCTCGGCCTCTGCCTTCTTCTCATCCAACAGTTCTTGGACTTTGGATTTCAGTCCGGAAACATCTTCCGGCTGTGGCAGCCCTTCAATGCCGAGGACGAACTTGCCGTCCTTCTCGACGTATAGGGCTTGGATGGATTCGTCGACGCCTTCGAGGCTATCCAGTTGGAATTTTAAGGTCATTACTGTCTCCCAGAGACGTAGTGCAGGCCCTGCCTGCGGGCATAAAAAAACCCGCCGAAAAGGCGGGTTCTATTTGGTGGTGTTTTTTACTCGGTGTACTTCAAGTAGAAGCTCACGCAGTCTTTATCAGCCCAAAGCTCATTGGATCTACTTTCCACAACAAAGAAATTTGACTGCGCCGAATCTTGCCCCCATTGAATCAAGACCCTTTCACCAACATCTGGCAGGAATGCTTCTGAGCGAGAAGCGTACTCGCGAGTCATGAGCGTCCTTGGAGTCAGGCCATTGTGCTGGATAGTCGGCCCTACGAAGTCAAAAGTAACGACTGTTTTCATGAGTGTTTTCAATCCGTGATTGGAGTTCGGTCGGAGATAGTAACTCGGTCTCGAGCTCGCTCCAATCAATCCAAGCCAGCCTTCTCAAATGCCAGCGGCTCCAGATCTTTCAGCTGCTGGAGGGTCAGCGTCTTGCCGTTGTCGTCGATGAACTTGTCGAGGGTCAGCTCACCTTTGCTGAAAAGCGCATACCGGTTCGGCCCGAGAATGTCGCGCTGGAACGCCGCTGGCTGACGAGTGATCCATTCCTGATAGCTCGTCTTGCTCGAAACTAGCGTCACCCCGTCAGGGCCGATTGAGGGCCGCGTCGAGCCTTTGATCTCGCGTGCAAACTCGTGCTTCAGCACCGGGATGAGCGTCGTGCGGCAGCCCCAGTGATACGGCGGCTTCGGCCCGTCCAGCGGGATCACCGTCTGGTCGACGCTCATGCAGAACAGCGTGGTCTTCGAGTCCAGGGTTGCCACCCTGCGCATCCCCGCGAGAATGTCGTCGTTCGCCTTCAGCGTCTCCACTCGTGCCGTGCTGGCGATGTGGTTGGTCATTGTGCGAACCAGTGCGCCGGCCTGATCCTGCTGCAGCTGGTGAATGCTGGTCAGGCGCCGGCTGATCTGCTGGCTCGTCTCGCCCAGGCTCGAACCGATCTGAATCTCGCCGATGATCTCGGCGGCCTTCTTGGTTCCAAACTGGTCGAGCGCACCGCTGATGCTGATGCGCTGGATGCCCTTGCGTGCTTCGAGCTGCAGCGGATCGGCCAGGGCAGCGGCAGAGATCATCTCAGCCGATGGAACATTGAGCTGAACCACCGCCCGGACCACTTTGCCCAGCATCGTCGCGTTGAACTGCGCCTCGTAGGTGGCGAACTCGCCGAGATCCAGCTGGGCGCGCCCTTTTAGGTCGTCGTAGATTCCCCGCAAGTCGCCCTGAAGCGTTTCGATCTGAGTGTTGTACCGACGCGTACCGTAAGCGCTCAGGCCGTCCGAAACGCGCTGCTTTGCCGTCTTGATGGCCTTGCTGATGAACGACGCCACACGCTTCAGGTTTCCTCCGGCGTATCGCTGGACGTAAACCTGGTGACGCGTGGCGGCGTCCTCAAGAAAGCCTTCATTACTCATCGTTTCCGCCTACTGGTGGCGCACTGGCCAGCTCTTCGTCGATCTTCTCGTCGGCGCGATCCGCTTCAAGCACACCGCCCTGACGCAGGTTTACCCGGACATCCGACTTCGCAATGAAGCCCTGCTGCCACAGCTGCACCTGGGCAACGATGTCTTGCGCGGTCATCGTCTCATCGAAGAACGACTGGTTGAGCCAGAACACGGTGCCCTTCTCGTCCGGTGCATCCATCATGAATCGCTCGGCGTCGATGATGGCTCGCTTCAGGGCCTCGGATACGTTGCCGGCAATAGTGCCCAGCACGCTGTTGTCCGAGCTGTACCGGATTCGAACAGCCTCTGCAGTCTCGGCGCCGCTGCCCTTCTGAACGACGCGGGCGCCGATCATCAGCATCTGCTCTTCCTTGTCCTTCATCAGGGTTCGGGCGAGCTGGGTTTCAGTGGCCTGCAGCATGACCGCAGACCCGGACTTGCCGAGGTTGTGCCCGCGCCGTGAGCCGATGTGCATGCCGTTCGGGTTCAGTTTTGCGAACTCGTCGGTTTCGATGCTGGTGGTGATAAACAGCGTCGGCTGACTGCTGATGAAGCCACTCTCCTCCACCGTGGCGCTGTTGCCGTAGTGCAGGATATTGACGTCGGCCAGGTCTTCCAGCGGAGACTTGTCGATGCTGGCATCGTTGTTCTGCGCGCCGTAGAAGCTGAACGGGATGTGATCGAATGGTTGACCCGCCTTGTCGGTAGGCTGCGTCTCCTCGACACTTTCCTCGCCCTCCTTGTAGACGCGCTGAATGTATCGCCCGTCGACCAGCAGCAGGACTCGGTTCTGCGTGAACGTCTCGCGGGACAGATCTGCGGCATTGAACTCGGACACACACTCCCGCAGGTTCACGTACACCAGGCGCTTCACGCCATCGATCACCTGCTCGTCCCAGTCGATAATCGACAGGGCGTCGTAGTGGTGGATCAGGGCGCGCTTTGTGGCAAGGTCGGCCATCGAGCTGACACCGCTTTCAGTGGCAACGGTCGGAAAGTCGACAAGAAAGCCGCCTCGCCCGCTGTCCAGGCACTCACCAACCGATTCCTTCGACAACTGCTCAAGGCTGGTGCCGTCGCCGCTGGCGTTCTCCTTCAGGTACTCCACCGCGGTTGGCAGTGACAGCTCTGCCGTCTTTCGAAACACCGCCCCCATCAGGCCGGTGCGCGTGCGACCGGTGATGTTGAGGAACATTGCCCGCTTCTTGTACTGCTTATAGCGAGCCAGGTTCTCCGGTGATTTGTTTTCCGGGTCTGGCATCGGCAGGTATTCGTCGTGCTTGCGCACCTCTCGCGCACCGGCTACGCAGCGTTTCACCAACTGCCAGCCAGGCAGGGCTTGTGCGTACTCTGCCCGGGGAGTGCTGAAATTCGCCATGGATGGCCTCAGAAGCTGAATGTGACAGGAATGTGGGTCATGGTTGCGCGCTTCGTCTTGGCTACAGCGAAGTAGCGCCATGCGTCGGCAGGGTGAGACGCCCAGTCGTGAAGCGGCCGGTCTTTCCAGCAGCCCTTCTTGTCGTCCCACTCTTTGCGGTAGTTCTCCAGCGCAGTGATCCCCTCTTCGCACTTGGCCTCGTCAAAGGCACAGTGGGCGAGGATCTCGCGAGCCTGGTCGATACCGTCATCGACGCCGATCTTCGGCACGACCTGGAACGTCATGCGGTAATGCTGGCCGTCGATCTCATAGCCTTCTCGCGCCATCTCGCGGCGGGTCTTGGCATCGCTGCCGAACTCGCGGTTGTCGATGTCATGCGGCCCCCAGTGCTCGGAGTAGGTGTAACCCTTGTCCTTGAGCACCTTCATGTAGTGACGCAGGCCTTCACCGCTGTTCTGGTAAAAGTCAATGACGTGGTACTCGTTGCCGACCTGACGCACGAACCAGATGGCCGTGGAGTCGCCGACGCCGATGTCCCAGAAGGTCATCACCGGCAGGTGGCTGTTGTCTGGCAGCGTGCCGATGCGCTGAGCCGCATACAGCTTGGTGAACTGCTGGGCGAAGTAGGCGCCCTCAATCGACTGCTGGAAGGCTTCGGCCGGTATCGACGGATATTCCCGCTTCATGTCGTCGCCGAGGGTTTTCTCCTTGGCGGCGTACCAGGCGCGCTGGCCGGGGTTGGTGTCGATGCCGTGCTTGGCTAACAGCTCGTTGAAGTAGTCGGTCAGGCGTTGCGGGATAACTGCCTCAGCCGGATCGAGCCAGTAGGCCTTGTTCTTCCACCAGCTGAAGAAGAAGAACTTCCAGTCCAGCTTGCCAAGCGGCGTGCCGGACAGCAGTTGCTTCTCGGCGCTCTGTGAGTAGTCGAAGAAGTAGCCGGCCCGGCCTTCCGCCGTCGATTCAATCGTGACAAAGCAGTCGGTAGCCACCGCCTCGAAGGCGCCGGTGACGATCTCGCGCGCCTTATGCGGAAACTTGGCGCAAATCTTCCCGAACTCGGAGACGTGCAGGTAACGCAGCGTCCCGCCCCGGAACGAGGTGCTGACGTAGAGCGAACCACCCTTGCTGAATACCAGCTCGCCGGCGGCGTCGTTGCTCGCGGGATTGGCCGCGCGGATCTCTTTCGGCAGGTTGTCGTATGCATACTTCACTTTCTCCCGAAACAGACGCTTGGCGTCGTTCAGGGTGTGGGCGATCAGTGCGCACTTGGCCGACTCAAACAGGGCAGCGTCCAGTTGGATGATGCAGCACTCAGTGGTGAAGCCGAGCTGCCGAGCCTTCAGGATGATGTTCCGGGTGTGCATCCCGTCGAAGTATTCAATCTGCTCGTCCGTCATGCGGAAGCGGACTTTCTTGCCCTGCTTGTCGGTGATGAAGTAGAGATTGTTCAACCGCCAACGCTTATCCCGGAGCAGCTTCATGTGCTCGGGCTTCATGTCAGGCGTCCTTCGATAGTTCGTCCATCATCTTCGAGAGTTCGTCGGCGTCGTCCGTCTTCTCCTTCTCGTCCAGGCCAAATGCCTGACGCTCCAGAACCTGCAGGTTCTTCATTGCAGAGGAAAGCTGGAACAGTGTTTTGGAATTGCTGGGCAGCGCTACGGCGGCGAGCATCGAGGCCCGACGAATGCCGTTGTTGTCTTCGGAGGTTTCATCTTCGATCGCGTCTTCGATCTCTTCGCGGCGCTGGATGGTGGTCATCAGATCATCCATCAGCAGGTTCGCAAGAATTGTCGCCTTGCGAATGTCGCGACGGTGACTGCGAACCACCCGGGCGCCTTCCTCTGCCGCCTCTTCGATGATCTCGGCGTCGAGTTCGCAGTTCGCGCCTTGGTCGTTGCGAACCTCTCCGCGAACCAGCTTGCTGCGAACCTCTTTGCGCACCTGGTCAGAAAGGTCTCTCGCCCATCCAAGGGCTTTGGCTTTCTTCCTGATCGCGGTATCACTCACACCCTGGCGCTCAGCGATGGTTCTAATGGAAAGCGAACCGGCCCGGTAGGCTCGTTCGATCGCCTCCCAGTCGGGTTGCTTGGTTGTCATGTTTTTCGCCCCTAAAAAAAACCTCGCCGTTAAGCGAGGTCACTGTTCACGAGGTGAACTACTTTTTCAGATTCCAGTACGCAAGCGCCGCGGCGACTAACACTGCACCGACTGTGGAAAAAATAGTCTTTATCGAGTTCTCGACGACCAAAAGACGAATCCTCACAAAAAGACTATCCTCACTAGGTGGAGAAGGGTTACTCCCCTTGCCGGCATGACAATCGTCTGCTACCACACGCTTCAGCCCCTCTCCTTTAATGAGCGTTTCAGAAGTAGTTGTACATCTGGTAGCGGTGATATTTTCAGAATCTTTCAAATCAAACATCGCCATATATTGCCCTCCGTATAAATACAGCGAGACATGTCGGCTGATTTTTCCATCCATGGTCATCATGAGTTGAATCGGTCATGCTGAGGCCTTTCACTCGCGTTCCTTTTATACCAGTACGCGTATGAAGTTTTGCGCTTATCACCTTTATATCTTCAGAGTCCTCAATATAAAAACCGACCTCAGCGCCTCGCACGGAGGGGCTTGTGAAAGTTAAATCTTTGCAGTTTTTTATTGAAAAGCCGATAGCCATTACGATGCTCCTCGCACTTGATATCGTAACGATAGCACTGCCTCAATCTTTGGGATGAAATTCCCAGGATATGGAGCTTTTCTCCAAGCTCGAAGATCGTCACATGACTAAATTCCGCATCGATCAGATGGATATGCTCTTCGTGGTGGATGCTTCCGGTCGCGGCGAGGATCAGGCCTTGAGGCAGACCGGCAGCCTTGGCCGCCTCGATGGCCTTGGCGATCGCGTTATCCAGTTCGGTCAGGATCTTGCTGATACCCTGGCTCAGAGGGAGCGCGTGGCGCAGGCGGGTTATGTTGGTCATGCATACTCCAGTGTCGCGACACAATTTGCTGATTCGCGAAACGTGTCGCGACTTACTGACTGACCCGATCCACCGCTTCGAGCGCCTTGTCCGCCGCTTGTGTGGCAGTGGTTGCGGCCTTCGAAGCCTTTTCTGCTGCAGTGCCGGTCTTCCGGGTCAATTCATCCAGGCGCTGGTCCCGCTCATTCATGGCGGTGGCGTACGCGCTGCGGATCTCCTCGACCTGCTTCGCCTGCTTCTCGGCAAGCGACCAGTAGCAGGCCTGATAACCCAGCACCGTGCCGCCGGCGACCAGAACAATGGCGATCGCCCAAACTTCTGCCCGGCGCCACCAGCGGCGAGCAATGAATTCCATCGCGCATCTGTCCATCACACAGCACCTCCGAGCTTGTTCCGCAGGCGGGTGATCTCGTCGCTCTGCAGGGTCACTCGCTCCGTGAGTTGGGCGACCTGGCTGGTCAGCGCTTCAATCTTCCCTTCCATGCGGCCAACCGAAGCGGCCAGGTCGTTGCGCTCTTTCGCGAACTGATCGGCGCGGGCCTCCGCTTCCTTCCGGGCGGTCCGTTCCGAGTCGAGCAGCTCATTGAGGCGGCGAACGGTGCCGATATCGGCGTTGTCCATTGCCCGGTCTGCGGCATCCTTCGAGAGGAATTTCCGCAACCACAGTAGCCCGCCGAGTATCACCGTGGCACTACCGCCCAGCCAGGTAGCTGTGCCTGGGCCGAGGTCAGTAGGATCCATCGTCGCTCCATGAATAATTGGCCCCGCTGCACTCCCAGCTCGGAGCTATGGGTGTGGGGAGCCGAAAACGAAAAAGCCCCTGCAAGTGCAGAGGCCCTGAATAGGTGCGCTCGTCTTTCCGAGCTGTCTGCCAAAGACCTTCTCAACGTCGACGCCCCTATGCATCGATCTCACTGATCCAGTCTCGCGCCACCCCGAAAGCAAGTTTGAGGTCAGGGTGCGCGGGCTGCCGGTGTTGATTCCGTACGTCGCACTATCCGGCTATCGACGTCCAGGCTTCCCGAGGGCTGTCCTGGCTACAGGTAAATTCGAGGCAATAAAAAACCCGGCACGATGGCCGGGTTTCGTTTGTCAGTCCTACACACGCAGGAATGACAGGATGGGGAAATAATCGGACATGCGGACATCAATTGCAAGCCCTTTTGAGGGACTCTTTTCAGGCCGCTTCGCTGGTCAGCACCTCCGCCTCTTCCAGAAGCGATTGAGCCTCCACCAACGCCTCGTCAACCAGCTTCTCCAGCGCCCCTTTGATCGCCTGGTTCCAGCGGCGGTAAGTGCGTTCGGTCAGCCCCTGGTTGTCCCAAGTGTTCATGTCGTAGTTTGAGTCGGCGAGGACGATCATGTCGCTCGATCGCGTCTCTGCTTTCTGCTGTGAGTGCTGGTTTGCCCTGGCCACGGCCAACTGCGCCGCGTCGTTGCGCCAGCCCCACTTCTCCTCGTCGTCACGGCGCTCAGGCACAGGAGCCTTCACAGCCTCTCGACGCACACCCTTCACCTGCGGAATTGCCCACACAGTCACAGCCTTCTGGGTGAACAGCATCGGCGCAGGGCTGTCCAGCACCGAGATCAGGCGGCCGATCGACTCAACCTTACGCCCCTTGTGCGTGCTGTACTTCGCGGTAAGCGCGTTCCAGTGTCGCGGCGAAAGCTGGGCGTGCAGCACCTTGTGAACCATGCAGTCGATCAGCAGCGCGGCGTCCTTGCCGGTGATCTCGCCCTTGAGCTTGCTGGTCTGCACCTTGGGCTCGAAGTCGCAGCCGCCGGCGCTGTTGATGGTCTCGGCCGCCAAAGCACGAACGACCGCCGAAATTACGTTGTGGTAGATCATGCTGCAGCCCTCTTCAGTTCGCGGGTCTTGGCCCGGTATTCGGCCTTGATGGTTTTGATTTCTTCGACGGTGTACTTGCGGGGCTCATGAGGCCCTTCGAGCCAAGCCACCTTGTCGGCGCCGATGCGCTGCACCAACCGAATGCGGTACTCGACCGCGTTGCCGGACAAGTTGCGGTTGCACTTCACGCACTGCCGGTGGATGTTCAGCGGCTCGAAGCGCAGCTCCGGACAGGCGCCGACGGATCGGTAATGGCCGGCGTCCCAGCGGCTGCCGGTAATCAGGTCACTGTCGTTCGGCATTGAGTCGCAGCTGATGCACGGCAGGTGCGCATCACGCAGGCGGACATACTCGTTCACCGCCGCCTGGGCTTCGCGCAGGTGGTCAGCCCTGGTCTTCAGCTTCTCTTTGCGGACTTTGATCTCTCGGCGATCACGCTGGGCGATCGCCTTCTTTGCCTTCTGCTCGTTCCGGGGCGCGTCCTTCAGCGCGCAGGCTGGACTGCACACTGCCTGACCCAAACGCTGAGGGACGAATGAGGCCCCGCAGGAGGCAACGCGGCATTTCTTCGGCTTGGGCGCCTTCTTTTCCTTGATGGCAGTCCGCATCAGTAGCGCCCTCCCCACTTGTCTTGCTCAGTCCAGCGCACGCCATGCTCGGCGCCGAAGGCATGCATCAGCTCGAACAGATCGCTGAACCACTTCTGCGACTGCTTGCGGGTCGATACAGCCATCACGACGAAGCCACCGTCGAGACCTGGCTCCGCGCGCTGCTTCTCCAGCGAGGCACTGAAAAGGCACTTCCAGTCCTCGTCGCTGAGCTTCTTGCCGTACCAGATCACCTGGTTGGAGACGTCCTTGAGCATTGCCCACATCTTCCGATTGCAGACGTCAGGGCGCTTCTCGTCCTTGATGACGACGATCTTGGGTTTGGTGAAGTCGGTGGCGTGCAGGACACCCATCAGACGGCTGATATCGCGCTGGCTGCGGATTGCGAACTCGTTCATGGCTGTACCGCCCCGGCCATTCCGGCGTCAATAGATTCGTCGATACGGGCCTTCCATTCAGGGGTGTGGCTCATGGCATGCACAAGAACCGGAGTTTCGTTTCTCCAGCCGTCAACGTCCTGTTGTGCGTTTTCTCGTAACCACTGATACCGCTCGGCGTCTTTGCGCAGCACCTCGCAATCCTTTCTCAGGGACTGAATTGCCCTGAAGTTTGCGCTATCACGAAGTGCCTCGTTCTCAGCCAGCAGCTCAAGCGCCACCTCCTCCACGGTCTTATCCCCGAGGAATTCCTGCAGCGCCTCGGTGTTGCGCTTCCACTCCGAGCAGTCAGCCTTCCAGGCAGCGACCTCGCTCCACAGCAGGGACTGGAGTTTTTGTTTGTCGATGCTCATGTGCGTTTCTCCATGTCCTTTCTGCCGAACTTGGCCAGCAGTTGCGCCCGTGCGGCGGCGCCGGTGGTTGGGACGCCCTGAGTGGCCAGCAGTCGTGCTTGGCGCTGGCTGGCGAACTCTTCGGCCAGTTCCAGTTCGCTTTTCTGGCTGTCGTGCCCGATGCCCGCGGCGATCCTCCCGTCCAGTGGCTGATTGGTCTGTGCGCGGCGCAGGATCACCTCGTAGTTACGGTCGAATCTGGCTCGCAGACCCTTGTCTTCCTGCTTTGCCGCTCGCAGGTCGAACAGGCCGGTGGCTTCCGCCGCGAGCTTCACCGCTTCGTGGCTGTAGGTGCCCATCAGTGCCTCAAGCCAGGCGTCGGCCGGTGCAGGCATGCCGAAATCCTCCGGGCTGGGCACGCACATGCCGATGAATTCACCAACGCTCGGCGCGAAAGGCTTCTTGAGCTTCCGGCACTTCTGGATACCGAACTCGATCTGTTCCAGGGAGCGAATACCGGCGTCGGCAAACTCCTTGATCCATTCGGCTTTGGCAGAGTCCAGTGCTTCGGTGGAAGGCCACGCCTGGCGCCACGCTGGGAAGATCCCGCGCAGGCGGCGAAAAAGGTCGTTCACAACCTCGGCAGTCTGCGGAGTCACTTGCAGCGGCTGGACGTGCTCTGTCGGCGGCAGATTACCCATGGTCGCCATCAGTTGGTTGGCTGGTTTCATGGGCTCACCACAAGGTCTCGGGCCCAGTCTGTGCTATCGAAGTCAGGCTCAGCAGACTGTCGTCGCTGCGGGAACTGGCGGACGTTGCTGGCCGTTGCGTTATCGCGCTTCACCCACTTCACCAGCAGGCTGACCCAAGACGCCTGCGTCTCAAAACGGCCGGAGGCCGAGTAGTGACATACGAAGGCCGCGGTGGCTTCGCTGGTGAAAGCGTCGACAGGGATTGCCATGCGCAGCGCGTAGGCCTTCAGCAGCTTCTGGTCAGGAACCCACTCAAGGGTCATCTCGGTCGGCGACTTTGGGTCGACCGGATTTTCCTCACCCGCGTGTAGAGTGTTGTGTTGATCTTCTCCTATTCCCTTCCCTTCCCTTCCGGGGTCTACCGGTCGACGATCAGTCGACGACTCTTCGGCGAATTGTTGGCGAATGCTCTCCGACTGGTCGTCGAACTCAGACGGTGGGCCGGGGTATTTGAAGTTCTTTTTCTCGATCTTCTGGTGCTTCCAGCCACGGACGTGGAAGTAGTTCTTGCCGTTCACCCCGTAGCTCTTGATCAGCTCAGCACCTTCCAACTCGCCCAGCAGATTGCTCACCTCTTCAGTGGTGATGTCGTCACCCGGGAACACAAGGGCCTTGATCGTGCGAGGCGCCAGCGGATGGTTACCTCCGTCGTCGCAGAAGTTCCAGAGACCAATGAACAGCAGCCGAGCCATCGGGCGGCAGGACATGACCTGCTCGCTCGACCAGAACTCGGGCTTGACGGTGCGAATGCGAGCCATCACGCGGCCCCCTTGAGTGCTTTGTCGTGGGTGAATAGGCCGTTCCAGTTCTTCTTCATAGGCAGCTCGCCGGCCAGGTACAGGTCGTACAGACGCACGGCGCCCTTCTTGAGCAGGACCGGCGTGAAGGAAACGAACGGCTCGCGGCCGTGGGGATTGACTTCGTGCTGATGCTCGGTCATGTACTTGTCGCGGGCGTACGAGGCCACACGGAAGCGCAGGCCGGATTTGCTCTCGTTGTAGAGCCAGTTGCGGCCTTCAAGGAATTTCCCCACCTGCATGACGTTGACCCCATTGAGGCCCTTGCAGAACTGGGCCGGGGTCATTCCCTCCTTGAACAGGTTCTCCATGGAGTGGATTTTCGTGGCTTGGGTCTCGACCTGGATTGCGAGCTGCAGGCGGGCCTGCTCTGCGACCTGCTTCTGCTCGACCTGATCAGCCCAGGCGCGGGCCGCGGCGACCGGATCCGCAAAGTTCGGGAGCGTGGCTATGACTTTGCCGGCGCCCTCCTCCAGTTCCCGCCAGCGCTTGATGACCACCATGCGCATCGCGGCGCTGTATCCAGTCAGCAGGCAGTCCGTATGCTCTCGATCAAGAAGGTATTCGGTCTGCTGACGGTTCATCCCGTCCAGATAGATGTGAGCAAAACTGCTCACATCTTCCCGTAGGTCTTTCGCCATCGCTTGGATGTCACGCTTCACATCCGGATGACGCTTGCCAGTCAGGTCGGCGATCTCGCGAGACGACATGGTGGTACGCGACACGTTTTCAGTATTCGAAAAACGTGTCGCGACACTGTTAGGGGTATTGATCGTTTGGATTGATTGGTGCATGATTTGCTCCACAACGCGTTTTAAGAGAGCCGGGCTGCAATCCCGGCTTTTTTTCGTCCGAAGGAAAGTGATTGCCCCTTCTGTGTTCACAAAGAGTCCTAATCGAGGCCCTTTTTGTGTCCTACCAGCGAAAGCACAGGTGCTTTTCGCCGTACCTGTTTGAGCTGGGCTTGAAGCGCTAGCGACCTGCCCATCTCAAGGTATTCATCTGCCGCTCTTTCAAGGCTCCATCCAAGATCGACGCTCAACTGTCGAACCTCTTCCTGCACCTCCAGCGGCAGCATTTCGAATGTCGTTTCAGGCATAGGCCCTCCATAGGGGTCTTAAGCCGATTTATCCTGCTTGCTGGCCCCGTGGTGTTCTCGAAGAAGATCGGCGGCGCCCAGGCTGCGAGCCAGGTTCGCCAGCTCGTAGACGTAGGTCGCCAACTGCATGCCGGCCAATCGGGCTTCCATGCGCAACTTCCGAGCTTCCTCGGGCTTGTGACGGGTCTTGATCACTTCGCTACGTTTGTGGGCCGGGTTGTCAAAGGCCATACGGGTGATGCTCCTTGGTGGTTGAAATTGGTTATGCAGCGGATTTCTTTGGGTGGGCCTCTGCGAGAAGCCAGGCCGGGTCGAACGGCTTGCCTTTCTTGGCAGCCAGTTCGGCAATCTTTTGGGCGTATTCGGTTTCGCCGGTGTACTCGGTGCGCGGCAAAGCGTCGGCCTCCAGCCACTTGTAGATGGCGCGCGGGGTCTTTCCGCAAGCTAGCGCTACAGACGGAACACCACCGGCGTCATCGATCGATTTCTTGAGCGGCCGCATAAGGCCTCCGAGTTAAATATGAACTTGCGGTACATATTATGTCGGAACTGAAAGTACATGCAAGCGCATGCAACCATGTACCCATGGTTCAAATAGAAGATTTGCGCGCTGCGTTCGTTGCCCGCCTGAAAAAGGCTCTGGCAGAAAAAGACATCCCCGAATGGGGCGCTGGCGCTCGCCTGGCGAAAATGGCTGGCGTTACACCAAAGGCGACCAGCAAGTGGATGAATGGCGAGTCAATGCCTGGTGGCGCCAAGATGCTTGCCGTGGCCAATGCTCTTGGCGTACGCGTTGAGTGGCTCGAGTACGGCCGTGGCGAAATGGTCGAAAGCTCCGCTCCCCCTCCGGCCGAGGACTCTCGAATCCCTCCGAGAGGATTCGAGCTGAAGGATGACCCGAGCTACACGGGTGTCCTGCAGCTCACTGCCCAAGGATCGGCCGGCACCGGCGAGGACAACACCCATGTCGAGATTCGCGGCGTGATGGCGTTCAAGTCTTCGTGGCTGCGCGCTAACCATCTCAATCAGCGCAACCTAGATGTGATCTACGCCAACGGCCACAGCATGGAACCGACCATCAATGACGGCGACGTGCTGCTGGTGGACGAGTCAAAGATCGAGCCGAAAGACGGCCAGATTTTCGCCATGCAGAGCGCCACCAAAGGCACGATCGTGAAGCGCCTAGTGAAGTCGGACATTGATGGCTGGATCATCCGCAGCGACAACTCGGATAAGGCGCGCTACGGCGACGAGGTTTTGCGAGATGGCGAAATAAACGAAGTGCGGATCATCGGACGCGTCGTGTGGCGCGGTGGGATGCTTTAGTGAGATTCAGGCAGCTCAGCCAATCCAGCCAATATTTGCGAATCGAACTTTAGGTTGGTCGCAGCTTTTAACAACCGAGCACGGAATGCATTCAATGAGTGATGTTGCTGTCGTTGATGGTCCTGAATCCTTCTTGGCGGCGCTAGACCGCATCGATTTTCTCGGCGAATCTTTTCCAGTTTTCAAAGGTTGGCCTAACTTCGATGTCAAGGTCGATGGTGATCGCTATCAGGGCACGCTGACTCCCAAGCTGATGGCGGGACTCATTGAATTTCAGGATCAGTTGCTGCGCGCGTATGCCGAGATTCGCTATGGCTCTTCATCTATTGGTAAGCTGAGTGCAGCCGATAAGGCAGATCTTGAGATAGTCTTAGCGATCACAAAAGGAAGCACCAATGGGCAAGGTCCGCTTGATGACGTCCTTAACAAAATCATTTCGGCTCTGCCCATGAATAAGATGAGCGGAGGTAACGTCACGGCCCTGCTAATCATTGCTGTGATGTGTCTGGCTGGCTACATGGTATTTTCTGGATGGAATCAATCCGACCTTGAGAAAGCTAAAATTGCCAGCGCTGAGCGCCAGTCAGCCGCGCAGACAATTCTCATCGGTAAGCTGGCTGATGCGCTTGCCTCAAAAAATTTGCCGCCCGAGGCTGTCGCAATCAAGGATAGGGCGGCCGAAGGATACAGGGCTATCGTGGCTGGTGCCCCGGATGCAACATCAATGGATATTCAAGGTGAGCACTTCAACGCCGATGAGCTTGAAAAGATAAGGACGCAGGAGCCCCAGCCAAAAAGCCGCCAGGAGCGCAGGGAGGATGTTTACATCGATATGGTTAAACGCCACCCTGATTACTTGTCTTTGACCTTGAGGTTGCCGGGGTCGGATTACACCTTCCCGGGCCGAGTGGACTTGTCTAAGTTCGATCAAGGAAAGGTCAATCAACTATTTGACTCGCTCCGCGATGCAAGCCCTATTCGGATCTTCCACTATTCGTCGGAACAAAAGAATCGGATCCTCAGAACTGACGTGATTGCCGTAGACGACATCACGGTCAGTCAGATCAAAACAGCGCCATAGCTGCCGCAACCTTGAGTTGATAGCCCGCCACTGAGCGGGCTTTTTCATGCCTGCGATAAAAATATGTACTTTTGGTACTTGACTCAATGTGAACCGTTGGTACATATTTGCTCCATCGCAGCGACACACAGCTACTGCGAAGGGCCTCAAGAGACCCGCCGCTCTTTAACAGTCAGGAATCTTCGCGGATCGATCCCCGGAAACGGGCATAGCGCGAAACACAAACTTCGATCCCCATGCAGGCTCTGGAACCTGCCGGACTCCCCATATGGGAGGACGCCAAACCATGCAAGCCAGCCGGCGAAGAACACCGAACACGAAATGTGTGACGCCGGCCAGGTGGGGAAACCGCGGCGCCGCGCATGGAATGGAAAACAGATTTCACTGGCTGGCCTTGGCGACAGGGCCAGACGGGAAATCAACTGAGGGCAGCCAAATGGCCTGCAAAATTTGCAGCTCTAGCAACACGGCTTCGCTGGGCATGCGCACCCCTCACCTGTACTGCAGGTCATGCGGTGCGCATGAATACGAAGGACAGGTGATCGACAAGAACGCCTGGAACTCTTGGATCAACGGCCACACAGAAAGACCTGTCGGAGATTCCCGTTCTTCAACTCATCCTGATCGGCGCAGCGCTCAGCCATGCGCGGCCAGAACCGCCACCTGATGACGGCCTGCCAACCGGTCCATTGCGCTTCCATCGTGAGCGCTGGCGTTCTCGACCGGGGCTATCGGCGTTCTGGCGCTGATGGTCCCGCCCAAAACAACCGGAACTCATGAAGCAACACCGGCAAGCTGCATCTGATCGAAAAGGCCCTTCCGTCCAGTTGGGCCTTTTCACTTCTCGCTCCCACAGACAAACCGCTCTATTCCGGGCGCTGGCAACACGAAAACACATACTTCGCTCCCACAGCCGACACCACCCGAATGCACTCCCCTCCGCGCCCAACGGCAACCAGCGGAGCGAACGAGTGCATCCGAGTTTTGTTGGATCAACCAAAGAGGTTTCCGTAATGCCGAAGATCATTGATGTGATCAGGACAAAGCAAGGGCAGACGTTTCTGCTCCTCGACGAGTTGCCCCGCTGTGTTTACGAGCGCACTGGAAACCTTTTGATATCGAACGACGGCGGCTTCTACGACTTCCTGAAGATTGAGCCAGGTTCTCGTGATGCGTTCGCTGGCCGAGCCTTCACGATCAAACTTACCGATGGATCAACCTTTGAATGCAAAGGTCAGGTCTGGTCGTGCGGCGCGGATGTTGGCGTGCCGACCGCGCAGGTCGGTGTCGGAACTCTTGAGTCTCTCGCGAGTTGCTACGTCTTCAGTTCGGCGAGGGTCGATGTGTCGCTGGTGAATGAATGGCTCGCGATAAATAAGCCGAGTAGCCGGTACTACAAGTACGACAAGCGCGAGACGGTCGAGTACTGGGAAGCCATATACCGCACCGAGAAATGGGGGAATCGAATTTCGCCAGCTCGGGCTCGGAAGCTTCGCAAGCGCGGTGCGACCATCTGGCGCGTAGATGGCAGGCCAACTTGGAGCGCCCGCTTCGAGAAGCGCAAAGCTCAAATCCTCGCGGATATCGCAGCAGACTCCTGATCTACCGCCACTCTGGAGGCGACCATGAACGCAGCACTGAAACTCTGTCAGGCCATGTACGACGCGCAGTTGCCTCCGGCGGTGAGCGAACCGGACGATCAGCGGGAATGGCTGGAAAGCGCCGCTGAACAGCTGGTGTGCGGCTCGGATGTGGAATGGAAGCGTCGGTTTGGCCCGGTGCGGAAGGTGACCCCGGCGGAGTACGCCGAACACCTGCAGCATCACCTGAACCAGCGGCAGATCGACGGGCTCGATGATCGCGACTCGTTTGCCAACCTGGTGCTGGCTGTCGTGGTTGGCAGCCAAGCCGAGGCGCTGACGCACGCCAAGCACCTGCTGGGCAGTAACAGCCCGGTCACGCAGCTTGAGGCGATCGCCGCCAACTTCCTCCGCCCTCACGCCGCTGATGCAGTTGCTGCTGAGCGTGAAGCTGCCGAGGACGACGTGTTATGAGCAACCAAGTAGCACTGGCCCGGCTGGGCCTTGAAATCGCGAAGATGCGCAAATCCTGCACTCCGGTACCGGATCGCACCTTCGTAATGGGCATGATCGAAATGGCGGAGTTCGCCCAGATCATCGACACACCTACCGCCAATCGTTATCGGGATGCGCTGGACGCCAAGTTCGTCGAGCGCAACGGTTACCTGAAAGGAGTCTCGGCATGACCACTGCACCGGTTAAAACGGTTCTAGATGAGCAGCTGGAAGAGATTGAACGCAGCCTCGCGGTTGTCGGCGCTGGCATCCCTCGCGAACTTCCTGTTTCCGCGCTTCCCCCTCCGCTGGTAGCAGCCATCAAACAAGGCCGCATTGCCGTGAGGTCTCGACCATGAAGATCATGTTTTGGGTTCTCGCTGGCGGCTTGCTGATCGTGATGGCCAGCTACAACTTGGCGCGGGATTCCTCCAGCACCTGCCAGCCGCCGCAGTCGACCACCTACAAGGTGTTCCAGTGACCAGCCGCCAGTGGGCGCGGCGCCTGATCATCTGGCGCGGTGCGTTCTCTTCCCTCGGCGTTTTCACTTTCCTGATGCTGCTCAGCGCCCTCGCCGATCGCATCACTCAATAAACCAAGCATTCAATCGCTGCGCTGGGCGCGGCAAGGATTCCCCATGTCCGCAGTAATGAAACAGGCTGACCATCTGCCAGCCATCTCCGAGGACGCGCTCGTCGAAGTGCTAAGCGGAAGCCTGTATCCAGGCGCGTCGCACAACTCGGTTGTGATGGTGCTGGCCTACTGCAAGGCGGCCCAGCTCGACCCGATGCTCAAGCCGGTACACATCGTCCCGATCTATCAAAAAGGTCGCGGGATGGTCGACACCGTCATGCCCGGCATCGGCCTGTACCGCATTCAGGCCGCTCGGACCGGGCAATACGCCGGAATCAGCGATCCGGAGTACGGGCCATCGATCACAGCCAAGTTGGGCGGCGTTGACGTCACTTATCCAGAGTGGTGCCGGGTGACCGTCAAGCGCCAGATGTCGAACGGACTTGTCGCCGAGTTCACCGCCAACGAGCGCTGGCTCGAAAACTACGCCACGGCAGCCAAAGACACCATTGCGCCGAACTCCATGTGGAAGCGCCGCGCCTTCGCTCAACTGGCGAAGTGTGCCGAGGCTCAGGCACTGCGCAAGGCCTTTCCCGAGGTCGGATCTGCTCCCACGGCGGATGAAATGGAAGGCAAGTCGTTCGAAGAGCCAGCCAAGGACATTTCACCGACACGACACGCCCAGCAAGAGCCGGATGCGAAACCTGATTACCCCGACGAGCTTTTGGCGGCAAACATCGAAAAGTGGCAGCCGCTCATCGACGCGGGTCGCACCAGTCCGGAACACATCATCGCCAACGTCAGTAGCAAATACACGCTACGCGACGACCAGATCGAAACCATCCATAACCTGAAAGCCATCGACGGAGACACAGCATGAAAATTCACAACGTAGCTCAAGGCTCCGCCGAGTGGCATGCACTCCGCGCCCAGCACTTCACCGCCTCCGAGGCCCCGGCAATGATGGGAGCCTCGAAGTACCAAACCCGTTCCGAGCTGCTGACGCTGAAAAAAACCGGCATTGCGCCGGAAGTCACCCAAGCTCAGCAGTACATCTTCGACAAAGGCCACGCCACTGAAGCGCTGGCCCGGCCACTGGTTGAGGTGATGATCGGCGAAGAGCTGTACCCAGTCGTAGGCACCGACGGCAACCTGCTCGCGTCCATGGACGGCGCAACGATGCTCGGCGAGACGCTTTTCGAGCACAAGCTCTGGAATGAATCGCTGGCTGCCCAGGTTCGGGCCGAAAATCTGGAGCCGCATTACTACTGGCAGCTTGAACAGCAACTGCTGGTGAGTGGCGCCGAGCGTGTGATCTTTGTTTGCTCAGACGGTACCCCTGAAAACTTCGTGCACATGGAGTATCGGCCTGTCGCTGGCCGGGCCGCGCAGTTGGTGGAAGGCTGGAAACAGTTCGAGGCCGACCTGGCCAACTTCGAATTGGCCGAGGCGCCTTCTATTGTCGTCGGCAAGGCCCCGGACGAGCTGCCAGCGCTACGCATCGAACTGACTGGCATGGTCACCGCGAGCAACCTAAAAGTGTTCGAGGAATCGGCATTGGCGGTGATCGACTCCGTGAAGACCGAGCTGACTACAGATCAGGACTTCGCCGACGCCAAGAAGGCCGTGAAATGGTGCGGCGATGTTGAAGAGGCCGTGGCGACGGCGAAGAAACAGGCACTATCTCAAACCCAGACCATTGACGACCTCTTTTCCTCACTGGATCGGATCAGCGCTCACGCTCGCGAGACTCGACTGAAGGTCGACAAACTGGTGAAGGCTCAAGAGCTGCTGGTGAAGACCAACATCAAGCAGAAAGCAGAGCAGTCACTGGCAGACCATGTCGCGGCGATTAACAAGACACTGGGCCGGGTCACCATGCCGGGAGTCGCCGCAGACTTCGCCGGCGTCATGAAGAACAAGCGAACGATCGCCAGCTTGCAGGACGCTGTCGATACTGAGCTGGCCCGCGCGAAAATCGCCGCGAGCCAGGCCGCCGACGCGATTCGCCTGAACCTGGCCAGCTTGGCTGAGCTGGCGGCCGACTACGCTTTCCTGTTTAACGATATTCAGCAACTGGTGATGAAGGCAAACGACGATTTGATCACGCTGATCAAATTGCGGATTTCGGAACACCAGAAGGCCGAGGAGCAGAAAGCCGAAGCCCAGCGCGAGCAGATCCGCCAGCAGGAGCTGAAGCGAATCGAGGACGAGGCAAAGGCCAAGGCGCCGATCGAACAGGCTCCAGTTGCCAGCCCGGCACCGATGAAAGCTGCGGCGCCGGTTCAGTCAGCCTCGAAACCATCGACTGCAACCGCGACGCCGGTGAACCTGCAGGCCGAGGTGTTTGATCTGGAAGCGCTGATTCATGCCGTCGCCGGCGGTCACGCACCGATTTCGGTGCTGACCGTAGATTGGGAGAAGCTCGACGCAATGGTCGCCGCCCAGGGCGCTAAGTTCAGCATGGCCGGCGTCAAGCTGGTCAAGGTGGCGGCATGATCAGCAACCATCTCAATCTGGTGGAGCAGCACCGGCCGGACGCTGAGGCGATCTCTGAACGAGTCGCCCAGTACCTGGCCGCCGGCGGGCGGATCGACAAACTGAAAAGCCCGCCACGCAATCCGCTGCCACCGCCCCGCTCCAACAAGATAGACCCTGAAACGGTCCTCAAGCGGCGACCGAAGCCGATATCGGCCGCTGACCGAAAGACTCTGCGCAAAATGGCGGACTCGCTATGAAGTCGAAACGCAAACCCAACAACGGTTTCGCCCGGGCTGAACGCAGTTGCCGGGCTCTGCTGCGCACCAACCACGTCGCGGTGGTGAACATCGACCCGAGCGGCAGCCAGATCATGGCGAACTGGAAGAGTTGCCGGCAGATACGCAGTCTGGCGATCGCCAACGCGATCTTCGACTTCTCCTACCGCTGGACGATCTACATCGCCGCCATGTGTCGAGACGAGCGCGGCGCGGAGTACATCAAGTCGGTCGAGATCTCGCCCGAGGGTATCAACAAGGTCGAGCGCCTCACCGATGCCATCGAGCATTACTACCTGGAGCTGCGCAACAGCGCCAACCCGAACCATCTGGTTGCGTCAGGCTGGATCGCCATTCCCGACGAGGTTTCGATGGATGAAGCCCAGGCAGCGAAGCTGTTCTACACCGCCGGCGCCTGGCACCAGGTGAAGGCAGCAGCGTGAGACGGACCATCAATAGGGCGCACCAGCGCCGCAGACAGACCTGGCTGGACTTGCCGGCCAGCGGAATTGAAGAGGTAGGCCATGGCCGAAGAACAGGAGCCGACGAAGGAAGCCATCAAGCAGAAGAAAAAGCGCGAGAAGGCGGCAGCGAAGGATGCTGCATTGGGCGTCGAGAAGTTCACGATTGAGGTCGCCGGGGTATTTAAGCCAGACCTCAAGCGGGTCATGGCCGCCCACGGCATCAACAACCAGCAGGACGTTCACCAGCGGCTGCTGATGAACCTGATCGCCGGCGACTTCGAAACCCAGGCCAAGATGCTCCGTCGTGTCACGACACCTTACGAACCTAGCGAAAAGGTGTCGCGAGCATTTTACGAGAAGAGCATGGCCGAGATTGCGGCAGATCCCGGTGATGAGGTGATCAGGCCTGAAGTCTATCGAAGTACTTGACCGTCCAATCTTGGGCAGCGGACAGGGCTTCGTCCTTTGAATGCCATTCGCCTCTCAGGGTGTATATGCGCTCCTCGGCCTCACCATCCTGAATCTTCGCATCAATGTCGACACCGCCGACGATGCCGGTCTTCATGTCCACGCGGTAGGTGTACCTGATCAGCCGGTCGCGAAACCTGAAAGCGTTTGCGGGGAATTCTGAACCATGGAGTGGCACAAACATATTCATCTCCTTCCGGCTCCATGCCGGGCCGAACACAAATACCCCACTTCTACGAATCACGCCAGCCGGCGAGGCAATGGATCATTTGCATGCTCAGTCCGATCCTTTGCAATGCCGAAACGAAATCGCAAAAGTGAAATGATTTATCTCAGCAGTTTGGATTTTATATACTCATAGGCCTGCTTCGATAGCTCATCCGCCTTCGCCAAAATCCTGCCCTCTTGCCACCCATCAAGCTCAAACTTGTCGCCTAACTCTATGATCCTGGTTTTGAATAAATCTACCCTTTCAAATTTTACATCTGGTTCAATTGCCGCCGAAAAAAGACGCACACACCCATAAAACTCATCACAAATATTTATTATTCCACCGAATGAGTTTGATAGCTCATCCCCCCACAAAGCACGTGCCTCAATGAGAAGCACTTGCAAGTCAGCCCTCTGAGTTTTAGCCTTCTCCATTCTAACTATAAAACTATTTGTCACGCTTCTAAGCAAGTCTGGCGGAAGCCCCTCAAAACCAACAATGCAGTTATTCCTACAGAACTGCATATCTGCATAAGCTGACTGAATAGTTTCCTTAAGATTTATCAGTGAGACAGCCAATTTGCGGGCTAGCTCGTGGTCTGACTCTGCTTTTATTTGGCTTCGCCATGCATTAATACTGAAAGCTGCAAGGATCACAGCCACAACCGTCGCAGCGGAAGAAAGTATTTCAAACAGGTCGTGAATATTGTCAACGGTATAGAAATCCGTTTTCAGCCTAATACTGCCCCACGTAACACCTGCAAGAAATATCAATACGCAGGTCAGCCAAATAATCCAGTCCTTCTTCAAGACGTTCTCCTTTTTGCTAATTAACTGATTATGCCGGAGCAAACCGCTATCGGCGAGGATCCCCTATGTCCGCACTACAGAAGAAACACCCCTTCGATTTCAAAACTCAATACGGACTCGGCTTCAGCACTCAGGACGATGAGATCGTTGTCGACTTCTTCTGCGGTGGCGGCGGCGCTGGTACCGGGCTGGAAATGGGCCTGGGCCGCGCGGTGAACGTTGCGAAGAACCACAGCGCCGCGGCGATCAGCATGCACACCGTCAATCACCCGGGCGCGAAGCACTACACGACCGACGTGTTCGACGGTGATCCCGACACCGAGTGCGGCGGCAAGGCCGTGGGCTGGTTTCACATGTCGCCGGACTGCACGCATCACAGCCAGGCCGCCGGCGGTCAGCCCCGCAAGCGCGAGATCCGGAATCTGTCGTGGATTGGCCTGAAATGGGCCGGCAAGAAAAAACCTCGCGTCATCAGCCTGGAAAACGTGAAACAGATCCTCCAGTGGGGGCCGCTGATCGCCAAGCGCTGCAAGGTCACCGGGCGCGTCGTGAAGCTGGGCGGCGGTGTTGCTGAGCCTGGCGAGGTCGTACCGGTCAGCCAGCAGTTCCTGGTACCGGACCCAGCGCGGCGCGGGAAGACCTGGCGCGTGTTCGTCGCTGAGCTGCAGCGCCTGGGCTACGCCGTCGAATGGCGAGTGATCAAGGCCTGCGATTTCGGCGCCCCGACCAGCCGTGAGCGCCTATTCATGATCGCTCGCTGCGACGGTCGGCCGATCGTGTGGCCTGAGCCGACCCACGCGAAGAACCCGGCCAAGGGCCAGAAAAAGTGGCGCACCGCAGCCGAGTGCATCGACTGGACCATCCCGAGCAAAAGCATCTTCGACCGGGCAAAGCCGCTGGCTCCGGCCACGCTGCGCCGAATCGCCAAGGGCATGAAGAAGTTCGTCATCGACGCGGCTGACCCGTTCATCGTGCCGATCGCAAACTGGTCCGGGGGAAGCGTGCAGTCGGCGAACGAGCCGCTGCGTACTGTAACGTCCTGGCCGCGCGGCGGATCGTTCGCAATGGCCAGCCCGATCATTGCCCCAGCCACGCATCAGGGCAGCGACCGGATCAACGATCCTCACGCCCCGCTGCCAACGGTCACCTGCGCGAATCGCGGCGAGCTGACGCTGATCAGTCCGGTGATGGTTGGTGCTGGTGGCCCAGCGTACAGCGGCAAACCGGCGTCAGCCGATCAGCCAGCCGGAACGCTGATGACCCAGAACCACCGCGCAATCGCGGCGGCGCACCTGGTCAAGTTCCGGTTCTCGGATGAAGGCAAGGCGCTCGACGAGCCGCTGCCGACCATCACCAGTGGTGGCAACTACCAGCGCCCTGCCGGCGCCGCGCACGCCATGGGCATCTCGACGGTGTTCATGGCCCAGATGAATGGCGGGTTCAACACCACGGCCGCCAAGAGCATCGAGGACCCGATGACCACGATCACCAACACCGGCAGCCAGCAGCAGCTGGTGACCGCGAACTTGGTGCATCTGCGCGGCAACTGCGATGCCCGGGACACTTCAGACCCGTTGTATACCGTCAGTGCCGGCGGCACCCACCATGGGCTGGTCACGGCCTTCATGGAACGCCAGTTCGGCGCCAGCGTCGGCCAGGGCGTGGACGAGCCGGCGCCGACCATCACCGCGGGCGGTGGCGGCAAGAGCTCGCTGGTCGAGCTGCAGCTATCGCCAGACGTTGAAGCCGGCGCGCTGCGGGTCGCCGCATTCCTGATCAGCTACTACGGCACCGAGAACGTGAGCGGCGCCGGCGAACCAGCCCCCACGGTCACAACCAAGGATCGACTGGGCCTGGTCACCGTCACCATCAAGGGCACGCCCTACGTGATCGTGGACATCTGCCTGCGGATGCTGCAACCGGCCGAGCTGTACAAGGCTCAGGGATTCCCCGACGACTACATCATCAGCCACGGCGCCGACGGGAAGCAGTTTACCAAGACCCAGCAGGTGCACATGTGCGGCAACAGCGTCAGCCCGCCGCCGATGGCAGCACTGGCACGCGCCAACGACCCGTGGAGCGCTGTCGAACAGCGAGCAGCCGCGGCGTAGTCACAGCCACGGCATCGCCGCCAGCCAATCGACCAGGCGTATCAGCATTTGGCTGAGTAGTTCGATCAGTAATTGGTACATCAAATCGGCGATCAAGCCTTTCATTGAGTGAAGTCTCCAGAAATGAGAGAGACGTTGGCTCTCTTCATTATATGGGCCTTCAAACTTCCTCCCATTCCACTGCCCGGGCATGCCCCCGGCATAGGACGCCCCATGCCCACAGAAAACAAACCTTCCGAATCGCTGCTGGCACTGGCGACCGGCGCCAAGCCAAAGTCCTACCCTGACCGACTCTGTCATATCGATTACACGGCACACCCACATCGCTGTGGGTGCTTGAGTGGCGACGATGAAGCGCAGCGGCGTTTTGACGAATACCAACGCGACACCAAGCTCGCGACAGCTGAAGGCGAGGTCTCGCGACTCACCGCCGAGCGTGACGCCCTGCAGCTGCGCCTGAACGCAGCGGATCAACTGAACGATGATCGTGCCGGGACTTGCAAATGGAGTCGCGAAGACGACAGCGGCATCTGGAACAGTGGCTGCGGTGAGACCTGGTCATTCCATGAGGATGGGCCGGAAGAAAACGGCATGCGCTTCTGCCATTCCTGCGGCAAGCACTTGGTGGTTGAGGTGGCTGAACAGGAGCAGGATGACGACTGGCACATGAGCCCGTGCAAGCAAGGCCACCGCGATGTCGGTGCCTCGGGCGGTGTGGCGGCGTGCAACCAGTGCGACGAGAAGATCGAGGCCGCGACCACACAGGAGGCTTTCGAGCGCTGGAACGCTACTCACCCAGCCAGCGAATCAGCCGAATCCCGATAAGAGTACATCTGTACTCCTCCCGCAGAATTACTCCCTCCCCCTTAAAGTCAGCCGCTATAGCGGCAAGGACGAGCTCGCCCATGGAAACGATAAAACTGATTCAGCCGGCACCGGTTGTGCGCGATGAAAACGGCATGTTCTGGCACCCGGAACTGCCGCCATTTGATGAAGGTGATGGCGAGAAGTGCAAGAAGTGGCTCGCCGAGCAGCACCTGGTCGTGAAGATGACAAGTATTGAGGATGCGCCGGACGAGATATCGGAGCGCTACTTCGACTCCCACGATCCGGATTGCAGCTATTGGGAGCCGGATCGTCCAGATGGTGAAGGCTGGTTCTGCCTGTCGATCCACGACACCGACGATGGTCCGGTCTGCTGGTGGGCACGCCGCGAGGTGACGCCATGATCATCGATGACGTAATGACGGACAGAATCACGCTGCACGGGCTGGGCTTCGTACAGGTTCAGCTCCAGGGCAATCAACGGCTGCACGTGTGGCACCCTGAACTGCCGCGGCGGGCGTGCTTCGAGCATTCAGCGATCCATGACCACCGCTTCAACTTCACTTCCCGCGTCATTGTCGGCACGCAGTTCAACCATGAGTTCAAACTCGTCTGCCATGACGCCGGCGAATTCATGCTTTACCTCCACGAAGGCGCTCGGACAGCGGGCGGCGGCCGGCCATGGACGCCGGACGGTCGGGCAGATTTGGTGCATGTCGGAACAATCGGAATTACCGCCGGCAACGATTACAACACCCGAGCATACGCATATCACCGCACTGAGCCGGGCAGCGATGGGCGTGTGGCGACGATCATGGCCAAGCGTGGCGAGTATCCGGCCGGTGCCCACTCAACCTGCCGCGTCGGCGTTGAGCCTGACACTGACTTCGACCGGTTCCAATGGTCGCCAGCTCAACTCTGGGAGGTCGTCAGCGATGTGCTGCTCGGCCAGAAGGTGACGCCATGACCAAGCGCGCGGTTCACCTTTACCCGTGGGACGGCGGCACCGAGGCAGATCAGGATCCGCCAGAGCACGTCTATTGCGGCACCGACGGCGACATGGCCGACGAGCAGCTCACCAATGACTGGCGATACGTCACCTGCAAGCGCTGCCTCAAGGTCCGCGAAAAAGAACTGGCCGCACGAGCAGCGGACGACCGAGACCAGAAGGTCAAGCTGTTCGACGAGGCCCAGGCCATCACCATCACGCTGGGTCACCGCAACATCTCGACAGCTATCAAGGCTTTGATCAGGGAGCGCGACCAGCTAAAGGCCGAGCGCGACAACCTGCGCGAAGACCGCGACGGCCTACTCGAAGCAGGAGCGCACCTACTATGATCTTCGCCCCGCTCTACATGGCCTACCTGATCTACAGGGGGCCGTGGCGATGAGTGCACCGATTGAGCCGCAGGATTATCTATACGGCGTCAAGGTCGTGCAGATCGAGGATATCCGAGTCGCCCGGGGCCTCACTCGCCGACCTTACTCTTCATGCACGCACAGGAAGATGGTCTACGACGACAAGGAGCGCCGCGTCTGGTGCAGTGATTGCGAAACCGGGGTCGAAGCGTTCGACGCTTTTCTCCACCTGGTGGAAAAGTTCAGCGCCGCAGCGGGCCGAATCAATCGCCGCGCTGCCGAACTGGCCGAGGCAGAAAAATTCCAGATCCGCAGTCGTGCCGCTAAGGTGATGGACGAAGCCTGGCGCAGCACGAAGATGGCCCCGCTCTGCCCTCACTGCAATACCGCGATCCTCCCCGAGGACGTTGCCGGCGGCGTAGCAAGCACCTCGAAAGCCTTGGTTGCCGCTGCGCGCAAACGCCTGCAGACGAACAAGCCTTAACCCCTCCCCCAACTCAACAGCCTGCCGGTGTACGGCGGGCGAGGAATTCGTATGTCTGAAATCAAGTGCGAACACGGCCACACAGTGCGAATGGGCACCGTCGAATGGCTCGACACGATGACGCTGGATCAGCTTCGCTTCGCACGCAACACGGCCGCAGACAAGATCAAAGCGGCGGAAGAGCAGCCCCAGCGAATCGTTTGGCGCGTGTGCCGCGGCGCTATCTGCGTGGGCAACTATCGCGAGGAGGATCACGAAAAGGCCGCCGATCAATTCCTGCGCATCTTCAAAGAAACGTTCATGGAAGAAGCGGCCGAATACGTGGCCAAGCCTTACGGGACTGAGACCTTCCGCCGGCAACTGCCGAGCATCGAGGTCGAGCGCTGCACCCAGTTCGAATACGAGAACGAGTGGTTCCCCACCAAAACCGAATAACCACCTTCTGCCGCCACGCGCGGCATGGAGCAACACAATGGAAACTGAAATTCTCTCCGACGAGGAGCTGGCCGAGCTCACCGGCTACAAGGCACGGGCCTACCAGCGCCGCTGGCTGATTGATCGCCAGTGGGTATTCGTCGAAAGCCGCGGCAAGCGTCCTCTGGTTGGTCGGATGTACGCCCGCATGAAGCTGGGCATGATCAGCCCCACCATCGCCGATCCGAACCCGCCGCCGGCCGCACCGGTATGGACACCTGATTATTCGCGAGTGAATTGATATGCGCCCCCGCAAGACCGAGCACCAGCACCTGCCCCCTCGAATGTACAAGCGATCCCGAAAGCGCAAAAACGGTAGTACGTGGACCGCATATTACTACCGCGACCTGCTCGGCAATGACATCCCTCTGGGCAAGGATATCGACAAGGCCAGGCTGAAGTGGGCCGAACTCGAAGCCAAGGAAAAGCCGGTCGACCTGCGCACCATGAAGGGAATCTTCGATCGATACATTCGCGACGTGGTGCCGAAGAAAGCACCGCGCACGCAGAAGGACAACCTGGCGGAGATCAAGCAGCTTCGGCCGATGTTCGATAGCGCACCGATCGACTCGATCACGCCAGCAACGATTGCTGGCTACAGAGACGCGCGATCGGCAAAGGTCCGGGCGAACCGTGAGATCGCTACCCTCTCCCACATTTTCAACATCGCCCGGGAATGGGGGCTGACGACAAAAGAAAATCCCTGCCAAGGTGTGCGCAAGAACAAGGAGACGCCGAGGGACTATTACGCGAATGATGTGGTTTGGGAGGCGGTGTACAAGCAGGCAGTTCAGGAGCTGAAAGAAGCGATGGACCTGGCCTATCTGACCGGGCAAAGGCCGGCAGATGTGCTGGTTATGCGGAAGGATGATGTTGAAGGCGGATTTTTGACTGTTCAGCAGAACAAGACGCACAAGAAGCTGCGCATTCAGATGACGACCGCCGGAGAGGCGAACAGCCTGGGCATTCTGATCGCGGCAATCACAGAGCGAAACGCTGCGCATGTCTCGAGCTACCTGATCATCAACCGGAGCGGTAAACGGATGACGGCGACGATGCTGAGGAAACGGTGGGACGCGGCGCGGGAGAAGGCAAAGTTGGAAGCGCTTGAGCAGGGAGACGAACTGCTGGCGAAGCGGATCGGTGAATTTCAGTTCCGGGACATTCGGCCAAAGGCGGCGTCGGAAATCAGCGATGTGGGTGACGCCAGCCTGCTGCTCGGGCACACAAAAGGCGATATTACCGAGCGAGTTTATCGTCGCGTCGGCGCCATCGCCAAACCATCAAAATAGGCAAAAAATGCGTTCCATAACTCAAATCGCGCCCCTTGTAGAATGCGGTCTGTAGAGGTGCTGCAAAACAAAAGTATTGGAACGAAAAAGAGTCTGAGGCCGCGTATTCAGCGGCTTTCCATAGCGGTCTTGAAAACCGTCGACTGTAACAGGTCCATGAGTTCGAATCCCATCGCCTCCGCCATCTTATGTACGACAAAGCCCTGATTATTCAGGGCTTTGTCGTTTCTGGGGTTTGAGATTTTCAC
>Ga0213823_1000254_pt1 | contig 52221 bp, 56 predicted proteins | sample MC6MC0907MG_FD_179887 | JGI IMG/M metagenome (GOLD analysis project Ga0213823, IMG submission 179887) | Enriched soil aggregate microbial communities from Iowa State University, Ames, United States - MC6-MC0907-MG | ecosystem: Environmental > Terrestrial > Soil > Unclassified | place: USA: Iowa...
TTCAGCCACTATGCAACACAAAACCCAACATTTGAATCTCGTGCAAAAGCATTGACTCAATACTGGGAAGCAGTTGGTTTAAAAAGTAAACTTACTATGACAGATGTTAACCTTTACTACGATATGCTTGAAAAAGCTGATAAATCGATGGAAGTATTCTTTGGCGGCTGGCAAACTGGTGCCGACCCGGATCCAACTTCACTTTGGGGCTCTAAAGCACTTTGGAACTATCCTCGCTGGGTAAATGCAGATAGTGACAAATTGCTTGATCAAGCAATTGATATGAGCGTTGTTGGAACTGATACTAAAAAACGTAAAGACCTTTATGTAGAATGGCAAAAACTATTCATGAAGGAACTTCCTGCATTGCCGATTGCAGAGCTTGAAGAAACAATGGCAGTCAGCAAACGTGTACAAGGTGTGACATTTGACGTTTCGGGTAAAAACCGTCCGAATGAGTGGTGGATTAAACAATAATGACAGCAGATTAACATGCATTAGACTATGTTAAATGCTTATATTATTTTAATTTAAGCTCAAGAAGTTAGCTGGGAGGGGCAGGGAGAATCTGTTCTCCTAGTCTCTCCTATTTTTAACGAACTGAGTTACATAGACCTGTCGTATTTAACTTAGTTATAGACAAGGAGAATGCACATGCTGAAGTATGCATTTCGAAGAATTTTGGGCATGATTCCGATGTTATTTCTAATTTCCATCGTAGTCTTTAGTTTGGCCAAATTAATGCCTGGAGACTCTCTTTCAGGAGAAATCGACCCAAGAAATACAAATCCGCAATATATTGCTGAAATGCGAGAAAAATTGGGGTATAACGACCCATTACCACAGCAATATGCCCGTTGGATTGGTAACTTCGTACAAGGGGATTTTGGTAAATCAACTCGTTTTAAAATTCCAGCAGCAGAGGTTATTGGAGAACGTATTCCGAACACATTATTACTCGGATTTTCTTCCATATTAATCACTTATATCCTTGCCTTCTTTATGGGAACATATGCTGGAAGAAAACCATATACTCTTGGAGATAACCTAATAGGAGGGTTGAACTATTTGGGTTTATCTATTCCGTCATTTATCGCAGGGGTATTTGCAATCTTCTTCTTTTCTTTTACGTTAGGATGGTTTCCATCGAATGGTTCGATTGATATAGGTGTAACAGAGGGCACGATTGAATATTGGTTAAGCCGACTGCACCATGTATTTTTACCGGCGGTGGTTCTCGGATTATTAAGTACTGCAAGTTATACCCAATTCTTACGCAATGATATTATTGAAAATAGCCGAAAAGATTTTGTACGGACTGCACGAGCGAAGGGGACATCAGAAAAAAAGATTTACAATGTTCATATTTTAAGGAACTCGATTATTCCGCTAATTACTTTTTTAGGTTTTGATTTAGTTGCTATAATCAGCGGTGCAATTATCACGGAATCGATTTTTACTTATCCAGGTCTTGGACAACTATTCTTACAATCAGTAGGAACCAGAGATTATCCAGTATTAATGACGTTGACAATGTTATTCTCATTCTTAACACTTATCGGCAATCTAGTGGCAGATGTATTATATGGTGTTGTAGATCCGAGAATTAGGCTAGATTAGGGGGAAAAAAGATGGAAATTATAACTCAGAAGGATACTAATATTATCGCTGCACCCCCAAAAAAAAGTTTATCACCATGGGCAATTGCTCGGAAAAAGTTTTTAAAGAATAAATTGGCATTGATTAGCCTAATCTTTTTAATATTTGTTGCAATTATCTCCTTCCTTGCACCATATATTACGTCGGCAGATGTTACAAGAATTAATATTGGTGAAATGTCATTAGAGCCATCCAGCAAGCATTGGCTGGGGACGGATAAAGCTGGGCGTGATGTATTTACTAGATTACTGTATGGCGGCCGCATCTCTTTGCTAGTTGGAATGAGCTGTACACTATTTGTTATTTTTCTTGGTACTTTAATCGGCTCGATTTCAGGTTATTTCGGCGGTGCAGTTGATAGTTTATTAATGAGATTTACAGATTTCATCTTAAACTTTCCTTTTCTTGTATTCGTAATCGTACTAAATGCAATTCTTTTTGGGAAAGTAAGTGGATTATGGGTTTTAATTGGAACCATTAGTATATTAAGCTGGGGTGGAATCGCCCGGATTGTCCGAAGTAAAATTCTTGCTGAAAAAGAAAATGAATATATTATTGCTGCCATTTCTATTGGTTGTTCACCGGCCAAAATAATTGTAAAACACCTATTACCCAATATTTTATCAACCATTATTGTTCAAGCAACGATTACATTTGCAACAATGATAGTTGCTGAGACAGGGTTAAGCTTTCTTGGCTTCGGAGTGCCGCAAGAAATTCCAAGCTGGGGTAATATGTTGAATTCGGCAAATGAGCCCGACGTACTCCAATTTAAGCTTTGGATATGGGTGCCGCCGGCATTAATTATTACGATCACTATTTTATCAATTAACTTTATTGGCGAAGGCTTAAAAGATGCCTTCAATCCTAAATCGAGAAGATAAAATCTACCATCCTGATGGTAGATTTTTTTTAGTTTTGATATAAGTCCATTAGGTTTTAAAAAATGGTACAGCCCCATATACACATCTGTAAAAGAGTGAGTAAGTAATTGGAGCAAAATATATATTAAGGAATAATTTAACTAAGGTCTGCCCATACTGATTGACAAACAGTTTCTTGAAGTGAGGGGTTGTACAATGTTGTATCTTCATGATGTTTGGGTAAATTGGTTTGAAGGGGAAGAAAACGGATATAATGTCTGTCACTTTCATGAATGGCGTAAGGATGACGGTGTGGAGCTGCTAGACCAGGCACCACTTATTAAAGTCGAGCCGATTTTATTTAATTATATTGAAAATGATCTGTCAGAATTACCTCAGCAGCTTTTAGACGATATTTATCAGAAAGCCTACTTAAGAAAAAACCATGAAAGAGTTCAGCTTGACTATTGCTTTGTTGTCACAGATGGTGTGGGAATATTAGCAATAGATACAATTGGATATAATATTCCAATTAGAAAAAGCAGATTAATTCCGAGGCAGGAACAGCTTGTGTACGAAATGATCAGTCAACATGATGCAAAACAATATCATTCTTATACACAGCCTAAAACAAAGGATTTCCATATTTTATCACCCGAACCGGAACTGATGAGAGGCTTAACTAGAAAAGAAAGACAGCTAAAACAGTTGTTATTTATGGCACTTGATCAATTATTCTCATCCAATAACGAAGCAGAAGTGCGGTATTGGTATACTGAATGGTGTCCAGAGCAATATTCAACAATTCAAGAATTGAACTTTGAAGATGCTTGGGAACAACTATTTGAGGAAACAAAGTATGGATGGTCGAAGCGGCACGAAACTTTCTGTGAAAATCTAATTAAAGGGCAGCCATTTTTTGAAAAGCTTTGGGAAATGGAGCACGGCCCAAAAGTAAACTAAAAGCCTGTCCCAAAGGGTATGTATTGCACACCTTTTGCGGACAGGCTTTTTATTTTGGTTAAGAAATTATTAATTTCGACCTTGAAAATTGTCCAGCTCCATAAGAATAAGCTTCGGAAGCGATACCTCGCACGAAGGAAATTCGAGGAGCGCCCCGTGGCTAGTAGACATCGTTAAACAGGTGCTTCCGCTTTTCGCGCTATCGTCTCTTCCGACCGAGTCCCATTGCATTTTCCATTTTCTTAAGTGTTTTGTTAGCTACTAGGTTTGCTTTTTCGGCACCGCGGTCCAATATGTCATCAAGCTCACTTGATTCCAACAAATTGTAGTATTTTTCTTGAATTGGCTTAAAGAAGTTAGCAACCACTTCGGCAAGATCACCTTTAAAATCTCCATATCCTTTTCCCACATACATTTCTTCAAGTTCAGCAATCGATTTTCCACCAAGGATTGAATAAATGGATAATAAGTTAGAAACCCCAGGTTTTTTGACTGTATCAAATTTTACAATTCCATCCGAGTCAGTCACTGCACTTTTAATTTTTTTCACGATTTGATTCGGTTCATCTAATAGTGTAATAAAGGCCTTTTGGTTAGGGTCAGATTTACTCATTTTTTTCGTTGGCTCCTGGAGCGACATTATTCGTGCCCCAACCTTAGGCAGGCTGATTTCAGGAATGGTAAGAATGTCATTATACTTCTTGTTAAATCTCTCAGCTAAATCTCGTGTTAATTCCATATGCTGTTTTTGATCCTCACCGACGGGAACAAGGTCTGTATTATACAATAAAATATCAGCTGCCATTAACGGCGGATAGGTTAGCAGGCTTGCTGAGACTGCTTCTTTTCCGATAGATTTATCTTTGAATTGTGTCATTCTTTCCAATTCTCCGATATAGGAAATACATTGCATCATCCATCCGGTTTGAGCGTGAGCCGGAACCTCAGATTGGATAAACAAGGTAGCCTTCTCTGGATCGATTCCCACAGCAAGATACAATGCTGCCAAGCTTCGAATATTTTTCCTTAGTGTTTGCGGATCTTGAGGTACGGTGATGGCATGCTGATCAACTATACAAAAGAAACAGTTGTATTCGTTTTGCAGCTCCACGAATTGTGATAACGCTCCAATATAGTTCCCCAGTGTAATCGTGCCACTCGGCTGAATTCCTGAAAAGATTGTCTTCATTTGCAAATTTCCTCCTAAAATGTAGATAAAAAAAACCATTCATCCCCAAAAAACTAATAGGGACGAATGGTTCGCGGTACCACCCTAAATTACTCAAAAAGAGTCACTCAGTTCCAAATCATCTTTCTCGGATGATCTAGAGTCCTTGTAACGCAAGGAAAACGTCTATTCCTACTATTTATATCCATTGGATATAAGTTTCAGAAAGAAGCTCAAAAGTCCATTCCGTATTGTTTCGTGTTTGTTTGCACCAGCCACAAACTCTCTGAATCGAAGGAAAATACGTACTACTCTTTATCATTGCTTAGCGGTTTCTATTCGATTAATCACATTATAAAGTATTCATATATTTAATTTCAAGTGAGTTAAAAATAATATACCATGAGGGCAATTAGCATCAATAGTCCATTCATAAGCCCGTGAAAAAGGAGTGGCTTTTCATCGATAGTAACCATTTCAGACAATCTTGGAATATCTTCGAATTTTCTTTTCTCCTTCCCTCGTGAAAAGACAAGATTAAAGGATCTAGAAATAGCATCATAGAAACCTGTATGAATAGTATAAAGAAGTAAAGCAGTTAATAGCAATGCTGCAGAAATTAGAAAAGATATATTGATATAGCTAATTAACGAAAAATTCCGATAGTAAATAAATGAGATTATGAAAATAGCCAACTGAGTAAAAATTAGAGTATAAAGTTTTTTCTTTAGACGGAAATTCACAGAATGACCTCCAAAACATTGATGTATAAAGGAATATTATATGAATATTATACAAAAAATTCTATATAAGTCTAAATTATATCACATCTTTTTGTAACTATTACGTAAAAATTGTTTCTAATCTGTAAATTTAATTTGAAAAAATAATGTACAATTTTTTTAAATTATGTATAATAGAGAATGTAGTAATTTTTCAGAATAATAGAAAAGGGAGGTCTTCAGGTGAAAAAATCAAAACTTTCACTACTTTTAGTATTATCACTTGTACTTAGCATGTTCTTAGCTGCATGTTCAGGCGGTGATAAAACCGAAGGAACAGACAAGGGTAAAGACAAAGGCGGCGAAAAACCAGCTGCAGAACAACTTGCTGACAAACAAGAACTTAATGTGCTAGAGTCTGCTGAAATTCCGACAATGGACAGCGTTCTCGGAACAGATGCAATGAGCTTTACCACTTTGAATGCTACAAACGAAGGTTTATACCGATTGAATCCAGATCAAAAGGTAGTTCCTGCTGGCGCTGAAGCTATGCCTGAATACAATGCTGATAAAACTGAATTAACAATTAAATTAAGAAAAGATGCAAAATGGTCTAATGGTGACCCTGTAACTGCTAAGGACTATGTATATGCTTGGCAACGTGCAATTAACCCTGACACAGCATCAGAATATGGTCCATACTTCATGAGCGAAAAAATCAAAAACGCCTCTGCAATTGCTGAAGGAAAAGCAAAGGTAGAAGATCTAGGCATTAAAGCTGAAGATGACTACACTTTGAAAATTACTTTAGAAAGACCAATTCCATATATTGAATCTTTCATTACATTCCAATTGTTCTATCCACAAAACCAAAAGTTTGTTGAAGCACAAGGTGCTGACTATGCAAAAGATGCTGCTCACTTACTTTACAATGGTCCATTTAAGATGACTAAATGGGATGGCCCAACTGCAACTGAATGGGTAATGGAGAAAAATGACACTTATCATGGTGCTAAAGATGTAACCTTAACAAAAATCAACTTTAACGTATCGAAAGATCCGCAAGCATCTGCAAACGCATTTACTGCAGGTGAAACAGATATTACACCAAGGCTTGCACAAGCTGCAATCATTTCACAATTTGAGGGTTCTAAAGAATTACTACAGTACCAAGAGCCTTCAATGTGGTGGCTTAAAATGAACGAAAAGAACTCTGCATTAAAAAATCTTAACATCCGTAAAGCAATTGCTCTATCTGTTGATAAGAAAGCATTGGTAGAAGATGTATTAGCAAACGGTTCTATTCCTGCTGGATTCATTGTGCCAAAAGATTTTACTTTTGATAAAAACGGTAAAGACTTCCGTGATACGACTGACTCATACCAAAAGATGAATAAAGAAGAAGCTAAAAAGCTTTGGGAAAAAGGTTTATCTGAACTTGGTGTGAAAGAAGTAAAATTAGTTTATGTTGGTCAAGACACTGAAACAGCTAAAGCAACTGATGCATTCATGAAGGATCAGTTAGAGAAAAATCTTCCTGGTTTAACGCTTGAATTAAATGCAGTGCCATTTAAAATCCGTGTCGACCGTGAACAAAAAATGGATTATGACCTATTATTCAGCGGTTGGGGACCAGACTATGCTGACCCAATGACATTCATGGATCTTTACCTAACTGGCGGGGATCACAATAAAATGGATTACAGCAATCCTAAATATGATGAGCTAGTTAAAGCGGCACAAACTGATTTAGCTGCCAAAGACGAAGAACGCTGGAAAGCGCTTCAAAAAGCTGAAAAGATTCTTTTAGAAGATGATTATGCACTAGCACCAATCTACCAACGTTCCGTTAACCTTTTAGTCAATCCAAAGGTTAAAGGTTTTGCTCACCATGCATTCGGTGCTGACTTTAGTTACCAATGGATTAAAATCCTTAAATAGTAGCTATACAAATCAAATAGAAAGAGAGTATATTCAAAAGATATACTCTCTTTTTACCTGTATCTTAATTGTCGCAAAATGTCGAATATTTAACTAATTAGGAGGTGTAGGCATGGCGAAATATTTATTGAAACGTGTAATCTATATGATTTTTACACTGTTTTTAGTTGCATCCATTACTTTTTTCCTCATGAAGCTTATTCCAGGAAGTCCATTTAATTCTTTTGAAAAACTCTCTGACGTTCAAAGAAATATCCTGTTTAATAAATATGGATTGAATGACCCACTGCCTGTTCAATACTTAAACTATATGAAGAATTTGGTAATGGGTGATTTGGGAGTTTCCTTTCAATTTAATAATACCCCTGTAACAGAACTAATCGGAAACCGAATTGGCCCTTCCGCAATACTCGGTTTGCAAGCCATGATTTTCGGTTCCATTTTTGGAATATTTTTGGGGACAATTGCGGCATTAAAGCAAAATACCTGGATAGATTATACGTCAACATTTATTGCTGTTGTCGGTAAATCTGTCCCGTCGTTTATTTTTGCTGGTTTACTACAGTATTACATTGCCGTTAAATTGGGATGGCTTCCGGTTATGTTTTGGCGTGGACCAGAATATACCATCCTTCCAACCATCGCATTGTCTATGTTTCCAATCTCAATAGCTGCTCGTTTTATGCGTACGGAAATGATTGATGTTTTGGGGTCAGATTATATTACTTTGGCAAAAGCGAAGGGTGCCAGCCGTTTTCAAATAAGTGTTAAGCATGCATTGAGGAATGCCTTAATTCCTGTTGTAACGGTGCTTGGACCTCTAGCAGTCAGCTTAATGACTGGTTCGCTCGTTATTGAGCAGATATTTGGTATTCCAGGATTAGGGGAGCAGTTTGTAAAATCAATTAATATGAATGATTACCCTGTTATAATGGGTACAACCATCTTATTTGCTGTATTATTTGTTGTAATTATCTTGATAGTTGATATTCTATACGGAGTCATCGACCCACGTATCCGTATTTCGGGGGGGAAAACTAAATGAACGACAAAGAAATAATCATTAAAAAAGATATGTTTGCACCCGCCCATATTGACCCATCAAAAAGCGAAAAGATTTCTAAACCTAGTTTAAACTTTTGGCAGGATTCTTGGTTGCGGGTTCGGAAAAATAAAGGTGCGGTTATCAGTTTAATTATTCTAGGAATCTTAATTATTATGGCATTTGTTGGTCCAATGATTTCCCCTTATACCTACGATAACCAAAATACAAAACATAACAATCTTCCGCCTCGAATTCAAGGCTTAGAAAATGTGCATTGGCTTCCTTTTGATGGCACATTAAAGAGACGTGATGGAACGGAATATAACGCCTATGAAGTGCGGAAAGTTGATGCATATTATTGGTTTGGTACCGATAACTTAGGCCGCGACTTGTTTACTCGTACTTGGAAAGGGACACAAGTTTCCTTATTCATTGCTTTCATGGCGGCATTAGTAGATATGCTGATCGGGGTTTCCTATGGTGCTGTTTCCGGCTACTTGGGCGGACGTACTGATAGTGTTATGCAGAGAATAATAGAGGTTATTGTTGGGATACCGAACTTGATTATAGTTGTATTAATGATTCTGATATTAAAACCAGGGATTATCCCAATTATTATCGCGTTAACGATTACCGGATGGACAAGTATGGCACGTGTTGTACGCGCACAGGTTTTGAAATATAAAGGTCAGGAATTTGTTTTGGCTGCTAAAACATTAGGAGCATCAGATTCTTCCATTATATTCAAGCATATGATTCCGAACATGTTTGGTATCATCATTATAAATACAATGTTTTCCATCCCGAGTGCCATTTTCTTCGAAGCTTTTCTAAGCTTTATTGGACTGGGATTACAAGAACCAAATGCATCTCTAGGTACATTGGTAAATGACGGATTTAAATCGATGATTGCTTTCCCATATCAAATGATTATTCCTTCGATTATGATTGCATTAATCATGATTTGCTTTAACTTAGTAGCTGATGGATTACGTGACGCACTAGATCCAAAAATGCGTGATTAGAAGGTAGGTGAACTGTAATGGAGAAAATTTTACAAGTAAAAGATTTAAATATTTCGTTTCATACCTTTTCTGGGGAAGTTAAAGCCATTCGTGGTATAAGCTTTGACTTACTAAAAGGTGAAACATTAGCGATTGTCGGTGAATCAGGGTCCGGGAAATCCGTTACAACAAAATCGATTATGCGCTTATTACCGGAACATAATTCTGAGATAAAAAGTGGGGAAATCCTTTTTGAAGGGAAAGACCTCACAAAGCTAACGGACAAGCAAATGCAAAAAATTCGAGGTAAAGATATTTCGATGATCTTTCAGGACCCAATGACCTCGTTAAACCCAACGATGAAAATCGGTAACCAGATTATGGAACCGCTTATTAAACATCAAAATATGAGCAAGCATACTGCGAAAGAAAGAGCAGTTGAATTATTAAAACTAGTTGGAATTCCAAAACCGGAAATACGGGTCAATCAGTACCCACATCAATTTTCAGGAGGGATGAGACAAAGGGTTGTTATCGCCATTGCTTTGGCATGTAATCCTAAAGTTCTTATCGCGGATGAACCGACAACGGCACTTGATGTTACCATTCAAGCACAAATACTTGAGTTGATGAAGGATTTGCAAAAGAAAATCGATACATCCATTATTTTCATTACTCATGACCTTGGTGTTGTTGCCAACGTTGCTGATCGTGTAGCGGTTATGTATGGTGGAAAAATTGTTGAAGTAGGAACAGCAGATGAAATTTTCTATAACCCGCAGCATCCGTATACATGGGGGTTAATCAGCTCCATGCCAGATATGGAAACGGATGATGAGGAGTTATACTCAATTCCAGGTACACCTCCAGATTTATTGGATCCACCAAAGGGTGATGCGTTTGCACCGCGTAACCCATATGTTTTGAAAATCGATTTGGAGCAAGAGCCTCCATTCTTTAAAGTGTCTGATACACATTATGCTGCTACCTGGTTATTACATCCTGATGCTCCAAAGGTTGAACCGCCTGAGGCTGTGAAAAGACGTCAAAGTCAATATGTAGGCTTAGCAGGAGTCGCAAGTGGTGCTGCCAAGTTGGAAAAAAGTCAGACTCCTGGTATGAAGGAGGGCAAATAAATGGCTAAGAGAGAGAAACTGCTTGAAATTAAAAATTTAAAGCAATATTTCAATGAAGGAAAACCTAATGAAGTAAAAGCAGTTGATAATGTTTCTTTTGACATCTATAAAGGCGAAGTAATGGGTCTAGTAGGTGAGTCAGGCTGTGGTAAATCAACAACTGGCAGAACTATTATCCGTTTGTATGATGCCACTGGCGGGGAAGTTTTGTATGACGGTGTAAATGTTCATGGTAAAAAGTCAAAAAAGCAATTAAAAGAATTTAACCGAAAAATGCAAATGATTTTCCAAGACCCATATGCATCGTTAAACCCAAGATTAAAGATTGCTGATGTTATTGCCGAGGGAATTGATATACATGGATTGGCAAAATCAAAGGAAGAACGGATGGAAAAAGTATATGAGCTTTTAGAAACCGTTGGGTTGAATAAGGAGCATGCTAACCGTTACCCGCATGAATTCAGTGGCGGTCAGCGTCAGCGGATTGGAATTGCCCGCGCACTTGCGGTTCAGCCGGAATTCATCATTGCAGATGAGCCGATTTCCGCGTTGGACGTTTCAATTCAAGCACAGGTTGTAAACTTAATGAAAAAACTGCAAAAAGAAAAAGGATTAACCTATCTTTTTATTGCGCATGATCTTTCAATGGTAAAATATATAAGTGACCGGATCGGCGTTATGTATTTTGGGAAAATGGTTGAGCTTGCCCCTGCGGATGAGCTTTATAAAAATCCATTACATCCTTATACGCGGTCACTATTATCAGCTATCCCAGCTCCAGACCCAATCAGTGAGCGTACACGCAAACGTAAATCCTATGATCTTGCAAGTCATCAATATGATGATAATGAAGCAATTGAATTCAGGGAAGTTACCCCTGGTCACTTTGTTCTTTGTTCGGAGAAAGAATTTATTCAATACAAGGCACAATCTAAACAATAATAAAAAAACGATCTCGATTATTGAGATCGTTTTTTTATTAGCAAGTATAAGTGGAAGCGATTAAGTCAATATCCCGCTAAATTCACTTTTTCCTTCTATTATTAATTCCGTTTTCCCCCAACAGCTTTCCAGCCTGTTCGGTATTTAGCACTCTCATCCACAAATTCGGTTCGAAGTTTACCACCGAATACTTTTTCACCAATGCTGTTTGTTATAACACCCATTAATGCGGTTAGGGCAATGATTAGCAAAGCCACAATAGTTAAATCAGTTATGTAAGCCCCCATGATAAAAACCCCTCCATTTTAAGCTAATTAGAATATTCATCATGCCAAATTAAATATCCCCTTAACTCTATTTTAAAAGAACTTGTGTTTTATTGAAAGAGGAAAATAAATAATCGATTAGAAAGTTTCCTAAAATAATGAAGGCGTTTTCATTTCCGTCTTATAAATGAGAATAGAAGTTAATAATAAATTAAGCATATATGATTAAAATATAGCAAGGCAAACGTTTAACGTATTATTTTGAAAATTACCCTCAAAAACAATTCCATAAAAAACGAACTTTTTGGAAAAGATATGAAATGTTAAAAAAATATTTAAGCTGAAAGGGATAAATTTATGAAACTTTTAGAGGAATCATTCGTCTAATATAATGTAACCTAATAAAAATGATTTTTATTGGCTATTTAATTATTTTTGAAAAAATGATACCTTTTTTAGAAACAGTGGTGTATAATCAATGATATAAATTACTTATTTATAATAATTTTAATTATGAATGCATAATTTTTCACATTAAAAAGTTTCAATTCCACTATTCAGCGTATTATATATATAAATCGTAAATAAAAGAGGAGTGTGAAGACGGATGGTAACACTATACACTTCACCAAGTTGTACATCATGTAGAAAAGCTAAATCATGGTTAGAAGAGCATGAAATACCATACACTGAAAGAAATATTTTCTCTGAGCCATTATCAATGGAAGAAATTAAAGAGATTTTACGAATGACGGAAGATGGTACTGATGAAATCATTTCAACAAGATCAAAAACCTTCCAAAAATTAGATGTAAACTTAGATTCAATGCCGCTTCAAGATTTATTCGGTTTGATAAAAGATAATCCTGGGCTTTTGCGCCGCCCAATTATTATTGATGAAAAGCGTTTACAAGTTGGTTATAATGAAGATGAAATAAGACGTTTCCTTCCAAGAAGAGTGAGAACATTCCAATTGCGCGAAGCACAACGCATGGTAAATTAAATACTAAGACCTTCTAATTTGAAGGTCTTTTTTTGTATATATTCCGGAAATTTGTGGTTTAGGTTTCATTTTGCTAAAATAAATAGACTATCTAAGGAAAAACCAATAGGCATTATAATGGTTTTTTAGATTTTTGTTTTTTTTATTTCCCTTATTAGTGCTTTTGTCATAAAATGAAAGTACAAGATTATTAACAATTTTAGAGGAATTTGTTTACTGGCATGATCTGCTTGGGGGTATTTAGTCCCTTCAATATGGAAAATGGAAGGGAGAGGTTATGATGGAGATTGAACGCATTAATGAGAATACTGTGAAATTCTACATTTCCTATGGTGATATTGAAGAAAGAGGCTTTGATCGCGAGGAAATTTGGTACAATAAAGAACGCAGTGAAGAACTCTTCTGGGAAATGATGGATGAGGTTCATGGTGAAGAGGATTTCGTCGTCGAAGGTCCACTTTGGATACAAGTTCAAGCACTTGATAAGGGTTTAGAAGTTCTTGTTACAAAAGCACAGGTTTCAAAAGATGGCCAAAAGTTTGAGCTCCCCATTCCTAATGATAAAATAAAAGACATTCCTGTTGATGATAAAATAGAAGAGCTGTTAGATCAGCATTTTAATCCAAATCATACGGATGATGATGAGTTGTTACTAGAGGAAGAAACATTGGAATTCCTGTTGGCTTTTAAAGATTTTGAAGATGTCATCAGCTTATCGAATCGTTCGGGATTAGATGATTTAATAACAAAACTTTATCACTTTGAAGGAAAATATTATTTATATACAGAATTTCCAGAGGATTTATTTGAAGAAGATGAAATTGATGATATCCTTAGTGTTTTACTCGAATATGGCTACGAAACGCAGATAACGATTCATCGCGTACAAGAATATGGAAAAGAAATTATTTCTAAAGATGTTTTTGATGAGTTACGAAAATATTTTAGTTAATAAGAATACCGATTTCATATCTGAAATCGGCTTTTTTTAGCATTTTTCTTAAATGAAAATTTTGGCAGGTGATTCCTTTGAAAAACACGGTAAGGGTTATCATATTTTTAGCGGTTTTATCCGGGCTCTTGTTTTTCTTTAAGGATCGATTGGAAAGTGGAATATTTGGATTCGTAAGCGTTTTAATTTCGCTGTCGGTTATCTTTATCGGTTTTGTTATTTTCCTTGAAAATCGTCATCCTACACAAACAATTACTTGGTTAGTGGTGTTAGGGGGCTTTCCGCTTATTGGTTTTATTTTTTATCTCCTTTTTGGACGAAATTATCGGAAAGAGAAGATGTTTAGAAAGAAGTATTTCCTTGATAAACAGGCTTTTCTAACGGTTGAAGGGGACGATGATCCCAGAAGTGAGGAAAAGCTTAACTTAATGGGTGAACATCAGGGCAAATTATTTACTTTGGCTCAAAAACTCGGCAACAGCCCTATTTCTTTTGATACCTCTACAAAAGTATTAACCAATGGAGAAGAAACCTTTCGCAAAATTATTGAACAATTGAAAAGGGCCAGGCACCATATTCACCTTGAATATTATATTGTTCGTCATGATCAAATTGGCCAGGAAATCAAAAATATTCTAATAGAAAAAGCCAATCAAGGAGTTAAGGTTCGCTTTTTGTTTGATGCCGTTGGTTCATGGCAGCTATCGAAGACTTATATTAATGAACTCCGAAATGCAGGTATTGAAACGGTTTCGTTTGGACCTGTTAAGCTGCCTTTCTTAAATAATAAATTTAATTTCCGTAACCATCGGAAGATTATTGTAATTGATGGGACAATTGGTTTTGTTGGCGGTTTAAATATTGGTGATGAATATTTAGGAAGAAACAAGGATATTGGCTTTTGGCGAGACACACATTTAATGCTAAAAGGTGAGGCCGTTCGAACACTTCAGCTTATTTTTTTGCAAGATTGGTATTATATGACAAACCACAGTTTTTTAACAGCAGAATACTTATCCCCGCAATTTGATCATAAAAGTCACGGTGGTGTTCAACTGATTGCAGGCGGCCCTGATAATGAATGGAGCGTTATTAAAAATATCTTTTTCTCAATGATTGCTTCAGCAAAAAAATCGGTTTGGATTGCTTCACCATATTTTATTCCGGATGAAGATATCTTTTCCGCAATCAAAGTTGCTGCACTTAGTGGTGTTGATGTAAGGCTGCTCGTACCGAATCGTCCTGATAAACGAATTGTCTTTCATGCGTCACGATCCTATTTCCCAGAGCTTCTTGAAGCAGGGGTTAAGGTGTTCGAATATGAACGTGGCTTTATGCACAGTAAAATTGTGATTGTTGATGATGAACTTGCCTCGATTGGGACATCTAATATGGATATGCGCAGTTTTCACTTAAATTTTGAGGTAAATGCCTTCTTATTTCGGACAAATAGTACACAAAAACTCGTTGAGGAATATGTAAATGATCTTAAATATGCTAAACAGCTAGAGCTAAAAGCTTTTCAAGAACGGCATATTGGCTTTAGATTATTGGAATCGACAGCGCGGTTACTTTCACCATTGTTATAATCTAGGAGATAAGAAATCTCGTCGAATTTTGAACTGCACTCGAATTATTAGATATATCTAATAATTAGAGGTGCAGTTCATTTCGACGAGATTTTTATATATATAAAGGATTTTTACAAAATTTGGCGAATTAATAACTTAGAAAGGAGGAGTGTTTCATTGTTAACTGCACGAACAAAAACAGGTAAAAAGCTTTGTCTTGGGTATGCTTATAGAAAGGAGACTCTCTTGGATTTACGAAATAAAGAAGAATTCATTTGTCCGATATGTGGAGAAAGTGTATTGTTGAAATTAGGTGACCAGCGGATTTTTCACTTTGCACATAAGCGAGGAAGCAACTGCCGTGATAATTTTGAAAATGAATCATATGAACACATGGAAGGGAAACGACAGCTATTTCAATGGCTCAATAAACAAAAAATTCCTTCTGTCTTAGAGTTTTATGATAGGGAAATTCTGCAGCGTCCTGACATTATGTTCAAGTATAAGGGAAAGAAATATGCTTTAGAATATCAATGCTCCACGTTACCGGAAAAGGTATTTATCAAGAGGACGAAGACGTATATCGAGAATGATTACATCCCCTTATGGATAATCTCTAGCAGTCACATACGCAAAAAAAAGAAAAAAACGATCGCTTTGTCTAACTTCCATTATTTATTTTTACGAAGTACTTCATCTGGAAATCTTTATATTCCCGCTTATTGCCCCGAAGAACATCTTTTTCAATTAGTAGAATCGATTACTTCCTTCTCGATAAAAAATGCCTTAGTTGAACATTCCTATTATTCACTTCATAATTTTGAACTCGATGCCCTATTGGAACCTAAGAAGAAATTTCAGTTTAATCTATCAAGCTGGAATGCGGAAAATGAAAAATTTATTCTGAATTGGTCCCTTCATCCGCAATCGGGTAAAAAAATATTTCTCCATGAAATTTATAACCGTGGTTTGAACCTTTTCCTATTACCTCCTGAAATCGGTCTTCCTGTAGTTCATTCATTACTTATTCAAACGCCTCCGATCATTTGGCAGACTTATTTATATCTTGATGTTTTAGCCAACAAGAACCCCAACGATTTAATAACTTTTCAAGAGATTACCGCCCACTTTAACAAGAGAATACGTAGAAATGATATCATTTTAAGAAATCTGCCACAGCTGGGACAGTTAAATCCCATTCTAGCTCAAATAGAATATTTACAAACATTAGAGCAGCTAGGGATTTTAAAACGAAAAGGAGACACTGCTTTTCAAATCCAGCGGAAAATAATGATTCCGAGGTCGAATCGAGAAAGAGAGGAGGTCAAACTGTTTTTTTATCAAAAAAATAGTAATATCCTTGCAAAAAAGTAAATGAAAGTAGGCTAATGGGCATAATAGAGTGAGGGTGAATTGTCTTTTCTTACGTTTTAAAAAGGAAATAGCAAGGATTAAGAGAATATATTTATGAGTGAATTTTTTCGCTTACCGAAATTGAATGGAGGATGGATCATGGCAAATGAAACAGCAGTAAAATCGCTCCCAGCGAGAAGTGACATCGCTGTGGAAGACACATGGAAATTAGAAGATATTTTTGCAAATGATCAGGAATGGGAAAAAGAGTTTCAAGATGTTAAAAATCAATTTCCTGGTATTAAAGAATTTGAAGGGAAATTAGGAGAAAGTGCGGAAACACTCTATAAAGCCCTTCAATTTCAAGATCAATTGTTAGAGCGGATTGGTAAGCTTTATACATACTCACATATGCGTTATGATCAAGATACGACGAACTCCTTTTACCAAGGATTAGATGACAGAATGAAAAACTTATATTCTCAGGCAGCAAGTCAGTTGGCATTTATCGTTCCGGAAATTCTTTCGATTGACGAAAGCAAAGTAATGAGTTTCCTGAATGAGAAAGCTGAGCTAAAGCTTTATGAACATGCTATCGAAGAAATTAATCTGCAAAGGCCGTATGTACTAAGTGCTGAGCAGGAAGCACTACTTGCGGAAGCAAGTGAAGTAATGGATGCTTCTAGCAACACATTTGGTATGCTTAACAATGCTGACCTTGAATTTCCATCGATAAAAGATGAGAACGGGGATGAGGTTGAAGTGACCCATGGACGGTACAGCCGATTCTTGGAAAGTGAAGACCAGCGTGTTCGCCACGATGCCTTTAAAGCCGTTTATAAAACGTATGGTAATTTTAAAAATACGTTCTCAAGTACTTTAAGCGGCAATGTGAAAAAGGACAACTTTAATGCAAGAGTAAGAAAATATGATTCAGCAAGACATGCTGCCCTTTCAGCTAACAATATTCCAGAAAGTGTATATGATAACCTTGTTAATACGGTTAACGAGAACCTTCACTTATTACATCGGTATGTGAAGCTTAGAAAAAAAGTATTAGGTTTAGAAGAGTTGCATATGTATGACTTGTATACACCTCTAGTAAAAGATGTGAAAATGGAAATTACGTACGATGTAGCGAAGGATTTAGTCATTAAGGGGCTTTCGCCATTAGGTGAGGAATATTCTAAAATCCTAAAAGAAGGCTTTGAAAATCGCTGGGTTGATGTCCATGAGAATAAAGGGAAGCGCAGCGGTGCTTACTCTTCCGGGGCATATGGCACCCATCCATATATTTTGATGAACTGGCATGAAAATGTGAATAATTTATTTACATTAGCCCATGAATTTGGTCATTCCGTTCATAGCTACTATACACGAAAATCACAGCCGTACCCTTACGGAAACTACTCGATTTTCGTTGCTGAGGTAGCTTCAACTTGTAATGAAGCACTGCTAAATGATTATTTATTAAAAACAATTGATGATGAACAAAAGCGAATTTACCTCCTAAATCATTATTTAGAAGGCTTTAGAGGCACCGTTTTCCGTCAGACGATGTTTGCGGAGTTTGAACATTTAATTCATCAAAAAGCACAAAATAATGAGGCGTTAACAGCTGATTCTTTAACCGAGGCCTATTATGCGTTGAACAAGAAGTATTATGGTGAAGAGGATATTGTGATTGATGAGGAAATCGGCTTAGAATGGGCGAGAATTCCGCATTTCTATTACAATTATTATGTTTATCAGTACGCCACTGGCTTCAGTGCAGCTACCGCCTTAAGCAAGCAAATTTTAGAGGAAGGCGAGCAAGCGGTGAAACGGTATATCGAAGAATTCCTCAGTGCCGGAAGCTCAGATTATCCGATTGAAGTACTCAAAAAAGCAGGGGTCGACATGACGAGTGCCGATCCAATAAAGGATGCATGTAAGGTATTTGAAGCCAAGCTAAATGAATTAGAACAGCTTTTATCATAATAAGAAAGCGGAAGTCTACTTGACGCTAGGCACTGAAGCTAGACAGGTAAAAAAAGGAATGGTACCATTATGGCTGCCATTCCTTTTTTCAAAAACCTCTAAATCGTTTTCGGTTATTCAGATAAACTAGGAAGATTAAAATTGAAATAAACAAAATAGGTGTGCTGAGGAATAACGGAAAAATCTTAATTAAAGCAAGTAAATGGAGAAAAAAAGCAAACAAAATAAAAAGAATCATCATAATCAAATGAATTTTGTTCACAGTAAATGCCACCTTTGTAAGGTTGTTCACTACTATGTGTATTGTCCATTTCGTGAATATATGACTTTTTCCTGCATTAACGAGCAGTAAGACCCCTACTCCAAGACTTTAAGGTAAAATGGATAAGTGGGGGAGCAACTGCCCTTAAAAGTCCGATAACCGTCAGTGGGGGATAGAAAAAACTCCCACTGATGGAAGCTTCACTTTATGACAATATTGTGAAATGAAGCACATACTTATTGTCAATCGTTTTAAATACATGTTATATTTAATGCGTGAAGTTGATCACTACAAACATATACCCCTTTGTTTGACCGTGAAAAATTTCTCCCATCCCCTTTGTTCGTATTAATAGAAAAAATGCCTTGCAGTCTGAATAACTGCAAGGCATTTTTATTTTCCTAACAGGCATAGAAAAATGCCGGATCACTATAAACCGACATTTGATTATTCTTCAATATATCTCCAAAATGTTCCGTATTTAGCAGGAATCTGTTCTACCACTTGCTTTAACAGCAGCTTTTTCATTTCCCGTTCAATTTGTGAAATCGGCATATTATAGACAACGGCAATTTCCTTTGAAGCAACAAATTTAAAAAATTTCATAAACGTCTCTAATGAAGGAGGAGGAGATTGTACTGGCTTTTCTGAGAGCATTTCTTCTAATATTTGGACATACACATCATAGGGATAGGAACCAGTAATTTTGATGCCTTCATCCTCGGTATTTTCATTAAAAAAAACGAGGGTAGGAATTTCATAAACATCCATTTCGGAAGTGATTTTCAAATCACATTGGAAGGCTTTGGCTGCACTTTCAGAATGAATATCTGCCATGAATTCTTCTACATCCAAACCCGAACTATCTGCACATTCCTTTAACACTTCAAAGTTAGAAGTATTCTGCTTTTCTAAAAATAACAATTCTTGAATTCTTCGAAGAAAACGCAGACCCGCGCGTCTCCCTTGTAATTCGGCTGCTTTAAGAGCAATTGAAACAGTATAAGGATTGTCCACAGGATTCTCTAACCATAGGCTTCCATCACATGACATTCCCGTTCTGCTTGCTGTTTTTTCCCAAAGTTGAGCGATGTTTTCATAGTTCTTTTTTTTACTTACATTTAAATCGGCCAACCGTCCGCTTAAAACATGCTTAATTGAAAAATACCTTCCATACTCAATCTGCAGCTTTTTCAATATCGGCTCAAGTGCCCAGCATTCGGGGCATAAAGGATCAATAAACATATAAATTTCAATAGGTTTTTTATCACTGCCGCTGCAACGTTTCTTTGAGCTCGGCAATTTAAAATTACTCACGATTTTCACCTGGTATCTCGCCTTCATCAGGCGTATTAATCATATGCTGCGCAGTAAGAGTTAGCCGATAGTAAAGTTCATCTCTTAGTGGACCTCGTAAGTCTACCATGTCCATTGCGTGTTTCATACAAGATAACCATGCTTTTGCACGGGTTGGTGTAACTGGAAAGGGCAAATGACGCGCACGCATCATCGGATGGCCATGCTCCTCCGTATAAATCTGCGGGCCGCCTAAGTATTGTGTTAAAAATTGCTTTTGTTTTCGCGCAATTTCTGTAAATTGATTCGGGAATATTGGAGCAAGATCAGGATGTTGTGCAACAAGGCCATAAAAAGTGTCGACAAGACGGTTTAATGTATCTTCACCAATGGCCTCAAATGGTGTTAGCTTTTTCTCAATCACGTTGACAACTCCTTTAATGTCTTTTGTAATCATATTTTATCAATGCCTATTTCATATCTCAAATTAATTGCCTTGAAAAGGGTTGTTTTTAAGCTAAACACGTTATTAATGTTTACAATGGCGTGTTTTCTTAGTGAATAAAAGAGGACTTGTCGGATAGTAAAATATTCCTTTAGCTTAATGATCTTAATAGCATCATATTAAGTCATGCTGTTTATATTTTTGATTATAAAAACGCCGAATTTTATTTTCTGTTTTACGTTCAGGAATCATAAATTTAGCAAGAAGCTCTTTAAAAGTTTTCAGTCCTGCTTGATAGTTATCAACTTCATATTCTAATTCATAATCTTCAATAGTTAGATAAGAACTATGGTCGAGAACAAGTAAACCGTTCTTGTATTCTATTTCAGCTCTATTTGTGATTAGCGAGCCAAAATACTTCATTTTGGAAAAAGGGATTCCATTTTCTTCGATTAACTGTTGAACGAGTCCGGCTGGTAGCCTTCCAAGTTTAAACGCCGACGAAGCTTCCGCTGCGCTTAAAATTTGATTAGTTTCAAGAAGACCAACCTTAGCTGGCTGCTTTAAGGTCATCTCGTAAGCTCCGCCCTTTTGGCGAATTCTTAATGCAGCACCTAAACTCTTTAAAGCAAAATCATGTGTATCAAAGTAGTGGTTTTCCTGGGAGAAAATTTGTTTTTTATCAATGCTAAACTCGACGAGGAACCGTTCATATTCCTTTTTGGTAAGCATATTTTTAAATTCGATTTCAATATTTTGTGACATCGTCTGTCATCCTTTCACAAGGGTGTTCTTTAATAATACCTATGAACTTTGATAACTGTCCACTTCTCACGCTTCCGCTTTTCTTTTAAACTGCAATCCTTGGGAGAAATGGGGGGATTATGCTAAAATAGGAAGGTGAAAGATGGAGGGTAAAAGATGAAGAAGAGAATAACAATCATAAAGGCTAACATTACAGAAAATAAGCTATTATTAGAAACTAATGAACCCGTCAATGGATTAGTTCCGGGTGAGCAGATTCTTGTAGATTCTGAACAATTTTCATTCATTTACTTAATGGAGGACCAAGAAGATTATTCATTTATTGTTCTATCTGAAGATATCTGGCCTTTCCTAAAGACTGCAAAAGAGCAAGAGATTCCTGTATGGGTAACATTTAATAAAGAACAGACAGAACTAATAAATCTTCATGATGAATTAGAATATGTTATTAGTAATATAAAAGGTAATAGTAACTATGGTAATGAAATGGTTACAAAAGTTGAGGGAATTTTCTAAACATAATTTGTTTTCATCGAGGTGGTATCATGAAGCATTGGGATCAATTTTTAGCCCCATATAAACAAGCTGTTTCAGAGCTGAAAATTAAATTAAAGGGAATGAGGGGGCAATTTGAACTAGATTCTAATCATTCACCAATTGAATTTGTTACAGGCCGCGTTAAACCAATCGCAAGTATTCTCGATAAAGCGAATCAAAAAGGCATCCCGTTGGAGAGACTGGAAGAGGAAATGCAGGATATTGCTGGCATGCGGATCATGTGTCAGTTTGTCGAAGATATACATATGGTTGTCAATTTATTAAGAAACCGCAATGATTTAGAAATAGTGGAGGAAAGAGATTATATTTCCCATAAAAAGACAAGCGGGTACCGCTCATACCATGTGGTGATTCGTTACCCTGTTCAAACCATTCATGGAGAAAAGAAAATTCTTGCTGAAGTTCAAATTAGGACGCTGGCGATGAATTTTTGGGCAACAATTGAACATTCATTAAACTATAAGTACAAAGGGATATTTCCAACAGATATCCAAATGAGACTGCAAAGGGCTTCTGAAGCCGCTTTTCGGCTTGATGAGGAAATGTCGTTAATCCGTGGTGAAATCCAGGAAGCTCAGGCATTTTTTACAAGAAAGAAAGAGTTGAAGCATGAGGAAAAAAACTAGTGAATAGACAGCCTTTTGACAGCCATTTAGTACAAGGAGCAGAAAAATATGAAATTTGCGATTACTTCAAAAGGAGATCAAAAATCAAACATATTGATGCACAAAATGAGGACGTATTTACTTGATTTTGATCTTATATACGATGAGGACCAACCAGATATTGTTGTTTCCATTGGCGGCGATGGGACATTGCTTTATGCCTTCCACCGCTATAGCAGTCGTTTGAGTAAAACTGCATTTGTGGGAATCCATACAGGACACCTCGGTTTTTATGCCGACTGGATTCCTGATGAAATTGAAAAGCTTGTGATTGCAATTGCTAAAACCCCATACCAAGTCGTCGAATATCCCTTGCTTGAGGTCATAATTCGTTACTCGCATGCCGGGAAGGAATCGAGGTATTTAGCCCTTAACGAATCCACCGTAAAAAGTGTTGAGGGGACACTTGTTATGGATGTCGAAATCCGCGGACAGCATTTTGAACGGTTTCGTGGCGATGGTCTGTGCGTTTCTACGCCTTCAGGAAGTACAGCGTATAATAAAGCACTAGGCGGGGCGATAATCCATCCGTCGATATCTGCTATTCAAGTAGCGGAAATGGCATCCATTAATAACAAGGTGTTTAGAACAGTGGGCTCGCCCCTTATCCTTCCGGCGCATCATACCTGTATGCTGAAACCCGTTAACCGCTCTGATTTTCAGGTAACGATCGATCACCTGACACTGCTCCATAAAGACGTAAAATCGATTCAATTTAGGGTGCCGGAAGAAAAGATTCGTTTTGCCCGTTTCCGTCCATTTCCATTCTGGAAAAGAGTTCATGATTCGTTTATTTCTGATTAAGCGGAAGGGACCTGTATGATGACTTCTCGATTTAAATTGAACTGGGTTATTGATAACGAACATGCCGGACTGTTAATAAAGGAATTTTTAAAAAATGAAGAGATCTCTCGTACGGCCTTAACGGATATCAAGTTTAAGGGCGGTAGTATTCAAGTAAATAGTGAAGAAGTAAATGTTCGATACAAGTTAAGGGTGGGCGATATGCTGACAGTTATCTTTCCTGTTGAGCATCCTAGTCAAGGGGTTCAGGGTGAGGATATTCCGTTAACGATTTTGTTTGAAGACGATTATCTTCTCGTTGTCTACAAACCCGCTGGTATGAATACGATTCCCTCAAGGGAACACCCTACGGGTAGTCTTGCCAATGCGCTTGTCGGCTATTATATGAGTATAGGGCTCGAAGCAACGTCCCATATCGTCACCCGGCTTGACCGTGATACTTCAGGGATTGTTTTAGTTGCAAAACATCGCCATGTTCATCATTTGTTTAGCAAAATGCAGCAGAAGGGGCAGGTAAAAAGAATATATCAGGCTTTGGCAGGCGGTCTGCTTGCGGCAGATAGTGGGACAATTAAGGAACCGATTGGCCGAAAAGAGGACAGTATTATAGAAAGGGAAGTGCGTGACGACGGTCAATACGCCTGTACGCATTATCAGGTAATAGAGAGACATCGTTCATTTACACATATCGAGCTGCAGCTTGAAACCGGTCGAACACATCAAATCAGGGTTCATATGTCCTATATCTGCCATCCATTGCTCGGGGATGATTTGTATGGGGGAAATAATTCGATAATAGGCAGGCAGGCACTTCACTGTCAAAAAATTACATTTAAGCACCCTTTACTCGGCGAAGAAATGACGTTTACAGCACCCTTTCCTCCTGATATGAGTGAAATCTTGGAGGCTGATCCGATTTAATTTGGGTCAGCCTTGTCATTTTGAGATAAAAAAGTTAAAATTTCGACTTTGAGAATTGTCTATCTCCATAAGAATTGGCTTCGGAAGCGATTCCTCGCACGAAGGAAAAGCGTTAGCTTTTTCGAGGGGCACCCAGCCTCTAGTGTACTAGCCTCTAAATGGGAGGTTCCGCTTTTCCTTCAATCAAAATGTTTAAATTTTTCCTCGAAATATGGCATTGTAGAAGGAACAGAAACCAATTCCATTTCAGGGTACCTTAATGAGGTAAGCTTGCCGCCGAAAACTGCACCCGTATCAATGTTATATGTATTGTTGAGGATTCGTGGCTCCTTTACTGGCGTATGTCCGAAAACAATTATGAAGTCGCCGTGATACGATTTCGCCCAATCTCTTCTTACAGGTGAGCCGTCAGGGTGTTTTTCACCGGTTATATCTCCATATAGAACAAATTTTTTGACCTTAGCATGTGACTGCCCAATAAATTCCTCCTTAATTCCTGCATGTGCAATAATGAGCTTTTGATTGTCTAATACTAAATAAAGTGGTGCCTTTTCATAAAGCTCAATAAATTTTTTACGAATGGATTGCTGGTCTTTTTTATATAATGATTCATATTCTGCTACAGTTGTTTCAAGACCGTGGGTTATCTGTACCTTATTCCCCAGAAAGAAGCGGTATAACTTATTGCAATGATTTCCGGGCGTGTAGTATGCCTGTTTAAGCTTGAGCACCAGCTGCCAAACAATCTCAATCACCTTTAAAGATTCCGGTCCCCTGTCAGTTAAATCGCCAACGAAACCAAGCACCCTGTGTTCAGGATGAACTGGTATCCCATTTTCCCATTTGTAGCCAAGCTTTTGGGTAAGCTCTTTAAATTCACTAAAACATCCGTGAATATCACCGATAATATCAATTTTCATGAGATGCATCCTCCTGTTTATTATTTTTTATTAAAAAGTTTATTTTTATCAAAAGATCTTTAATTTTGAGTGGTGATTTAAATTTTAGAGATAAGGATTCGATTGTACCCCATGGTGACACATTGCAGATACGTGACCGCTTAATTGTAACTGGCTCGAAGGAATATGTAGACGAGTTGAAAAGGGAATTGGAATTTTGTGAAACATGCTAAAAGCGTTTTTTTAGGATAAACTACTATACTTTTCATTTAAGACGAATTAGTATAGAATTAGTACCAAGTACTAATATCTTGTAATTAATATAGGGGGACTTTTTAAAATGAATCTTTCTTTAGCAGGAAAAACATTTGTAGTAATGGGTGTGGCCAATAAACGTAGTATTGCGTGGGGAATTGCCCGCTCACTCCATAATGCTGGGGCACGATTAATATTTACGTATGCAGGTGAAAGAATTGAGAGCAGTGTTCGTGAATTAGCTGATTCTTTAGAGTCTGATGGAACACTTGTACTTCCGTGTGATGTAACAAGTGATGATGCAATTGCAATTTGTTTTGCAAAAATAAAAGAGGCAGTTGGGACGATTCATGGGCTTGCACATTGCATTGCATTTGCAAAAACAGAGGAGTTAAAAGGTGAATTTGTGAACACTTCAAGGGATGGATTCCTGCTTGCACAAAATATAAGCTCCTACTCTCTAACAGCCGTTGCCAAAGAAGCACGCGGCTTGATGACTGAAGGCGGAAGTATTGTAACATTAACCTATTTAGGTGGCGAGCGAGCTATTCCAAACTACAATGTCATGGGTGTAGCGAAAGCATCTCTAGATGCAAGCGTCCGTTATTTAGCTGCTGACCTTGGAAAAGATGGCATCCGTGTTAATTCCATATCTGCTGGCCCAATTCGTACCTTATCAGCAAAAGCAATTGGAGAATTTAATTCAATTTTAAATGAGATTGAAGAAAGAGCACCATTACGCAGAACAACTTCCCCAGAAGAAGTAGGTGATACTGCCCTGTTCCTCTTCAGTGACCTATCCCGTGGAATTACCGGCGAAAACATTCACGTCGATTCCGGGTTTCATATCCTTTAATAAAATGAACAAAGCCCGCTTAAACAAGCGGGCTTTTGTTAGCTGGTAAGAAAGTATAAACTTTTCCAAGTTTATACTTTCTTTATGCGCATAAGTGCAACTACGCCTCTGTCTTCGCCCTTAGGGGCTCGCCAATCAGCGAGTTTTCTTTATGTATTCGTTTATCCTGAGTGAAATTCTTTGTAAACGAGTATAGGCCTTTCGCATACATATAATGTGTAGGATTACGTTAATAGGAGGTGAAATGCATGTCGAAAATGAAGAGTAAAGGACCTCTTTTATATGTCCATCAGTCTTTTGCAAGGACTCCAACAAATCACAATATGCAGGAAATATATACAAACAAGCGGAACTTGGAATCACTAGAGGAAAAAATCCTGCCAGTGAATGAAAGCCATAAGAAAATTTCCCTTTCTAAAAAGGATCTTTTCCAAGAACCTATACCAATTGATGTGGTCAAATCAGAGAATCTGCAAACTGCACCACAACAACAAACACATCGAAGATCATTAAATAGGGTAAAACCCTTTAAAGAAATGGACTTAAACGAGCGCTTAGACTACTTAATCAACTTTCCAAAAGTACTTCCACCTGTTCCGTGCGTCTTTTCTACCACTGAAGAAAATTATCAAGGTTACCTAACGGAATACGATCATCATCAAGTAACGATTAAGCTTTATGATCAAACAATTAAAACCGTCCCGCTTGAGGAATTAAAGGATGTCATCATGATTGGGATAAAAAAAGTCTAGAAAGTAAAGAAGCCAGCCGATATACGACTGGCTCATTTCAATGGGCGGCTTTTTTTAATTACAAAGTCCTAGGTTAACGTCAGCAACACATTGGACTGAACAGAAGCAGCTTAAATCAACTGTTATGCAATCATTGCTTGCACGGAATCGCTCAACCTGGCAAACCTTTGTAAGGTCAATACAACATTTGTCTCCGCTGGATACAAGGTTTACTGGATGGAAGTTTCCACCTTCGCGACGTCCTGGTACTAATACCCGAAGTGTAGCACAACAGTTGTCAAATACTTCTTCTACTCGGAAGAATATAGACACACAAGCATTGCTTTCGTTCGTTAAAAAAGCATGGAATGGAGAACCGTCTTCCGTACTTAAAATAAATACACGCGTATCAACAGGCTCTCTTCTTGCTGGTGACACTAACGTTCCTAGTGGCTCTGCAAAACAACTGGAACACTCTACACATTCATCTTCTACAGCGTTATCTTGGATTTCTTTAATGGCACGAACTACTTCGCAAACACAGTTCCCGCTGCGAAAATCGTCATGATTTTTTCCACTACCCATTTTATTTTCCTCCTTTATCAGTGATATATATCTTACATTACTAACATATTTCACAGAGGGCTTTTGGGTTACGGACAATTGCCTTGTTTGGCAAAATTAGGCGGATGTATATTTTAATTGGAAAAGAAAGGAATAATTCATAATGAAAATAACCTTTATAAACTTACTAATTTTATCACTTTCGAGCTTTAGGCTGACAAGATTACTTGTTTTTGATAAAATTACCGAATTTATTCGTGGTCCTTTTTTCGATGAAATTAGTGAGGAAAATGAGGATGGTGAAATAGAGGTTTATTACCTTCCAAAGAAAACAGGGGTCAAGAAATTTATGGGTGAACTTCTCAGCTGTTATTGGTGTACAGGTATCTGGGCAGCAGCCCTTATTGTAGTCTTATATTATGTATTCCCAGACTATTCTACACCAATCATCCTTATATTAGCGGTTGCAGGTCTTGCTTCGATCTTGGAATTTTTCGTACAATATTTTATCGAAAAATAATCCTTTCGCTGAGACAAGACTCGCAGAGGGCTCATATTTTAAATAGCAGGTATTGAATAAATAATAAGGGAGAGAGAGCAGTGAATAATAAAAAAACGAGAAAGCAAAAATCACAATCCGCACAAAAATCAAAAGCGGTAAAGAAAAAAGGCTGTGGATGCGGTAAAAAAAAGACATCTATGTAGAAGAGGGAAACTGCTAGTTATCTGGCAGTTTTTTTTTCTCTATTGAGCAAAATCCCAAAAATTATGTTATCAAGTCATAATTTTTGCCAATGTCGAAAAAACTACAAGTAATAGTAACTCAAAAAATGGAACAAGGAAAGGGAAGCAAATGATCACTAGATATCAGATATTGTTCGCTTGTTTATTTTTATTAGCCGCCTGTAATCATAATCCCCCTGTAAGGGATAGTCAATTGGCATTGATGAAAACGACAAATCCTAAGCCGTTGGTAACAGATCAAAATAAAAGTAATGACAGTGTGAAAGAAATTAAAAAGGATGTAAGCTCTTTTCCAGAACTTTATGATGTGGCCGTGATAAAAGGAAAAAAGGATACACTTGTTGTTTATAAGGTAAAACATTTGTACCGATTTAAAATGAAAAAAATTGAAAAGAATGTAAACAAGAAGCTAGAGAAGAAGTATCCGAAAGAAAATTTTACTGTTTCAAGTGACTATAAGATTTTTCTAGAAGCAATTAGACTTGATGAACAGATGAAATCTGCTAAGTTTTCCCATAAAGAGGCTGAAAAGCGCTTGAAGGATATCGTCAAAATGACGGACAAAACGAAGTAATAAAGGAGAATGAAGATGCCGACTACCAAACAAAAAAATACGACGCCTCAGCAGCGAAACTATCAACAGTTACAGCAAAAACATGAAATAAAACGACCGGTATTGAAGAATTGTTTGAAGGCATTTTTTGTTGGAGGATTTATATGCGTTATTGGTCAAGCAGTCAGTTATTTTTACATATATTTTTTTGATTTTACAGAACAAAGTGTAGGAAATCCGACTGTGGCAACAATGGTCTTTTTCTCGATGCTGTTAACAGGTTTTGGAGTTTACGATCGCCTTGGACAATTTGCAGGTGCAGGAAGTGCTGTGCCTGTTACCGGTTTTGGAAACGCGGTTATCTCGGCTGCGATTGAACACCGGACAGAAGGGTTTGTGCTGGGAGTGGGCGGGAATATGTTTAAACTTGCTGGATCAGTGATTCTCTTCGGAGTATTTTCTGCTTTCGTTGTTGCATTGATTAAAACGCTGCTCGTGATTTGGGGGGTTTTGTAATTGTTAAGAGGTCATCAATCATGGGTGTTCGAAAATCGTCCTATGATTACAGCCACGGGTGTAACGGGAGGACCATTTGAAGCAAATGGAAAATTGGCGAATGATTTTGATTTATTATATGAAGACTTGTGGATGGGAAAAGAATCCTACGAAAAGGCTCATAGTTTATTGCTTGAAGAGGCCATGAAAATGGCATTAAAAAAAGGGAATGTCCAAAAAGAACAGGTGCAATTTTTATTTGCTGGAGATTTAATTAATCAAATTACGCCAACAAGCTTTGCGGCAAGAACTTTGCAGATCCCCTATTTTGGTCTTTTCGGTGCCTGCTCCACATCAATGGAGGGTTTGGCACTCTCATCCTTCGTCGTTAATAACCAGGGGGCAAAATACGTGCTGACAGGTGCTTCAAGCCATAATGCAGCCGTAGAAAAGCAGTTCCGCTATCCTACAGAATATGGCGGCCAAAAGCCGCCGACTGCTCAGTGGACAATAACCGGTGCCGGGGTAGCACTTGTACAGCCAAATGAGCCTGGTAAGCAGCATCCGGTGACAACCTCGGCGACTATTGGGAAGGTCGTTGATATGGGTTTAACAGACCCATTTAATATGGGTGGGGCAATGGCACCAGCAGCAGCTGATACGATTATCGCTCATTTCCGTGACATGAAATTGGAACCTTCTTATTATGATTTAATTGTTACCGGTGATCTGGGAAGAGTCGGCCATGACACTGCTTTTGAATTGCTCAATAAAAGCGGCCTGGAATTGGAACGAGGACAATTTCAGGATTGCGGCTTATTAATGTATAAAAATGATCAACCGGTTCAATCCGGGGGAAGCGGTGCAGGTTGTTCAGCAACGGTATTATATGGACATCTCCTAAACCAATTGAAAAAAGGGGCATATAGACGAATTTTAGTTGTGGCGACAGGGGCTCTGTTGTCCCCTCTTAGCTTTCAACAAAACGAATCAATCCCGTGTATTGCCCATGCTGTAGCGATTGAAATGAATGAATAGGAGAGGTGAGTGTTTGTGTTAGCAATGTATTTCTGGGCATTTGTGATTGGCGGATTAATTTGTGTCATCGGACAGTTATTATTTGATGTAGCAAAACTAACGCCGGGACATACCTTGAGTTTGCTTGTCGTTTTAGGAGCAGTTTTAGATGGATTCGGACTTTATGAACCACTGGTTGATTTTGCAGGAGCAGGAGCAACTATTCCAATCACCAGCTTTGGAAATTCCCTAGTACATGGGGCGATGCAAGATGCGAAGGCACATGGAATTATCGGGGTATTAACAGGTATGTTTCAAGTGACGAGTTCTGGAATCTCCGCTGCCATTATTTTTGCGTTTATTGGAGCACTAATTTTTAAACCCAAAGGGTGAAATGCCCATTTTTAGAGCTAATTTTTTGATTAGTGGTCATGCCTACACACACTATTATGTAATTTCATATGTTATTAATGAGATTACTAAAGTGAGGTGACAGTCTATGTGCTTTGGATATGGCGGCTGCGGCTACGGCGGAGGATACGGCTATGGCGGCGGTTTCGGCGGCGGTTCTACTTTCGTATTAATCGTTGTATTGTTTATTCTTCTAATCATTGTCGGAACAAGCTTCTTTTAATAAGCGATAAACTTGTCTCGATTGAAGGGGGTTGGCCAAAAAAGTGGCCAACTCCTTTCTTTTATAATGTATATTAATTTTTAGTATGATTTCTGAGCAAGGGGTAGGTAAGGAAACTCAAGATTTTTAATTCAAACAAGGTTTAGGATAATCCTAAACCTTACAATATAAACAAAGTATGGGGATAGTTAGTTTACTAAATATCAAACGATATAATTCGGATTCAGCTTTTTGCCCCGTAACAATAGGATAGAGGTTTGTCCGAGATTTTGTTGCAAGACATACACCATTAATTACTGATGGAGTTACTCCTAATATTCTAGCGAATTCTTGACAGAGTCTACTTGGCAGGGAAATCATATTTACCAACAATAATCATTTCCTAATTTAGCTTTTTAGAAATAATAAATATATAATTATTTTTTTGTATGTGTATCTATCTCATTGATAAAAAAGAAAGTGGAACAACTTAGTCCACTCTCTTTCTATTCCTTTTGAACATTCTGACGTTTGAAAGATCATTCGGATCGTCAAATTTATAACGATAATTTTCTCTGAGGTTAAGATTTTGAAGTTTTTCAACCGCCTCATCAAATTCCACATTGTTCATTTGTTTCGTTGCAAGTAATGAGCATAATATTGCAAAAGCTATTGCAGTTGTATCAACGTGTACATCGATTTGGATATCTACATCAGAGTTCCCACTTTGCCCAATCGAATTGATGCTTTCATTTTTGATTTTGATATTGTCTAGTTCAATGGATTGAGATTCCGCATTATTTTTATTATCAAGCAATTGTCTTTGTGAATGATGATCTGATATTTTCATCCATTTCTGAGGTACATTTTGTCTTCGTTGTCTATGATTATCCATATGTTCACCTACCCTAAAAAGGGTGGGGTTTTAAAACCCCACACCCATAGTTAATAATTAGAAATCAACATCAACATTAGTATTTTGATCTTGATCGTTTTCTTGCTCTTGATCAGATCTTACACGAGCATTACTTCTGCTATTTATTGTAATATCAACTCTTGAATTTCCAGAGTTTGTTAATGTTGTGCGCGCTTCATTGGTATTTTTATCCACGTTTCGTACTTCTGCCTCAGCCTCTGCTTCATTTCTGTTTCGCAATTCATTTTCGAAATCATTATCAACATCTACATTCACATTTGTATTATTTCGACGAGTCAAACCTGTACGTACAATATTATCAGTTCTTCTTCTTGTAGTTGTACGTCTTGTAGTTGTAGGTCTTGTACGTCTTGTATTTCTTTTACTTCTTCTATTTGTCATTTGAAAATCCTCCTTGTTTTATCCGCTCTTGTTTTTTTCGTACTATCAAGCCTTTTTTGTTGAAACGGGTATGACAGATTTGAATATTCCAATTTTTAATTAAGGGATTAGGATTAGTGGTTTACGCTCGATCATTTTAAATAAGCCCCTTAAAAATCGGTATCAATATTAGTATTTTGTTCCTGCTCACTATCTTGTTCTTGCTCAGATTTAACTTTGGCATTACTTCGACTATTCAACCTTACATTAACCCTGGAATTTCCGGAATTAGAAATAGTAGTACGAGCAATATTTGTATTCTTATCTGTATTTCGGACATCCGCTTCAGCTTCGGATTTATTATTATTTCTAACTTTATTTTCAACGTTATTATTTACCTTGATGTTTTCGCGATTCCGATTATTACTTCTAAAGGAAGTTTGATTTCCAAAGTTATCAAATTCACTTGAACTCACTATAATTTCACCTCCATTATCTGTACTCGCTTTCCATTTTATTCCTAAAAACAAAAATGGATTAGTCATTTTACCAAGGACAAATACCCCTTTTATTAGGAAAAAACACTTTTGGGTAATATGGACCATGTAAAGATCTTTACGATAGCCCCTAAAAAAGTACATGGATAAAAGTACAAATATCGGAGATTTGCAATAAAAAAGGGACCAGCAGTTGTTGTCCGGTATTTCTTAATCACCATTTTCCTTTTTCTTCATACAATAAAGTAGTTTATGAAGGAGTGTGAGTTTAGAATATGGATAATGGGTTCTTTAAAAACATAGAAAAGAAAACTGGCGTTAACATGAAAGATATCTTTGATTTAGCAAACTCATTACAAAATGCTAATTTTAAGGATGAAAAAACTGTCCGTAGTGTGATTCGAAGAGTTTCTCAGATTGCCAATAAACCGGTAAGTAAAGAAATGGAAAACCAAATAGTTAAATCAATCATTAACGATGGTAAGAAGCTTGATTTCAATACAATCGCGAATATGATGAATAAGAAATAAAAAAGAAGAAGATTAATTCCTAAGTTTAGGAATCGGTCTTCTTCTTTTTATTAATTGGTGCTAAGAACCTGGAGCGGTTTGCCTTTTTTCCTCTTTTGCTGCTGGGTACGGAGATAAAAAGCTGCTCCTTCGCACGAGTCATCGCTACGTAAAATAATCTTCTCTCTTCTTCGAGAGCAGTAAAGTCACCATTTCGATAAGCATCTAGGGCAAAATCATGGGGCAGGCTCCCGTCTACAGCACCGATCATATAAACAGTTCGGTATTCAAGTCCTTTAGCCCGGTGAATGGTGCTAAGGCTGATGGCATTCGGAAAATGCTTACTTAAATTCTTAATTTCCTTATTCATTGCAGACATATGCTCGGCATGTGCCAACAATGCCTCGATTGTATTAAAACTCTTTGCGGCTACTTTTAGGTCTTTAAGATCATCCGACCCTTTTTCAAGCTTACTCGACTCATTTCCCCGTTTCTTAAGAAAATCAAGAAACCCAATGTCTTTTTCTATTTTTTCAATGGCAAGAGCAGGGGACAAATGCTTTAGGCCGCGGATGACGGTTACCGCCTTTTTTAACTTTTTCTCTTGAAAGGCATGAGCAGTTTTCAAGTGTGAAAGCGCCTCAAGAAAACTGCAGTCTTTTAGGATGCTCTCTGCTTTGATATCTTTAAGGACTGTTTGTTTTAAAAATAAAAATGGTAAAATATCAGCTAGTGCCTGTGGGTCATCTTCGTTTATGCTAACCCTTAAAAATGAAAGGGCACTTCTTACAATATAGCGGTCGTAAAATGCTTCTGCGTCCTGGTCGATTTTAAATGGAAGGTTCGAGCTGGCTAATCGCTCAAACACTGCACGGGACCCAGCATTTGTTCGATAAAGAATTGCAAAATCGCACGGTTTTGCTCCCGTCGATATCTTCTCTTGGATATCAGTGACAATCATCGTCGCTTCTTCCTCTTCATCATAAGGGAAAAATAACAGCGGCAGTGTTCCTGATGAAAATTGTGCTTTCATCTTCTTCGTTCTTCTCACCTTATTCACGGAAATCATTTGATTGGCGGCTGCCACAATTTCATGTGAGGAACGATAATTTTCGTCCAGAGTAACCATTTTGGCATATGGAAAGTCTCTTTCAAAGTTAAGCAAATAGGTTGGATTACTTCCCCTGAAGGAATAAATCGCCTGATCATCATCACCAACTGCACAAACATTTCTATGTTTTCCTGAGAGTAGTTTCATGAGTTCATACTGAACTTTATTTATATCCTGAAACTCATCGATTAAGAAATAATGAAAGCGGCTCTGATATTGTTCAAGCAGGGCAGGTGATGTGCTTAAAAGCTGATAACAGCCAATGAGCATGTCATCAAAATCAAACAGTCCTTCACGTTGTTTGTATTCCTCATATTTTTGATAAAGGAACACAGCCTTTTCTTCCCATTCGGATACAGGCTTAACCTCATTTGGAAACAGAAGTGAGTTTTTCCAAAAGCCAATCTGCTGCAGCGCTAAATCATAGGCAAATTCTTTTTCAGACAAGTTGAGCTCTTTACCAGCAATTTTCAGGATTTTATCTCGCTGCCATTCCTTTTTTAGCAGTTTGTTAGACGACCAACTCACTCCATCATGGAACATTAGAATACGATAAAAAATACTGTGAAACGTGCCAGTGACGAGCCGATTGATAGTTTCTCGTTTCATATTTGGATAGGACATCAAACGGTTCTTCATTTCAGCAGCAGCTTTTGACGTGAAGGTAACAAGCATGATGGAACTTGGTTCAACATGTTTCACCACTAGCATATACGCTGTACGTGCAGTTAGCACTCTTGTTTTGCCGCTTCCTGCGCCAGCAAGGACTAATAATGATCCCTCAGTTTCCATGACTGCTGAAGCCTGACTTTTATCTAGAACGGTTCCATTTTCAGCAAGCTGCTGTAAATATGGTGAAAAATCGTGATGAATTTCTCCGGTTGTTTGTTTAAACGGGACAGTGTATTCAATGTTTTTTGCGGGTTTGAAGAGTTCTAAGTCATTTGGGGTTGCTGTAATGGTCCTGCCTTGCGGTATCTTAAATCCGTTTCGCTCGATAAAGTGTTCGGAACCGTCCATTTTAACAATTGGAGGGAGCGGAACCGGACATTGTTTTTCTGGCGAGTGAACATGGAAAAAATGTGGGTTCAGCTGAATACCAAGGAACAATCGCACCTTCTCATTACAGACAGGACAATACAGCTCACCACTTTTTCCAGCGAGAAATATTTTTTGATATTGATCTCGAGCTAGTTTCTCCAGAGTAATATTTTGATTTTGATAGATAGCTGTTTTCATTTTTTTAAACCTCTATTTCTATAAATAAGACATGTTCTATCATATCAAAACCTTCTAATAACTAAAAGGAGTTTCGTATCAAAAGTGGAGAGACCAAAAAAGCCTCTGGTACATCGGGGGGATATTGGCGATCGACATCGCTGAAAAAAGAGAGAATGCGGATGCTTATAGGGTTATAGGCGCCCGAAACCATTCGAAAAGAGGGGGAACGGTTGCTTATAGGGGTAATAGGCGACCGAATCCGGGGAAAAAGGGAAAGAAGGTAACCAATAGGTTAAAACAAGAAAATGACGAGTGCTAAATTCACTCGTCATTTCTAAAAACATCTTTTGTTTTCCACACAGCCCTCTAACATTCTGGCAAGTGCTTCATAACGTTATACTTCTTTCATCATTGTTTTATGCGGAATTCCTGCATCTAAAAACTCCTCTGAGACTACTTCATAACCCAGACCAGCATAGAAGGGAATGGCATGTGTTTGTGCATTTAGCTTTAATTTGTGTAAACCTTGTGTATCAGCGTAGCTCTCGATTGCTATCATTATCGCCTTGCCAGCACCTGTCTTTCGTGCTTCTTTTAAAACACAAATGCGCTCAACTTTACCGTAGCCATCGACAACACGGAATCTGCCAGCACCGACAGGCGAACCTTCATGGTACATCACAAAATGCGTGGCATTATCTTCATATTGATCGATTTCTTCTTCGAGCGGGACATTTTGCTCTTCAACAAAAACAATCTTTCTTACTGAGAAAGCATCTTCAAGTTCCTTTTGATTTTCAACAACCTTAACTGTCACGGTCAACTATTCCTTTCCAAAACGAAATGTTTCATAAACAGTCCAAGAACCATTTTCTAATTGATAAAGCAAATGGAAGCGGTCGATCGTTTCTTCATGATTTACATTTGTCATACGTAGTGAACCGAAGACATCTGAGTGCTCATCATTAGAAAGCTTTTGACCAATCGTAATATGGGGGACGAAGGCATAATCTAAATTTTCCTTGTTAAATCCCTGATTGATTTCAGAATGCAAGTTTGTAAGTTCCTCAGTCGGATCTATTTTAAAATAGATGACATTATTTACAGGCTGGAAAGAGCTGATTTTGGATGTTTTTAATGAGAACGGCTTTGTAATACTGGCGATTTGCCGTAATTTGTCGGCAAAATGCTTTGTATCCTCTTCATGTGCTTCAAAGGCAGTCTTTAATGTTAAATGTGGAGGAATAAGAGCATAATGCGGGTCATAGCGTTTACGATAAGAATTCACTAAATCTTGAAGCTTTTTTGATGGGAAAATAACAACACCAAATTTCATAGGTTTACCTCCATTTAAATGAAATTATTTTTTTAGAAAAATAATACTAAAAAGAGCCTTCTGATTATTATAGCAAATTTTCAAAATATATAAAATAACCTACATTACTTAATGAAAACTTAGTTCAATGGTTGTGAGACTAAAATAACATTTTAAGAGCTCTTCTTAAATCAGGCTGCCAGTATGTCCATGTATGATTTCCGTTAAACTCTTCATAAAAATATGTAAAAGGTTTTTCACTAATTACTTTGGAGAGCTTACGGTTTGGGCTTAGGAAATCACTTATTCTTCTGTCTGTGGTTTTTACTTCTGTTTCTTGAGCGCCAATTACATGATAAATTTCAACAAGCTGTGCTTCCGAAAAGTCTTTGACTAATTTCAATACCTGATCGTCAACAAGTGGAGATTGGAGAAGCACTTTTCCAAAGGTATGCGGGTATTGAAGGGCAGTCATTAACGAGACTGTTGCCCCTAAGGAGTCCCCAATTAGCGCTCTTGTCGAGCCCATATGATAAGTAGGAAATTCCTTATCAAGAAAAGGCACTAATTCATGTGCAAGAAACCGTATATATTGCTGGTTTTGGTCACCATCCGGGTGGTACTTTCGCCGGCGGTCCTCCACATCCTTATAGGGGATCCCAACAATAATGATATTTTCAATTTCTCTTTCAAAAAGAAACTCATCTGCCAATCGCCCGATTCGGCCGAGCTGAAAATAATCCCGGCCATCCTGGGCGATTAGCAACGAGTATTTATAGAGCGGTGAGAAGTTTGCTGGAAGATAGACAAGGAGCTGTATTTCCTCTCCAAGTTCCAAGCTTTGAAAGGTAAGTTCTTTAATTGTGCCTTTTGGAAATTCCATTACGACCATTCCCCCCATGATTCGATTGTTACATGTGCATTTTAACATAACTGTAGAGGAAATGCTTTTGGCAGGTTAAATGGTAGTGGATGTGAGTGAGAGTAGGATTAATGAAGAAAACGATTCTTATAATGAGATTCAAGCATAATTGATAATATGTTTCCACGTTTAAAGGTTCGCATTTGTTTCCGTGTCAAACAAAAGGCACGAATGTAGTCATCATTCACTTCGATTACAATTAGTTTTCGCTGTGATAATTCCTGGTTTTCAGCAAGATAAATCATCTCCAACGGTATATGTTCCTCGATTGAACGGATCAAAAGCCCATCCATGTGAATCACTCCTTTCTTTATGATAATTTTATTATAACCGAACGTTAGTTCTTTATTCAAGTGCAAATAGAACGAGTGTTCTGTTTTATAAAACTGTTCCCAAAATTGCTGTATGTCGCAATTAAATAGTAAAATAAAGAAAAATAGGTTGTGGTTAAATGGGAAGAGTCACTTTTGAAGTAGTAAGTGTAACAAAGAAATAAGCGGGTAAATGGATTTTTGCCTCGTGGTCAATTATTTACATTTTGATTGGTGTTATAGTGATCATCAAGATGTTTTTAAAGAAGGAAAGCTAAAAATGCTATTGACATTCCTAGTATTTTCACTATAATAAGATTTGTAGCTTAATAAGAGATCTGTTAGCTCAGTTGGGAGAGCGCAACCTTGACAGGGTTGAGGTCGGGGGTTCGAACCCCTCACAGGTCATACATGTTGAGAGGCTAAAATCTTTGATTTATCAAGGTTTTTAGCCTTTTTGTTTTGTAAAAAATGTTTTAATTGTGCGATTAATTTCTCTATTGCTAACAATTTGCTAACAATTATTATTTAAAAAGTTTTCAAAGGAGATTGCAGCGTTTGCATCCATAGCAGGAATAGAGTGAGCATAGAAATTAAGCGTTGTAGATGCCCGGCTATGTCCTAAGCGGTCGGCGACGACTTTAATGTTTTCTCCATTTGTTAACATCAGGGTCGCGTGTGTATGCCTTATACCATGAAAGGATATCCTTTTTACTTTTGCTTTTTTTGTTAATCGTTCCATTTGTCTTAGTAAATTTCTTGGATCCTTTCTTCCGCCTAATTCATCTGTAACAACTAAGTCCTCATCTTTAAAAATTAAGCCCAATCGTTTCTTTAAACTATCCTGTTGTTCTTTATGTGCTAATAACTCGTTGATGACAAATGGGGAAATTGATATTTGTCTTCTTGAACTTTTAGTCTTAACTTCCTTAAGAATTAAACCATTATCTGTACAGGCAAGGGATCTACGAATATTAATCACGTGGGTTTTAAAATCAATATCCTCCCATTTTAAGCCTAGTACCTCACCTCTCCGTAAACCTGTATATATAGCGATAACAAAGGCTATATAAATTGATTCACTTCTGATACATTTTAAGAAGTGGCTTACATCATCTTTTGTCCATGTATCAATATCGCAATCCTTGATTGGAGGAGGAGACGCATTAATGACCGGATTGAAATTGATCATATTCCATATCTTTGCGTACTCAAAAGCCTGCCTTAATAGATTATGCATTATACGAATATAAGCAGGGCCCAAACCTTCATCCAGTTTTATATCATAAAAGTCATCAATATCCTTTGTATTTGGAGATTGGTTTGTTATTAAAAATGTTATCTTCAATTAAATGCTTTTTAACAACATATTTCTTACTGTTATATGTTGTAATAGAAACTCTTTTTGCATAATGCTGGAAGAACCATTTCTCAAAGTAGGTAGAAAAAATTTCTTTTGAAGGTTCGAGATATCTATCTTCTTCGACTTCCATTAATAGCTTCCTTAATGACGAGTCAGCTTCCTTCTTTTTTCTAAAGCCCCCTTTAGACTTTTGTTTCCTTTTACCGGTTTTGGGATCCCGACCGATATCGACTACATAGGTCCAGGTGTTTCCTCTTTTAAAAACGGTACCTTTCATAACATTCCTCCAATCATACTAATATGTTAGTTTAGTTAAGCAAGTGGTCATATGGTCATTTTGGTCATTAACGTAATGATTTATAATTTTATGACTTAGAAAAATAATTTTAATGAAATGTCTTAAATTTAAGACCTTTAAAAATGATTGTGAATTGTTACACTTAAACTACCATGAAAATAAGTTTCGTTAAAAATAGAAAAATGACAATACTTAAGAAGACCCTACTCAATCGTTAAAAAAAAGGGAGAGCATTAATTAATAAGTCTATCGTAATGCACTTTTGTACAATCTTATCTTCATGTTCCGGTAAAACATTATGGAGCTCAATCCCTTCAACCATTTGGCTTTCGGCCCGCTCCTCATCATCGACTGGTACAGCCGCAAGGTGATCGATTATGAGCTTTCCAGCACCCTTGAGAAGGGCTTGTGCTCCGATGCCTCAAACGAGCATTCAGCGGCTGTACACCGGAAATCATGAACAGTGATCAAGGCTCGCACTTTACGAATAAAGACTATCTGGAACTTCTTGAGAAGGAAGGGATAAAAGTCTCGATGGACGGCAAAGGCCGGGCAACCGACAATAGCCGAACTGAGCGTTTCTTTCGATCGCTCAAGTATGAATGCATCTACCTTCATGAATTTGAGAACCCTCGTGCGCTGCGTCAAGGGATAGCTCGCTACGTCCAATTTTATAATGAGGAACGCCCTCACCAGTCACTTGGCGAAGCGCGTCCCGTGCAGTTTCACGCCCATAATAACAAGCAAATCGCATCCTAAATACCGAAAGGAGGTCTTAACTTATTTCTCAAAAAATCGTGTCTTGACAACGGGGAGCATTACTGACCCTATTTAACAGTAGTTCATGATGAATTCGAACAGGCTCAGAATACCGCAAGAATTATGGATATAAACGCTTTGCCACTCGTACTTTCTGGGATGAAGACATTACTTGAAACCGGGGAGATGCTCTCTAGCGACTTAAATAAAAAATCTGGCGGAAATCTGTAAGATGATTATGGATTTTACGTGGCAGTCCTTCATTGAACTACCGAGTACGATTGCATAACGACAACAGGCCCTCGACATCATCATCGGAAGCATGTTCAGCTAACGGATACACTATCCTGATTAAAAAGACCCATGCAAGGTTTCTCATTCATTCGTTTCCGATGTCACAAATCAGAGCCTTACATCGTTATATGTGCAAAACGTAAAAGGAGCTGAGGAATGATGAACGACTTGACATGCATAATCATCGGAGGCGGCCATGCAGGGCTTGCAGCGCTCAAAGCAATACAGGCAACGACCCGGGGCATGGCGAACGGACGGCGGATTCGGTTTGTTCTGTTCGACAAGCAGCCCGGTCATGTGCGAAAAGTGATGTTATTCCGGCCGGCCGCGGGCGGGGAAGAGATTATGGTTCCCTGGACGCATTATTGTTCAGATGGAGTCGAATTCGTGCAAGGTACGGTTACGTCCGTGGATAGTGGAGGAAAACAGATTCGATATGAGGATGCGCAAGGAAATGATGCCCGAATTAGTTATGACCTTTTAGTCGTGGCGGTCGGCAGCATCGTTCGGCGACCGGATCCAGATCAGGGCGGCGTCGCCTTGACCGACCCGCAAACCGCGGCAGACATCCGGGAGCGCTGGCGTGCCAATCTGTGGAAGTCTGCCGGCGAGACGAACCCTCAGGAACGAAAGCGACTGATGACAATCGCGGTTGCGGGAGCAGGCATCAGCGGTATGGAGACGTCCGCCGAGCTGGCGCTCGCCATGCGGAAGGAAGCATCAGCGCTAGGGCTGAATTCGTCCGATACCTCCGTCTATTTGCTGAATGCACAGGGGCGGCTGTTCCCGGAAGGGCCTGAGAGAGTTGGACGGAAGTTGGATCAGACGCTCAGCGAATGTGGTGTGACAGTGCTTCACAATCGTAAGGCGATGCGGGAGGAAGCAGGAGCGGTGACGCTCAGCAATGGCGATTGTCTGGCGGTTGGCCTATGTATATGGACGTTAGGTCTGATTCCGAATCCGGTCCTTCGCGGTATGGGCTTGCCGCTTACTTCTGATGGCCGGGTACTGGTGGATGAATGTTATCGCGTGCAAGGGATGCCGGGCGTATACAGCATTGGCGACTGTGCGAGAATCGTCGATCCGACGACTGGCAAGGCGGATCAGATGACGTGCAAGGAAGGCGGATTTCAGGCGCTCAAACTGGGGAAAATCGTGATTGCCGATCTGGAGGGCCGTTCCGCGCCGGTTCACAAATCTTTGATGGATGCCTTCGCCATCGGCCTGGGGGAAAATCGCGGATTGATGTGGGGACGCAAATGGGGACTTGATATAATCATAACGGGGAAGCTTGGGTGGAAAATCAAGAAACTGGCATGGGATTTAGCCAGTCAGCTTCGAACGAGACCAAGATTGCAATATTTCGAACAGCCCGGAAAAGGTGATACGGCGAATGGAGGAACTATACGATCAATTTAGAGCACTGCTGTTCACGCTGGCTTATCAGTTGACAGGCTCTGCGGCAGACGCGGAAGATGTGGTGCAGGACGTGTTTTTTAAGGCGTGCGACGTTCATCCCGAACGTTTGGAGGAGCCGAAGGCGTATTTGTGCAAAATGGTAACCAATCACTGCCTCGATCTGCAGAAGTCGGCGCGGAGGAGGAGGGAAGTGTACGTCGGTCCGTGGCTTCCCGAGCCGATTCGGACGCCGGAGGCGGATACGCTCGAGACGACGGTCGTCCGCAGTGATCTACTGTTTTACGCCATGCTCGTTCTGTTGGAGAGGCTGACGCCGACAGAGCGGGCGGTTTTCGTCCTGCGTGAGACGCTGGGCTTCGATTATCCCGAAATTGCCGAACTGCTCGGCAAACGAGAGACGAATTGCCGAACTGCTCGGCAAACGAGAGACGAATTGCCGCAAGCTGATGAGCCGGGCAAGAAGCAAGATGGGAATATCCGAGGAGGAGCAGGTCGCGGCCGAAGTGGTTGAATTGGAATGGGTTAGCCGGTTCCTCACATCCCTCGAGCAAGGTAACGTCGATCATGTGCTGTCCCTGCTGACCGAAGACGTCATGCTCGTCTCCGACGGAGGCGGAAAAGTAATCGCGGCCACGCGTCCGATACAAACGCGCGATCGCGTGGCCCGAATTCTGGCTACAGCGTACGAGGGCAAAAAGCCCTATTATCAGGGAAATCTTCACTTCGAGATTGCCGCTCTGAACGGTGAGACCAGTATAGTAGCCCGTTCGGGGGCCGAAACCGTGGGAGCTATATTTTTACAACGCCAACGCGGAAAGCTTGCCCGAATCTACATCGTACGGAACCCGGATAAGCTTACCCGGGTTTAGGTAGTCGACTGCAGATTTTTCATAATGATAAGGAACCGGGAAACTAAGATAAAGCTTTTCAAGTCTCGTTTAAGAATCACGATAGATGAAATGATGCGGCATCTTGCCCTTGATTCTTCACGTTAATTGGCGATCCAAGGCATTACCGTTTTCAAACGAGTAACGACAGCACAATCAGTAGTGGCAACAAGGTCTCTTGAGTTTCTACACCGACACTGCTTTTTTAAAGAGTCAGTCAGTCTAATAAATGGAAATTGATCTATCGGTGATTATGCCGAGTGAAGGAAGGTATGTTGGATGAAACAGTTTGATGTGGCAATCATTGGTGGAGGCATTGCGGGTTTGGTGGCATCGATTGAGTTGGCCCAAGCAGGTAAGTCCGTTGTCCTTTTCGAGAAGGCCAGCCAACTTGGTGGTCGGGCAATATCTGTCAAGAAAAACGGGGCTATCTTCGATCTTGGCAATCATGCAATAGTCAGGGGAGGGGCAGTGGATGAAATCTTTCAAGATTTAGGGATAAGAATGGAAGGGGGATCTCCTTCGGCAAACGTATCGGTTCTATGGAATAATAAGGTAACCCATATTTTTAAATTTTTAATCTCTCGAAACCTAAGCTGGTCAGGTAAGATGGAGTTGTTAAAGTTTTTTACCAAACTAGGAAAAATCGATGCCGATTCAGTGCCGGCGATCAGTCTGCGGAGTTGGATTGAACAAGAACTTCGCGATCCGATGGTTCGTCATATCTTTTACGCAATATTCAGGGTACAAACGTACTCACAAGCCCCAGATCACCAATTGGCTGGCCCCGTCATACGTTCTATGGCACGCGCGATGAAAAAGAATAGCGTTGTCTATGTGCAGAATGGCTGGCAAACCTTAGTTGATCAGCTTTACGAAAAAGCAATTCGGGCAGGCGTCTCCATGATGACGGGAACAAACGTAACGGAAATCGAGCATGATGGAGCCGTTCGTAAAATAAAGTTTGCTGACGGCCAAGAGATGGACATCACGCATGTGATTTCCGCCACCCCACCCGCAGTAACCTCCCAGCTCTTGGGAGATGCGGGTTGCAATTCTGTTTTTCGTTGGAAAGAACAGGCTCGTGTCATTCAGGCGGCAAGTTTGACTCTTTCTTTGAAGCGGCTTCCAGTACCAAATCGATTTTCCGTTTTGGGTGTTGATCAACCCATATACTTCGTGAATCAATCGAAATTTATTCGATTAAGTGAAGATGGCACTTCGGTGGTACACATTGTTAAATATAATGGTACTGGTGGAACGGATCCAACAGCTGACGAACGACTCCTCGAACAAATATTGGACTTGATCCAACCGGGCTGGCAGAAGGAAGTCGTCGCTAGGCAGTACCTCCCCAACATAGTTGCAGCCTACGACTATATGCACTTAGGCAGGGAAGATCGATTTCCGGGTCCAGCCGTACCCGAAATTGCAGGGTTTTACGTGGCGGGAGATTGGGCCACCCATGGAGAAAATTTGGCAGATGCTGCGGCGGCAAGCGGAAGACGTGCGGCGCGGTGTGTGTTAATGGATATGGAGGCAGGCCGTAAGGGTGGGCGGGAAACCATTTTGGTGTGAGTGACAGGAAGAAAGCGGGTGTCTGTCATCTTGGAAAACATGAAAACTGACCAATTATATTCCACTATTTTTTATTTTTTATGGGGGTAAATTCGGGCCTTAGGATCAGTGACATTTTGCCGCTGCGTGTGTGGGATGTGAAGTCGGCTACGCATCTCAAGGTGCGGGAGAAAAAGACTGGAAACACCTGGCGCATTTTGATGACGGATGCGCTAAAAAACGAAATCCAAAAGTATTGCCGTACACTACTGGATTCGGATTATTTGTTTCCTTCCCGGAATGAGGATAAGCCGCTTAGTTGTGTATAAGCTTGGAATATTATTAATGCGGCAGCGCGTGATGTCGGCATTCAGGATTCGATAGGGACACATAGGCAAGCGTCAATTATTGCCCACCTAGAAACAGCACCAAAGTCGAAACGTTTGCACGCGCATCGACTATAATGCCTAAAATAAAAGTCAACTGGAACGATACGCATTTATTGAAAATCTTAGCTCTCGCTTTCAAAGCTTAATGCGTTTGCCCTGGTTCGATAAGCCTGAAGGAAGCTTTTTTCGTAAGGAATCTCCATTTTACTTTTCTTTCATCCAACTTGATATTGCAGATCTATTAGCAAAAATTTTTTGGTTAGTAACCAGTATGGGGTGATGTGATGAGACTTATTGAAATAATACTACTGTTTGCCAATTTACTGGCTTTTTTTGCCTTGGTAATCCCATTGCAACGGTCAATAAAGTGGGTACGATATTTGGCTCTCGTCCTGCTGCCAATAGCCGGTGTTCAGGTACTGGTGGAGGGTTCGCGCTGGGGGATGATCCCAGCTTATATCATGAGTGGGATACTCTTCGTGGCCTGGCTAGCTAAAAATATTGTGCGAAAGCCTAAACTTGGTGGAACAAGTATGATTAGGCGACTTGCTTTCGGTTTTACTATTGGTCTAGGAGCACTGGGACTGATAGTTTCTTCCGCTCTACCGATTCTTTTTCCTGTATTCCACTTACCACAACCGTCAGGACCTAACCAAATCGGTACATTGACCTATCATTGGGTAGATAAAACTCGCCCGGAGATTTTCACAGATGATCCCAATGATCGTCGTGAGATCATGGTACAGATTTGGTATCCAGCCAAAGGAAATCTATCATCGCTGTACGCTCCCTACATTCAGGAGACGGACTCCCTAGCATCACTTGCCCACATGTTAGGTTTTCCGGGTTTTATCTTTGAGCAATTTAAATACGTTCAAACTCATGCTATTCCTTCTGCAACTGTGTCGACATATGAGTCTAAATATCCAGTGCTAATTTTTTCAGCTGGGCGTGGAGGTTTTCGTCAAGAAAGCACCCATATGTTTGAGGAGTTGGCGTCACATGGCTACATTGTGGCTTCCATCGACCATCCTTACTCCTCTAGCGGAGTAGTATTTCCTGATGGTCGTTTGATACCCCTCGACTCTCGCCTTCTTCCCGGGCCTCAGGGTGGTATACCAGCTGATCGCGAATTCTTTGACAACATTGTTATACCCTATCTCGCTAAGGACGTTATTTTTTCACTTGATCAACTCACAGCCTTAAACCAATCTGATCCGAGCGGAATCCTGACTGGACGATTGGATCTTGAGCACGTTGGTATGTTTGGACCTTCACTGGGTGGTCTTGTAGGTGCCGAAGCCAGTTACTTAGAACCTCGTTTGCGTGCCTTCATAGCAATGGATGTTCATATGCCTGCCAATGTGGTTCGTTCTGGTTTAAAGCAACCAACCATGTTTATCAGTCGTGAAGCTAAGTGGATGAAGATGGAAGGGTGGTCGAAAGAGGATATAGATAAAACTCAAATAACTATGAGGTCGGTTTACAAGAAACTGCTGAAAGACGGTTACTTAGTTTTGATACCTGGCACTTTTCACGTAAACTTTTCCGATGCGCCACTTTTCTCACCACTGATGTCGTGGGCAGGCCTAACCGGACCAATCGATGGAGATCGGGCAAACAATATTATTGATTCTTACACATTGGCGTTCTTTGATAAGTACCTAAAGGACCTACCATCAAAAATGCTTGATGGACCACCAAAACAATATCCTGAAGTGCACTTTGAAAAGCGGTGATCCTAGGTGGCACTAGGAAATCTTCTTGATCGCCTGATCGTCTACATGTATTAACGTTGGTCGGTCGGATGGAGGAAATAGGGGAGAACTCAGCAACCGCAGTTCATGATTATTATTTAGTGGCATCTGATGCAGTCAGTAAGCCGGAAAATCCAATGGAATATGCAGCTTCTTTCTTGTGTCACAGGCTTGATCTTCCTGATATATTTTTGGGCTGAAGAGAAACCCTTGCTTAACACTTCAAAGCGAACTATGGATGGATCTTGCAGGCCGTCTATAAGATCTTGGACTACATTCATGAAGATGTCCCCCAGCGACTCATTCTAAATGGTTCATTCCGCTATTTTGAGCTCCAATGATTACTTTAAACTGCCCATTAGTTGAACAACAAGAGGAGCAGCTGCTGCGGCATTCTGCTCCACTATCGTTCCCCGTTACTTCAATAAGCGCTACTTATTTTTTTTAATTGGTATCCATATTTCGCTTTTAAAATGCGGCGATGCTATATCCTTATGCTCATTCCAGAGAATTTCCGGCCCTTCGCTTAACTCATATTCCGATGACGGAAACCATTCGGAATAAATGCGTCCCCAGATCTCCTGAACTGCACTCGGAAAAGAGCCTACTGCTGTGAAAACAGCCCATGTAGAGGCACGCACCTCCAGTTGAGCCAAGCCATCTCGTGCCTCTTTCGTAGTGGCAGCCCCAATATAATGATCGAACTCTCCTTTCTCCTCCATCCGCCCTTCACTGAAATTAGTGGAAGCACTGATCAGTCCTGAAGGCTGGACATTCGAAAAACCCTTAATCTCATCAATCATTTCTGGAGTGAGCCCTTCAAACATCGACGCAATCTCCGGATTTACCCCTTGGAAAATTATAGGGACCCGTTTTTTGATCCCCACGATGCGAAAAGCCCCTTTGTCTTCAATACGGTAGTTCATTTCACTTCCTCCTTTGATAGTCAGCTGAAACGTCATCCGAGGGAAGGCTTTGAGGGATTGTCCATGGATCCTGGCTTCCGAAGGAGTAACCCCGTGCATGCTTTGGAAAGCCCTGGTAAAGGAATCCGGCGAGGCATATCCGTATTTCAGCGCAGAATCGATGATTTTGATATCACTGTGACTTAGCTCTAGTGCTGCCAAAGTTAGGCGTCTGCGGCGGACGTATTCCGACAGAGTAATGCCAGCAAGGAATGAGAACATGCGTGTAAAATGGTATTCCGAACAGCAGGCAATCTTCGCAGCCTCCCGATAGTCCAAAGAATTTGTCAGGTTCTCCTCAATATAGCTTAAAGCTTTGTTCAGTTGTGCCAGCATATCCATGATATCGATTTCCCCCCTCGTTACTCAAAGCATAGCAGAGAAGCTATTTCCCTTCCCGACATTTACTGCACAATTCTGCAGGGTCTTTCTTGTCTCTATGAACAAAGTTAATAATTTCTGAAACATTATTCGTAAGGTAATGGTATCATCACCAAGAGATTAAAAACACTCGCAAAATAAATCGCTGTATTTATGGTTCGCCTTCGCCAGTTAGCGTAATTGGCCAGCTCGATATTCGCCCCTAATTAATAAGGCCATTTCTTTCGAGATGGCCTTAAAACTTGCTGTTTCATACCATAACTGCCCGTTAGAATTCAATGGCCATGGCAAAATCTTAAACAACTTTATTATAAAATAAACGACTTTATTATAATTTTAGTAACTTTATTATCAGACGACACATAGAGCGAGGAAAGGAGTATAAATAGGATGGGAACTCAGCGTCTTCGGGCAGAGATTCAGAGACTTAAAGAGCAACGGTACGCACTTGAGCAGGGAAATCTGCTACTTTACCAAATACTCACTCAGACTGATTTTTGACGTGTTGCCCAAAGGGAATAGAGACGCAGAAAATCAGTATGTTGTTGCAATAACCTAAATGATGTTGAACATGTCGGATCTGCATCAAGATTACATCAGTTTTAGTAATTTTTTCGTAAAGTACACATGGTTCCAATAATCTGTCGTCAGTAAGTTCATCAAAAAACTTACGAGCCACACTCAATATATCCTCAACGTACTTCGTCATTTCCTCTTTAGTAGGGTAGTCAGAGCACTCCTTATCTAGGGCTTCTGTTACATCCTTACCGAAGTCAGGTATTTTGAATTCTTCATCCTTCTGCTGCCTAAACCAAAATTTCATACTGGTTGTAGCATGAAATATATGCTTCCAGTATTTTTGCTTGGCATCCATCCATAAATCATCAGGACATACTTCGATAAGTTGCTTCAACATTTCTAATGTCGGTTCAAACTGTCTTCTTAAGACAGCTACCATCTTGTCACTCATGCCCATCAACTCACTTCTTGAAATTTAGAATCTTAACTTTATTCTTGTTCTCAACAAACAAAACCTTCCCATTCTCAGCAGTGCATTTTACAAATTTATGAAGTCCTAAAGGCTTCAGAGACTTATCAATCCGTTTCGAAAGTACGATTCTAGACATCAAACCCATCACCACGCTAATCTGCCCGATAGCACAATACACACCTATGACGAAGCTGCCGGCACGAGATCGGCGGCTTCATTACGTTAACGGGCAGGTTAACGTGGCAAGTCCCGTATTAGGCATGTGGTATAATAAGGAAATAGGGCGATTCCTTTTAAAAATCCGAGCAAAGGAGGAGAATTCATTAAGAAAATAATATTAATTGCTGGATCTACACTTTACTATCGGGAACCGTACTATTTGGAATCGGTTATCTGGCGCACGCTGATTATGCCCCAAAATTGACGGGATGGAGTGATCCTCCAGAGAAATTATCATTTACTTTGGATGCTACAATAACGAGAACACCTTTGGTAAATGACAGTAGATTTGAGATTTGCACTTTAGCTACCAGCTTAGGAATCGAATTAATAACATAGGGGGGACTTTTATGGCTTCATTGGTTTAATGCAGTTTCAATTGATAATTTCATTGCGGACCAGGCTATGATAGATGGCAAGCTTGACAGTACTTTTTTCCTCTTTGAAGGTGATCATGTGCCGGATTATTTATCCGACATTCAGCAATATGCAGCGGTGTTAATGGGCGGGAAAACCTACGAGTTTGGATTTCAATTCGGTGCAAAACCGGGTGAACCCGGTTATAAAGGAATAAAGCACTAAATCTTCTCAAACACCATGCAGTTTGAATCCAACGCGGAAGTAGAACTGGTTAGAGGAGAGGCAGTAGATTATATCGAGAACCTCAAAAAAGAAACGGATGGGACAGTGTGGCTTTGCGGGGGAGGACAACTGGCGGGTTCGCTTATCGAACGAAAACTCATTGACCAATTAGTGTTGAAAGTGAATCCGATCATGGCTGGCTCAGGCGTGCAGCTATTCGGTGACGCAAGACCCCGTTTGAAATTGGAGCTTATCGATATGAAACGGTATGAGAGTGGGGTCATAAAATCAACCTACAGCATTATTTATCCATAAATCGAACTGGGACGTCTACATACCGGGAACGAGGTTTCCGATGCTGCTTTCTTCACGGCCTTGGGGTCAAAGGAGAAAAATTGATTAACTAACAGCAGACGGAAGTGGAATAACAAAAGAGCAGATTGGCTCGGTAGCTGCTTCTTGTTTTTGTTGCGGTGCCCAGTTCGCAAAGAAAATGGAAGTACAATTTGTTGATCATACTTCCGGTGTACTGATCTATTTTGCTCAAACAAGGCTATTTTTGAGAAGTTTCGTTACGCTAACGGGACACTATAGCATCATGACGAACAGGCAGCCGGCATTTTCCTTTCTATATAGAGGGAGTTTCGTTCATGATAACTTAAAGTAACGGGCAGGTTAGTGCAATAACGCAGGAATTTTGGAGGAGTTGTCGAATCACATCTTTATACGATATTGGATAGGGTGATTGAAACGTGTTAAAGAGCACAAATTTGAAGAAAGAAGTTTTCTGCATTTTAGTTTTTCTTATCATTTGGATTGCATATGTATACCAAAAGCCAATATTGACAACTGATGAAGCCACAGGTTATGCAGTTTTGTGTTTGAACGTTCCACCAAAAAAATTGGGAATAAAAGCCGTTGATATTAATTTTCAAGACATTACATTGGAGAAATTGTCTATTGATACAAAGAGTGGTTATTTTAATCAATTCACTAATCAACGCGAGTTGAGTGTAACACTGAAAACTAAAAATGGAGAAGAACCAACCGTTAGGATGGACGCGTATAATGGAAAATGCCTTGAGGTGACTGGTCCATTAAATTAACAGGATGTCCTGCTGCTTATTGTGCTAAAGGGAGTTTAGTTGAACAATGGTCATTAGCTTTTTTTCAACAATCGGACCATATAATAGAATAATTAGGAAATTAAGTTATGTTTAATAAGCGTAGGAGGTAATTATGATGTCTCTAAGTAAAGGTGTTTATATTGTAACAGGGATAATGGCCTCAGGAAAAACTACAATTGCACAAATGTTAGCAAAACAATTTGATAAGGGTGTTCACGTGCATGGAGATATTTTTCGTAAGATGATTGTAAAAGGAAACATTGATATGACACCTGATTATTCCAAAAGTGCGGTAGAGCAATTGATGCTTCGATACAATTTGGCGGCAATTGTGGCCAATCAGTATTACAAAGCCGGATTTTCTGTTGTTGTGCAGGATACTTATTTGGGAAAAGAAGTGCATTCTTTTCTTCAGGCATTTGAATCAAAGTCGGTTTACTTTATTACGCTAAATCCAAGTGTCGAAGCAATTATGGAAAGGGAGAAAAAACGTGATAAGACAGGCTATACCACATGGGAGTTTGAACCTCTTTATGAAGTATTGATAAATGAAAATCCGAGGATAGGACTTTGGATAGATTCATCAGATATGACTCCTGAAGAAACGCTATCTGAGATTATTAAGCGTGCGGAATCAGAGGCACGAATTGTAATATAAAATAAGCGTTATCTTTTGTGACCATATTTTATGTGTTAAAATTTATTTCCGTCTTCAGCAATCGGGCGCTTTTCTTTAGTAAGAAGGCGTCTTTTTGATATGCCCCTACACATCAAGGGATTAGATTTTGTTAAGGTAAAAAATTTGTGAAGATTTTCACTTAAACTACCATGAAAATTAAATTCTACAGCTTTAGAAATATGGCCATACTTAAATAGACGCAGCACATTTGTTTTTTAAAAAAGGGGAGAGCGCCAAGTATAATCGATCTATTGTAGGTTGGTGGACAGGATTAAGATACTTTAGGTTCTTCCAACGTAATAGTGTATCCCAAGCTCTCGAGTCGTCTCAGTGAATGCTTGACAATCGATTGTTGTCTCT
>Ga0213823_1000255_pt1 | contig 52201 bp, 43 predicted proteins | sample MC6MC0907MG_FD_179887 | JGI IMG/M metagenome (GOLD analysis project Ga0213823, IMG submission 179887) | Enriched soil aggregate microbial communities from Iowa State University, Ames, United States - MC6-MC0907-MG | ecosystem: Environmental > Terrestrial > Soil > Unclassified | place: USA: Iowa...
CTGGCGTGATGCTCGAAGACGGCCCGGCCAAGTTCACCGACATCCAGAAGGCGCCGGGCGGTGAAGGTTTCAACCACTGGTACCACTGCGTGGTGATGGAAGGGCGTAACCGTGAGGTTCGTCGCCTTTGGGAATCGCAAGGCATGGTGGTCAGCCGCCTGAAGCGGGTGCGCTTCGGCCCGGTGTTCCTCAATTCCGACTTGCCGATGGGCCGCTGGCGTGAAATGACCCAGGGTGAAATCGACATCCTGGCCGCCGAAGTAGGGCTGCAGCCGGTTGCGCTGCCAGCCATGAACCTCAAGGCCAAGGACAAGATGGAGCGCTTGCAGCGCAAGTCGACCCGGCCGATGGGCCGTGGCGAGCGTGTGCGTAACCTTCGCCCGGCGCAGAAAGGCACTGCAGCCGCCGAGCGCCCGGCCCGTCAGCCGCGTGAAGATGCACCGCGCAAGGGCAACCGCGGCAGCGCCGTGGCCGAGCGCCCGAGCGAGATGCGCAAGCGCCCGTCCAAGCCTGACGGCGACAAGCCGGCAGGCCGTGGTCGCGGCAAGCCGCGTGGTTGATCTGCGGTAGCGGTAATGAAACAGCCAGCCTTCGGGCTGGCTTTTTTGTGCCTGCGGGGAAGGGACTGCTGTGCAGCCCAATCGCCGGCAAGCCGGCTCCCACAAAAGCAGGTTTACACCACCCCTTGTTGTGGGGGCAGCCCACAAAAGCAGGTTTACACCACCCATTCGTGTGGGAGCCGGCTTGCCGGCGATTGGCCGCGCAGCGGCCCAAGATATTGAAGAAAAAGTAATTTTCGGACGACTGGCAAGTTTTCAAACCGCCTTGTAAAGAAATTTATACGGAACCGCCAGGCTTCATGGGTCAGGCATGTATTCTGTAAAAATTACTTGCCAAGGTCACGTCCCCAGCACCCCGCCCAAGCCCGCTCCCCTATTGCCCAAACCCCCGTCCCACGGGGATATTGCGCCCATTGCCACGCGCAAAAAGCTCGTCCCCAGAGCCGAGCTACTAGAACAACAAATGGAGGCGCCATGTACGCCGATCACTGCGCCTTTCAAGGCTACCTACCACAGGACCGCTGCGTTTTTTCCCAGAGAACGACGCAACGCGTTGACGCCTGCGCGCTCGCAGGGGTATACAGTGCGCCGCGTTTTACCTGTGACCCTCTTGCGTACCGCGCACTCTTGCTCACACCCGGCTGAGCCGCCCTGGCGGCACCCGTGTTCAAGAAACCCAAGGTAACCACCTTGCCCATTCCGCTGCGCCACGAGCGCGGTGGGTCCGATTCCGTCACAGATAAAAACAATGCAGGTGACTTCGTTCATGAGTGAACACAACATGCATTCAGGCGAGCTCAAGCGGGGCCTGAAGAACCGCCATATCCAGTTGATCGCCCTCGGCGGCGCAATTGGTACCGGCCTGTTCCTCGGCTCGGCAGGCGTGATGAAAACCGCCGGCCCGTCGATGATCCTCGGCTACGCGATTTGCGGCTTCATCGCCTTCATGATCATGCGCCAGCTTGGCGAAATGATCGTCGAAGAGCCGGTGGCCGGTTCGTTCAGCCACTTTGCCCACAAATACTGGGGCGGTTTCGCCGGCTTCATGTCGGGCTGGAACTGCTGGGTGCTGTACATCCTGGTGGGCATGTCGGAGCTCACCGCGGTCGGCAAGTACATTCACTACTGGTGGCCAGAAATCCCTACCTGGGTGACGGCGGCAGGCTTCTTCCTGCTGATCAACTTCATCAACCTGATGAACGTGAAGGTGTTCGGTGAAGCGGAATTCTGGTTCGCCATCATCAAGGTTGCAGCCATCGTCGGCATGATCGGCCTGGGTGCCTACCTGCTGACCAGCGGCAGCGGCGGGCCTGACGCCTCGGTGACCAACCTGTGGGCGCATGGCGGCTTCTTCCCGCATGGCGTCAGCGGCCTGGTCATGGCATTGGCGTTCATCATGTTCTCGTTCGGCGGCCTGGAAATGCTCGGTTTCACCGCAGCCGAGGCTGACAAACCGCGAACCGTGATCCCCAAGGCGATCAACCAGGTCATCTACCGGATCCTGATCTTCTACATCGGTGCGCTGGTGGTGCTGCTGTCGCTGACCCCGTGGGACAACCTGGTCGCCAGCATCGACGCCTCCGGTGGCAGTTATGGCAGCAGCCCGTTCGTGCAGGTGTTCTCCCTGCTGGGCAGCGACGTGGCCGCGCACCTGCTGAACTTCGTGGTACTGACCGCGGCGCTGTCGGTGTACAACAGCGGCACCTACTGCAACGCCCGCATGCTGCTGGGCATGGCCGAGCAAGGCGACGCCCCGGCGGCCCTGGCCAAGGTCGACAAGCGCGGTGTGCCGGTGCGTTCGATCCTGGCGTCGGCAGCAGTGACCGTGATCGCGGTGCTGCTCAACTACTTCATGCCGCACGATGCACTGGAGTTGCTGATGTCGTTGGTGGTGGCGACCCTGGTGATCAACTGGGCGATGATCAGCTATTCCCACCTCAAGTTCCGCCAGCACCTTGAGCGCACTGGGCAGAAGCCGCTGTTCAAGGCGCTGTGGTACCCCTATGGCAACTATATCTGCCTGGCGTTCGTGGTGTTGATCCTGGGCATCATGTTGCAGATCCCGGGCATCAAGATTTCGGTGTATGCGATGCCGGTATGGGTGCTGGGGATGTTCCTCCTTTACCTCATCAAGCCCAAGCGCCGCACACAGGTCAATGGCACTGCTGCCGGTACCGTGGCCAAGTAAGCGCTGCAGGTGGCATACAAAACCCGATGTCAGGTGACTGGCATCGGGTTTTTGTTGCCTGGCCCGGCCCTATCGCCGGCAAGCCGGCTCCCACAGAAATCGCGGGCTACGCACTACCCTGTGGGAGCCGGCTTGCCGGCGATAGGGCCCGCCCAGGCAATAACCCATTCAGATCTGCTCCAGCAGCCAGCTGCGAAACGCGCGCAACGAGGGCAGCGCCTCGTTCCGTGGCGGGTAGATCAGGTAGTAACTGCGCTGGCTGGCGAACGCTGCCCCCGGGCTGAACAGCTCACCCTTGGCCAACTCTTCCTCCACCAATATGCGCGGCACCAGCCCTATGCCGATCCCGGCGCGCACGGCCTGGATCAGGTGCGATGTCAGCTCGAAGCTCGGCCCCAGGCGCATCGCCCGGTGCGACAGGCCATGGTGCGAGAACCATTCGCCCCAGGCATGCGGGTTGTTGGCAACATTGAGCAGCACTTCGGCACTGATCCGCGCCGGGTCCCAGCCTTGGCTGTCGCCGCTGGCCTGTGGCGGCAGGATGACTACCAGTTCTTCGGCATGCAGGCGGTGGCAGATCAGCCCCGGCAGGTCGTGGCTGGCCACCCCGATGGCGGCATCGATCTCGCTGGTGTCGAAGTTGATCGCTTCGATCCGGGAGTGGATGTGCACCAACATGCCCGGGTGGGCGCCGTAGAAGGCATGCAGGCGCGGCAGCAGCCACTTGGAGCCGAAAGTGGGCAGGGTGGCCAGGCGCAGGGTGCCGACCCCGGATTGATAGGCCAGGGCCTGCAAGGTGGCACTGCGGATGCGGCCCAGGGCCTCGCTCAGCTCGCGCTGGTACAGCCGGCCGACGTCGGTCAGCTGCACTTGGCGGCCTTCGCGGCGGAACAGGGTCAGGCCCAGCTGTTGCTCCAAGGCCTGTACCTGGCGGCTGACCGCGCTCTGGGTCAGCGACAGTTCGGCAGCTGCGCGGGTGTAGCTTTCATGTCGGGCGGCGGCCTCGAAGGCCAGCAGCAGCGACATGGACGGAGTGAGATGGCGGTAATTCATTCATAAAAGTCATTGATAGCGGCAGGATTATCCGTTTGCCCCTGAAGCGAAACTACAGGAACATTGGCCTATGCGTCATCCCTGCAGGTCTACACCCATGCCGTGATGACAGGATTTCCGTGAATTAGCCCATATCAAGAGGCCATCCTTCGATGATCGCCCAGCTGCCGACCGTTGCGCCGAGCGCCACCTACCCCGAATTCCTGGAAGCCCTGCGAGGCAGCGGCTTCCGTGGCCAGATCAGTGCCGACTATGGCACCCGTACGGTGCTGGCCACCGACAACTCCATCTACCAGCGCCTGCCCCAGGCGGCGGTGTTCCCGCTGGATGCCGATGACGTAGCGCGCGTGGCCGCACTGATGGGCGAGGCGCGCTTCGCGCAGGTCAAGCTGACCCCGCGCGGTGGCGGCACCGGTACCAACGGCCAGTCGTTGACCGACGGCATCATCGTCGACCTTTCGCGGCACATGAACAGCATCCTCGAAATCAACGTCGAGGAACGTTGGGTGCGGGTGCAGGCCGGTGTGGTCAAGGACCAGCTCAATGCCGCGCTCAAGCCCCATGGCCTGTTCTTCGCCCCTGAGTTGTCCACCTCCAACCGCGCCACCGTCGGCGGCATGATCAACACCGACGCCAGCGGCCAGGGCAGCTGCACCTACGGCAAGACCCGCGACCACGTGCTGGAGCTGCACAGCGTGCTGCTCGGCGGCGAGCGCCTGCACAGCCTGCCGATCGATGATGCAGCCCTGGAGCAGGCCTGTGCCGCGCCTGGACGAGTGGGCGAGGTGTACCGTATCGCCCGTGACATTCAGCAAACCCAGGCCGACCTGATCGAAACCACCTTTCCCAAGCTCAACCGCTGCCTGACCGGCTACGACCTGGCGCACCTGCGCGACGAGCAGGGCCGCTTCAACCTCAACAGCGTGCTGTGCGGCGCCGAAGGCTCGCTGGGTTATGTGGTCGAGGCCAAGCTCAACGTGCTGCCGATTCCGAAGTACGCGGTGCTGGTCAACGTTCGCTACACAAGCTTCATGGACGCGCTGCGGGATGCCAATGCACTGATGGCACACAAGCCGCTTTCGATCGAGACGGTGGACTCCAAGGTGCTGATGCTGGCGATGAAGGACATCGTCTGGCACAGCGTCGCCGAGTACTTCCCGGCCGACCCTGAGCGCCCGACGTTGGGCATCAACCTGGTGGAGTTCTGTGGCGACGAGCCGGCCGAGGTGAATGCCCGCGTCGAAGCGTTCGTCAAGCACCTGCAGGCAGACACCAGCGTCGAGCGTCTTGGCCATACCCTGGCCGAAGGCGCCGAGGCGGTGACCCGAGTCTACGTCATGCGCAAACGCTCGGTGGGCCTGCTGGGCAACGTCGAGGGCGAAGTGCGCCCGCAACCCTTCGTCGAAGATACCGCGGTGCCGCCGGAGCAACTGGCCGACTACATCGCCGACTTCCGTGCGCTGCTCGATGGCTATGGCCTGGCCTACGGCATGTTCGGCCACGTCGATGCCGGCGTGCTGCACGTGCGCCCCGCGCTGGACATGAAAGACCCGGCCCAGGCCGCCCTGGTCAAGCCGATCTCCGATGCCGTGGCGGCGTTGACCAAGCGCTACGGCGGCCTGCTGTGGGGCGAGCATGGCAAGGGCCTGCGCTCGGAATACGTGCCGGAATACTTCGGTGCGCTGTACCCGGCGCTGCAGCGCCTGAAAGGCGCGTTCGACCCACGCAACCAGCTCAACCCCGGCAAGATCTGCACCCCGCCGGACAGCGCCGAAGGCCTGACCAAGGTCGATGGCGTGACCCTGCGCGGCGACCTCGACCGCACCATCGACGAGCGCGTGTGGCAAGACTTCGGCAGTGCCGTGCATTGCAACGGCAACGGCGCCTGCTACAACTACGACCCCAACGACGCCATGTGCCCGTCGTGGAAGGCCACCCGCGAGCGCCAGCATTCGCCCAAGGGCCGTGCCTCGCTGATGCGTGAATGGCTGCGCCTGCAAGGTGAGGCGAACATCGACGTGCTGGCAGCGGCGCGCAACAAGGTGTCCTGGTTGCGTGGGCTACCGGCGCGGCTGCGCAACAATCGCGCACGCAGCCAGGGCCAGGAAGACTTCTCCCATGAGGTTTACGACGCCATGGCGGGCTGCCTGGCGTGCAAGTCGTGCGCTGGCCAGTGCCCGATCAAGGTCAACGTACCGGACTTCCGTTCGCGCTTCCTCGAGCTGTACCACGGGCGCTACCAGCGCCCCATGCGCGATTACCTGATTGGCTCGCTGGAGTTCACCATCCCGTACCTGGCCCATGCGCCGGGGCTGTACAACGCGGTGATGGGGTCGAAGTGGGTGAGCAAGCTGCTGGCAGACAAGGTCGGGATGGTCGACAGTCCGCTGATCAGCCGCTTCAACTTCCAGTCCACCTTGACCCGCTGCCGAGTGGGCGTGGCCAGTGTGCCGGCGCTGCGTGAACTGACGCCGGCCCAGCGCGAGCGCAGTATCGTATTGGTGCAGGACGCTTTCACCCGTTACTTCGAGACGCCGCTGCTGGCTGCGTTCATCGAACTGGCGCACCGCCTTGGCCATCGCGTGTTTTTGGCGCCCTACAGCGCCAACGGCAAGCCGCTGCACGTGCAAGGCTTCCTTGGCGCCTTCGCCAAGGCGGCGATCCGCAATGCTACCCAGCTCAAGGCGCTGGCCGACTGCGGCGTGCCGCTGGTGGGCCTGGACCCGGCGATGACCCTGGTCTACCGCCAGGAGTACCAGAAGGTGCCGGGCCTTGCGGGCTGCCCGACTGTGCTGCTGCCGCAGGAGTGGCTGATGGATGTGCTGCCCGAGCAGGTGCCGACCGCCCCCGGTAACTTCCGGCTGATGGCGCACTGCACCGAGAAGACCAACGTGCCTGCCAGTACCCGCCAGTGGGAGCAGGTGTTCGCGCGTCTGGGCCTGAAGTTGGTGACCGAGGCCACGGGCTGTTGCGGCATGTCCGGTACCTACGGGCATGAGGCGCGTAACCAGGCCACCTCGCGGACCATTTTCGAGCAGTCGTGGGCCACCAAGCTGGACAAGCAAGGTGAGGCACTGGCGACGGGCTATTCGTGCCGCAGCCAGGTCAAGCGCATGACCGAGCGGCAGCTGCGTCACCCGCTGGAGGTGGTGTTGCAATACGCCCAGCGATAGATCTGCGTTGGCGCTATCGCGGGCAAGCCCGCTCCTACAGGAACTGCACCGAATGCACAGGCTGCACTGTACTTGTGGGAGCCGGCTTGCCGGCGATAGGGCCGCCAGACCACTGCAGCGCTCAGGCTTCGTGCACCGGCTTGCGACCCTGCCGCGCCTGCCTGTACAGGTACAAGCTCAACACCAGCCCGCAGCATGAAGCCGCCGCGGCGAACAGGAACATCGAAGCAAACCCGAACCCCGACGCCACCGCACCCACCAGCGGCCCGGTAATCCCCAGCGACAGATCGATGAACAGCGAATACGCACCCACCGCCGCCCCGCGGTTGGCTGCGGAAACCTGGTTCACGGCCTCTACCCCCAGCGCCGGGAACACCAGCGAAAAGCCGAAACCACTGAGCGCCGCCCCCGCCAATGCCAGTTCAGCGCTGGGCGCCAGCCACAACATCAGCAGGCCAAATGTCTCCACCAACAGGCAAGCAATCGCCACGCGAAACCCGCCAATCCGGTTGATCAGGTTGCCGAACAGCAAACGCGCACTGATGAAGCTGGCGCCGAACAGGCTGAGGGTCAGCGCCGCGTTCGGCCAGCCACGGCTGGCGTAGTAGAGGGTGATGAAGGTGGCGATGGTGCCAAAGCCGATCGAGCCCAGTGCCAGGCCGGACCCGTGCGGGAATACCTTGCCCAGCACCCGCATGAAAGGCAGGCGCACGCCGCTGACAATTGGCGCTGCGCGTTTCGGCCAGGCCAACAGGAGCCCGAGCATGCACAGCAGAATGATGCTCACCCCCATGCTCCACAGCCCCAGCTGCTTGACCATCAGCACGCCCAGCGGGGCGCCGATGGCCAGCGCGCCATAGCTGGCGATGCCATTCCAGGAGATCACTTTTGCCGTGTTCTCGGCGCCGACCCGGCCAATGCCCCAGCCAATCGAGCCAGAACCCACCAGGCTTTCGGCGCTGCCCAGCACCAGGCGGCCGACCAGCAGACAGGCCAGGCTCAACCACGGCAAATGGGTGAGGAACGCACACGCGAGCATGAACACGCCGCTCAGGCCGCAACCGGCGAGGCCATACATGACCGCCTTCTTGCTGCCGAGGTTGTCGATGATGCGGCTGGCGGTGGGGCGGCTGAGCAGAGTGGCCAGGTACTGCACGCTGATCACCAGGCCGGCGATTACGGTGCTGAAGCCCAGGTCGTTGTGGACATAGCCGGGCAGTACGGCCAGGGGAATGCCGATGTTCAGGTAGCCGATGAAGGTGAACAGGACAATGGAGACGACTTGCAGAGTGACCGCAAGGGGGCGCGGTGAGTCGGGCATGGGGGCCTACGTGGCAGAAGTTCTGGACGGTGTGAAAACGCGATGACGACGGAGGCCCGCAGGTCAGCCGTTTTCACACAGTCGGGGAGATGCGCGGTTATTCCTGGTCAGCGCTGGATTGATCGTCGCCATCCTCGACGGCAGGCGTCGGTTCGGAGTGGGCGGCAACGGTTTGCTCTTCTGGGTTCAGGCTTGGGAAGGGAAGATTCGGGATTTCGTGCATCTCGTCGTCCTCGCAAGTGTGAGTGAAAAGTCTGCGCCAGGCGCGTTTGGAGCTTCGTAAAGCTGGGGCAGGATACACAAGTCTGGATGACAGTTTGTATTTTTTCCCGGTCGCTTGTCGGTTTTGCGGGCGGATACCGGACATTTCCTGCAGACAAAACAGGGCCGCCGTGCGCCGTTCATTGGCGCACAGCGGCCCTGTTCAAAGGCTTTACTTGCGGCCTTCAGACGTCTCGGCGACCTTGTCGGTGCGCGCGCACATGATGAAGTCGTTGCGGTGCAGGCCTTTGATCGAGTGGCTCCACCAGGTCACGGTGACTTTGCCCCACTCGGTCAGCAGGCCCGGGTGATGGCCTTCGGCTTCAGCGATTTCGCCCACGGCGTTGGTGAAGTCCAGGGCATGCTTGAAGTTCTTGAACTTGAACACGCGCTCCAGCTCCATGTGGCCGTCACGTACTTCGATGTTCCAGTCCGGGATCTCGCGAATCAGCTCGGCCAGCTCGTCGTCGGTGACTTTCGGCGCATCGGCGCGGCAGGCTTCGCAGTGGGCTTGGTTCAAGGCATTCATGAGGTATTTTCCGATTCGAGTTGTTGTCGCAAGGCCGTTCAGGCGGCGACCTTGGGTGGAAACTTAGGTGCATGCAGCCCCAGCTGCATGGCCTGCTGGACCATCCCCATGATGTCTTCGTGGGCCAGGTCGAACAGGCGCTTGAGGTTCGGCAGCACGAAATACACCGGCTGCAGAATGTCGATGCGGTACGGGGTGCGCATGGCTTCGACCGGGTCGAAGGCCTGGTGCTCCGGCTCGCCCGACAGGCTGTAGACGGTTTCCTTCGGCGAGGAGAGGATGCCGCCGCCATAGATCTTGCGACCTTGCGGGGTCTCCATCAGGCCAAACTCGATGGTCATCCAGTACAGCCGCGCCAGGTATACGCGCTGTTCCTTGGTCGCGGCCAGGCCCAGCTTGCCATAGGTGTGGGTGAATTCGGCGAACCAGGGGTTGGTCAGCAGGGGGCAGTGGCCGAAGATCTCGTGGAAGATGTCCGGTTCCTGCAGGTAATCAAGCTCTTCTGCGGTGCGGATGAACGTGGCCACCGGGAAGCGCTTGCTGGCCAGCAGTTCGAAGAAGGTCTGGAAGGGGATAAGGGCCGGAACCCGGGCAACCTGCCAACCGGTGGTGGCGCCCAGCACCTTGTTGATCTCGCCCAGTTGCGGGATGCGATCGTGGGGCAGTTGGAGCTGATCGATGCCGTCCAGGTATTCCTGGCACGCCCGGCCTTCGATGACCTTGAGCTGACGGGTGATCAACGTGTTCCACACCGCATGCTCTTGCTGCGGGTAGTCGATAAAACCATGCGCATCGGGCTCGCGTGCCACGTACTGCGTCTGTTTCATGTGGCTCTCCTGGTGAAGGCTTTCTTGTTATGTCCACGACATACCCTAGGAATATCCCTTCATCCGCCCAATTGCACGGGTGATCCCTGCCCCCTTGCCCAGGCTGTACAAGGCAATTCGTAACGATAATTTTACAAAATACCGCGCATCGCGGAAAATTCGGCTCATCGAGCTGGCGTAACGGCATAATTCGTCAGCTTTTCTTTACGACTTTTCCGTGCGCAGTTGAAAAACTTCGCCGCTTCGAGAGCTTCCATGCGTATCAAAGTGCATTGCCAGAACCGCATCGGCATCCTTCGCGACATTCTCAACCTGCTGGTGGAATACGGCATCAACGTGCTGCGTGGCGAGGTGGGGGGCGACCACGGCAATGCCATCTACCTGCATTGCCCGAATCTGATCAACCTGCAGTTCCAGGCCTTGCGGCCGAAGTTCGAGGCAATCGCCGGGGTGTTTGGCGTCAAGCGCGTTGGGCTTATGCCCAGCGAGCGGCGGCACATGGAACTCAACGCGCTGCTGGGGGCGCTGGATTTTCCGGTGTTGTCGGTGGACATGGGCGGCAGCATCGTTGCCGCCAACCGTACCGCCGCGCAGTTGCTCGGGGTGCGGGTTGACGAAGTGCCGGGCATGCCCTTGGCGCGCTATGTCGAGGACTTCGACCTGCCGGAGCTGGTGCGGGCCAATCAGTCGCGAATCAACGGCCTGCGGGTCAAGGTCAAGGGCGACGTGTTCCTGGCTGACATCGCGCCGTTGCAATCAGAGCACGATGACAGCGAGGCGCTGGCGGGTGCGGTGTTGACCCTGCATCGCGCCGACCGCATCGGCGAGCGCATCTACAACGTGCGCAAGCAGGAGTTGCGCGGCTTCGACAGCATTTTTCAGAGCTCGCGGGTGATGGCGGCGGTGGTGCGTGAAGCGCGGCGCATGGCGCCACTGGACGCACCGTTGCTCATCGAGGGCGAAACTGGCACCGGCAAGGAGTTGCTGGCGCGCGCCTGCCACCTGGCCAGCCCGCGTGGCCAGGCACCGTTGATGGCGCTGAACTGTGCCGGCCTGCCGGAATCCATGGCTGAAACCGAATTGTTCGGGTACGGGCCGGGTGCATTCGAGGGCGCGCGCGCCGAAGGCAAGCTGGGGCTTCTGGAGCTGACGGCTGGCGGCACGCTGTTCCTCGATGGGGTAGGGGAGATGAGCCCGCGCTTGCAGGTGAAACTGCTGCGCTTTCTGCAGGATGGTTGCTTCCGCCGTGTCGGCAGTGATGAAGAGGTGTACCTGGATGTACGGGTGATCTGTGCGACCCAGGTGGACCTGTCCGAGCTGTGTGCCCGTGGCGAGTTCCGCCAGGACCTCTATCACCGGCTCAATGTGCTGTCGCTGCACATCCCGCCGCTTCGCGAGTGCATGGATGGCCTGGAAGGGCTGGTGCAGCATTTTCTCGACCAGGCCAGCCGGCAGATCGGTTGCGCCCTGCCGCGCCTGGCGCCGGCGGCGATGGACAAGCTTGCCCAGTACCACTGGCCGGGCAATGTACGGCAACTGGAAAACGTATTGTTCCAGGCGGTATCACTGTGCGAAGGCGGGGTGGTGAAGAGCGAGCATATCCGCTTGCCGGATTATGGTGTGCGCCAACCGTTGGGCGAGTTTTCCCTGGACGGTGATCTTTCGCAGATTGTCGGGCGGTTCGAGAAAGCGGTGTTGGAGAGTTTGCTGGGCGAATACACAAGTAGTCGCGCATTGGGTAAGCGATTGGGTGTATCGCATACGACTATTGCCAACAAGTTGCGTGATTATTCGCTGGGCAAGTCGAGTGAATGAACGAATGATGCTTTAAACAAGTTACGAGCGAAGGGGCCCTTTGGGCCCCCAACTCACAGGCATCAGCCGTTGGAGCAGCCGTTGCCCATCACGCGGTATTCGAGAATGTGCTTCTGGCCGTTGGAGTCCTCGTAGGTCATGCGGGCAGGCACTACTTCGCAGACATTCGGCACTTCGCTCATGGAGATGACGCGAGCGATGTCCAGGTGCTGCGAGTAACTGTACTGTTCAACCGGAATCTGCTCGACATCGTTTGCTTCGCCGGCCATCGCCGCGCTGCAAAGACCGCCAAGTACCAATACCAGTAAAGCTTTCATTTTCTATTTACCTGTCTAAGGTCGTGAGGGGGCACGCGGCGCTTGTGGCGCCGCGAATACAGCCAAGTTTTCAACTATCGGATTAGAGGGGGATTAACGGATTGCCTTCGTGGGGGCTGTTACTGTTACCAGTTGTTAATCGCCTTGCCGTTGCTGGCGAGGTGAATCTTATGCCTCGGTAATTAAGGGAAACAGATGGCGTTTTGATAAAGTTTTTTCGCCTTTTGACAGAATCGGTAACAATCCCCCGGCAAAACCCTCTCCTTTGCCCACGCATCAGGCCGCCCGCTGCGGCCTAGAGCCTTTTGCGCGAATTGGCGCAGTCGCATCCCGTCGCGTTACTACCATCGTCGTATGGCTTTTGCCGCTCTGGTACAGTTACAAACGATTCCATACAAAAACAACTATTACACCGAGGTAACACAGATGAGTGCGGCTCCACTGTATCCCGTTCGTCCCGAGGTTGCGGCCACTACCCTGACCGACGAGGCCACCTACAAGGCCATGTACCAGCAATCGGTGATCAACCCGGACGGCTTCTGGCGCGAGCAGGCCCAGCGTCTTGACTGGATCAAGCCATTCACCAAGGTCAAGCAGACCTCCTTCGACGACCATCATGTCGATATCAAATGGTTTGCCGACGGCACTCTGAACGTTTCCTCCAACTGCCTGGACCGCCACCTCGAAGAGCGCGGCGACCAGCTGGCAATCATCTGGGAAGGCGACGACCCTTCCGAACACCGCAACATCACCTACCGCGAGCTGCACGAGCAGGTCTGCAAGTTCGCCAACGCCCTGCGTGGCCAGGACGTGCACCGCGGTGATGTGGTGACCATCTACATGCCGATGATCCCCGAAGCCGTGGTGGCCATGCTGGCCTGTGCGCGCATTGGTGCCATCCACTCGGTGGTGTTCGGCGGCTTCTCGCCGGAAGCCCTGGCCGGGCGCATCATCGACTGCAAGTCCAAGGTGGTGATCACGGCCGACGAAGGCGTGCGCGGTGGCCGTCGTACCCCGCTCAAGGCCAACGTCGACCTGGCGCTGACCAACCCTGAAACCAGCAGTGTGCAGAAGATCATCGTGTGCAAGCGCACCGGTGGCGACATCGCCTGGCACCAACACCGCGACATCTGGTACGAAGACCTGATGAAGGTTGCCTCGAGCCACTGTGCGCCGAAGGAAATGGGCGCCGAAGAGCCGCTGTTCATCCTTTACACCTCTGGCTCCACCGGCAAGCCCAAGGGCGTGCTGCACACCACGGGCGGCTACCTGGTGTATGCCGCGCTGACCCATGAGCGGGTGTTCGACTACCGCCCGGGTGAGGTCTACTGGTGCACCGCCGACGTCGGCTGGGTCACCGGCCACAGCTACATCGTCTACGGCCCGCTGGCCAACGGCGCGACCACGTTGCTGTTCGAAGGCGTGCCGAACTACCCGGACATCACTCGCGTGTCGAAGATCGTCGACAAGCACAAGGTCAACATCCTCTACACCGCCCCGACCGCCATCCGCGCGATGATGGCCGAGGGCCAAGCTGCCGTCGAAGGTGCTGACGGTTCCAGCCTGCGGCTGCTGGGCTCGGTGGGCGAGCCGATCAACCCTGAAGCCTGGAACTGGTACTACAAGACCGTCGGCAAGGAGCGTTGCCCGATCGTCGACACCTGGTGGCAGACCGAGACCGGCGGCATCCTGATCAGCCCGCTGCCGGGCGCCACCGGCCTCAAGCCGGGTTCTGCGACCCGCCCGTTCTTCGGTGTGGTGCCGGCGCTGGTGGACAACCTGGGTAACCTGATCGAGGGTGCCGCCGAGGGCAACCTGGTGATCCTCGACTCCTGGCCGGGCCAGTCGCGCTCGCTGTATGGCGACCACGACCGCTTCGTCGATACCTACTTCAAGACCTTCCGCGGCATGTATTTCACCGGTGACGGTGCGCGTCGCGACGAGGATGGGTACTACTGGATCACCGGGCGCGTGGATGACGTGCTCAACGTCTCCGGCCACCGTATGGGTACCGCCGAGATCGAAAGCGCCATGGTCGCCCATGCCAAGGTGGCCGAGGCCGCTGTGGTGGGCGTACCGCACGACATCAAGGGCCAGGGCATCTACGTGTATGTCACCCTCAATGCCGGCGTCGAGTCGAGCGAGCAGCTGCGCATGGAGCTGAAGAACTGGGTGCGCAAGGAGATTGGCCCGATCGCCTCGCCGGATGTGATCCAGTGGGCGCCCGGGTTGCCGAAAACCCGCTCGGGCAAGATCATGCGGCGGATCCTGCGCAAGATCGCTACCGCGGAGTACGACGCACTGGGTGACATCTCGACCCTGGCCGACCCTGGTGTGGTGCAGCACCTGATCGATACCCACAAGGCGATGAGCCTGGCGACGGCGTAAGTTTGCCTGCGCCAATCCAGGCCTGAGTAAACCCCGCCGCGCAACCGGCGGGGTTTTTGCTTTACTGTTACCCGACATTCATCGGTAACCCCTCTGTCACCGCCTTTGCACGGAAACGGGGCGCCGGGAAACAGCCAGGTGTGTTTTCGGTGCGTTTTTCGCGTCGATGTGTGCAACCCGGCACGCTGCACTTGCCGTAACTCAAGGCTTTGCCAATAATAGGCCCAGTAATTGCTAGTCCTATGGGTTCTATTTCTTGCGCTCTTGCATATCTTGCAAAGGCTGTCAACCTCGCCCGCTGCGGTTTCAAGCGCTTCTGTAAGTAGTTGTCGCTTTGAAGAAATATCGACTACCGGGCTGTCGTTAAAATGCCACTCACTCGCTCGTGGTCTGCGACCTTGGTCGAACCCTGCGCGGCTCGCGTTGTACCCATTCGCATATCGGGCAGTTGTTACCCCTGCCTTGTATTGCCCCGTACCGATGGAGTTACCTGATGAAGAAGCTCGCACTGCTTGGCGCCCTGGCGCTTTCCGTGTTTTCCCTGGTGTCGCAGGCCGATGAAAAACCGTTGAAAATCGGTATCGAGGCGGCCTACCCACCCTTCGCTTTCAAGCAGCCTGACGGCAGCATCGCCGGCTTTGACTACGACATCGGCAATGCCCTGTGTGAAGAGATGAAAGCCAAGTGCACCTGGGTCGAGCAGGAATTCGATGGCCTGATCCCGGCACTGAAAGTGCGCAAGATCGACGCCATCCTGTCGTCCATGTCGATCACCGACGACCGCAAGAAATCGGTCGATTTCACCAAGCGCTATTACCTGACCCCGGCGCGCCTGGTGATGAAGGACGGCACTGCCGTCAGCGACAGCCTGGATGAACTCAAAGGCAAGAAGATCGGCGTGCAGCGCGGCTCGATCCACGACCGCTTCGCCAAGGAAGTGCTGGGCGCCAAAGGTGCCACCGTGGTTCCTTACGGCACCCAGAACGAAATCTACCTCGACGTCGCCGCTGGCCGCCTCGACGGCACCGTGGCCGATGCCACCCTGCTGGAAGACGGCTTCCTGAAAACCGACGCCGGCAAGGGCTTTGCCTTCGTTGGCCCGGCATTCACCGACGCCAAGTACTTCGGTGACGGCATCGGTATCGCCGTGCGCAAGGGTGACAAGGCCAACGTCGACCGCATCAACGCTGCCATCGACGCCATCCGCGCCAACGGCAAGTACAAGCAAATTGAAGCCAAGTACTTCAACTTTGACATCTACGGTCCAGACTCGAACTAAGACGTCGAGTTTCACCTGTGCAATGGTGCAAACAGCAGAGGCTCTGAGGTTTGCACCATTTTTCATTCTTTAGGTCGAGGACCTCATCATGTTGAAAGGCTACGGGGCAGTCATCCTCGACGGGGCGTGGCTGACGCTGCAGCTCGCCCTGTCGTCGATGGCCCTGGCCATCGTGCTCGGCCTGATTGGCGTGGCGCTGCGCTTGTCGCCGGTGCGCTGGCTGGCCTGGTTGGGCGATATGTACGCCACGGTGATCCGTGGTATTCCGGACCTGGTGCTGATCCTGCTGATCTTCTACGGCGGGCAGGACATCATCAACCGTCTGGGGCCGCTGGTTGGCTATGACGATTACATCGACCTGAACCCGTTGATTGCCGGTATCGGTACGCTGGGCTTCATTTTTGGTGCCTACCTGTCGGAAACCTTCCGCGGGGCCTTCCTCGGTATCCCCAAGGGCCAGGCCGAAGCGGGCGCGGCCTACGGCATGAGCGGGCGGCAAGTGTTCTTCCGCATCCAGGTGCCGCAAATGGTTCGCCTGGCGATTCCGGGTTTCACCAACAACTGGCTGGTATTGACCAAGGCTACCGCGCTGATTTCGGTGGTCGGTTTGCAGGACATGATGTTCAAGGCCAAGCAGGCGGCAGACGCCACCCGCGAACCCTTTACCTTCTTCCTGGCGGTGGCGGCGTTGTACCTGGTGCTCACCAGTGTCTCGCTGCTGGCACTGAAGTATCTCGAGAAGCGCTACTCGGTGGGCGTCAAGGTGGCTGAGCTATGATTTTCGATTACAACGTCATCTGGGAGGCCATGCCGCTGTACTTGGGGGGGCTGCTGACCACCCTGAAGTTGCTGGCGATATCGCTGTTCTTCGGCCTGCTGGCGGCTGTGCCGTTGGGGCTGATGCGCGTGTCGAAGCAGCCGGTGGTCAACCTCACGGCCTGGCTCTACACCTACGTGATCCGCGGCACCCCGATGCTGGTGCAGCTGTTTCTGATCTACTACGGCCTGGCGCAGTTCGAGGCGGTGCGTGAAAGTGTGTTCTGGCCATTGCTGTCCAGTGCCACGTTCTGTGCTTGCCTGGCCTTCGGTGTCAACACCAGCGCCTATACCGCCGAAATCATCGCTGGCAGCCTCAAGGCCACGCCCCATGGCGAGATCGAGGCGGCCAAGGCCATGGGCATGTCGCGCATGAAGATGTACCGCCGCATCCTGCTGCCGTCGGCCCTGCGCCGGGCATTGCCGCAGTACAGCAACGAAGTGATCATGATGCTGCAGACCACCAGCCTGGCGTCGATCGTGACCCTGATCGACATCACCGGTGCCGCACGCACGGTCAATGCCCAGTACTACCTGCCTTTCGAGGCCTACATCACGGCGGGCGTGTTCTACCTGTGCCTGACCTTCATCCTGGTGCGCCTGTTCAAGATGGCCGAACGCCGTTGGCTCGGCTACCTGGCGCCGCGCAAGCACTGAACGCTCTGTGAGAACCGACAGCATGTACAAACTCGAAGTCCAAGACCTGCACAAGCGCTATGGCAGCCATGAAGTGCTCAAGGGTGTTTCCCTGGCGGCCAAGGCAGGCGATGTGATCAGCATCATCGGCTCCAGCGGTTCGGGCAAGTCGACCTTCCTGCGCTGCATCAACTTGCTCGAGCAGCCGCACGCCGGCAAGATCCTGCTCAACAACGAAGAGCTGAAGCTGGTCGCCGGCAAGGACGGCGCGCTCAAGGCTGCCGATTCCCGTCAGCTGCAGCGCATGCGCTCGCGCCTGTCGATGGTGTTCCAGCACTTCAACCTGTGGTCACACATGACCGCGCTGGAGAACGTCATCGAAGCACCGGTGCACGTGCTGGGCGTGAGCAAGAAGGAGGCCCTGGAAAAAGCCGAGCATTACCTGGCCAAAGTGGGCGTGGCGCACCGCAAGGACGCCTTCCCCGGCCACATGTCCGGCGGTGAGCAGCAGCGTGTGGCAATTGCCCGGGCGTTGGCCGTGGAGCCTGAGGTTATGCTGTTCGACGAGCCTACCTCGGCGCTCGACCCGGAGCTGGTGGGGGATGTGCTCAAGGTCATGCAGGCCTTGGCCCAGGAAGGCCGGACCATGGTAGTGGTGACCCACGAGATGGGTTTTGCCCGCGAGGTGTCCAACCAGCTGGTGTTCCTGCACAAAGGCCTGGTCGAAGAAACCGGCTGCCCTCGCGAAGTGTTGGCCAACCCGCAATCCGAGCGACTCAAACAGTTTCTCTCCGGCAGCCTGAAGTAAAGGCTGCACCTTTGCACCAGAATAGGGCATGCTGCGCAGCGAGCGCAGCCTGACCCGGCGCCACAGACTCGAACGACCTCAGGTTTCGGACCGTACCCTATGACCACCCAGCGAATCGGTTTTCTCATCTGGCCAAGCACCAAGCCTTTAACGTTGGCGCTGGCAGAGGAAGTATTGCTGGTGGCCCAGCGGGTGCATCCAGACGTGGTCTACGAGCTGGCCTTCCTGCAGGCCGAGCCTGCCGAGGAGGGTGCCTGGCGCCTGCCGGGCGAGCCATGGAATGGTCGCCTGGAAGGCTGTCACAAGTTGTTCCTGCTGGCCGACGAACCGCCACAGGCGGTGGGTTCGACGCTGTCGACCGCGCTCAAGCAGCTGGCCCGCAGTGGCTGCATGATTGGCGGGTTGTCCGCCGGCGTGTACCCGCTGGCCATGCTCGGGCTGCTCGATGGCTACCGCGCCGCGGTGCACTGGCGTTGGCAGGACGATTTTGCCGAGCGTTTCCCCAAGGTCATCGCCACCAGCCACCTGTTCGACTGGGACCGTGATCGCCTGACGGCGTGTGGCGGCATGACCGTGACTGACCTGCTGCTGGCGGTGCTGGCGCGCGATCACGGTGCGGAGCTTGCCGGTGCCGTGTCCGAGGAACTGGTGGTCGAGCGTATTCGTGAGGGTGGCGAACGCCAGCGCATTCCGCTGCAGAATCGCCTGGGCTCCAGCCACCCGAAGCTCACCCAGGCGGTGCTGCTGATGGAAGCCAACATCGAAGAGCCACTGACCACCGACGAAATCGCCCAGCATGTGTGCGTTTCGCGCCGGCAGCTGGAGCGCATCTTCAAGCAGTACCTCAATCGAGTGCCGAGCCAGTATTACCTGGAGCTGCGCTTGAACAAGGCACGCCAGATGCTGATGCAGACCAGCAAGTCGATCATCCAGATCGGCTTGTCCTGCGGGTTCTCTTCCGGGCCGCATTTTTCCAGTGCTTACCGCAACTTCTTTGGCGCGACGCCGCGGGAGGATCGTAACCAGCGGCGTAACAGCAGCCCGTTCGAGCTCAGTTCGGCGCCGGCTGAAAAAGGCTGATGAGCTTGGCGGCATGCCTTGAGTTGTGTGGCGGCCATTAGACCGAGCGTCGCCCGCACGGCGCTCGATGCGGCCGCAGCACAAAATCATCGCCCTATACCCCGCAGCCCCTCCAGTTCAATGTGAACACCCGTTCACCCATCCCTTCTCTACCGTTACACTGCGCGATTGCGACAGTGTTTGTCGCATTGCCGAAAGCCTGGCTGAAACTGGGTTTTGCGCTGTAACAAGTTGTCGCTTGGCCGCAAGGACAGGCGCCGATCAGTCCTTACAATCCCCCCATCGCTCGCCACATCCAGGCCAGCGTTCCTCTTCAGGAGACTCAGATGTCCGTTGAGCAAGCCCCGGTGCAACGTGCCGATTTCGACCAGGTCATGGTCCCCAACTATTCTCCGGCGGCCTTCATTCCTGTGCGAGGCGAGGGTTCCCGCGTCTGGGACCAGTCGGGTCGCGAGCTCATCGACTTTGCCGGTGGCATCGCGGTGAACGCCCTGGGCCACTGCCACCCGGCACTGGTCAAGGCCCTGACCGACCAGGCCAACACCCTCTGGCACGTTTCCAATGTCTTCACCAACGAGCCGGCCCTGCGCCTGGCGCACAAGCTGGTTGACGCCACCTTTGCCGAGCGTGCGTTCTTCTGCAACTCGGGCGCCGAGTCCAACGAAGCCGCCTTCAAGCTGGCCCGTCGCGTTGCCCATGACCGCTTCGGCCCAGAGAAGCACGAAATCATTGCCACCGTGAACAGCTTCCACGGCCGCACCCTGTTCACCGTCAGCGTCGGTGGGCAGCCGAAGTATTCCGACGGTTTCGGCCCGAAGATCACCGGCATCAGCCACGTGCCGTACAACGACCTGGAAGCGCTGAAGGCACAGATTTCCGACAAGACCTGCGCCGTGGTGATCGAGCCGATCCAGGGCGAAAGCGGTGTGGTGCCGGCCGACAAGGCGTACCTGGAGGGCGCGCGCAAGCTGTGTGACGAGCACAACGCCCTGCTGATCTTCGACGAAGTGCAAACGGGTGTCGGCCGTACCGGTTCGCTGTACGCCTACCAGCACTACGGCGTTACCCCGGACATCCTGACCAGCGCCAAGAGCCTGGGCGGTGGCTTCCCGATCGGCGCCATGCTCACCACCAGCGACATCGCCAAGCACCTGGCCGTCGGCACCCACGGCACCACCTACGGCGGCAACCCGCTGGGCTGCGCCGTTGCCTGCGCTGTGCTGGACGTGATCAACACCCCGCAAACCCTGGCGGGCATCAAGGCCAAGCACGCGCGTTTCAAAGCTCGCCTGGAACAGATCGGTCAGCAGTACAGCCTGTTCACCCAGGTGCGTGGCGTCGGCCTGCTGATCGGCTGCGTGCTCAACGAGGCCTGGCAGGGCAAGGCCAAGGACATCCTCAACGCCGCCGAAAAGGAAGGTGTGATGGTGCTGCAGGCTGGCCCGGACGTGGTGCGCTTCGCGCCAAGCCTGGTGGTGGAGGACGCCGACATCGATGAAGGTCTGGACCGCTTCGAGCGCGCCGTGGCCAAACTGACCCAGGGCTGATTTGCCTGCGGTCTTCGCTGGCCCTGAATGGGCCGGCGATACCTGAATTCCAGTGCCGGCGCGTGCTTGCAGATACAACCACGCGCCCGCCGTTTTTCCGTGCCGTCGTGAACGGCCAGTTTTTCCAAAGGAGTGACACCATGCTGGTGATGCGCCCCGCGCAAATGGCTGATCTGAATGAAGTGCAGCGCATGGCTGCAGACAGCCCCGTTGGTGTCACCTCGCTGCCGGACGACGCTGCCCGCCTGGGCGACAAGATCGCCGCCTCGGAGACGTCGTTCGCCGCCGAAGTCAGCTTCAACGGTGAAGAGAGCTACTTCTTCGTCCTTGAAGACAGCGAGACCGGCAAGCTTGCCGGTTGCTCGGCCATTGTTGCCTCGGCCGGTTATTCCGAGCCGTTCTACAGTTTTCGTAACGAAACCTTCGTGCACGCCTCGCGCGAGCTGAAGATTCACAACAAGATCCACGTTCTGTCGCTGTGCCACGACCTCACCGGCAACAGCCTGCTGACCAGCTTCTATGTGCTGCCCGAACTGGTCAACAGTGGCTGGGCCGAGCTCAATTCGCGCGGTCGCTTGCTGTTCATGGCGGCGCACCCGGAGCGCTTTGCCGATTCGGTGGTCACCGAGATCGTCGGCTACAGCGACGAGCAGGGCGAGTCGCCGTTCTGGGATGCCATCGGGCGCAACTTCTTCGACCTCAACTACGCCCACGCCGAGCGCCTGTGCGGCCTGAAAAGCCGTACCTTCCTCGCCGAGCTGATGCCGCATTACCCGATCTACGTGCCGCTGCTGCCGGACGCCGCGCAGGAAGCCATGGGCCAGGTGCATCCGCGTGCGCAGATCACCTTCGACATCCTCATGCGCGAAGGCTTCGAGACCGAACATTACATCGACATCTTCGACGGTGGCCCCACCCTGCATGCGCGTGCTTCGGGCATCCGCTCGATCGCCCAGAGCCGTGTGGTGCCGGTCAGGCTGGAAGAGGCACCGGCCAGGGGTGGCCGCCCGTACCTGGTGTGCAACGGCCAGCTGCAGGATTACCGCGCCGTGCTGCTGGAGCTGGACTGGGTGCCGGGCAAGCCGGTCAGCCTCGGTGCGCAGGCCGCGGAAGCGTTGGGTGTGGGCGAGGGCGCCAGCGTGCGCCTGGTCGCGGTCTGAAGCCTGGGAACAGAGAGTTTTGCGGTGGCCGCAGCTGCCGCTCAAGGAGATAGCATGATCGTTCGTCCTGTACGCAGCAGCGATTTACCTGCGCTGATCGAATTGGCACGCAGCACCGGTACCACCGGGCTGACCACCTTGCCGGCCAATGAGGAGCGCCTCGGGCATCGCGTTGGCTGGGCCGAAAAGAGCTTCCGTGGCGAAGCCGAGCGTGGCGACACCGACTACCTGTTCGTGCTGGAAAACGATGAAGGCCTGGTGGTCGGCATCAGCGCCATCGCCGGTGCCGTCGGCCTGCGCGAGCCCTGGTACAACTACCGGGTCGGCCTGACCGTCAGTGCCTCGCAGGAGCTGAACATCTACCGCGAGATTCCGACCTTGTTCCTGGCCAACGACCTGACGGGCAACTCCGAGCTGTGCTCGTTGTTCCTGCGCAGTGACTATCGCTCCGGGATCAACGGCCGCTTGCTGTCGCGGGCGCGCATGCTGTTCATCGCCGAGTTCCCCGAGCTGTTCGGCAACAAGATCATCGCCGAGATGCGCGGCATGTCCGACGAGCATGGCCGCTCGCCGTTCTGGGAAAGCCTGGGTCGGCACTTCTTCAAGATGGAATTCAGCCAGGCCGACTACCTCACCGGCGTGGGCAACAAGTCGTTCATCGCCGAGCTGATGCCCAAGTTCCCGCTGTACACCTGCTTTTTGTCGGAAGCAGCGCGCAACGTCATCGGCCGGGTGCACACCGATACCGAGCCTGCGCTGGCCATGCTCAAGCAGGAAGGTTTCAACTACCAGGGCTATGTCGACATCTTCGACGCTGGCCCGGCTATCGAATGCGAAACCTCGAAGATTCGTGCGGTGCGCGAAAGCCAGACCTTGGTGCTGGCCGTGGGCACGCCGGGCGATGACGCCACCCCTTACATCATCCACAACCGCAAGCGCGATGACTGCCGCATCACCGCCGCGCCCGCGCGCTTGGCCGCTGGCACCCTGGTGGTCGACCCGCTGACCGCCAAGCGCCTGCGCATGGGCGCTGGCGACAACGTGCGCGCAGTGCCGCTGTCAGCAGCCCGGGAGGCCCAGTAAATGACCACGCATTACATCGCCGGCAACTGGCAGGCTGGCCGGGGTGAAGCCCTGCAATCGCTCAACCCGGTGACCCAGGCGGTTATCTGGCAAGGGCAGGGCGCTGACGCAAGCCAGGTCGACGCTGCCGTGCAGGCCGCTCGCCAGGCCTTCCCGGCATGGGCGCAACTGAGCCTGGAAGCGCGCATCGATGTGCTGGAGAAGTTTGCCGAGCAGCTCAAGACGCATTCCGAGGCGCTGGCCTACTGCATCGGTGAGGAAACCGGCAAGCCGCTGTGGGAATCGGTCACCGAAGTCACCAGCATGGTCAACAAGGTAGCGATCTCGGTGCAGAGCTACCGTGAGCGCACCGGCGAAAAGAGCGGCCCGCTGGCCGATGCCACCGCAGTGCTGCGGCACAAGCCCCACGGCGTGGTCGCGGTGTTCGGGCCGTACAACTTCCCCGGCCACTTGCCCAATGGCCATATCGTGCCGGCGCTGCTGGCAGGTAATTGCGTGGTGTTCAAGCCCAGCGAACTGACCCCCAAGGTCGCTGAGTTGACGGTCAACTGCTGGATTGCTGCAGGCCTGCCTGCCGGTGTGCTCAACCTGGTCCAGGGCGCGCGGGAAACGGGCGTGGCTCTTGCTGCCAACCCGGGTATCGATGGCCTGTTCTTCACCGGCTCCAGCCGTACTGGCAACTTGTTGCACCAGCAGTTTGCCGGGCGGCCAGACAAGATTCTGGCCCTGGAAATGGGCGGCAACAACCCATTGGTGGTGGACGAGGTCAAGGATATCGACGCGGCGGTCTACACCGTCATTCAGTCGGCATTCATCTCTGCCGGCCAGCGCTGCACGTGCGCTCGGCGCTTGCTGGTACCGCAGGGTGCCTGGGGCGATGCGCTGCTCGAGCGACTGGTCGAGGTGTGCAAGACCATCACGGTCGGTGCCTTCGACCAGCAGCCGGCGCCCTTCATGGGCTCGGTAATCTCGCTGCAGGCAGCGCAGGCACTGGTTGCTGCCCAGGCCGAACTGCTTGGCAGAGGCGCCATCAGCCTGCTGCAAATGACCCAGCCGCAGGCCAATGCCGCCTTGCTGACCCCAGGCATCATCGATGTCACTGCCGTGGCCGAGCGCCCCGACGAAGAGTTCTTCGGCCCGCTGCTGCAGGTGATCCGTTATACGGACTTCGATGCCGCCATCGATGAGGCCAACAACACCCAGTACGGCCTTGCCGCCGGACTGTTGTCCGATTCCCGTGCTCGTTACCAGTACTTCTGGCTGCGCAGCCGCGCCGGCATCGTCAACTGGAACAAGCAATTGACCGGCGCTGCCAGCAGTGCGCCGTTCGGTGGCGTTGGCGCCAGTGGCAACCATCGCGCCAGCGCCTATTACGCGGCCGATTACTGCGCTTACCCCGTGGCTTCGCTGGAGACCGCCAGCCTTGCCTTGCCGGCGACCCTGACGCCGGGCGTCACCCTATAACAACAGGTCACGGAGCCTAGCCGATGAAATCCTATGAAGTGAATTTTGATGGCCTGGTGGGGCCTACCCACAACTACGGCGGCCTTTCCTACGGTAACGTGGCTTCGCAGAGCAATAGCCAGCAGGGCTCAAGCCCCCGTGAAGCGGCGCGCCAGGGCCTGGCAAAGATGAAAGCGTTGGCTGACATGGGCTTCAAGCAAGGCGTGCTGGCCCCACAGGAACGCCCGGACGTGGCCGCGTTGCGCCGCCTGGGCTTCAGTGGCAGTGATGCCGAGGTGATCCAGCGCGCCGCCAAAGAAGCCATGCCGCTGCTGGTCGCCAGCTGCTCGGCGTCGAGCATGTGGGTGGCCAATGCCGCCACTGTCAGCCCCAGCGCCGACACCGCCGATGGCCGAGTGCACTTCACCGCTGCCAACCTGAACTGCAAGTACCACCGCAGCATCGAGCACCCGACCACCAGCCGTGTGCTGGCCGCCATGTTCGACAACGACAGACACTTTGCCCACCACCCGGCACTGCCTGCCGTGGCACAGTTCGGCGATGAAGGCGCGGCCAACCACACGCGCTTCTGCCGCAGCTATGGCGAAGCTGGTGTCGAGTTCTTCGTCTATGGGCGCAGTGCATTCGACAGCCGCTACCCGGCGCCGCAGAAGTACCCGGCACGTCAGACCCTCGAGGCTTCCCAGGCGGTAGCGCGGCTGCACGGCCTGAGTGACGACGGTGTGGTCTACGCTCAACAGAACCCGGCGGTAATCGACCAGGGGGTGTTCCACAACGATGTGATTGCGGTGGGTAACGGCGAGGTGCTGTTCTACCACGAAGATGCCTTCCTTGAGACCGACGCGGTGCTTGGCCAACTGCAAGCTAAACTGGCCAGCAAGGGCGGCAACTTCCAGGCCATCCGGGTGCCACGGGCTAAGGTTGCGGTTGAGGACGCGGTACGGTCCTACCTGTTCAACAGCCAGCTGCTCAGCCGTGAAGACGGCTCGATGCTGCTGGTGGTGCCGGAGGAGTGCCGCAACAACGAGCGCGTCTGGGCCTACCTGCAGCAGTTGGCCAGCCAGGGCGGCGCGGTGCAGGAGGTCAAGGTGTTCGACCTCAAGCAGAGCATGCAGAACGGCGGTGGGCCGGCGTGCCTGCGCTTGCGCGTGGCACTGAAGGAATCGGAACTGGCGGTGGTCAATCCAGGCGTTATCATGACCGCCCCGCTGTACGACACGCTGCTGCAGTGGGTCGACAAGCACTACCGCGACCGCCTCGGCGAGGCGGACCTTGCCGACCCGCAGTTGCTGGTCGAATGCCGTACGGCACTGGATGAGTTGACCCAGATCCTGAAGTTGGGTTCGGTCTATCCGTTCCAACGCCAACCTTGAAGAGAGAGTTTGTAATGACCGACGCCCTGCGCCTGATCCTTGAAGATGAAGACGGCACCCAGCTGGAAACCTCCTGCACCCGTTTTGCCGTGGTGTGGCAAGGCAAGGAAGTGTGGATTCAGCAAGACGGCCGTGGCCAGTTGCTGATTGGCGTCGACGTCGACGAGAACGACGCCGAGTTTGCCAACCTGCTGCTGCGCCCGATGGCCACCAACCTGGTCAGCCTGCAGCTGGAGATGGAGCCGGCAGACGTCGGTGATGAAGGCGATGATCACGTCCATGGCCCCGATTGCGGCCACCACCACTAAGGAAGCGCCTATGCTCGCCCTTGGCAAATTGCTTGAGCTGACCCTGACCGATCACGAGCCGGCCGAGAAGACCCAAGTGACAACCAAGGGCGTGCGTTTGCGCTGGCTGGGGGAGGGCGCGCTGGAAGTGCGCCCTCCGGAAGTCGACGATTGTGGGTTGGACCTGCTGCTGTCGGCGGGTATTCATGGCAATGAAACCGCGCCGATCGAACTGCTCGAACGGCTGCTGCATGGCGTTGCCAATGGCAAGATCAAGCCGCGTGCTCGGGTGCTGTTCCTGTTCGGCAACCCGGCAGCCATCCGCAAGGGCGAGCGCTTCATCGAGCAGGACATCAACCGCCTGTTCAATGGCCGCCACGAACTCTCCAGTGGTTTCGAGGCGCTGCGCGCCGCCGAGCTGGAACAGTTTGCAAGGGTGTTCTTCAGCAAGCCTGAGCGCACCCGCCTGCATTACGACCTGCATACCGCCATCCGCGGTTCCAAGATCGAGCAGTTCGCCCTGTACCCTTACAAAGAGGGGCGCCAGCATTCCCGGCGCGAGCTGGCGCGCCTGGCGGCCGCCGGCATGGAGGCGGTGCTGCTGCAAAGCAAGTCGTCGATCACCTTCAGTGCCTTCACCTATGAGCAGCTCGACGCCGAGGCATTCACCCTGGAGCTTGGCAAGGCGCGGCCATTCGGGCAGAACGAGCAGGTCAATCTCGACAAGCTGGAAGAGCGTCTGATCCAGATTATCGAAGGTGCCGAGCCCGAGACCGAAGGCTCGCTGGACGGTTTGCAACTCTTCAGCGTAGCCCGCGAGATCATCAAGCACAGCGAGGGCTTCCGCCTGCACCTACCGGCGGACATCGAGAACTTCTCCGAGCTGAGCAAGGGTTACCTGCTGGCCGAGGACCTGGCGGAAATGCGCTGGGTGGTCGAGGAGGAGGGCGCGCGGATCATCTTCCCCAACCCCAAGGTCAAGAACGGGCTGCGCGCCGGGATTCTCATCGTCCCGGACTCGGGGCAACGGCTGGGATGAATTGCTGAGGCCTATTGCCGGCTTGCCGGCGATAGGGTCAGAACGGTCAGCATTGGATCCCAGCGCATCCGTTAAAAGTATTTAATTAACCGCCTGTTCCATTTTCCCTTCCCTTGGGCGGTAATTGGCTTGCCAGCGGCAAAAGCCTGCCTTTAGCATCCGGTCATGTATTTTTCGTTTGCTTGAGCTGAAAAGCCGTCCAATCGACGCTTTCTATCGCATAAACACACTGCACCGAGATTGCAGGACCGATATAATGCGGCCCTTTGCCGTCGTTTCGTCGACGCGTTTGCCCCCAAGGGCCGCCGTTTCCGTGGAAGAACCTATGAAAAGCGCAGAAATCCGTGAAGCCTTCCTTCGCTTCTTCGAAGAGCAAGGCCATACCCGAGTCGCCTCCAGTTCGCTGATCCCGAACAACGACCCGACCCTGCTGTTCACCAACGCAGGCATGAACCAGTTCAAGGACTGCTTCCTCGGTGCAGAGAAGCGCGCCTACACCCGTGCGGTCAGCAGCCAGAAGTGCGTGCGCGCCGGCGGCAAGCACAACGACCTGGAAAACGTCGGCTACACCGCGCGTCACCACACCTTCTTTGAAATGTTGGGCAACTTCAGCTTCGGCGACTACTTCAAGCGCGATGCGATCACCTTCGCCTGGAACTTCCTGACGTCCGACAAGTGGCTGAACCTGCCCAAGGAAAAGCTCTGGGTCACCGTTTACGCCAGCGACGACGAAGCCTACGACATCTGGACCAAAGAAGTCGGCGTGCCGGCCGAGCGCATGGTGCGCATCGGTGACAACAAAGGCGCCCCGTACGCCTCCGACAACTTCTGGACCATGGGCGATACCGGCCCGTGCGGCCCGTGCACCGAGATCTTCTATGACCACGGCGCTGATATCTGGGGCGGCCCACCCGGCTCCCCGGAAGAAGACGGCGACCGTTACATCGAGATCTGGAACAACGTCTTCATGCAGTTCAACCGCACGGCTGACGGTGTCCTGCACCCGCTGCCAGCGCCGTCGGTGGATACCGGCATGGGCCTTGAGCGCATCAGTGCGGTCATGCAGCACGTGCACTCGAACTACGAGATCGACCTGTTCCAGAACCTGCTGATCGCAGCCGCCAAGGCCATCGGTTGCAGCAACGATGGCCAGGCTTCGTTGAAGGTTGTGGCCGACCACATTCGCTCCTGCGGCTTCCTGATCGCCGACGGCGTGCTGCCGTCCAATGAAGGCCGTGGCTACGTGCTGCGCCGCATCATTCGCCGTGCGTGCCGTCACGGCAACAAGCTGGGCGCCAAGGGCAGCTTCTTCTATCAGATCGTCGCTGCCCTGGTCGCCGAGATGGGCGAGGCCTTCTCGGAGCTCAAGAGCCAGCAGGCGCACATCGAGCGTGTGCTCAAGGCTGAAGAAGAGCAGTTCGCCAAGACCCTCGAGCAGGGCCTGCGCATCCTCGAGCAGGACCTGGCCCAGCTCAAGGGCAACGTGGTGCCGGGCGACGTGGTGTTCAAGCTGTACGACACCTACGGCTTCCCGATGGACCTCACCGCCGACATCGCCCGCGAGCGCGAGCTGACCATCGACGAAGCCGGCTTCGAGCGCGAAATGGACGCCCAGCGTGAGCGTGCCCGTTCCGCCAGCGCCTTCGGCATGGACTACAACAGCCTGGTCAAGGTCGACACGGCCACCGACTTCGTCGGCTACAGCGCCACCGAAGGCCAGGGTAAGGTCATCGCCCTGTACAAGGACGGCCAGGCCGTCGACCAGCTGGGTGAAGGCGAGCAGGGCGTCGTGGTCCTGGACCGTACGCCGTTCTACGCCGAATCCGGTGGCCAGGTCGGTGACTGTGGCTACCTGCAATCCGGTGCCGTGCGCTTCGACGTGCAGGACACCACCAAGACCGGCGGTGCATTCCTGCACCATGGGGTCGTCAGCAGCGGTGCACTGGTCATCGGTTCGCCGGTCGAGGCCAAGGTCGATGCCGAGGTGCAGCACGCCACTTCGCTGAACCACTCGGCCACCCACCTGTTGCACGAAGCGCTGCGCCAGGTGCTGGGCGAGCACGTGCAGCAGAAGGGCTCGCTGGTCGACAGCCAGCGCCTGCGTTTCGACTTCAGCCACTTCGAAGCGGTGACGCCTGCGCAGATCAAGGCGCTGGAAGACATCGTCAACCGTGAAGTGCGCAAGAACACCCCGGTTGAAACCGAAGTCACCGATATCGAAACTGCCAAGCGCAAAGGCGCAATGGCCCTGTTCGGCGAGAAGTACGGTGATACCGTGCGCGTGCTGAGCATGGGTGGCGATTTCTCCGTCGAGCTGTGCGGCGGTATCCACGCCAAGCGCACCGGCGATATCAGCCTGTTCAAGATCATCAGCGAAGGTGGCGTGGCCTCTGGCGTACGCCGTATCGAAGCAGTTACCGGCGCTGCCGCGCTGGCCTACCTGAACGCTGCCGAAGAGCAGGTCAAGGAAGCCGCGCAGCTGGTCAAGGGTAACCGTGACAACCTGATCGACAAGCTGTCGGCTGTGCTTGAGCGCAACCGCCAGCTGGAGAAGCAGCTGGAACAGCTGCAGGCCAAGGCCGCCAGCGCCGCCGGGGATGATCTCTCCAACGCGGCTGTTGAGGTCAAGGGCGCCAAGGTGCTTGCTGCCCGCCTGGATGGGCAGGATGGCAAGGCCCTGCTGGCGCTGGTCGATCAACTGAAGAACAAGCTCGGCCACGCAGTGATCCTGCTGGGCAGCGAGCATGAGGGCAAGGTCGTGCTGGTGGCCGGCGTGACCAAAGACCTCTCCAGCCAACTCAAGGCTGGCGACCTGATGAAACAAGCCGCTGCGGCAGTGGGTGGCAAGGGCGGTGGCCGTCCGGACATGGCCCAGGGTGGTGGCGTCGACGTCGCTGCGCTGGACCAGGCCTTGGCGCTGGCCGTGCCGTTCGCAGAGCAGGGACTTTGAGATGAAGGGGCCGGCGGTCTAGTCGCCGGCCCCTTCATGTTGGATGGTTTTTTTGGGGCCCTGTATGGGCTGAGGCACCATTGAAATGGCGTTGATCGTACAGAAATTTGGCGGTACCTCTGTCGGTTCCATCGAGCGGATCGAGCAGGTTGCCGACAAGGTCAAGAAACACCGTGAGGCGGGCGACGACCTGGTGGTTGTGCTGTCGGCCATGAGCGGCGAAACCAATCGCCTGATCGAACTGGCCAAGCAGATCACCGATCAGCCGGTTCCGCGTGAGCTGGATGTGATCGTATCCACCGGCGAGCAGGTCACCATTGCCCTGCTGGCCATGGCCTTGATCAAACGTGGCGTGCCGGCTGTGTCCTACACCGGCAACCAGGTGCGCATCCTCACCGACAGCTCGCACAACAAGGCGCGCATCCTGCAGATCGACGACCAGAAGATTCGTGCCGACCTCAAGGCCGGGCGCGTGGTGGTTGTGGCAGGCTTCCAGGGCGTCGACGAGCACGGCAGCATCACCACCCTCGGCCGTGGCGGCTCCGACACCACCGGTGTGGCCCTGGCGGCCGCGCTCAAGGCTGACGAGTGCCAGATCTACACCGACGTCGATGGCGTCTACACCACCGACCCGCGTGTGGTGCCGCAGGCTCGCCGCCTGGAAAAGATCACTTTCGAAGAGATGCTGGAAATGGCCAGCCTCGGTTCCAAGGTGCTGCAGATCCGTTCGGTGGAGTTCGCCGGCAAGTACAACGTTCCGCTGCGCGTGCTGCACAGCTTCAAGGAGGGTCCGGGGACCCTCATTACCATTGATGAAGAGGAATCCATGGAACAGCCGATCATTTCCGGTATCGCCTTCAACCGTGATGAAGCCAAGCTGACCATTCGTGGCGTGCCGGACACCCCGGGCGTCGCTTTCAAGATCCTCGGCCCGATCAGCGCCTCGAACATCGAAGTGGACATGATCGTGCAGAACGTGTCGCACGATAACACCACCGACTTCACCTTCACCGTGCACCGCAACGAGTACGAGAGTGCTTACCGTGTGCTGGAAAACACCGCGCGTGAAATCGGTGCCCGTGAAGTGATCGGCGACACCAAGATCGCCAAGGTGTCGATCGTCGGTGTTGGCATGCGTTCGCACGCCGGCGTTGCCAGCCGCATGTTCGAAGCCCTGGCCAAGGAGAGCATCAACATTCAGATGATCTCCACGTCCGAAATCAAGGTTTCGGTGGTCATCGAAGAGAAGTACCTGGAGCTGGCCGTACGCGCGCTGCACACCGCGTTCGAGCTCGACGCTCCGGCCCGACAGGGCGAGTAAGGCGTTGCCTTGAGGGGCGCGGCTTGCCGCGCCCTTCGCGTTTCTGCTCGTCACGCAGGCCCTGTCCTGCCGGCGTGACGCGCTTTGCGGCCTTGAGTCGTTGTCCGCGACCAGGCCCTGCTGTTACCAGACTGTTATCCCTGAATGTTTGCCTAAGGAGAAAGCTATGTTGATTTTGACTCGTCGGTGCGCCGAGAGCCTGATCATTGGAGACGGCGAGATCACCGTGACGGTGCTCGGCGTGAAAGGAAACCAGGTGCGTATCGGCGTCAGCGCCCCTAAGGAAGTGGCCGTTCACCGCGAAGAAATCTACCTGCGGATCAAGAAAGAGAAGGATGAGGAGCCAAGCCTTTAATTCTTTTGAAGTTTTTTTCAAAAAAAGGGTTGCAAACGAGGAAGAGCCTGTTTAATATTCGCCTCGTGTTGCGGTGAGGTGGCCGAGTGGCCGAAGGCGCTCCCCTGCTAAGGGAGTATACCTCATAAGGGTATCGGGGGTTCGAATCCCCCCTTCACCGCCATTATTTGCGTAGGGCGCTGTAAACGGTAAGAACGCTAAGTCGTTGATTTTAAACGAAAAGATTCTTGCAAAAATGTTTCAGCGACCTATAATGCGCGGCAAGACACGGACTCATAGCTCAGCTGGATAGAGTACTCGGCTACGAACCGAGCGGTCGCAGGTTCGAATCCTGCTGAGTCCGCCATTTTTGAAGTGGCTTTGCTTGCAAGGGTGCTTCAAACAACCAGTGGTAATCTGGTCTAAAACTACCAACTACGGACTCATAGCTCAGCTGGATAGAGTACTCGGCTACGAACCGAGCGGTCGCAGGTTCGAATCCTGCTGAGTCCGCCATTTTTTGAAGTGGCTCTGCTTGCAAAGGCGCTTCAAGCAATCAGTGGTAATCTGATTCAAAACTACCAACCACGGACTCATAGCTCAGCTGGATAGAGTACTCGGCTACGAACCGAGCGGTCGCAGGTTCGAATCCTGCTGAGTCCGCCATTTTTGAAGTGGCTCTGCTTGCAAAGGCACTTCAACCCACCAGTGGTAACCTGGTCTAAAACTACCACCACGGACTCATAGCTCAGCTGGATAGAGTACTCGGCTACGAACCGAGCGGTCGCAGGTTCGAATCCTGCTGAGTCCGCCATACAATCAAGAAGCCCGCTCATTTGAGCGGGCTTTTTGTTTTCTCCCGGTCACTGATTTATCAGTGATGCCCGCTAGACTCAAAACTAAACAGCGCCACACTCTTTTGCGCGGTGCATGTGTTCTTTCTTTCGCCGCTGCCGTCGCACAGATAGCTTCGAGCGTTGTCCTAGCTTTATCGCGCAAACGATTGTTCTGGCCAAAAATTTAGGCGATCTGCCCGCTTAGGCAGTGTATGATTGCGCCCGTCAGCCCCGCCGGGGCTTGTGGAATACCACCATGGACTTACCCAGTAGTTACTCCTTAACACGTTTCATGCAGCTTGATCTGACCGATTGATTCTCCCGGCGTGCTCCGCTGCTGGGAGTGGAGTTCGCCTATGACTGAAGTAGAAGTAAAAAAAGCGCAAGAGAGCCTGCAGGATCGCCTGGCCCAAGTGGTCGAGCTGTTGCAGCGCCAACGCGTGGTGGAAGACCTGACCCACCGTCAGGAAGGTCATCACCACGATCTGGTGGAAAACCTCGTCCACCGTCAGAATCTTGTCGAGCTGCAACGTAAGCTCGACGACCTGCACCCTGCAGACATCGCCTACATCCTCGAAGCCTTGCCTCTGGAAGACCGCCTGACGGTCTGGCAGCTGGTGCGCTCGGATCGTGATGGCGACATCCTGCTCGAAGTTTCCGATTCGGTACGCCAATCGCTGATCGCCGACATGGACGATCACGAGATCCTCGCCGCGGCCAAGGAGATGGACGCCGACGAACTGGCTGACCTGGCGCCGGAACTGCCGCGTGACGTCGTTCACGAGCTGATGGAAACGCTCGATGCCCAGCAGCGCGAGCGTGTCCGTTCGGCGCTGAGCTACGACGAGGAGCAGGTCGGTGCACTGATGGACTTCGAGATGGTCACCATCCGCGAAGACATCAGCCTGGAAGTCGTGCTGCGCTACCTGCGCCGCCTGAAAGAACTGCCCAACCACACCGACAAGCTGTTCGTGGTCGACTACGACGGCATTCTCAAAGGTGTGCTGCCGATCAAGCGCTTGCTGGTCAACGACCCGGACAAGAAGGTGGCGGAGGTCATGGCGACCGACCCGGTATCCTTCCACCCCGAGGAAGATGCCTACGACGCTGCACAGGCGTTCGAGCGTTATGACCTGGTATCGGCGCCGGTGGTGGACAAGAGCGACCGCTTGATCGGCCGTTTGACCATCGATGAAATGGTCGACCTGATTCGCGAGGAGAGCGAGAGCGAAGTCCTCAACATGGCCGGCCTGCGTGAAGAGGAAGACATTTTTGCCTCGGTCTGGCGTTCGCTGCGCAACCGTTGGGCGTGGCTCGCGATCAACCTGATTACCGCATTCCTGGCTTCGCGGGTTATTGGCCTGTTCGAAGGTTCCATCGAGAAGCTGGTAGCCCTGGCTGCCCTGATGCCCATCGTTGCGGGCATTGGCGGCAACTCCGGCAACCAGACCATTACCATGATCGTTCGCGCCATGGCGTTGGACCAGGTGTCACCGGGCAATACCAGCCGCCTGATGCGCAAGGAGCTGGCAGTTTCGTTGCTCAATGGTCTGATCTGGGGTGGGGTGATCGGTATCGTCGCGTTCTGGCTGTACGGCAGCTGGTCACTGGGCCTGGTGATGACTGCGGCGATGACCTTGAACTTGTTGCTGGCCGCGCTGATGGGGGTATTGATCCCCATGACCCTGACGCGTCTGGGACGCGACCCGGCCATGGGCTCCAGCGTGATGATCACTGCCGTGACCGACAGTGGTGGCTTCTTCATCTTCCTGGGGCTGGCGACGCTGTTCCTGCTGTAACAGCGTCAACGCCTGGGGGGGCTGCCTGGCAGTTCTCCGCAGCGTTCTCGGCACAACGAAAAAAGCCAGCTTGCGCTGGCTTTTTTGTGCTCGCTGTACGCTTCAGGAAGCGTCGGCGGCCATTTCCACGTCGTGAGCGATGAGGGCCACCAGCGCGTTCTGCTGGCGGTGCGACAACTGGCGGAAGCGTTGCAGCAGCTCGCGTTCATGCAGGGACAGTTCAGGGCTGTCCAGGCGCATGCTCAGCTCGTCGCCCAGCGCACCTTCCTGGATAAGGCTTTGTTCCAGGCGAGCGATGATTTCGGAGTTCATGCTGCGGTGATGGTTGCGCGCTACCTCGGCAATGCGCTCACGCATTCCGTCTGGCAGGCGGACTACAAACTTGTCAGCGGTGCGGCTCGAATAAATAGCCTGTTTCATTGGGCGCATATAAATTGACCGGTTTTTGGTTCAGGGGAAGCGGTTCTCAAATTGGCCGCACGGGATGGTGGTACGACCGTGGCGACGACAAAATGTTCAACCGACTGGAAAATTTGGTGCTCATCTTGCCTCAAGGTCGCCGTTTCCTTGGCGTCAATTCTGTGACAAATAGTGATCCCGATAAAGGCTTTTTGCCAGTACCAATTATCAGAAATGAGTACTGGTTTGAAAAGTTTTGCATTCCCAGGCTCACCCTACCGTCAGGCCCTTGCCGTCAAAAACCCGTAAAACGCAGCAAAGGTCACAGAAAACCCCTAAAATGCGCGGGTTTCCTTTCATAGAGCATAGTGGCTATGCAACATGACGCAAGCGCCCAACGTAAACCCCCAGGCCGCCTGATATTCCTGATAGGACCTTCAGGTTCGGGAAAAGATTCCCTGATCGATGCGGCCCGTGAGCAGCTCTCTGCCGCGGGGGTTGAAATTGCCCGGCGGGTCATCACCCGCTCGCCGGAGGCCAAGGGTGAGGCTGCCCATGGCGTTACGCCAGAGCGTTTCGCGGCCATGCAGGCGGCCGGAGAATTTGCCATGTATTGGCAAGCCAATGGCCTGGCGTACGGAATCCCTGCCCAGGTCAACGATTGGCTGGCGCAGGGGCGATCGGTGCTGGTCAATGGTTCCCGGGCTTATCTGCCCGAAGCTCGACAGCGCTATCCGGACCTTCTGGCGGTATGCCTGGAGGTCAAGCCCGAGATCCTGCGCGAGCGCCTTCTCGCCAGAGGGCGCGAGACGCCGCAGCAGGTCGACCAGCGCCTGGCGCGAGGTGCGCAGTTGCAGGCCGGCGCCGATTCGGCGGTGTATCGCCTGGACAACTCGGGGTCACTGGCCACGGCGGTGTGCGCGTTGCTTGAGGTGCTGCGCCAGGAGCGGCTGCTCGTTTGACATGCATCGGAAAGGCCCTACGTGCAAAAAGCCCGATAGGTGCATGACAAACGGCAGCCTGCTGGTTAACATGCTCCCCGTCCAGCCGTGCAGCGCTCGCTGTCGGTTCTTGTGTCTCAGTAGCTCAATTGGATAGAGCATCCCCCTCCTAAGGGGAAGGTTGGCAGTTCGAACCTGCCCTGGGACGCCATATTTCTGCTACTTGCAGTTCCCCGCCTTGCGATACCCCGCGGCTTGCGCCTCGGCCTCGTTGCCGAACACCACCTGATTTTTCTGCGCGACCTGGCTGTAGCCTGGGCACCCGCTGGCCAGGTGGTACACATGACTGTTGCGGTTGCCAATAATCGCCCCGTCGATCGACGCACTCGCCAATGTCGGTTTGGCCACTTCCTTCACTGCATTTTTCGGGGCTGCCGATGCGGCGATGTCGGGAGCGCCTGCGGGCTTGTAACCCAGGGTCCACGTGCGTTCGCCCGTCACGAAGGGGTTGGAGTGGCCCATGATCGCGGCAATACGCTGGTCCCGTTGTTTCTCCCATGCCGATACCGGGTGCTGTTTGTCCCAGGCCATGAGCAACTGTTGCTGCTGGCGCGACATGCTCAGCTTGTAGCGGTCGAACATGTAGAACGTCGTACGCGCCACCAGGCCTTTCACTTCATCGCGAGGTTCGGCAGTTTTCTGCTGGAAGTCCACCTTGGTGGTGCATTGCCCGTATTGCGGCGCGACGCCCGAAACCATGCCGTAGTTGAAGTTGCTGCGGTCTCCGTTCACCTCGCCCACGGACGGGTAAAGGTTGAACAGGTCAGCCTCCATGGCGCGGAAGGTCGGGTCTTCATCGACGCAGTGTTCACGCCCACCGTTCTGCCAGCACTGGCGCTGGTGGCCAAAGGTCCACGCCGGCACGATGTGTTCCCATTCCGTTCGCTCGGCACGTGTCTGCAGCTTGCGGGTTTCATAGCCGCAGGACTTGGCATCGACCCGGCCGCCGGACTTGCCTACCCAGGTCCATTTGCAGCCACAGTACAGCTCACCCATGGGGCTGTTTGCCTGATCGAGGTAGATTTTCTGCTTGGCGACAACCTTGGCTTCGGTAAACGTTGCGGGTGGATTGGCGAATGCGCTGGGGATGGCGGCGAGGGCGAGCGTTACGACGTACAGCAGTTTCTTCATGAGAAAACATCATCGGATTTTGGGGGGCGGGATTATACGGCGTGCTGACGTCGAATGAAGAAATGTCCAATGACGATGCCGTACTGCGCCTACATAAACCGGTGCTGCATAGTGACGCCACCCCGGGCAGGGGTGGCCATCGACGCTCAGATCTGGCTAGCCTCCAACGCTTTTTCACGTTCGGCGTTGCCCTGCGAGGCTGCAAGGTCGGTGCCTTGGGGAAGCTGCTCGGCCATCCCACCCTGCGCCTGGAGTTTTGCCTGAGCCTCCATTTTCAGGTCTTCTTTGATGCGTTGCGCTATCTGCTCGCAAATCCTGGCTCTCTGTTCCGGTGGCAGCGCGTTGAACTCCTCCACCGTCATGCCCAGTTCGGCGAGCATTTTCTCCTTGATTTTATCCTCGGGCGTCTTGGCCATGTACTCGCGGAATGCTTGTGTGGCATCGCTGCTTTCCTGGGTGCTTGCGCCGGCCTGCTGGCGTGCGGCAATGTCGGGGTTCTGCAGCAGCACCTTCAGTTTGGCAAAGGCTTCTTCACGGGCCTCTTCGGCGTTCTGTTCCGAGGTGCTGCCCTGGCTGTTCTTTTGCGCGGAGGTGTTGCTTGGTGCCTGTGGCGCACGCAGCGGCACGCTATCGGCCTGTGGCTGTTCGAGAATGATCCGGTGCTGTTGCTGGACCGTGGGTTGCCAGCCCAAGCCATTGAATATGATCACGGTGTTTCCTCCTTGTCCCTGGAAGTCATTAAAGGGCTCGGTTCAGGGGCAAAGGCCATGCCAGTGAGGCAAACCCGAGAAAATAGGGCGTCTGGGCTATTCCGGTTGCCATCTGCGCGGAATATGCTCGCCAGTGACAGGAACGATCTTGCCGCTGGCGGCAATCACGAGCACATTCGGCAGCACCTTGACCGGGGCGCAGTTGCTGGACACCAGGGAGAGCGTCCATGAGTCAGGAATCAAGGCCGGTGCCTGCCGGTTTCAGTGAGCAGCAATTGCAGATGCTGTTCGAGTTGATCAGCGATGGCATCTGGGATTGGAACGCCAACACCGGCTATGTCTATCGCAATCCCGGCTGGTACGCCATGCTCGGCTACGCCAGCCATTCCATGGCCAACAGCGTGCTTACCTGGGAGAGCGTGATCCACCCCGAGGACTACCCGCGGGTGATGGCACACTTCGAGGCGTACATCAACCAGCGCAACGAGCGCTACGTCATCGAGTACCGCTGCCGCTGCCAGGATGGCAGCTACCTGTGGATCGAGGACAGCGGCCACATCATCGCCCGCAACGAAGACGGCTCGGTGGCGCGCATGCTGGGCGCGCACCGCAACATCGACGCCGGCAAGCGCCTGGTGGCTCAGCTTGAGCAAAAGAACCAATCGCTGGAGGCTCAGGTGGCTGAGCGCACGCGCGAGCTGTCCTGGGTCAACCAGCAGCTGCAGCGCCAGCTGGACGAAAACCGCGAGCTGGCCGAGCGTGATGCGCTCACCCGCATCGCCAATCGCTACCGGCTGGAGCAGGCGCTGCAACAGGAATGCAGGCGCGCCCAGCGCTTTCGGGAGCCGCTGGCGGTGATCGCCATGGACGTGGACGATTTCAAACCGATCAACGACCGCTATGGCCATGCCCAGGGCGATGCGGCCTTGGTCCAGGTGGTCGAAAACTTGCGTACCTGCCTGCGCGATCACGACCTGCTGGCGCGTTGGGGCGGCGACGAGTTCGTCATGGTGATGCCGCAGACCACGCTGGACGAGGCGTTGGCGGTGGCGGGCCGGTTGCGTCAGGCGATGGTGCAGGTCGAGCAGATTGGCGAGAGCCGGCTGACCCTGAGCTATGGCGTGGTGCAGTGGCAGGAAGGTGAAGGTCAGAGCGACCTGCTCGGTCGTGCAGACAAGGCCTTGTACCGGGCAAAGGGTGCCGGCAAGAACGCCATTTCCGAGTGAACCTGCATCGGCGAGATGAAAAAAGGCCCGCAGCGCCTTCAAGGCACTGCGGGCCAAATCGGCCGTAGCCGCTTCAGTGTCAGATGTGCAGGGCGTGGCCCAGCGCGCGCAGTGCCGCCTCCTGAACCGCCTCGCCCAGGGTCGGGTGGGCGTGGATGGTGCCGGCGATATCTTCCAGCCGAGCGCCCATTTCCAGTGACTGGGCAAAGGCCGTGGACAGCTCAGAAACCGCCACGCCAACCGCCTGCCAACCCACGATCAGGTGATTGTCACGGCGCGCCACCACGCGCACGAAGCCAGTTTTCGACTCCAGGCTCATGGCCCGGCCGTTAGCGGCGAACGGGAACTGCGCAACGATGCAGTCCAGCCCTTGCTGGCTTGCCTGCTCCGGTGTGTGGCCGACAACCACCACTTCCGGGTCGGTGAAGCACACGGCGGCAATCGCGCTGGGCTCGAAGCGTCGCGCCTTGCCGGCGATGATTTCGGCCACCATTTCGCCTTGCGCCATGGCGCGGTGGGCGAGCATGGGTTCGCCGGCCACGTCGCCGATGGCCCACACGTTGCGCATGCTGGTCTGGCAGCGGTCGTCGATGGCGATGGCAGCGCCGTTCATCTTCAGTGCCAGGCTGTCCAGGTTGAAGCCCTGGGTGCGCGGGCGGCGGCCCACGGCCACCAATACCCGGTCGGCTTCCAGGCGCAGCTGTGCGCCTTGGCCATCGCGGGCCAGCAGGCAGCCGTTGTCATAGCCTTCGACGCTGTGCCCCAGGTGCAGGGCGATGCCCAGCTTTTTCAGTGAGTCGGCCACCGGCGCGGTCAGTTCGCTCTCGTAGGTCGGCAGGATGCGCTCGCGCGCCTCCACCACACTGACTTGAGCGCCCAGCTTGCGGTAGGCGATACCCAGCTCCAGGCCGATATAGCCGCCGCCCACCACCACCAGGTGCTTGGGCAGCGTCTGCGGTGCCAGGGCTTCGGTAGACGAAACCACAGCGCCGCCCAGCGGCAGCATCGGCAGCTCGACGCTGTTCGAGCCGGTGGCCAGCAGCAGGTGCTCGCACTGGATACGCTGGCCATCGACCTCGACATGCTTGCCGTCGAGGATCTTCGCCCAGCCATGGATCACCTTGACCCCGTGCTTTTTCAGCAGCGCAGCGACTCCGGTGGTCAGGCGGTCGACGATCCCGTCCTTCCAGGCCACGCTTTGGCTGATGTCCAGGCGCGGCGAGGTCACGCTGATACCCAGCTCGGACGGTTCGGTGTAGCGGGCGGCCTGATGGAACTGCTCGGCCACATGGATCAGTGCCTTGGACGGAATGCAGCCGATGTTCAGGCAAGTGCCGCCAAGCGCCTGGCCTTCCACCAGAACGGTGGGGATGCCCAACTGCCCGGCGCGGATGGCCGCCACGTAGCCGCCTGGGCCGCCGCCGATGATCAGCAGGGTAGTGTCGATAGTCTGTTGCATGCTCACTCCACGAACAGGCAGGCGGGTTGCTCAAGCAGGCCACGCACGGCCTGGATGAACAGCGCGGCATCCATGCCATCGACCACCCGGTGGTCGAACGAGCTGGACAGGTTCATCATCTTGCGGATCACGATCTGGCCGTCGATCACCATCGGCCGCTCGACCATGCGGTTGACGCCGACGATCGCCACTTCCGGGGTGTTCACCACCGGCGTACTGACGATGCCGCCCAGCGCGCCGAGGCTGGTCAGGGTGATGGTCGAGCCGGACAGTTCCTCGCGGCTGGCCTTGTTGTTGCGGGCGGCGTTCGCCAGGCGGGAAATCTCGCTGGCATTGCCCCACAGGCTGCCGGCCTCGGCGTGGCGCAATACGGGCACCATTAGGCCGTTATCGCCCTGTGTGGCGATACCCACATGCACCGCGCCATGGCGGGTGATCACCTGCGCTTCGTCGTCATAGGTGGCGTTGATCTGCGGGAAGTCGCGCAGCGCGACAACCAGTGCGCGGACCAGGAACGGCAGCAGGGTCAGTTTGCCGCGGCTCTCGCCGTGCTTGCTGTTGAGTTGCAGGCGCAGGGCTTCCAGCGCCGTGACGTCGATCTCCTCAACGTAGCTGAAGTGCGCGACACGGCGCTTGGCATCCTGCATGCGCTGGGCGATCTTGCGGCGCAGGCCGATCACTTGCACCTGCTCGCTGTCGGTGCGCTTGGCGTAGCCGCCGGGCGCCTGGCCTGCAGTGCTCTGCGGTTTGCTGATGAAGGCGTCGAGGTCTTCGTGCAAGATGCGCCCGGCCGGGCCGCTGCCATGCACGTAACGCAGTTCGACGCCGGCATCCAGCGCGCGCTTGCGCACGGCCGGGGAGGCCAGGGGTTTTTCGTCGGCCTGGCGCGGCACGATCGGCGCCGCGCTGTGCGACGCTGCTGCCGGGCAGGCAACCGGTTGCGCTTCGACACGCGGCTCCGGCTTGGCAGCAACCGGTGCGGCTTCAGTTGCGGCAGGCTTGGCCTGCGGCGCATCCACATGGTTGCCGCTGCCTTCGACTTCGATGCGGATCAGCTCGCTGCCGACCGCCATCACCTCACCTGGCTGGCCGCCCAGGGCCAGTACCTTGCCGCTGACCGGCGAAGGAATTTCCACGGTGGCCTTGTCGGTCATGACATCTGCTACTACCTGGTCCTCGGCGATTACATCACCGACTTTGACAAACCATTCCACCAACTCGACCTGCGCAATGCCTTCACCAATGTCCGGCATTTTGATGACGTGCGTGCCCATTCAGACCTCCATGACCCGTTTCAATGCCGCACCTACCCGCGAAGGGCCTGGGAAGTAAGCCCATTCCTGCGCGTGAGGGTAGGGGGTGTCCCAGCCAGTGACGCGCTCGATGGGCGCTTCCAGATGGTGGAAGCAATGCTCCTGCACCAGTGACACCAGCTCGGCGCCAAAGCCGCAGGTACGGGTGGCCTCGTGCACCACCACGCAGCGGCCGGTCTTTTTCACCGACGCGACGATGGTGTCCAGGTCCAGCGGCCAGAGGCTGCGCAGGTCGATCACTTCAGCGTCGACGCCGGTCTCTTCGGCGGCCACCTGGGCCACATAGACCGTGGTGCCGTAAGTCAGCACGGTAACGTCGCTGCCGGGGCGGGTGATGGCTGCCTTGTCCAGCGGCACCGTGTAGTAGCCATCGGGTACTGCGCTGTGCGGGTGCTTGGACCAAGGGGTCACTGGGCGATCGTGGTGGCCGTCGAACGGGCCGTTGTACAGGCGCTTGGGCTCGAGGAAGATCACCGGGTCGTCAGATTCGATCGAGGCGATCAGCAGGCCTTTGGCGTCATACGGGTTGGACGGCATCACCGTGCGCAGGCCGCACACCTGGGTGAACATCGCTTCCGGGCTCTGGCTGTGCGTCTGGCCGCCGTAGATGCCGCCACCGCACGGCATGCGCAGGGTCAGTGGGGCGATGAATTCGCCGGCCGAGCGGTAGCGCAGGCGCGCCATCTCGGAAACGATCTGGTCGGAGGCTGGGTAGAAGTAGTCGGCAAACTGGATTTCCACCACCGGCCGCAGGCCATAGGCGCCCATGCCGACGGCGGTGCCGACGATGCCGCTCTCGGAGATCGGCGCGTCGAACACGCGCGACTTGCCGTACTTGGTCTGCAGGCCTTCGGTGCAGCGGAACACGCCGCCGAAGTAGCCGACGTCCTGGCCGTAGATCACCACATTGTCGTCGCGCTCGAGCATGACATCCATGGCCGAGCGCAGGGCCTGGATCATGGTCATGGTGGTGGTGGCCATGGCGGTTTCCGGGTTGATGCTGTTGTTGTGGTCGTTCATCTCAAACCCCCAGTTCCTGGCGCTGACGGCGCAGGTGGTCGGGCATTTCCTTGTACACGTCCTCGAACATCGAGGCCGCGCTCGGGATGTGGCCGTTGGCCAGGGTGCCGTACTGTTCGGCTTCCTTCTGCGCTGCAATCACCGCGGCCTCGAACTCGGCGGTAACCGCCTGGTGTTCGTCCTCGGACCATTGGCCGATCTTGATCAGGTGCTGCTTCAGGCGGGCGATCGGGTCGCCCAGTGGGAAGTGGCTCCAGTCGTCGGCCGGGCGGTATTTGGACGGGTCGTCGGAGGTGGAGTGCGGGCCAGCGCGGTAGGTCACCCACTCGATCAGGCAGGGGCCGAGGCCGCGGCGGGCGCGTTCAGCGGCCCAGCGCGAGGCGGCGTATACAGCGACGAAATCGTTGCCGTCGACCCGCAGCGAGGCGATGCCACAGCCGACGCCACGGCCGGCGAAGGTGGTCGATTCACCGCCGGCAATGGCCTGGAACGTGGAAATCGCCCACTGGTTATTGACCACGTTGAGGATCACCGGCGCGCGGTACACATGGGCGAAGGTCAGGGCGGTGTGGAAATCCGACTCGGCGGTGGCACCGTCGCCGATCCAGGCCGAGGCGATCTTGGTATCACCCTTGATGGCCGAGGCCATGGCCCAGCCGACCGCCTGCACGAACTGGGTCGCCAGGTTGCCGCTGATGGTGAAGAAGCCGGCCTCGCGCACCGAATACATGATCGGCAACTGGCGGCCCTTGAGCGGGTCGCGCTCGTTGGACAGCAACTGGCAGATCATCTCCACCAGCGACACGTCGCGGGCCATCAAAATGCTTTGCTGGCGATAAGTGGGGAAGCACATGTCGGTGCGGTTGAGCGCCAGCGCCTGGGCGCTGCCGATGGCTTCTTCACCCAGGCTCTGCATGTAGAAGGACATCTTCTTCTGGCGCTGGGCAACCACCATGCGGCTGTCGAAGATGCGCGTCTTGAGCATGGCGCGCATGCCTTGGCGCAGGATCTGCGGGTCGATGCCTTCAGCCCATGGGCCGAGTGCATCGCCGTGCTCGTCGAGCACGCGGATCAGGCTGTTGGACAGGTCAGCGGTGTCGGCAGCATCGACATCGATAGGGGGTTTACGGACTTGACCTGCGTCGTTCAGGCGCAGGTAGGAAAAATCGGTCTGGCAGCCTGGCCGGCCGGTAGGCTCGGGCACATGCAAACGCAGGGGGGCGTACTCGTTCATGCTTTTTACGCTCGCTCGGATGTTGTTTTTGTGAGCTCTGAAGCGGCCGCCGCTGAATACCGGCTTGTGACTGGTAGGTCAGCGTCAATTACATAGTAGTGACACGCTGGGAGAATTTTTCTCTCAAGTTGATTGCCTTTATCGGGCGGCACAGATAAACATTCTGCATAAACACAAAAAACCGGTGATTTTGTCTCATGCGCAAACTCGATCGTACCGATATCGGCATTCTCAACAGCCTGCAGGACAACGCCCGCATCACCAATGCAGAGCTGGCGCGGTCGGTGAACCTGTCGCCCACGCCCTGTTTCAACCGGGTCAAGGCCATGGAAGAACTGGGCGTGATCCGCCAGCAGGTGACGTTGCTGTCGCCGGAGGTTCTGGGGCTGGATGTGAATGTGTTCATTCATGTCAGCCTGGAGAAGCAGGTCGAGCAGGCGCTGCACCGCTTCGAGGAAGAGATCGCCGAACGGCCCGAGGTGATGGAGTGCTACCTGATGACCGGTGACCCGGACTACCTGCTGCGGGTGTTGTTGCCGAGCATTCAGGCGCTCGAACGCTTTCTTGATTACCTGACGCGGTTGCCGGGGGTGGCCAACATTCGCTCGAGTTTTGCCTTGAAGCAGGTGCGGTACAAGACCGCCTTGCCGTTGCCTGCCAATGGCATGACCCTGCGCGAATAAGGTTGTTCATACGGGCCTGATCGCCGGCAAGCCGGCTGCCACAGGTATTGCACCGCTGTGAGGGCCTGTGATTTCCCTGTGGGAGCCGGCTTGCCGGCGATGAGGCCAGTGCGGGGTGCTTGATATTTTAAACACCCCCAGCCTATGTTGTGGTCAGCCTATAACAACAAGGACAAGCGTCATGACCACCGCAGCCCAACGCTCGCTCGACGAGCACCTCCAGGGCATCGACCAGATCGAATGCGTCACCCCCGACCTCAACGGTGTACCTCGCGGCAAGGTGATGACCGCTGAAGGCTTCCTGCAGGGCCGCCGCCTGCAGATGGCCCGCGGCGTGCTGTTGCAATGCATCATGGGCGGCTACCCGCCGGCGCGCTTTTACGGCAGTGACGACGGGGACCTGGCACTGGTGGCGGAGCCTTCGCAGATCCACCGGTTGCCGTGGAGTGAGGAGGGCCTGGCCCTGGCTATCTGTGATGCCAACGAGCTGGACGGCAGGTCATCGGCGCTTTCCACCCGCGGCCAGCTCAAATCCGTGATCGCCCGTTATGCGGCGCTCGGCCTGGCGCCCGTGGTGGCAACCGAGCTGGAGTTCTTCGTCTTCGCGCCCAACAGCGACCCGCTGCAGCCTTTTCAGCCGCCGCTGGGCAAGGACGGCCGTCGCGAGCTTGGCCATTCGGCGTTCAGTGTCAGTTCCAACAATGGCCTGCGCCCGTTCTTCCAGGAGGTGTACCACTGCATGGCCGCGCTCGGCCTGCCGCGCGACACGTTCATGCATGAAATGGGCGTCAGCCAGTTCGAGATTAACTTGTTGCACGGCGACCCGCTGGTGCTGGCTGACCAGACCTTCCTGTTCAAGCACCTGCTCAAGGAAGTGGCGCTCAAGCATGGGCTGAACGTGGTGTGCATGGCCAAGCCCTTGGCGCATACGCCGGGCAGCTCGATGCATATTCACCAGAGCCTGGTGGAGGTTGCCACGGGGCGTAACGTGTTCAGCGATGACCAGGGCCAGCCGACCGAGACCTTTTACCACTTCATCGGTGGGCAGCAGGCGTGCATGGCCGATTTCACCGCACTGTTCGCTCCCAACGTCAATTCGTACCAGCGGCTTTGCCACCCCTATGCCTCGCCTAACAATGCCTGCTGGTCCGAAGACAACCGCGCCGCCGGGCTGCGCATCCCGGCCAGTGACCCAGTGGCGCGGCGTGTCGAAAACCGCCTGCCGGGTGCCGACGCCAACCCCTACCTGGCCATCGCCGCCAGCCTGGCGGCCGGCCTGCACGGCATCGAGCAACGCCTGCAGCCCACGCCGGCGATACAGGGCGAGTTCGCGGTGCCGGAGCACCTGAGCCTGCCGTGCACATTGCACGCGGCGCTGGAGCGCCTCAAACGCAGCGCGCTGGCACGGGAACTGTTCGGCAGTGAGTTCATCGAAGGCTACGTTGCCACCAAGACGCTTGAGCTGACCGATTTCTTTGACGAGATCACGCCGTGGGAGCGGCGCGTGTTGGCAGCACAGGCCTGATCGCGACACCATCGCTACTGGGCGCGTCCCTGTTCGGCTATTTCGCCGGCAGGGGACTGCGCTGCGGCACAATTGCTTTTATGCTTGCCAAGCCAACGCCACCAGACCAGGGAGCCCGACGGGACGTATGCGAAACATCTGGAAGCCGTTTCAGTCGCTGTATTTCGCTGCCTTGATGATGCTTATCGGCTCGGGTCTGCTCAGTACCTACCTGGCACTGCGCCTGGCGGCCGATCATGTCGACAGCCTGTGGGTCGGTGCGCTGATGGCAGCCAACTATTTCGGCCTGGCCGTGGGCGGCAAGGTCGGCCACCGGCTGATCGGCCGGGTCGGGCACATCCGCGCGTATGCCACGTGTGCCGGTATCGTCTGTGCTGCTGTGCTGGGCCACGGCATGACCAACTGGCTCCCGGCCTGGGTCGGGCTGCGGATGATCGTCGGCCTGGGGATGATGTGCCAGTACATGGTCATCGAGAGCTGGCTCAACGAACAGGCCGATGCCAAGCACCGTGGTGCGGTGTTCAGCGGCTACATGATCGCCTCCTACCTGGGGCTGGTGCTTGGCCAGCTGATCCTGGTGGTGCACCCGGAACTTGGCCCTGAACTGCTGATGCTGGTCGCCATGTGCTTTGCGCTGTGCCTGGTGCCGGTGGCGATGACCCGGCGCATTCACCCTGCACCGCTGCGCCCGGCGCCAATGGAGCCGAAATTCTTCATCAAGCGGGTGCCACAATCGCTGAGCACGGTGCTGGGGTCGGGGCTGATCGTCGGTTCGTTCTACGGCCTGGCGCCGCTGTATGCCTCAAGCCAAGGGCTGTCCACCGAGCAGATCGGTCTGTTCATGGGTAGCTGCATCTTTGCCGGTTTGCTGGTGCAGTGGCCGTTGGGCTGGTTGTCCGACCGCTACGACCGGGCGGTACTGATCCGCAGTGTGGCGGTGGGGCTGGCGCTGGCGGCGGCGCCACTGGCGATTCTCCCCAACGTGCCGCTGGAATTGCTCTTCGGCGTCGGCTTTTTGATCTCGCTCCTGCAGTTCTGCCTGTATCCGCTGGCGGTTGCCTTTTCCAACGACCATGTGGAAAGCGAGCGGCGCGTCTCGCTGACTGCGATGTTGCTGGTCACTTATGGCGTGGGGGCGTGCATCGGGCCGCTGGCGGCGGGGGTGCTGATGAAGGTGCTGGGCTCGCAGATGCTCTATGCCTTCTTCGTGTTCTTCGCGCTGGTGCTGGTGTGGCGGATCCGCCCGAAAGCGGTCACCGGCTTGCACCAGGTGCAGGACGCACCGCTGGGCCACGTGGCGATGCCGGCGGCGGGTTCGCCATTGTCGGCGGCGCTCGACCCGCGCGTGGATGAGCAGACCGTGCAGGATGTGATGCAGGCGCCGGTGGCGGCTGAGGATACCGAAGTGGAAGAAAAAGCAGAGCCTGTGGCTGAGGCTCCGGTGGGGGATGAGATCAGCAAGTCGGTTTGAGCCTTGTGTCGTCTGTACCGGCGCTTTCGCGGGGCAAGCCCGCTCCCACAGATACCCTACAGGCCCCAAGCCATTGGTAGCACTGTGGGAGCGGGCTTGCCCCGCGAAGAGGCCGGTTCAGGCACATCGAAAACAAAAATGCCACCCAATGGGTGGCATTTGCGCATTCGACAGGCAATCAATAATCGTCTTTGTCGAAGCGCCGCGCTTCACGCTGCAACTGGTACACGAAGCTCTCGATCTTGCGCTGCGCCTGGCCATTAAGGTTATGGAAGCGCACGCCGGCAAAGGTCGTGTTGATGCGTTCTTCGTGGTGCAGGTGGCGCAACTCGACCATGGTGTCGACCAGGCCCAGGGGGTTGCCGGCCTTGAAGCGCTCGTACACCTGGCCCAGTTGCAGGCGGTCTTCGACATTGCCGTCGAAGCGCAGCTTGCAGCCGGTGGCAGAGATGTCCAGCAGCTTGCCACGCAGGGCGCCGTTGCCCTTGAGGTGGGCGCCGTCGAGGATCACATCGACCAGCTGCGACAGTTTCAGCGCGGCGCGGAACGCATTGCGGCGCTGGTGGTAGGTCATCTCTTCAGGCATTGCACCGCGGTACGAGCGGTGGCCGTCGACCTCGGTGATCTTCAGTTCGTGGTTGCATTCCCAGGCGATGCGCACGCCATCGTGGAAGCCTTCGACGCGGAACGGTTCGCCGTTCTCGATGAATCGTTCGCCGTCGCGCGGGATCATTTCGTCCAGCGCCAGGGTATTGCTGTCACGGTCCACATCCACCACGTAGCTCTGGAACCGCTGGCTGCGCTCATGGAAGGTGATGATCAGAGGATCGTGACTGTCCTGTAGCTGGCGCAGGTTGGCCGCGATCTCCAAAGGAGTGTTCAGCACCTTTGGTGGCTGCGGAGCATCGGTTTCATTGAACACGGGTTATCAATCTCCAGGCAAAAGCGGCACACGCAAGTAACGGCATTTTGCCAGTATGTTCCGTGCCTTGATAGAAGTAATCACACTTGGCTGAGCGCCCGGGGCTTGGCCAGTGGCGAGGTAGCGCCCCGGCTGTCGTAGAGCGACGGAGAATCGCCGCCCATGAGGATTCTGATCTGGTTGGCCGTCACGTGCTGCTGTACCTGAATGATCCGGCCATTGGTCTCGTTGACCTTCTGGCAGGCGTCCATCAACTGGGTCAGCACGTTGAGTTGCTGCATGATCACTTCACCGTTGGGCGACTGCGCTGCCACTGCCTGCACCCCGGCGCGGTCGGCGCTGAGACCGAGGCTGGCGAGCAGGTTGTTGCGGCGGATGCCTTGCTGCTCGAGCAGAACGATCAGCGACTGCTTGCGGGCCAGAATACCCTCCAGCGGTGCCATGTCGCGGCCGTGCAGGGCGACTGCCTCCTGCTGAAGCAGGTCGAGCAGTTCCTGGGTGGGTGCGATGTCGTCTTCGATCAGTTGCAGCAATGTGATGTCGTGCATGGCTAACTCTTGGCTTTTGAAGCGTCCGTGAAGTCAGCGCGCCGAACGGTCAGCGCTGGGCTTCGAAATCGAGCAGTTTGCTGGCGACCCGGCCGGCATCGACCTGGTAGCTGCCATCTGCGATCGCCTGTTTCAACTGCGCCACGCGGGCACTGTCGACAACCGGCTGATCGCGCAGCTTGTCGCTGATCTTCTGCAACTGCTGGGCCTCTTGACTGAGGTGTACCGCTTCTCCGCTGGCGCTGGCGCTTTTCGGCGCTTCACTGGTTTCGCCGGGTTTGTCGGCGTTGCCGGGGGCGGCATTGCCGCGAACGCCGCCCGTGATGGACGGAGAATTATTCAAACGACTGAAGTCGATGACCATGATCAGAAACCCCTGGGTATTTGGACGCTTGCCTTGTTTTCGGCCATCCCGAAAGAAACTTTAGGCACAAATGCTCAGCCGCCTGTCGGCAAGCCCGCGAACCCGTGTTCTGACACAGTTTAGGAAAAGCGGTTCCCAACCGCCAGCCCAATCTACATGGCGACCTCGACCTGGCCGGGGCCGGTAATCCGGGCCTTTACCACCCGTTGCGAATTCAGGTTGCGCACCCGTATCTGCTCACCCTGGCCACCCTTGCTCAGGGCCTCGCCAGGCATGCGCACGCTGAGGCTGCCGCTGCGGGCGATGATGACGACGTGGTCGCCCTTTTGCACCACCTCGGCCTGCTCCAGATGCTGCGGGGTAAGCACCTGGTCGATGACCGTCGGGCGCAGCATCTTCATGCCCACTGCCTGGTCCAGGTCGGTGAGAAAGCCCTGGCCGAGGGTGCCGACGTCGCGTTCGCGCAGGGCCACGTCACCTTCGCCGACGATGTTCTGGCGCTTGAGCGGGCGGGTCACCACCACCACGTCGCGGAACAGCCGCACGGTGGCCGGCACGAAGATCGTCCACGGCGCACTGCCATCGCAGCGCACCCGCACGGTCACCCGGCCCAAAGGCTGCGCAGGGCTCTCCAGCGAGGCGTCCAGCGGCTGGCTGCACAACGGCATGCGCAGGCGCGGGTCGAGCGGGTTGACCTGGATCTCGTAGCGGCCTGCAGTCTGGGTCGTGGCCAGGTAATCCTCGACAGTGAATTCAAGAAACCCTTGGGTGACACCGATAAGCTGTTCAGGCAAGGTAACCGCGTCCGCCCAGGTGCGAGCGCCGGGTGCCAACAGGCACAGCACGGCAAGCGAGCCGCTCAGCAGGTGCGTCAGTCGTCGGAAAATTGTCGTTTTCGTGTACATGGCGCTCAAAAAAGCAAAGCCCGTGCCGACTCGCTACATGAGTTGCTACGAAATGGCAGAAAGAAGAAGGAGTCAGGCATGGCGGGGGTAATGGATTCGGTCAACCAGCGCACACAGCTGGTGGGGCAGAATCGCCTGGAGTTGCTGCTGTTTCGCCTCAATGGCGCACAGCTTTACGGGATCAACGTGTTCAAGGTTCGCGAGGTGCTGCAGTGCCCGGACCTGACCGTGCTGCCCAGATCACACCCGGTGGTGCGTGGCGTGGCCAATATTCGCGGGGCGACCATTCCGATCCTCGACCTGTCGATGGCCACCGGGTTGCCCGGGCTGCAGGAAGAAACGCGCAAGAGCTTCGTGATCATCACCGAGTACAACACCAAGACCCAAGGCTTCCTGGTGCACTCGGTCGAGCGCATCGTCAACATGAACTGGGAAGAAATCCATCCGCCACCCAAGGGTACCGGCCGCGACCACTACCTGACTGCAGTCACCCGAGTGGACAACCGCATGGTCGAAATCATCGACGTGGAAAAGGTGCTGGCCGAGGTGGCGCCGTCGTCGGAGCAGGTATCTGCCGGTGTGGTCGATGCCGATACGCAGGACAAGGCCGTGCTGCTGCGTGTGCTGACCGTCGACGATTCGTCGGTGGCGCGCAAGCAGGTCAGCCGCTGCCTGCAGACGGTCGGGGTCGAGGTGGTGGCACTCAATGACGGCCGTCAGGCCCTGGACTACCTGCGCAAGCTGGTGGATGAGGGCAAGCGGCCGGAAGAAGAATTCCTGATGATGATCTCGGACATTGAAATGCCGGAAATGGACGGCTACACGCTCACTGCCGAGATCCGCAGCGATCCACGTATGCAAAAATTGCACATCTGCCTGCATACTTCGCTGTCCGGGGTATTCAACCAGGCGATGGTCAAGAAAGTCGGTGCCGATGATTTCCTCGCCAAGTTCAAGCCGGACGACCTGGCCCAGCGAGTGGTCGACCGGATCAAGGCAGCGCATTGAAGCAGCCGGGAGGCGACTCCCGGCACCAGTGATTGAAAAGAGGCCGCAGTAGTGTCTACGGGTAATTTGGATTTCGAACAGTTCCGGGTATTCCTGGAGAAAGCCTGTGGCATCCTGCTGGGCGAGAATAAGCAGTACCTGGTCGCCAGCCGTCTCAACAAGCTGATGGAGCAACAGGGCATCAAGAGCCTGGGCGAGCTGGTGCAGCGCATCCAGACCCAGCCGCGTGGCGGCTTGCGCGAACAGGTGGTGGATGCGATGACCACCAACGAAACCCTGTGGTTTCGCGACACCTACCCGTTCGAAGTGCTGAAGAACAAGGTCATCCCCGAGTTCATCAAGAACAACCCTGGCCAGCGCCTGCGCATGTGGTCGGCGGCCTGCTCGTCGGGCCAGGAGCCGTACTCCATCTCGATGGCCATCGACGAGTTCGAGCGCAGCAACCTCGGCCAGTTGAAGATGGGCGCGCAGATCGTCGCCACCGACCTGTCCGGTTCGATGCTGAACAACTGCAAGACCGGCGAGTACGACAGCCTGGCAATCGCCCGCGGCCTGTCCCAGGAGCGCCTGCAGCGTTATTTCGATACCAAGGGCCCGGGGCGCTGGGCGGTCAAGCCGGCCATCCGCAGTCGTGTCGAGTTCCGGTCGTTCAACCTGCTCGACAGTTATGCAGCCTTGGGCAAGTTCGACATCGTGTTCTGCCGTAACGTGCTGATCTACTTTTCGGCACAGGTGAAGAAGGACATCCTGCTGCGGATTCACAGCACGCTGAAGCCGGGCGGGTATCTGTTCCTCGGCGCCTCCGAGGCGCTCAACGGGTTGCCGGATCATTATCAGATGGTGCAGTGCAGCCCGGGGATTATCTATCAGGCCAAGTGAAGGTTTGCAGGTGCATGCCGTCGGGCTTCCGGTGGCCTTGAGATCGAGCGCCGCCCGCGCGGCGCTTCGCGGGGCAAGCCCGCTCCCACATTTGTTGCAACGCGCCGTTCCAGTCAGGCCATGGTTGTCCGCCTTGGCGCATGACTGAAGACAGGTGAG
>Ga0213823_1000256_pt1 | contig 51990 bp, 49 predicted proteins | sample MC6MC0907MG_FD_179887 | JGI IMG/M metagenome (GOLD analysis project Ga0213823, IMG submission 179887) | Enriched soil aggregate microbial communities from Iowa State University, Ames, United States - MC6-MC0907-MG | ecosystem: Environmental > Terrestrial > Soil > Unclassified | place: USA: Iowa...
TTAATATTGGATTTGGGAATATCGTTTCTGCCAATCGTATTATTTCCATTGTCAGCCCGGAATCAGCACCAATTAAAAGAATTATCCAGGATGCCCGGGATCGGGGCTCGTTAATAGATGCTACATATGGACGACGTACACGAGCAGTGATCGTCATGGATAGTGACCATGTCATTCTATCAGCTGTACAGCCTGAAACGGTTGCCCATCGCTTAACGGACCGTGATGAAACTATTGATGAAGGGTAGGATTTTTAAATATGCAGGAAAAAGGATTGCTGATTGTACTTTCCGGGCCGTCGGGGGTTGGAAAAGGAACGGTTCGAAAAGAAATTTTTTCACATCCCGATACAGCTTTTGAGTACTCGATTTCTATGACAACCCGTGCACCACGCGCGGGGGAAGTGAATGGGCTAGATTATTTTTTTAAAACAAGAGAAGAATTTGAACAATTAATCGAGCAGGGAAAGCTTTTAGAGTACGCCGAATTTGTCGGAAACTATTACGGTACCCCCGTTGATTATGTCCGTGAAACTTTAGATGCCGGAAAAGATGTCTTTTTAGAAATTGAAGTAAAGGGTGCCCGTCAGGTGCGGAAAAAATTCCCGGAAGGGTTATTTATTTTCTTGATGCCGCCAAGTCTTACCGAATTAAAGAATCGGATTGTGACTAGAGGAACAGAAACAGAGGATATCATTCATAATAGAATGTTAACTGCACGTGAAGAAATTGAAATGATGGAATTATATGATTATGTCGTTGAAAATGACCAGGTGGAACTCGCGTGTGAACGTGTGAAGGCGATTGTAACAGCTGAGCATTGCCGCAGAGAACGAGTAGAACATCGCTATAAAAAATTGCTGGAGGTTGAATAATATGTTATATCCGTCTATTGATTCACTACTAGAAAAAATTGATTCAAAATATTCCCTTGTATCCGTTGCCGCGAAGCGTGCACGTGTAATGTCACAGGTAAGAGATGAAAGATTACCAAAATATGTTTCCTATAAATGTGTTGGAAGAGCATTAGAGGAAATTTATAGTGGTGAGCTTACCTATCGTATTTCCAAAAAAGCTGAAACATCTGCTGAGTAATCGTTAAGGCTTTGCGTGAAATAGATCAAAGCATGAAAGAAGGACTGACAACAAAGGAAAACTCCTAAAGTGTCAGCCTTTTTTATTTACCTATCAGGAAATTTGTCGAAAACGAAAGGAAAATGATGAAAATTTAATGCAGTTCTAGCATAATAAAAAGAAGATAACGTGGACGAGAAGTGAGGGATTTAAGGTGATGATCAAGGATAAAAAAATTTTATTATGTGTTACGGGAGGTATTGCTGTGTATAAAGCGGCAGCCTTAACAAGTAAACTTGTTCAAGCTGGGGCAAAAATTAAGGTGATTTTAAGTGAATCTGCAGAAAAATTTGTTACCCCTTTAACCTTTCAGGCATTATCCCGCAATGAAGTATTCACTGATACCTTTGATGAAAAAAATCCGCATGTAATTGCCCATATTGATTTGGCTGACTGGGCAGATTTAATTTTGATTGCCCCCGCAACTGCCAATACAATTGCCAAGATAGCTGGCGGAATTGCCGATAATATGATTACCACCACAATGCTTGCTGCAACTTCACCTGTGTGGATTGCCCCTGCTATGAATGTGCATATGTATGACCATCCTGCAGTGAAAAAAAACCTTTCCATTTTGGCTGAGTACGGGTATCAATTTATCGAACCAAGCGAAGGTTATCTAGCCTGTGGCTATGTTGGCAGAGGACGTCTAGAGGAGCCAGAAAAAATTGTAGAGTTGATCCAAAGATTTTTTGCCAAAGATGAACGAAAACTACTAACTGGAAAAACGGTGGTCGTTACCGCAGGTCCGACTAGGGAAAAAATTGACCCGGTCCGCTTTATCTCCAATCATTCAACCGGAAAAATGGGCTTTGCACTAGCTGAAGAAGCGAAAAAACATGGTGCTGATGTTGTCTTAATTTCCGGACCTGTCCAAATAGCTGCTCCTGCTGGCGTAGAACTAGTAAAGGTTGAGAGTGCAGACGAAATGTATAACGCAGTGTTGAAATTCTATGAATCAGCTGATGTTGTAATTAAAACTGCAGCAGTCGCTGACTATCGTCCAAAAGTTACCTATGACCAGAAGGTGAAAAAGCAAGCAGGCGACGCAAGTATCGATCTTGAAAGAACAAAAGATATTCTATTCGAACTGGGGCAAAGAAAAAAGAATCAAGTACTTGTAGGCTTTGCCGCAGAGACTGAAAATCTGCAAGAATTTGCCAGAAAAAAATTAACGAAGAAAAATGCTGATATGATTGTGGCGAATAATGTGAAAGCAACGGGTGCCGGTTTCGGGACAAATACAAACATTGTCACGCTTTTTAAGCGTTCCGGAGAGATTACCGAATTGCCACTTATGTCAAAGGCAGATGTTGCAAGAAAGATTATCGAAGAAGTTACTTCACTTTTGAAGGATATGGACCAAAATGGAAATTGCTAGTGTAATTGTGGATGTTCCGACAAAACAAACGGATAGGCCTTTCGATTATTTTATTCCAGAACAATGGCGTGGAGTCATTCAGCCGGGAATGAGGGTAATTGTTCCATTTGGCCCGAGAAATATCCAAGGATTTGTCGTCGATTTAAAAGCAGAATCAGAGTTTGAGAAGTTAAGAAATATTATTGAGCCGATGGATTTAGAACCTGTTTTAAACCAGGAATTATTGAAGCTCGGTGACTGGCTGACTGAAAGTACCCTCTGCTTTAAAATTTTTGCCTATCAAGTCATGCTGCCTGCGGCATTAAAAGCAAAATACGAAAAAAAGGTAAGGCTTGCTGATGGGTTAGCCGTCAAGGATCTACCCGAAACGCTTCAAGCTTTTTTTGAAAATGCTGATATGCTTGACTGGGATGATGCTCTGAAAAAGGCAATAGTTCCCCAGTTACAAAGAGAAGCAGCAAAAGGGCATTTAGAAGTGATTTATATGGTCAAGGAACGGGTTAAGAAAAAAAAGCGAAAATATGTCCGCCCAAACGTACCCCTTACAGAATTAAATAACGAAATAGAACGGATCCCTGCAAATGCGGAAAAGCAAAGGCAAGTATTACGCTATTTTTCTAGACATTTCAATGATGTTGAATTAAAGAAACTTGTAGCCGATGTTAAAACTTCAGCATCAACGGTAAAAGCCCTTGTTGAAAAAAAGCTGCTGACAGAGTTCGAAATGGAGGTTTATCGTAATCCCTTTGAAAATCGAACATTTGAACGAACTAAGCCGTTGCCTTTAACGGAGGCACAGCAAACAGCTATCGAACCGATTCTAAATGCAATTGAACAGAATCATCATGAGGTGTTTTTACTTTATGGTGTCACGGGGAGCGGGAAAACTGAAATTTACTTACAATCTATACAAGAAGTTATTGAAAAAGGCCAGGAAGCAATCGTCCTTGTACCGGAAATTTCACTCACCCCACAGATGGTTAATCGTTTTAAGGGAAGATTTGGGGACTTAGTGGCTGTTTTACACAGTGGCTTGTCAGCTGGGGAAAAATATGATGAATGGCGGAAAATTCAGCGCAAGGAAGTTAAAGTCGTTGTTGGAGCACGATCAGCGATTTTTGCTCCATTTGAAAATATCGGCATCATTATTATCGATGAGGAACATGAAACAAGCTATAAGCAGGAAGAAATGCCTCGCTATCATGCAAGAGATGTGGCGGTTGAACGAGCTTTAAACTATAACTGTCCGGTTGTACTTGGCAGTGCCACCCCATCACTCGAGTCATTTGCCAGAGCACAAAAAAAGGTGTACCATCTATTAACACTTCCTAACCGGATGAACAATCAGAACCTGCCTGCCGTGGAGATCATTGATATGAGAGAGGAACTCCGTGATGGCAATCGCTCGATGTTTTCGAGGAAGCTGTTTGAAATGCTAAAAGATCGAATCGAGAAAAAGCAACAGTCTGTTTTATTTTTAAATAAACGTGGTCATTCTTCCTTTGTGATGTGCAGAGACTGCGGCTATGTGATGAATTGCCCGAACTGCGACATCTCGCTGACATACCATCGTGTAACTGAGCAAATGAAATGCCATTATTGCGGCTATGAAAGTTTTGTACCGAAGCATTGTCCCGAGTGTAATAGTGAATATATCCGCTATTTTGGAACAGGGACACAGAAGGTAGAGGAGGAGCTTGGAAAAATTCTTCCTGAAGCAAGGGTCATTCGAATGGATGTTGATACAACAGGACGAAAGGGTTCACACGAGAGACTATTAACTGATTTTAAGGATGGAAAAGCAGATATTTTATTAGGTACACAAATGATTGCTAAAGGATTGGATTTTCCAAACATAACGTTAGTAGGCGTGCTTTCAGCTGATACGATGCTGCATTTACCTGATTTCCGAGCATCTGAAAAAACTTTCCAACTGTTGACTCAGGTTAGCGGGCGAGCAGGACGCCATCAATTGCCAGGAGAGGTCATCATTCAAACGTATACACCGGAACATTACAGCATAGAGCTTGCTAGTCACCATGACTATGATCTTTTTTATCAGCGGGAAATGATGATTCGAAAAATGCATCATTATCCACCATTCTATTATCTATCTCTCATAACGGTCAGCCATGAGCAGCTGGTCACAGTTGTGTCTGAGATGGAGAAAATTGTAAGCTATGTTCGCGCGCACGTTTCAAAGGAAGCAGTCGTCTTAGGACCTGCTGCCTCACCAATACCTAGGATTAATAATAGATATCGCTACCAATGTCTGATAAAATACAAACGGGAACCGAATCTAATAAATACTCTAAAAACTATCCTTGATCAATACCAAAAAGATACGAAAATTGGTTTGCAGGTTTCTATAGATGTAAATCCACATATTTTAATGTAAACACATAGGAGATTCCAGCTGTAAAAAGGTTATGAAATCGATTTTTAGGTGAAAATGATATTTAGAAAAATATAAAAAAATTAAGCTGCTAACATAAGATTGGCATTATGGAGGAACAGACTTGGCGATACGAAAAATTGTTATCCACCCAGCTGATATTCTCGAGCAAACCTGCACGGAAGTAGTGAAGTTTGATCGGAAGCTGGCAAAAATTCTAGATGATATGTACGACACAATGATTGAGTATGATGGGGTCGGACTAGCTGCTCCACAAATTGGTCTAGATGAGCGTATAGCTATTGTGGATATTGACGATGAACAAGGAACAATTGAAATGATTAACCCCCGCATCTTGAAAACATCGGGCGAGCAAACAGGGCCAGAAGGATGTTTAAGTTTTCCCGGACTATTTGGAGAAGTGACGCGACCTGATTTTGTGAAGGTTGAAGCCTTTGACCGGAAAGGCAGGAAATATGCCCTCGAAGCAGAAGGGTTCTTAGCAAGAGCCATTCAGCATGAAATCGACCATCTTGACGGAATATTATTTACCACAAAAGTAACGAGATACCTAGAGGAAGACGAGTTAAAAGGAGTAGAAAGTGAATGACGAAAATAGTTTTTATGGGAACCCCTGATTTTTCCGTACCTGTCTTACGGCAAATCATTCATGATGGCCATGAGGTTATTGGTGTTGTAACCCAGCCTGACAGGCCGGTTGGAAGAAAAAAAGTGTTAACACCACCACCTGTAAAGGTGGAGGCATTAAAAAATGGGATCCCCGTCTTTCAACCGGAAAAAATTCGCCAAGAAGAAGAGCTTGCGAAAATCCTTTCATTACAGCCGGATTTAATTGTCACTGCTGCATTTGGGCAAATTTTACCGAAAAAGCTGTTGGATGCACCTAAACTTGGTTGTATTAATGTTCACGCATCCCTATTGCCGGAGCTTCGCGGCGGTGCCCCGATCCATTACGCCATCATGCAAGGGAAAAAGAAGACCGGTGTTACAATCATGTATATGGTCGAGAAATTAGATGCGGGCGATATGTTAACGAGTGTGGAAGTACCCATAACTGAAAACGACAATGTCGGTACTCTTCATGAAAAGTTAAGTGCTGCAGGGTCAAATTTATTATCAGAAACCTTGCCGCTATTATTGGCAGGTCGCCTTACTCCAAAACCGCAAAATGAGGCGGAAGCTACATTTGCTTCAAACATTAAGCGAGAGCAGGAAAAGATTATCTGGGAGAAAACGGGGGAAGAAATCTATAATCATGTCCGTGGGTTAAATCCGTGGCCCGTTGCATTTACTACGATGGAGGGCCAGGTCATAAAAATATGGCGGACCGAAAAGACATCTGACTTAAAGAGGCAAGAGCCTGGAACCATTATAAAAATAGATTCAGATGGGTTTACGGTTAGCACGGGTAATGAAACGGCCATTAAAATCATCGAACTTCAGCCTTCCGGGAAAACGAAGATGCCATGTGAACAATTTTTACGGGGTGCGGGTTCAAAAATTTCATTAGGAAGCAAGCTGGGAGAATAAGATGACTTCAACGAATAAAAATGTACGTTCCATCGCCATGGATCTTCTCGTAACGATTGAGAAAAATCAATCATATAGCAATTTGCTGCTTAACAACGTGATTGAAAAAAACGAATTGTCCGCAATCGACGTTGGTTTACTAACGGAGTTAACCTATGGAACATTGCAAAGGCGAATGGCGTTAGACTTCTTTTTAAAGCCTTTCATTAAAGACAATAAAAAGCTAGCGAATTGGATTCACCATTTACTAAGAATTACGCTCTATCAAATGGTTTACCTTGATCGAATTCCGGATCGAGCAGCTATTTATGAAGCGGTGGAAATTGCCAAAAAACGCGGTCATAAAGGAATCGCCAGTTTGGTAAATGGAGTATTAAGAAGCATTCAGAGAGAAGGACTCCCATCTTTTAGTGAGGTTTCTGACCCTGCCGAAAGATTATCACTTGAAACGAGTCACCCTTTATGGCTTGTGACCAGGTGGATTCACCAATTTGGTTATGACAAAACTAAAGAAATGTGTGAAATTAACTTAACAGCACCATTGCAAACAGCAAGAGTGAATCTCACAAAGATTTCTAGAGACGAATGTGTGGCAATTCTAGAAGAAGATGGTTTTCAAATCGAAAAAAGTCCCATCATTCCTGAGGCGATAAGGTCGCTAAAGGGAAACTTAGCTTCCACAATTGCCTTTAAATATGGATTGTTAACAATACAAGATGAAAGTTCGATGCTTGCCGCCTATGCATTAGGCGCAGAGCAAAATGAATTTGTCCTGGATGCTTGTGCAGCACCCGGAGGTAAAAGTACACATATCGCTGAAAAAATGCAAAATACGGGTGAAGTAATCTCCGTTGATCTTCATCAGCACAAAGTAAAATTAATCAATGATAATGCCCGACGTTTAGGTTTATCAAATATAAAAACAAATGTTTCGGATTCAAGACTTTTACGGGAAAAGTTCAAGGATGAATCATTCAATCGAATTCTACTCGATGCTCCGTGCTCTGGCCTTGGCGTGATGAGAAGAAAGCCTGACATGAAATATACAAAAGCCGAAACAGATTTAGAACGGTTAAGCAGTATTCAACAAAATCTACTAACATCTATTGCTCCATTATTGAAAAAAGGCGGCATACTTGTTTATAGTACATGTACAGTAGATAAACAAGAAAATGAATACACAGTAAAGACATTTTTAGAAAATAATCCGGAGTTTGAAGGAGATTTAACTTTCAAACTCCGGATGCCTGAAACCGTTCAACCACTAATATCTGGTTATGATTTGCAAATTTTCCCCCAGGATTTTGGTTCAGATGGTTTCTACATTTCGGTTTTAAGGAAGAAGGTGTAACAGTTGGTACAATTAAATACAACTGAGAAAAATACAACAATAGAAAATAAGCTTCCATCAATTTACTCATTGGAGCTGCACGAATTAAAAAACTGGCTGTCAGAGAATGGAGAAAAGCCATTTCGTGCTGAACAAATATACGATTGGCTTTATAAAAAAAGAATTACTGCTTTTGAAGACATGAGCAATTTATCTAAGGGCTTGAGAGAAAAGCTATCGAGTCATTTTCAAATTACCACATTAAATACAGTCATCCAACAAACATCCTCTGATGGAACGATTAAATTCTTATTCGAGCTTCAGGATGGATACTCAATTGAAACAGTGCTAATGCGCCATGATTATGGAAACTCAGTTTGCGTTACGACACAAGTTGGCTGCCGGATTGGCTGCACCTTTTGTGCCTCTACACTTGGCGGCTTAAAAAGACACCTCGAAGCAGGAGAAATTGTTGCACAGGTGGTCAAGGTGCAGCAGGCTCTTGATGAAACAGAAGAGCGAGTGGACTCAGTGGTGATCATGGGGATTGGTGAGCCGTTCGATAACTACGACAACATGCTTGCCTTTTTAAAAATCATTAATCATGACAAAGCACTAAATATTGGGGCTCGCCATATAACTGTTTCCACAAGTGGAATCGTACCAAAAATTTATCAATTTGCTGATGAAAAGACGCAAATTAATTTTGCTATTTCCTTACATGCTCCTAATACGGAATTACGATCGAAGTTAATGCCGATTAACAAGGCATATAAACTTGATGACTTAATGAAAGCGGTACGGTATTATATCGATAAGACTGGACGCCGAATTAGCTTCGAATACGGACTTTTTGGCGGGGTGAATGATTCAACGGAGCATGCAGAGGAGTTGTCAGAACTTTTAAAAGGAATCAAATGCCATGTGAATCTTATTCCGGTTAACTATGTTCCTGAAAGGGACTATGTACGTACACCTAAAGACAAAATTTTTGCTTTCGAAAAAACATTGAAAAAACGTGGGATTAATGTGACAATTCGCCGAGAGCACGGTCATGATATTGATGCAGCATGTGGACAACTTCGTGCAAAGGAGCGGAAAGAGGAGACGAGGTGACGATAGTGAAGGCTGTTTATAAAACGGATAAAGGCAGAGTTCGCCAAAATAATGAGGACAGCGGTGGAACTTTTGTCAACCGGGACGGTCAGCGCCTAGCCATTGTAGCAGATGGTATGGGCGGCCACCGAGCCGGTGATGTGGCAAGTAAAATGAGCGTGACCCATTTGCAAGAATTGTGGGAGCAATCAGAAGGATTTCAAACGGCAGACGATGCTGAAAAGTGGCTTCAAACGCATATTCTCGAGGTAAATCAATTGGTTTTTGAACATGCAAATAACAATGAAGAATGTGATGGGATGGGCACAACGATTGAAGCAGTGATTACCACAAATCATTTTGCTACGATTGCCCATGTTGGTGACAGTCGTTGTTATATTTTCAATGATAGCGGGTTTCAGCAGTTGACTGAAGATCATACACTTGTAAATGAATTAGTGCGAACGGGGCAAATATCCAGGGAGGATGCCGAGCATCATCCGAGAAAAAATGTTATCTTACGTGCAATAGGTACTGAGCCGGATGTAAGAATAGATACTAAAACGATTATGTTTGAGGAAGGTGACAACCTTCTCTTATGTTCTGATGGTTTATCGAATAAAGTAAAAGAAGAAGAGATGGTTTCTATACTTCAAACTGAAGACTCACTGGAACTAAAAGCTTCATCACTGATTAACTTGGCAAATGAAAATGGTGGAGAAGACAACATCACCCTTATCATACTAGAGTTTGATGATAATAATGAAAGAGGGTGAAGATAAATGTTAATTGGGAAAAGAATTAGCGGCCGTTATAAAATTCTTGATATGATTGGCGGAGGTGGCATGGCCAATGTCTACCTTGCCCATGACATGATCCTTGACCGCGATGTAGCAGTAAAAATGCTTCGCCTTGATTTTGCAAATGATGAGGAGTTCATCCGTAGATTTCACCGCGAAGCACAATCGGCAACAAGCCTTGCTCATCCCAATATTGTTAATATTTACGATGTTGGCGAGGAAAATGATCTTTATTATATTGTGATGGAATTTGTTGATGGTCAAACACTTAAGCAATACATACAGCAAAATTCCCCATTAAGAGTGGATGATGCGATTGGAATCATGAGACAGCTTACTTCAGCGATTTCTCATGCCCATCAAAACCATATTATTCATCGCGATATAAAACCACATAATATTTTAGTTGATCATGATGGTAATGTGAAAATCACAGATTTCGGTATTGCGATGGCGCTAAGTGCCACAAGTATTACACAGACCAATTCTGTATTAGGTTCGGTTCATTATTTATCACCAGAACAAGCAAGAGGCGGAATGGCAAACAGGAAGTCTGATATTTATTCATTGGGAATTGTGATGTTTGAGTTATTGACAGGGAGGCTTCCGTTTTCAGGGGAGTCAGCTGTATCAATTGCCTTGAAGCATCTTCAATCAGAAACCCCTTCTGTTAGAAGATGGAACCCTACTATTCCACAAAGTGTTGAAAATATTGTCCTAAAGGCTACTGCCAAAGATCCATTTCATCGGTATAACAGTGTTGATGAAATGGAAGAAGATTTACGAACAGCACTTAATCAGGAGAGGATGGATGAACCAAAGTTTGCCATCCCAATTGATAATGAAGCTACAAAGGCAATACCGGTTATAACAGATAACCAGCCCCTAAAGAATTTAGATGAAACATTAGTGCATAGTAACGAAAAACCCGCACCTAACCCGAAAAAAGCAGAAAAAGAAGGAAAAGCTAAAAATAAAAAAAGAAAAAAGTGGCCGATAGTCTTAATATCTACCTTCCTAGTACTTGCCATTCTTGGATTATTAACTTTTTTATTTTTACCGGGAATGATGTCTGCAAAGGACGTGAAAATACCAGATATAAGTGGTATGAATGTAGATGATGCCATTTCCAAGCTTAAGCTAAAAGGATTAGTGGCCGGTGATAAAATTGAGATTACCGATGAAAATGTAAAAAAGCGAAGAATAATCAAGACAAATCCGGAAATTGGCACTACAGTAAAGGAAAATTCCAAAATCACCCTCTATATTAGTTCAGGAAAAGAAAAATATGAACTATCTGATTATTTAGGACGGCAATATGATGATGTTATCCGTTTACTTGATAATCAGAATTTTAAAGATATAAAGAAAATTGAGAAGACCGATGATAGTGAGCCAGGAACCATTATTAGCCAAAATCCTATTGCAGGGAAAAAGGTTGTTCCAGAAGAGACGGTTTTAGAGTTTGAAGTCAGCAAAGGTCCGGAAAAAATTGTATTAAAGGATTTAACCCAATACAATTTACAAGGCGCTCAGGATTATGCTTCATTGGTAGGACTTAATTTAGACGCCTCACAAGAACAATTTGATGAAAAAATTCCTGCAGGCATGGTGATATCCCAATCACCGGTAAAAGGTACTCAAATGAAAAAGGGCGACAAGGTTACGGTAATCATTTCAAAAGGGAAAGAGGTAAAACCCCCTAAAGAAGTTATCATTGATCTAACAATTCCATATGAACCAGCTGTTCCAGGTCAGCCAGGCCAAAAACAATTGGTTACAATATTCATTGAGGATATGGAACACAGCATGACAGAGGCGGCAGATACCTTTTATATAACGGAAAATACAAAAATACCAATCAAATTATTAATTCCATATGGCGGAAAAGCCGGATACAAAGTCATCCGTGATTCCAAGGTCATTATCGATGAGAAGAAATACTATACAGAAACAGAATAGTTAGTATTGCATTCTACTGAATAAAAAGGAATGAATACGCTCAAATTTTAAATAGAAAAAAGTAATTATTAGGTAAGTATGAGGGCAAGGAGTGTGGCTATGCCTGAAGGGAAAATTGTCAAAGCATTAAGCGGTTTTTATTATGTTCTTCATGATGAGCACTTAATCCAATGTCGAGGAAGAGGCGTTTTTCGAAAGAACAAAATTTCCCCGCTTGTGGGGGATGAGGTCGTTTTTCAAGCTGAAAATGATTTGGAAGGTTACATTCTAGAAGTGAAAGAGCGGAAAAATGAATTAATCCGACCGCCGATAGCGAATGTGGATCAAGCCATACTTGTGTTTTCTGCGGTGGAGCCAGACTTCAGCACGGTTTTATTGGATCGTTTTCTTGTTTTGGTTGAATTTAATCACATTGAACCGCTAATCTGTATTACCAAGATTGATCTTACTAATAATGATCAAATGCAGATGATTTCAAAATACGCTGAACAATATAAAACTGCTGGCTATGAAGTAATTTTAACTTCTTCTGAAACAGAAGCAGGAATTGAACGATTAAATCCATATATAGAAAATAAAATATCTGTCTTTGCCGGGCAATCTGGTGTGGGGAAGTCATCATTACTGAATGTCTTAAGACCTGACCTTGAATTAAAAACCAATGATATATCGTCCCATCTTGGAAGAGGAAAGCACACAACAAGACATGTAGAGCTCATGAAGATCGGTAATGGACTTATTGCCGATACACCGGGCTTTAGCTCATTGGAGTTCACCAACATTGAAGTGGAAGATTTATCATTTTGCTTTCCTGAATTACAAAGGGCGAGTGAGAATTGTAAATTTCGGGGCTGTTTACATGTGACAGAGCCAAAATGTGCTGTGAAGTCAGCGGTTGAGTCCGGTGAAATCCCCGCGTATCGTTACGAACATTATGTGGATTTCCTACAGGAAATTAAAGATAGAAAGCCGAGGTATTAACATGATAAAAATAGCACCTTCAATTCTTTCTGCCGATTTTTTAAAATTGGGGGAAGAGATTCTAGCAGTTGAAAAAGGAGGAGCAGACTACATTCATATTGATGTCATGGATGGTCATTTTGTTCCGAATATAACGATTGGACCCCTTATTGTTGAGGCTATTCGTCCGATTACGAAGCTGCCGCTAGACGTGCACTTAATGATTGAAAACCCTGATCAATATATTGAGGCCTTTGCTAAGGCGGGGGCGGATTATATTACTGTACACGTGGAGGCATGCCGGCATCTTCATCGGACCATTCAAAAAATCAAATCTTTTGGGATCAAGGCTGGCGTAGTATTAAATCCGGCTACTCCAGTGGAAACCATTCAACATGTAATCGGGGACATTGATATGGTGTTATTAATGTCAGTCAATCCCGGTTTTGGCGGTCAAACATTCATTCCTGAGGTTCTTCCGAAAATAAGAAAAGTCAAGGAAATGGCTGAACAAAAAGGAGTAAACCTGGAGATTGAAATTGATGGCGGCGTCAATCCAGAGACAGCGAAACAATGCATGGAAGCCGGGGCCAATGTACTCGTTGCAGGCTCGGCAATTTATAATCAACCAGATTATGCAAAAGCCATTTCATTAATTAGAGGGTAGTGTGAAGGGAAGCCGGGTATTATGCTCGGCTTTTTGCATAGTGAAAAGGAGTAAACAAAATGGTTATTAATATTCTTGCAGGAGGCCCGGTGGAACTGCTGCCTGATTTAACGGAGTTTGAAGCGGAAAATGCCATCTGGGTCGGTGTCGATCGCGGTGTCTTTCATTTACTAAAAAGAAACATTAAACCCACGATTGCTTTTGGTGATTTTGATTCCGTTTCACATGAAGAGTTACACTTTATTGAAAGCAGAGTTAAAGAATTAAAAAGGTTTAAACCAGAGAAAGATGAAACGGATATGGAACTTGCTCTCAACTGGGCATTAGATCAAGAACCAAGGACCATTCGCTTGTTTGGAGCAACTGGCGGCAGACTTGATCATTTATTTGCAAATGTGCACCTCCTGCTTAATCCACTAAAAGAAAAACATTCAGCTGATGTCTGCTTAATTGACCGGAATAATATAGTCTTTTTAAAGGAACCAGGAAGTTATAAAATCGAAAGGATGAAAGATAAAAAATATGTATCTTTTGTGCCTTTAACGCTAAATGTCCGTGATATAACACTAGAGAGCTTTAAATTTCCTTTGAAGAATCGTCATATTTCCCTTGGATCAACACTATGTATTAGTAATGAACTTATTAATGATTATGGTACTTTTTCATTTTCCGAAGGCATATTAATAGTGATAAGAAGTCACGATTAATAGGCATTACTATTAGGTACTAATTTCGTACGTTTGAATAAAATGGTAGGGCGTACGAAAAAGGTAAATGAAATATGTTGGGGAGATTTGTGAGGAGGGACAGTATGAAATTTTATACAATTAAACTGCCGAAGTTTTTAGGCGGAATTGTCCGGGCGATGATTGGTGTGTTTAAGAAGAACGAATAGAAATATATAACAATTTATCAGAATGGTAAAATTCTTCATTTTCCTGAGGGCACCTATTAAATTTGGGTGCTTTTATTTTGTTCGGTAGGGAATAATAAAGGCATTAGGTTGGTAATTGTTCATTTTTGTTCAAAATTTCGTTTAAACAGCAAAGAAGTTTTTTCGCTTATCCAAAAGAAAGAGCACCCTAATTAGGATGCTCAGGTCTTATTATACGCGTTCTACTTTACCGGATCTTAACGCTCTTGCAGAAACCCAAACACGCTTAGGCTTTCCATCAACAAGAATACGAACTTTTTGTAAGTTAGCACCCCATGTGCGCTTGTTAGCGTTCATAGCGTGAGAACGTGCGTTACCAGTTGTTGTTTTCTTTCCAGTTACTACACATTTACGTGGCATAATGATTTCCCTCCTTAACTACCCAAAGCTTTATACAGCAATCATTAAGATGCTTTATCAGGATATAGAAAATTGTCAAACACAAATTTTCTAGACTTAAGATACTTTAATAATTTATCATACAACTTACCCGAATGCAATAGTAAACCTTTCAAGAAAAAATCCTTGACATAGGTAATAAATAAATGCTCTTATAGTAAACAGGCAGGTATGACTTTCAATATTGGATTGACTATAGTAAAATGACTGTAGTCAAGGAGCAATTTTCCAAAGGGGGAACGATTCATGTCCATTGAATTAAAAACAAAGTACGGACAAATTGATATTTCAAACGAAGTAATTGCTACGATTGCTGGTGGAGCGGCAATCGAATGTTATGGAATCGTCGGTATGGCCTCTAAGAATCAAATTAAAGACGGAATTACGGAAATATTAAGAAAAGAAAACTTTACTCGGGGCGTGATTGTACGCCAGGAAAATGAGGCATTACATATTGATATGTACATTATTGTCAGCTATGGGACGAAAATTTCCGAAATTGCCCACAACGTGCAATCAAAGGTTAAATACACCCTCGATAAGACAGTTGGACTTGCCGTTGACTCGGTCAATATTTACGTTCAGGGAGTTCGTGTGACGAACCTGTAGTTAGGAGGAAAGTTTGTGTCAATAACAGCATTAGATGGAAAACGTTTTGCAGAGATGGTGATTCAAGGTGCGAATCATTTGGCTGCGAATGCAAAAATGGTTGATGCGTTAAACGTTTTTCCTGTGCCCGACGGTGATACTGGAACAAATATGAATTTATCAATGACCTCCGGGGCGAAGGAAGTAAAAAATAATGTTCAGGAACATATCGGTAAAGTAGGGGTAGCCCTTTCCAAAGGCTTGCTTATGGGAGCACGCGGAAATTCAGGTGTTATTCTCTCCCAGCTATTTCGAGGTTTTTCTAAGGCAGTTGAAACCAAAGCGAAAATTTCCGGGAAAGATTTTGCCAATGCCTTAGAGGCAGGAGTAGAAACAGCTTATAAAGCTGTCATGAAGCCTGTCGAAGGAACCATTTTAACAGTCGCAAAGGACTCTGCCAAGAAGGGGCTTCAAGCTGCCCAAGATTCAGATGATATTATCGTCATTATGGATGAAATACTAAAAGAAGCAAAGGCATCCCTAAAGCGTACTCCAGACCTTCTTCCTGTTTTAAAGGAGGTAGGTGTTGTGGATAGCGGTGGTCAAGGACTTGTTTTGGTATATGAAGGCTTTCTCGCTGAACTAAAAGGGGAAAAGCTGCCAGAATCATCAGACCTGCTTCCTTCCATGTCGGAATTGGTTAGTGCTGAACATCATAAAAGTGTTCAAGGCCATATAAACACAGAAGATATTGTTTTTGGCTATTGTACAGAATTTATGGTTAGGTTTGAACAGGAAAAGACTGCAAAACATCCATTCAATGAAGGTGTTTTCCGAAATGACCTAAGTCAATTAGGGGACTCGTTATTGGTTATTGCCGATGAAGATGTGGTTAAAGTTCATATTCATTCCGAGCAGCCGGGAGAAGTATTATCTTACGGTCAGCGTTATGGCAACTTAATTAATATGAAAATTGAAAACATGCGTCAGCAGCATTCCAACATAGTTGGTGAAACACAAACAGCACTCGTCACAGATCGTCCCCAGGCTCCAAAAGAACTGCAGGAATATGGCATTGTTACGGTTTCTATGGGTTCAGGGATTGCAGAGTTATTTAAAAGCATTGGGGCACATGCGGTCATTGAAGGCGGCCAAACAATGAATCCAAGCACGGAAGATATTGTAAAAGCTGTAAAGGAAGTTCATGCGAAAAAGATTTTTATTTTGCCAAATAATAAAAACATCATAATGGCTGCAGAACAGACTAAAGATGTCTCAGATGAAGATATTTATGTGATTCCATCTAAAACTGTTCCGCAAGGACTAGCGGCATTACTTGCATTCAATCCTTCAGCAGATGTGGATGCCAATGAAGCAGCAATGAAGGAAGCATTACAGCATGTTAAAACTGGTCAAATCACCTTTGCAGTCCGCGATACCTCAATCGATGGCTTAGAAATTGAAAAAGATGATTTCATGGGCATTTCTGAAGGTAAAATCGTGGTGAAAAACAAAGATAAAGGGAAAGTAGCAGAAGACCTTTTAACCAAGATGCTTGATGAGGATTCCGAAATCTTAACCATAATTTATGGTGAAGACGTTACCGAAGAAGAAGTAAACCAGTTGGCACAATTTGTGAAAGAAACATTTGCTGATGTTGAAATTGAAATTCATAATGGTGGTCAGCCATTATATTCATTTATCTTTTCAATTGAATAAGGAACGGCTAAAATAGAAGGGGGGCCTTAGGGTCACACCCTTCTTTTTTGTATATACTTATCTAATAAATGACTTAATTTGATAAAACAGAATTTTATAGATTATTTCGCAAAGGGGGAGAATGTTGTGAAATATAGAAGTGTATTCGATATCATTGGTCCAGTAATGATTGGCCCATCAAGTTCGCATACAGCCGGAGCGGCAAGAATAGGAAGAGTTGCAAGAAGTTTATTTGGCAGGGAGCCCAAATGGGCCAATATTTCCTTGTATGGTTCATTTGCTAAAACATACAAGGGTCATGGAACAGATGTAGCCATAGTTGGAGGGTTATTGGATTTCGATACCGACGACGTAAGAATCATCAAAGCGATTGATATTGCCAAGGAAAAAGGCATAAAGCTAATGTTTATCGAAGAAGATGCCATAATGGATCACCCTAATACCGCAAGAATTATTGTTGGGGATCATGATGGTGAACTTGAATTGGTAGGAATTTCGATCGGTGGCGGGAAAATTGAGATTATTGAGTTAAATGGCTTTGAATTAAAATTATCTGGAAACCATCCCGCTATCCTCGTTGTTCATAATGATCGTTTTGGTGCGATTGCAAGTGTCGCAAATACACTCGCGAAATACGAATTGAATATAGGCCATATGGAGGTTGCTCGTAAAGAAAAAGGGAAGATGGCGCTAATGACTATTGAAGTTGATCAAAACATTGATGATAAAATTCTCGAAGAGCTTGAACAGCTTCCAAACATATTAAAAGTTACTAAGATTGTAGATTAAAAATACAGCAGGAGAGGGGGCGTATTTGTGTTTCGAAATGTAGTAGAATTAATCCAACTAGCTAGTAGTCAAAATAAAAAAATTTCTGAAATCATGATTGAACAAGAAGTATCTGTAACCGGCCGTTCAAAAGAAGAAATAATGGCTCTTATGGACAGGAACCTGACCGTTATGGAGGATGCCGTTGAGCGTGGAATCAAAGGGGTAACTTCACACTCAGGATTAACGGGCGGTGATGCAGTACTGCTACAAAAATATATTGAAAAAGGAAACTTTTTAACTGGTGAAACGATACTTGATGCGGTAAGTAAAGCAGTTGCAACAAATGAAGTAAATGCGGCTATGGGGACAATTTGTGCGACGCCAACAGCAGGTTCTGCGGGAGTTGTTCCGGGTACATTATTTGCGGTAAAGAAAAAGCTGAACCCCTCGAGGGAGCAAATGATTTCCTTCCTTTTTACTGCTGGTGCGTTCGGCTTTGTTGTGGCTAACAATGCTTCTATATCCGGTGCAGCGGGCGGTTGTCAGGCTGAGGTAGGTTCGGCAGCAGGAATGGCAGCGGCCGCAATCGTGGAAATGGCTGGCGGAACTCCTGAACAATGTGCAGAAGCTATGGCAATTACTTTAAAGAACATGCTTGGTTTAGTATGTGACCCTGTTGCCGGCCTCGTTGAAGTCCCTTGTGTGAAACGAAACGCAATGGGGGCGGCCAATGCCATGGTTGCAGCCGATATGGCTTTAGCTGGAATTACCAGCCGGATCCCTTGTGATGAAGTGATTGATGCCATGTATAAAATCGGGCAATCAATGCCGACAGCACTAAAAGAAACAGCGCAGGGAGGGTTGGCGGCTACACCGACAGGACGAAAACTTGAAGCGAAGATCTTCGGTAAACCGCCGAAAGAAAAGTGAATTCAAATCTAAACCACTCAATAACGGCAATAAAGGGAATTGGGGAAGAAACGGCTGATGCCCTTGCGGAAATGAATATATTTACGATTCAGGATTTATTGGAATATTTCCCTTACCGTTATGAAGACTATTCGCTGAAGGATTTAACAGAAGTACAGCATGATGAGAAAGTGACGGTGGAGGGGAAGGTTCACAGCGAGCCTTCTCTTATCTATTATGGAAGGAAGAAATCTAAGCTGACCATCCGGCTTTTCGTAGGGGCATATTTAATTAAAGTGATTTTCTTTAACCAGCCTTATTTAAAAAATAAAATCATCATCAATGAAACCATCACGGTAACGGGTAAATGGGATGCTCATCGTCAAACAATCACAGCGAATGAAATGCAGGCTGGTCATAACATGAAAACAAAAGATTTTGAACCAGTTTACTCGTTAAGAGGCAAAATAAAGACCAAAGGAATGCGGAAATTTATTCATCTTGCTTTTCAACAATATGGTCAGTCCATTGAAGAGACTCTTCCGGCAATTTTTTTACAGAAATATCGGCTATTAAACAGACACGATGCCATCAAAACCATGCATTTTCCCAATAGTCCAGATGAAGTGAAACATGCTAGACGGCGTTTTGTCTATGAGGAATTTCTTTTGTTTCAATTAAAAATGCAGGCATTACGGAAATTCGAACGGGAGCATTCCCCTGGAATCAAGCAAACCTATAACTTGAAGAAATTGAAGGAATTTATCAATAGTCTTCCCTTTCCATTAACGAATGCCCAAAAAAGGGTTGTTAATGAGGTGTTAGCGGAACTAAAATCGCCATACCGTATGAATCGTCTATTACAAGGGGATGTAGGTTCCGGGAAAACGGTTGTAGCTGCAATTGGCTTATACGCCAGTGTGACAGCAGGCTACCAAGGGGCTCTAATGGTACCTACCGAAATTTTAGCTGAGCAGCATGCAGATTCATTAAAAAGTTTATTAGAACCGTTTAAAGTGAAATGCGAACTTTTAACGAGTTCTATAAAAGGGAAACGGAGACGAGAAATCCTTCAAGAGCTGGGAGATGGAAAACTAGATATTTTAATTGGTACGCATGCCCTCATTCAGGATGAGGTTTCGTTTAAAAAACTCGGTTTGGTAATTACCGATGAGCAGCATCGGTTTGGTGTGGAGCAGCGGAAAGTGCTGAGGGAAAAGGGAGAAAATCCTGATGTTCTATTCATGACCGCAACACCTATTCCGAGGACACTTGCGATTACAGTGTTCGGCGAAATGGATGTCTCAATCATCGACGAGATGCCTGCAGGCAGGAAATCGATTGAGACTTACTGGGCAAAACCGGAAATGCTTGAGCGCGTTCTTGCTTTTGTCGAGAAAGAATTAATAAAGGGGCATCAGGCATATGTCATCTGCCCATTAATTGAAGAGTCTGAGAAGCTCGATGTGCAAAATGCGATTGATGTGCATACAACGTTAAGCAACTATTTTCAAAAACGTTATCAAGTGGGCCTTATGCACGGCCGTTTAACTTCCGAGGAAAAGGATTCCGTCATGAAGGCATTTAGCACGAATGAAGTTCAAGTGCTTGTTTCCACTACTGTTGTAGAAGTAGGGGTGAATGTACCGAATGCAACCATGATGGTTATTTATGATGCCGAACGGTTCGGACTTTCTCAGCTCCATCAGCTTCGTGGACGTGTAGGGCGTGGAAGCGATCAATCGTACTGTATTTTACTGGCAAGCCCAAAATCAGAAGTAGGCCAAGAGCGGATGAGGATCATGACCGAAACAAATGATGGATTTGTTCTTAGTGAAAAGGATTTAGAACTTAGGGGACCGGGCGACTTTTTTGGAAAAAAACAAAGCGGGATTCCAGAATTTAAGGTGGCTGATATGGTTCATGATTACCGTGCACTTGAAACTGCTAGGAGTGATGCGGCCATACTGATCCAGTCGAAAAATTTTTGGACTGACCCTGAATATCAATATTTAAGATATAAGCTTGAAGAATCAGGTGTTTTAGAAGGGGAAAAACTGGATTAATCCAACTTTTTTCTACTAAAATCATCTAAATTAAGAATACAAAGCAGTAAAAGCAGATAGCTGGTATAGAAATTTTATGCTTGCAATCTGCTTTTTTAAATTTTATACTACTCTTAGTACCTAGTCATAAGATCTCGGACGGTGTGAAAAATTATGAGAAGAAGTAAAAAGGAACGTCAACACTTATTAACCAATACTATTAAAGATAATCCTTTTATTACTGATGAAGAGCTAGCGGAAAAATTTCAAGTAAGCGTACAAACGATTCGTCTTGATCGCTTAGAATTATCGATTCCGGAACTCCGTGAACGGATTAAAACTGTTGCTGAGAAACGTTTCGAAGATGAAGTCCGCTCATTACCGCTGGAAGAAGTCATTGGTGAAATTATCGATATAGAGTTAGATCATAGCGCAATTTCAATTTTTGATGTAAAAGAAGAACATGTCTTTAAGCGTAATAACATTGCCCGGGGCCATCATGTATTTGCCCAGGCAAATTCTCTTGCGGTAGCTGTTATTAATGATGAATTGGCATTAACAGCAAAAGCAAATATTCAATTTATACGTTCGGTAAAATTAAATGAACGCGTTATTGCGAAAGCAAGAGTAACGAAAATCGATGAAAATGTTGGCAGAACGTTTGTCGAAGTGAAAAGTTTTGTAAATAATGAACTTGTTTTTACCGGCGAATTGGAAATGTTCCGTTCGAAAAATCGTTAAAGGATGAGACAAATGAAACTAGCAATTGACGCAATGGGCGGAGACAATGCCCCAAAAGAAATTGTTTTAGGTGCGATGAAAGCTGTTCAGGCTTTTTCTGATATACATATTACGCTTGTCGGTGACGAAAACCAAATAAAAGAAACGCTAACAAGTCATGAGAGGATTTCTGTTTTACATACAAGTGAGGTTATTCTTGGTACGGATGAACCAGTAAGAGCGGTTCGGCGAAAAAAAAGTGCTTCTATGGTATTAGCTGCACAGCAAGTAGCAGATGGGGCAGCAGATGCTTGTATTTCTGCAGGCAATACAGGTGCATTGATGGCAGCAGGCCTGTTTGTAGTTGGACGAATTAAAGGCATCGACCGTCCCGCATTAGCACCGACACTGCCAACTATTGGCGGTGAGGGATTCCTGCTATTGGATGTTGGTGCAAATGCAGATGCAAGGCCAGAACATCTACTGCAAAATGCCATAATGGGTTCCATTTACAGTCAAAAGGTAAGAGGTATTGAGAAGCCAAGAGTAGGACTTTTAAACATTGGCACTGAAGAAAAGAAAGGCAACGAATTGACTAAGCACGCATTTGACCTATTAAAAAATGCTGATATAAATTTTATAGGCAATGTTGAAGCAAGAGATTTGCTTGATGGAGTTGCCGATGTTGTCGTAACCGATGGATTTACAGGGAACATGGTTTTAAAAACAATTGAGGGTACTGCACTTTCAATGTTTAAAATGCTAAAAACCGCATTAATGAGCAGTTTTACAAGTAAATTGGCTGCTGCAGTGCTGAAGCCAAATTTGAAGACTTTAAAAAACACCTTGGATTATTCTGAGTATGGCGGTGCTGCCCTTTTTGGCATAAAAGCACCCGTCATTAAAGCCCATGGTTCTTCAGATGCACAAGCCATCTATAGTGCCATCAGACAAACAAGGGAAATGGTAAGTAACGATGTCGGTGAATTAATTAAACTAGCTGTAGAAGAGTCTAATACTGATAACATAGTACATTAAAAGGGGTGTAAAGATGGGAAAAATAGCATTTGTTTTTCCAGGACAGGGTTCACAAGCTGTTGGAATGGGTAAGGAGCTGGCAGAAAAACACTCTGGAGTAATGGAATACTTTTCAAAAGCAGACAAAAGGCTTAATATGCAGTTGAGTAATTTGATTTTTGAAGGGCCTAAGGAAGAACTGATAATAACTTACAATACTCAGCCAGCGCTGTTAACTACAAGTATGGCTATTTTAGACTACTTCAGCCAATCGGGAGTAAAAGCTGATTTTGTTGCAGGTCACAGCCTTGGAGAATATTCGGCTCTCGTTGCTGCTGGCGTATTATCCTTTGAAGATGGGGTGTATGCTGTTAGGAAACGGGGAGAGTTTATGGAGAACGCCGTTCCAAATGGAGAAGGATCCATGGCTGCGGTGTTAGGTCTTGACCGTTCCCCTCTTGCAGAGGTGACGAAAGAGGTAAGTGAATCTGGTTTTCCAGTTTCTTTAGCTAATTTAAACTGTCCCGGGCAAATAGTTATTTCAGGTTCTAGAAAAGGGGTAGAATTAGCAGGTGCTAAGGCAAAAGAAGCTGGAGCAAAAAGGGTACTGCCATTAGAGGTAAGCGGTCCGTTTCATTCGACATTGATGAGACCAGCTGCTAATGAATTACTTAATGTTTTAGATGGAATTGAAATGAAAGACGCTTCCATTCCGGTTGTAGTTAATGTTACAGCAGAACCAGTAAGCTCCGCTTCGGAAATTAAAGATAAATTAATCGAACAACTGTATTCCCCCGTTTTATGGGAAGATTCGGTTGTAAAAATGATTGCTCTTGGAGTGGATACATTCATTGAAGTAGGCCCTGGTAAGGTTCTTTCAGGTTTAATTAAAAAAATTGATAAGACGGTAAAAACATATTCGGTATCGGATGAGGAAAGTGCTCAGGCAGTAATAGCTGCCTTAAAGGAGGAAAAGCTATGAATTTAGTAGGGAAAGCAGTCCTAGTAACGGGTGCATCTCGAGGAATCGGCAGAGAAATTGCCCTTGAACTTGCTAGACAAGGTGCAAATGTAGCCGTTAATTTCGCAGGTAGTGAAGCAAAAGCAAACGAAGTCGTTGATGAAATTATGTCGCTTGGAAGAGATGCTTTTGCAGTAAAATGTAATGTTTCAAACGCGGAAGAGGTCGCAGAAATGGTAAAAGGGACGATTGACCGCTTTGGCAAGCTTGATATTCTCGTCAATAACGCTGGTATTACGAAGGATAATTTGTTAATGCGGATGAAGGAAGAAGAATGGGATGATGTGATTAACATTAACCTAAAGGGTGTTTTCCTTTGCACAAAAGCGGTTACACGGCAAATGATGAAGCAGCGGATTGGCCGTATCATTAATATTGCCTCCATTGTTGGGGTAAGCGGGAATCCAGGGCAGGCGAACTATGTGGCCGCAAAGGCGGGTGTCATTGGTTTAACTAAAACCACAGCAAAAGAATTAGCATCGAGAAATATTACGGTAAATGCCATTGCTCCAGGCTTCATTACCACGGATATGACAGATAAATTACCTGAAGAAGTAAAAGCAGAAATGTTAAAACAGATTCCGTTAGAAAGATTAGGAGAGCCTAAAGATATCGCAAAAATAACAGCATTTATAGCTTCAGATGACTCATCCTATATAACAGGGCAAACCTTCCATGTCGATGGCGGTATGGTAATGTAATTAGAAAAGCGGAAGCGCCTTGAACAGGGGCGACAGGCATAAGACGAGCCGGCGAGAAGGCTGTATTTTTAGCCTTCTTGACGGATTGGCTTATGACCCCGAGCCCCTAGGCGCTGGAGCTAGACAGTCCTCAAATTTCAAAGCGAATTTTATAAAAAACATGGTGTATTATTTTAGTGAAATACTCTATAATAGCTTGAGGGGAGGTGAACAAGTATGGCAGAGGTATTAGAACGTGTTACAAAAATCATCGTTGACCGCTTAGGTGTTGATGAATCTCAAGTTACACTTGAAGCTTCATTTAAAGATGATCTTGGCGCTGATTCCCTTGACGTAGTTGAACTAGTAATGGAATTAGAAGATGAGTTCGATATGGAAATTTCTGACGATGATGCTGAAAATATCAGCACTGTTGGTGATGCTGTTAATTACATAAATAGCAGTAAGTAATCACGTTAGATTTATTCATAAAGCCCCGTTTTCAAACGGGGCTTTATTCTGTATGATAGAACTTGGTGGAGTAAACTATCTGCCAAGTTTCTTTGCGTTTTCGCAGGAAATTTTTTAAACTCATAATTGGGTAGTTTGTAAATTTGATGCAAGGTGGAGACTTTATGCGCAAGTACAGTAAGGGAAAAGAGTTTAACAATCGCGCAAAAGAAAATCAATTTAAGGATTTTCAGGTTAGAATCGGAATTAAAATTGAAAATGAGAAATTATTAAAACAAGCTTTTACTCATTCATCCTATGTGAATGAGCATCGCAGAAAGCCTTTCGAAGATAATGAAAGACTTGAATTTTTAGGAGATGCAGTTCTCGAACTAACGGTTTCACAGTTCCTTTTCAAAAAATATCCTACGATGACGGAAGGAGAATTGACGAAACTACGTGCTGCAATTGTTTGTGAACCCTCACTTGTCGCTTTTGCTAATGAGCTCGAATTTGGAAAACTTATTTTGCTCGGCAAAGGAGAGGAAATGACGGGTGGACGTGAGCGCCCTGCCTTACTTGCAGACGTTTTTGAAGCATTTATTGGCGCTCTTTATTTGGATCAAGGAGTTGAAAAGGTTATTGAATTCCTTGAAAAAATTGTTTTTCCTAAAATAAACGCTGGTGCTTTTTCTCATGTGATGGATTTTAAAAGCCAATTACAGGAACTCATTCAACGGGATGGTACAGGCATGATCGAATATCGTGTCCTTCAGGAAAAAGGTCCTGCCCATAATAAGGAGTTTGTTTCAAGAGTATCCTTAAATGGGGAAGAACTGGGAATTGGAACAGGAAAATCCAAGAAGGAAGCGGAACAGCATGCCGCTCAAATGGCACTTAGCGTATTAAAAGCAAGATCAACCTAGAAATGACAAATGTTTGCAGGAGAAATCCCCGTGCAGCATAGGGAGGATAAAGAAATGTTTTTAAAACGGTTGGACATTATTGGCTTTAAGTCTTTCGCTGAACGCATTGAAGTTGATTTTGTTCCTGGAGTAACGGCTGTAGTGGGTCCAAATGGCAGTGGCAAAAGTAATATCACTGATGCTATTCGCTGGGTATTGGGTGAACAGTCTGCAAAGTCTCTAAGAGGCAGTAAGATGGAAGATATCATTTTTGCCGGAAGCGATTCAAGAAAAGCTCTTAATTATGCTGAGGTAACGCTTACATTGGACAATACTGACCAAGGATTAGGAATTGACTTTAATGAAGTGAGTGTGACAAGAAGGGTCTCTCGTTCAGGTGAGAGTGAATTTTTCATCAATAAACAGCCGTGCCGGCTAAAGGACATCATTGATTTATTTATGGATTCAGGTCTTGGCAGGGAAGCATTTTCGATTATAAGCCAAGGAAAAGTCGAAGAAATATTAAATAGCAAAGCGGAAGACCGCCGGACCATCTTCGAAGAGGCTGCAGGAGTGCTAAAATATAAAAACCGCAAGAAAAAAGCGGAGGTTAAACTGTTTGAAACGCAGGACAATTTAAACCGTGTGAATGATATTTTAAATGAGCTTGAAAGCCAAGTGGAACCACTGAAAATTCAAGCCTCAATGGCAAAAGACTATTTAGAGAAAAAAGAGGAACTTGAAAAAATAGAGGTTGCTGTAACAGTTTTTGAAATTGAAGACCTGCACCAGAAATGGGAAAACCTTACAAAGCAGCTTGAGGAGCATCAGCAGGAAGAACTGAAGCTATCTTCCGAGCTTCAAGTAAAAGAAGCAAAAATTGTTGAAATAAGAGACAGGATTTCGGCATTAGATGAATCGATTACCGACTTACAAAATGTTCTTCTACATGCAAGCGAGGAACTAGAAAAGCTTGAAGGCCGTAAAGAAGTTCTAAAGGAACGGAAAAAAAATGCCGCTCAGAACAAAGAGCAGTTAAAAGCTAATATTTCGGAACTTACTGAACGAATCAGCCAGCTTAAGAAAAATCGCGATTTACAGGCTGAATCTTTTAAAGTTTTAGGAGAACAAGTAAAAAAATTACAGTTAGAGCTAAAAGAAAAACAGCAAAAACTACAATTATTTACAGAAAATATTGAGGAGAAAATAGAAAGCTTAAAAAGTGAATATATCGAGATGTTGAATGATCAGGCTGGTGCCAAAAATGAAATAAAATACATTGACCAGCAATTAGAACAACAGGAAAGAAAAAGTTCACGTCTTGATGCAGAAAATGAAAAATACCTTCAAGAACGTCAAATTGCCCAAAGCAAAAAGGCAGAAATTCAGGTAGCGTTAGAAGAAATTCAAGCGAATTTAACTGACCAGGTTGTCACTTTTCGTGAGCAGCAAAGGAAGCTTGAATCAGTAAAAAACAACTATCAAAAACAAGAAAAGACGTTATATCAAGCATATCAGCTACTTCAGCAAGCAAAGTCGAGAAAAGAATTGCTTGAGGAGATGGAAGATGATTACACTGGTTTTTTCCAAGGTGTCAAAGAAGTTCTTAAGGCGCGCGGGAATAAATTAATGGGAATCGAAGGGGCCGTTGCTGAGCTAGTAACCGTTCCAAAAGAGTATGAAGCCGCACTCGAAACAGCGTTTGGCGGTGCTCTTCAACATATTGTTGTCGATAACGAATTAAATGCACGAACGGCTATTCAATATTTAAAACAGAATTCATTTGGACGGGCGACCTTTTTACCGTTAAGTGTCATGAAAGGAAGATCATTATCTTCGGCACAACTGTCATCTATTCAAAACCATCCATCCTTAATTGGACCAGCCGTTAGTCTTGTTACATTTGACCAAAAGTATGCTGAGGTTATGAATAACCTTCTTGGTAATGTTGTCATTACGAAAGATCTTAAGGGGGCTAATGAATTAGCAAAAATCCTTCAGTACCGTTGCAGGATGGTGACACTGGATGGTGATATTGTTAATCCTGGAGGATCAATGACAGGTGGAGCGACAAAACAAAAATCATCTTCCCTGTTAACAAGAAAAGGCGAGCTTGAAAATTTAAAAGAAAAGCTTGTTGTGATGGAAGAAAAAACAACAGACTTAGAACGTGTTGTTAAGACACTAAAAGAAGAAGTGCAAAAGTCAGAGCAGCAGCTTGATGAAATTCGTCAGGCCGGCGAGGATTTAAGACTTCGTGAGCAATCCGTGAAGGGAGACTTCAGGGAAGCCGAGCTCGGTGAAAGGAATATCAATGATCGTTTAGCGATATATGATCTTGAAAAAGGGCAATTTTCTGATGAAAAAGAAACGTTAATAAAGCGAAAAATGGAATTATCAGAGGCAATAGAGAACTACAGGGTTTCGATTGCTGAACTTGATACACAAATTACAAAATTAACGGAACAAAAAACAATTGATCTGTCATCAAAAGAGACCCTCACAAACGAAATAAATGATTTGAAGGTTGAGTTTGCTTCCAAAAACGAGCAATTTACAAATGCGCAGGATCGCTTTGCTCTTATTAACAAAGACTTAGAAGAAAGTGAACAGAAGCTTACAATATATACAGAAGATCTTGACTTATTAACATCAGAAATGACTAACAGCTCTTCAGGAGAAGAACAGATAGAAGCAGCGGCAAAGAGAAAACTGCAGGACAAGGAAGCTACCTTACAGTTAATAACAGCAAGAAGACAAGAACGATTATCTTTGCAAGATTCCTTGGAAGACACGGAGCTTTCGGCAAAGGAGCTAAAGAGACTCCATAAAGGAATGATTACAGTCTTAAAGGATGAGGAAGTAAAAATTAACCGCTTTGATGTAGAACTTGAAAATCGTCTCGGTCACTTAAGGGAAGAATACCTTTTATCGTTTGAGGGAGCTAAGGAACAGTATCCATTAACGGTTCCGGTAGATGAAGCAAGGAAAAGGGTCAAACTAATTAAGCTCGCCATCGAAGAACTCGGTAATGTCAACCTTGGGGCCATTGAGGAATATGACCGTGTATCTGAACGCTATGTGTTCTTGAATGAACAAAAGACAGACCTCCAGGAAGCAAAAGACACCCTCTTCCAAGTCATTGAAGAAATGGATACAGAAATGAAAAGACGCTTCGAACAAACCTTTGAGGGGATTCGTGTGCATTTCGAACCAACATTCCGAACCCTTTTTGGCGGCGGAAGAGCAGATTTAGTTCTAACTGTTCCAGAGGATCTATTGAATACTGGTGTGGAGATCGTTGCCCAGCCGCCTGGTAAAAAGCTGCAAAATCTAGGTTTACTATCAGGAGGAGAACGTGCGTTAACAGCAATTGCCCTGTTATTTTCTATTCTAAAGGTACGTCCTGTTCCGTTCTGTATTCTTGATGAGGTGGAAGCTGCCTTGGATGAGGCCAATGTCCACCGCTTTAGCCAATATTTAAAGCGCTATAGTGCCGAAACTCAATTCATCGTCATAACTCATCGCAAAGGGACGATGGAGGAGGCAGATGTCCTTTACGGAGTCACCATGCAGGAATCTGGTGTTTCAAAACTTGTTTCTGTCCGTTTAGAGAATACAAAGGAACTTGTTGAATCATAATTTATGAGGAAGTGAAATAATGAGTTTTTTTAAAAAATTGAAAGAAAAAATCACGGAACAGGCTGATAATGTTACAGAAAAATTTAAGGAAGGACTAACAAAAACACGAGACAGTTTTTCCGGAAAAGTAAATGATCTTGTTGCCAGGTATCGTAAGGTTGATGAAGATTTTTTTGAAGAATTAGAAGAAATTTTAATTCAGGCAGATGTTGGATTCGATACGGTTATGCAGCTGATTGATGATCTCAAGATGGAAGTGAAACGCCGAAACATTCAAGACCCGCAAGAGGTTCAAAGTGTTATTTCTGAGAAGCTAGTAGATATTTATAATGCTGGAGAGGGACAATCCTCAAAATTAAATATCCAGGAAGATGGGCTGACAGTTATTCTATTTGTTGGGGTTAATGGTGTTGGAAAAACAACGACGATTGGCAAACTTGGACATAAGTTTAAGAGTGAAGGTAAGAAAGTCTTGATGGCCGCAGGCGATACATTCCGCGCGGGTGCCATCGAACAGCTTGAGGTCTGGGGCGACCGAGTTGGTGTCGATGTGATTAAGCAGGCAGAAGGCTCAGACCCTGCAGCGGTCATGTATGATGCCATTCAAGCAGCTAAATCCCGCAAAGCCGATATTTTGTTGTGTGACACAGCTGGCCGATTGCAAAACAAAGTGAATTTGATGAAAGAGCTTGAAAAGGTAAAGCGTGTTATTGAAAGGGAAATACCGGGTGCTCCGCATGAAGTGATTCTTGTACTTGACGCAACTACAGGTCAAAATGCTCTGATCCAAGCAAAGACCTTTAAAGAAGCAACCAACGTAAGTGGTATTGTCCTATCAAAATTAGATGGAACAGCAAAAGGCGGCATTGTTCTTGCTATTCGCAACGAATTGAAAATACCGGTTAAATTCGTTGGACTCGGTGAAAAAATGGATGATCTTCAAGAATTTGATGCCGAAAAATATGTTTACGGATTATTTGCTGACCAGGTAGAAAAAACCGAATAATACACTGTAAAATAATTCAAACAGTAGCATTCTTGCTGCTGTTTTTTTTTACATAATAAGATCTTATTGCATTTTTTTGCCAAAGGTGTAAAAATACACTAAAGGATAATTTAAGGAGAGGATGTAAATTAATATTTTTAAAGAATTGTAGTGTAATAGACAAAATTATTCGTCTATTAATTAGAGAGGTTTTATAGGGGGAATTATTTTGTTAAAGAAAAATCTAATTTTTATTCTTTTTATGTGTCTGTTTATTGTCGGACAAGCAGCCCATCCAGCTAAGGCTGAGGGCAGTTTCATCAAAATATCAGTTAAGGCAGGATTTGATGGAAAGGTAAAAAACGGCCTCGGCTTTCCTGTTTCAGTGACTGTTGAAAACAGTGGTGCAGATTTTACAGGCGATATTCTCTTCAATTTTGCGTCTAATTATAATTCCAGTGGAGCAAAGGTGTTATCGGTAGATGTGCCGAAAGGCAGTAAAAAAAACTATTCGCTGTCATTACCGGGTTTTTCTGAGGAATATTTCAATAATCGGCCAATAAAACAGTCGATCTTTTTATATAAAGGGAGCTGGAAAGACAATAATGAGCAAGCCTTTATCGGGGACAAGTTCCTTAAACCTAAATATATAGATCCAGAGGGGAGAACATTAGGTATATTAAGTGAGGATTCCGACCGTTTAAAAGAATTAAAGGTGATGTCAACAAGCAATAATCTACAATCGATTGTGCTTACAGAAGAAATGATTCCGGAAGATGAACTAGGTCTTGATATGTTCGATTACATACTAATTGATGAGTATAGCATCTCTAAGCTGAAGAAAACGCAGCAGCAGGCGATACTACAGTGGGTTCAAAAAGGCGGTAGACTGATTGCCGGTGCGGCACCAAATGCAGCTGGTTCTTACGGACTCCTTTATCAAGAATTACCAATGAAACCCGATAAAGAGGTGATGGCAGGTACAGAATTTTTCCAAGTTTCACCTTCATTACCCCCATTTCCAAACATTCAAGTTTTTATTGGGGAGTTGGACAAGGGAGCAGAGGTTGCCATAAAAAGCGGTGATTTACCGATGGTTGTTCATAAAGGCTACGGTACAGGTGAAATTTGGCAAACCGCTTTTTCCCTCGGGGATGAACCACTCTCTTCTTGGAACGAATATGGACAATGGTTTGTCAAAAGCAACTTACTAGATGGTATGTCAACTATGCAATTACAAAAAGGCGGGCAAAATCCATATGATTTTGTTTTTAATGAATTTGCCGAGATGAATGAATACTTTGCCGCATCCCAATTTTCTGTGGGACAGATTAGCCTGTTCCTATTGATTTATCTGCTGCTGCTTGCGCCATTTCTGTATTTCTTGTTAAAAAGGCTGGATAAACGCGAGCATGCCTGGTGGATTATTATCGGTTTTGCCTTCATTTCATCCGCAGGTATATTTGCCACAGGGGCAAAGGACAGGCTTGCGAAACCGCAGATGAACCAAACAGGCATATACAGGGCAGATAATGGTCAGTTAAATGGTCTTGAGGCAGTTACCTTTCTCTCTAATACTGGAGGTGATTACGAACTTTCTTTTTCGAAGGGGAAATTCTATGGTGTGCCGGGATCATCAACAATGGCTGCACAAGACGGAAAACGATATGCCGTGCTGGAAAATGGCAGGAAAACCAGCGAAGTGACGTTTCCAAATGTAGAATATTGGTCAATGAGAACCTATTTTGGCGAGGCTTCTAAGCAAAATGCCGGTCAATTTGAAATAAAGCTGTCCAATGAAAATAAAAAGTTAACAGGAAAAATCGTTAATCATTTCCCATATGATTTTGAAGAATTAACGATTTGGTCAGGCACCAAAAAGATTAAGCTTGGATCATTGAAAAGCGGGGAAAGTTTAACCGTAAACGAAACTTTGGAGCAGGATTATTTGACTGGTCCCTACAGTCAAGGAAATTCATATCGGGTTCCAAGTTCACCCCAGGAAGTGGATGAAATGAAAAGGGAAAAGATGGAGTATGGATCTATCGAATTATTGCACAACAAATCCTACTCAGAAAATCAGCCTATTCTTTATGGTTATACAAAAGATTCCGTTATTAAAGCTGATATTAAAGGAAAGAACGAAGCCAAAAAGGGGTTAACTCTAATCTATCAACCATTAGATATCCAAACAAACCTTACTGGTTCATTCACCATTAAAGATGATATGTTTCGAAACCATATAAATACAATCCGCGGCGGGGTCTTTAATGAAAATCCTGGAACCCGTAACGAAATGGAGCTTGATGACGGCGAATATGACTATGTTTTAGAGCTTCCAAATCAATTGGTGATTGAAAACCCTCGCTTCCAAGAATTAGATATCAATTGGTATGGGGGGAATGTTACGTATTCAATCTTGAATCATACGACAGGCACCTTTTTGCCTTTACCTGATTCACATACATTGATAAAGGAACATCTAGATCAATATATTTCGAATGAAGGGGCTATTACCATCAAATTGATAAAAACCGGACAAGGTGACCCTAGAGTCAGAATGCCTTCGCTCGCAATAAAAGGGGAGATCAGCTCATGATTGAAATTATTGACTTAACAAAGCGGTATGGTAAATTTACCGCACTTGATTCTTTAAATCTTAAAATCGAGAAAGGATCTGTTTTTGGTTTTGTCGGTCAAAATGGTGCGGGAAAATCAACTACTTTTTCGATTTTAGCGACATTGCTTTCCCCTAGTTCCGGAACGGCTTATATTAATGGCTATAATATTTCCAAGGAGCCGAAAGCAGTTCGTAGCCAAATTGGTTATATGCCCGATTTCTTTGGGGTTTATGATCAGTTAAAGGCAGTTGAATATTTGGATTTTTACGGTGCGAGTTATGGGATTAGTCAGAGCGAAAGAAAGAAATTAATCCCTCAGCTCCTTGAATTAGTTAATTTAACACATAAACAAGATTCTTATGTGGACGTCCTTTCAAGAGGAATGAAACAAAGGCTCTGTCTTGCTAGGTCATTGATTCATGATCCGGAAGTGCTCATTCTCGATGAACCTGCCTCTGGTCTAGATCCAAGGGCACGGGTTGAAATGAGAGAAATCTTAAAAGAATTAAAGAATATGGGGAAAACAATTTTAATTTCTTCTCATATCCTTCCAGAGCTTGCTGAAATGTGTGATGTAATCGGCATTATAGACCAGGGAAAATTAGTTGCGGAAGGTTCAGTTGCCGAAATTCAAAAACGCCTTCAAGGAGAAAAACTAATCATTGCCAAGCTTTATCGTGAATTGGACAAAGCTGTTAATTTCTTCGAGGACCAGCCGCTTGTAAGCCAATTAGTGAGAAGAGATGATGGAGAATCGCTTCAATTCATGTTCAATGGGACTATTGAAGAACAGGTGCAACTATTAAAAGCTGCCCTTTCACACGATATTCCAATTGTCAGTTTTTCGGAAATTGAAACGAACCTCGAAGATGTCTTTATGGAAATAACGAAGGGAGTGGAACTGTCATGAGAAATCTTTTTCTTAATCCCGTTTTAAATAAGGAATTTAAGCTAAGGTTCCGCTCATTTAAAAGTTTTCTTGGTTTATCTTTTTATTTACTGGCACTATCCATCATAATTATTGGATTTATTTATATACAAACCCAAAACTCACCAATGGGGTTGTTTCGTCCAGATCAAAGTAAGAATATGTTTATGCTGTTATCTTTTATTCAAATGGGGTTAATCCTGTTTATTACACCTGGATTAACCGCCGGGGTCATCAGCGGGGAAAGGGAAAAGCAAACATTAAATATTTTATTAACCACGAATCAGAGCTCCACAAGCATTATTTTTGGAAAACTGATTTCTTCTGTATCGTTTTTATTGCTGATGATTATTGCCAGCATGCCAATTTATAGTATTGTTTTCTTATTTGGGGGGATTTCTCCAGGGCAAGTAGCGACAATACTTGGGTTTTACATCTTTACGATCCTTGTCTTTGGCAGCGTCGGCATCTTTTTCTCTACACTTGTTCGAAGAACCATTATTGCGATGGTTAGTACGTACGGGGTGACCTTATTTCTCACAGCAGGGACTGCTTTTTTGTTTACGGTAACAATGTCTGTCAATCAAATGGGAATTACGACCAATAACCCAGTTCCGTATTTTTTTGTCATGCTTAATCCCATCATGATTCTATTCGGTTTTCTCGAACCGGATGCTTTCAAGGAATTGTCTAGTCAAACAGGAATGGGAATCGATTTTCCATTATGGGCAGCCTTTTTGATTTCGTATACCATCATTTTTCTAATTATGATTTTTATTAGCATTCGAAAACTCCGTCCCAATATGAAAGTAAAGTCTAAAGGATAAGGATGAGGTAAATGGAAGATAAAAAGCTTTTTATTAAGTTGCTGCAGCCAATACGCCGACAGCTCCTACTAAAAAGAATCTTCATAGAGTTTCATTACTGGATTCTAGCTGCCTCAGCCTTCTCAGTTATGATTCTAACTGCGGCTAGAATATTCGTCATCCCTTTTTTTCATGAAATCATCTGGTATGGTTGTTTCATGATTCTCCTTGTATTTGTAATTCGTACCTGGCGGAATCAGCCGGGCTTTAGGGAAGCAGCGCAACTATTTAATACCTACATTCCTGATGACCGTGTCATTACAGCATTTTCATTTTTAGATGATGAAGGTAAGCTGCAAAAATTACAGCTTGCCGAAGCACTTCCTTTTATGAAGAAAGAGCAGCAACATGTTTTGACAAGAAAAAAAAGTTATATTATGCCCAAATGGCTGTTTATTGCTGTTGTTTTGACCTCTATTTCAGCAATTTTCAATTATTATCCAAATCAAAACCTCCAATTGGCTGTGAAAAAAGAAACCGAAATGAAAGTATTAAAAAAGGTCGAGAAGAAGCTGGAAGTAAAGGCAAAAAAGGAAAATAACGCTGAAACGAAAAAAGCTCTTGAAAAAGCACAGGAAATAATGAAAAAGAATTCAGATCCTAAAGAAACATTATTAGCACTTGCTAAGCAAAAAAAGGAACTAGAATTAAAAGCACTGAAGCAACAGGAAAAACTAGAAAACTTTCAAGCATGGCAGGATGAATTGAAAAAAGCTGATTTGGGTAAATTAGCAGCCGCTCTGGAAGAGAAGGATATCGATAAAATCAAAAAGGAGCTTGAACAGTTAACCAAAAAATATGATTCTTTAACGGAAAGCGGGAAGCAGGCACTTAGCAAGTTGACTGGCTCAGGCCAAAAGCTTTCGGAAAAAGAAATTGCTGAACTAACAAAGCAGATTTCTGAAGCACTAAATGCCGATAACAAAATGAATGAGCTTGCTAATGCACAAGCGGCATTAGGAGAAGCTGCTGATAGCTTGCAAAATGAACTGCTAGCAAACGGACTGCAATCCAAGCAAATAGCCCTAAATCATTCTAACCAGTCTGCTGGAGGTAAGGAAAACAGCCAAAATAGTAAAAATGGAAATCCTTCAACAGGATCACAAGGCAGCAATCAAGGGAATCAGTCAGGTGGAAATGGCTCGCAAGGTAATGGAAATGGTTCAGGCAGTGGAAATGGGGCAGGTACCGGCCAGGGATCTGGCAGTGGAACAGGAACCGGTACAGGCAGTGGAACCGGTTCCGGAAGTGGAAATGGCAGTGGTGCGGGGCTAGGTGCTGGTTCGCGACAGCTTCTTACGATTCCGGAAAAAATAGGCGGTAAAAATAATCTTGAAACAGATACAGGGAACATCGGAAAAGGCAGCCCAGTGGAACAGTTTTCAGGAAACGGGCTGATTTTAAAAGGTCAGCTTCGTTCCTATCAAGAAGTATATGGGAATTATACAGATGCATATCGAAAAAGTACCGATCGGGTAAAACTTCCTTCTGATTTAGAAGAAATCGTAAAAAACTATTATTTATTGCTAGACCCAAATAAGGAGTGACAAGTTTGTCTCAACTAAAAGAGAAAGAAAATCAATTTATCACGGCGGCACAACAGCTTAAAATGGTCAAACAAGAGTTAATGAATTTTATCGTTGGTCAAGAGGAAGTGATTGATCAGGTACTTTGGAGTATTTTTTCAGGAGGTCATGCATTATTAGAGGGGTTGCCGGGACTCGGGAAAACGATGCTTGTACGGTCGATTTCAGACTGCTTAGACCTGTCATTTAATCGGATTCAATTCACACCTGATTTAATGCCGTCTGATATTACCGGTACAATGATTTTGCAGCCTGGAGCAGATGGCAGGCAAGAGTTTGTTTTTCATGAGGGGCCATTGTTTGGAAATATCATTTTGGCTGATGAAATTAACCGGGCAACACCAAAGACGCAAAGTTCACTTTTAGAGGCAATGGCGGAGCAAACGGTAACGGTGATGGGCAGTACAAAACAGCTTTCAAAGCCCTTCTTTGTACTTGCTACACAGAACCCGATTGATATGGAAGGCACATATCCACTCCCTGAGGCACAAATGGACCGTTTTATTTGTAAAATTCATGTAGGTTATCCGACAAAAGCAGAGCTAAAAGAGATTGCCTTACGAACGACAGGTCTTAAGGTGCCTAAACTAAATAGTATTATAGGGACTTCTGACGTAATAGCCATACAGCAGCTGTCAAAGGAAATATTAGTTTCAGATGACTTATTAAATACCGCTGTTTCGATTATCGATGCTACACATCCGGCTTCAGCGGATGCTCCAGAAAGGGTCAAACAATATGTTCAATTCGGCAGCGGGCCGAGGGGATTACAAAGTCTAATCCAAATGGCAAAAACAAGAGCATTATTTGCTGGAAGATACCATATTTCAATGGGCGATTTAAAAACGACAGCCATCCCTGTCTTGAGACACCGTTTATTATTAAATTTTGAAGGAGAGGCAAACGATATTACGGCGGATGACTTGATTAGTGATGTATTGCAGCATGCTGGAAAGGATGTTAGTCAGCGATGACAGCCCATTTGCATTCCATGCTTTCCAGGCTTACAAAACTGAGACTGATGGCGAAAACACGAAGGCGGGGCGCTCATAAAGGGGGACGTACGGCGAATAAGTTTGGTACTTCTCTTGAATTTTCGGATTTTCGTCTTTATCAGCCTGGAGATGACGTCCGCCAAATTGACTGGAATATCTATGGCCGGACACAAAAGCATTATATTAAAAGGTTTTTAGATGAACAGGAAATAGCTGTTACCGTATTTCTGGACGCCTCCGCTTCAATGCAGACGATTGATACAAAGTGGAATCGAGCAAAAGAGCTCGCGGCGATTTTTAGCTATATTGCCCTATCTGGTGAAGACCGTTTGTCGTTCATCCCGGTTTCATCGTGGCCCTATGGTAAGGTTAGCAGAAAAGGGACAGTTTATGGTAAAAAGGTTTTTTTTGATATTCTTCAGTTACCTAAACATGAGGTAGTGGGGACATTTACTGAGAACATTCATAAAAACTTGTTGAAAAATAATCAGCTGTCCATTCTCATTACCGATGGACTTGAGCCGCTTGATTCCATTGAATCTCTATTCCGCTTAATTGCTGCTGCAAAACAAGAAGTTAAATTAATCCAACTGTTGGGCAAAGAAGAAATAGAACCAAATTATTCGGGAGATGTAAAACTAATTGATAGTGAATCAAGAGAAACTGTGAATGTGTCGATAAATGATTCTATTCTCGGAAACTATCAAAAGCAGGTAAAGGAGCATAATCGTAAGCTTGAAGCTTTATGCCGTCGGTTTGGCTTCAGTTATTTAGTAACGACAGATGATGCTGACTTGCAGTCTTTTTTATTTCATGAGTGTACCGCCAAAAGAATGCTTTATTAAACAGAGGTGATTTAAGATGTACTTTGCAAACCCAATGTTTTTTATTTTCGTCATTTTGATCGCCTTTGTTGTGTTATTATACTTTTTCCGAAAACAATACAAAGCAGTCATCAACCCATCTAATCTCCTTTGGCACCAGGCAATGAATGAGTGGAAGGCCTCTCCTTGGATACAAAAATTACAGCACAATCTCTTGTTTTGGCTGCAAATTATCGCTCTTACACTATTAATGACGGCTTTAGCAAAACCGATTATGCTCTCGGAAGGGGTCAAGGGAGAGCAGCTTATTTGGATTGTTGATACGTCTGCAACCATGTCAGCACTGAAGGCTGATAAACCGCTCATTGAACAGTCAAAACAACAGATGAAGCAAATAGCTGATCGCTTAAATGATCAGGAAGTGACCGTAATTGTCGCAGGAACGAAGCCCAAAATACTGTTGAATAGGGAATCCAATATAAATGTGATTCAAAAGACGATTGATGGGATTGCTGTAACATATGAACATGAAAACATTGAAAAGAGTGTAAAGCTCGCGGAATCACTTGTTTCGAATCGTAAAACCTACATCCATATATTTTCAGATTCTGTAAAAAAAGAAGATCTTACAGATCAACTTGGAAATGTATCTTATGAAATTCATAATGCTCATGGAATTCAAGATAATGTTGCTCTTCTTTCGTTTGGGGTCTCGGGAAAAGAGAATCGAATTTCTGGTCTTGTTGTTATAGAGAACCAAGGGGAAAAATCGAAAACAGTCCCGTTTGTGATCACAAGTGAAAATCAGACGGTTTTTCAACAAAAAGTAACAATTCCAGCTGGTAAACATATGGTTGTAAATGTCCCTGACTTGCCACAGCGCCGCTTCTATCAAGCGTTGATAAAATCTGGAGACAAGTATTCCGCCGATGATGAGCTAACAGCGGTATACTCAGTCTTGAAACCTAATGTTTATGCACTTGGGGAGATTAATCCTTTTTTCATTAAAGGATTTGAAACTTTGGGCATCAAAACAGTACAGATGGATCAAAACAGTATTTTAGGGTTAAAAGAAAGTGGAATTATTCTTGCGGAAGGGATTCCGGTGGATGCTTTACCGAAAATGCCGGCCATTTATATTAATAAAAAGCAAAATTCAGCTGAACTTATTGAACTGAAGGAACCAATCAAAGGAACTGACTCAAGCCTGACAGACTATGTTAATATCGACAAAACATACATAAAGTACGCTTCTAGCCCAATAACGGGAAACTGGGAAAATATTGTAGATAGTGGTAATCATCCCTTGATTCAAACAGGAAAAATGAATGGACAGCCGGGTATTATCTTGAATTTCTCACTTGAAAATACTGATTGGCCGCTACATCCGGGATTCCCAATCTTTCTTTTTAACAGCTATCAGTGGTTAACAAACCAGACGGGTTTTCTTGGCTATTTTCGACCTGGAGAGGAAAAGTGGCTTCAGCTAAAAGACCATAACACTAGTATAGAAATTTTTAATGCTTCTGGGAAAAGCCTATCAACACTCCGGTTAAATAAGGAGAATTTTAAAGCTCCATATAAACCGGGGATCTATCAAGCTGTATCTGAAGGTCAAGTATATTATTTTTCTGTTCTTCTCGATGATCGTGAAAAAAGACCGAATTCAGAAGCCTCGTTTATTTTGAATGGGTCAAAGGATAACAAAAAGGAGCTCACCCTGAAGCCAAATGCTTCCATGTGGTTTTGGCTGACTTGCTTGGTACTGCTCTTGCTTATGGTGGAATGGGAGGTGTATCGACGTGGGTTTAGAGCTTAAGTATCCCTTCCTTCTCGTTCTATTAATTCCTGCTTTTTTCTTAATCTATCTTTATTTTAAACAAATAAGAAATTCCCACACTCCGGAAAAGGTAGTGATTGGCTGTTTAAGAACTATATTATTTCTATTGATTGTTTTTGCACTCACAATGCCGCAATTATTGCTGCCAATCAAAGAGGAATCGATAATTTTTCTTGTCGACCGGTCAGCAAGCTTTGAAGACGCGGAAGATGAAGTACTGGAGTGGCTAGACGAAAGCATGCAATCGAAAAAAGGAAATCAATCCTTTGCAATCGCCTCGTTTGCAAATGGAACGGTGGTTGAACAGTCTCTCTCTAATAAAAAAACAGTCGTAGAAGCATTTAGTGGAAAGTTGAAAACTGGCGAAACAAATCTGGAAGAAGGAATCGGTTTTGCGGCTTCCATGATGAAAAAGGAGAGAAGCGGCAGGATTGTCCTATTGAGTGATGGAAATGAGACGTCAGGCATGAGTAAAGATGCAGCAAAGCTATTAAAAAATCAGAAGATTGAGTTAGACTATGTCCAATTCAAACAAAAGTTTCGCGAGGATATGGCGATTACAAAGCTGGATGTGCCCCCAACCCTATATGAGGGAGAAACAGTAAATATTACGGTATCAATAGTAAGTAATATTGAAAAAACAGCTGATCTGAGGATTTCCTTAAATAACAAGGATATTCGCCATGAGAAGATAAAAGTAAAAGAAGGGCATAATGAGTTTTCTTTTTCACATATTCCATCGGAGCCGGGAATGGCCATTTATAAGGCAGAGTTAGCGGCAGAAAAGGATACCTTTATTGAAAACAATTCCCTTTATGCTGCAACAAATATCAAGGGAACTCCAAGAGTACTTGTAGTCCAGGGCAATCAGGAAGATCCATTGGAACAAATTTTACAATCCTCCGGGCTAATCGTAGACAAGCTAATTCCAGAGAAGCTGCCGACAACCTTAGCTGGATTTTTACAATATCAGTCAATTATTTTTAATAATGTCCCAGGAACAAAGGTCAGTGAACAGCAAATGAATTTGATTGAAAAAGCAGTCAAGGAATTTGGAACTGGCTTTGTCATGTTCGGCGGTGAGGAAAGCTTTGGTCTCGGGGGCTATTTTAAAACACCAATTGAAAACCTTTTACCTGTTGACATGGACATTAAGGAAAAAAAAGAGATGCCATCACTAGGGTTGGTCATTGTCATCGACCGTTCCGGAAGTATGAGCGGCAATAAGCTGACATTAGCAAAGGAAGCTGCAGCACGATCTGTGGAATTATTACGGGAAAAGGATACGCTTGGCTTTGTTGCCTTTGATGACCGCCCGTGGGTGATTGTTGAAACCGCTCCACTCGAGAACAAGAAAAAGGTAATTGAAAAAATCCGCTCAGTTTCTGTCGGCGGAGGAACGAATATTTATCCCGCATTGGAAAAGGCTTATCAAGAGTTAAAAGATTTAAAACTGCAGCGAAAGCACATTATTTTGTTAACGGATGGACAATCAGCTGCCGGTGGAGATTATCAATCGCTAATAGAAGATGGTAAAAAGAATAATATTACATTGTCCACGGTTGCTTTAGGAAGTGACGCTGACCGAAACCTTTTGGAGGACCTTGCCGGACAGGGGAGCGGGCGATTTTATAATGTAACCGATGCATCTGTTATTCCAAGTATTCTCTCAAGAGAAACTGTTATGACCACAAGAACCTATATTGAGGACAATCCGTTTTATCCTGTTGTGCAGCCATATCCGGAGTTGACACCCATTTTTCAAAAGGGAATTCCGAAAATGAATGCTTATATTGCAGTAACAGCGAAAAACAGAGCTCAAGTGTCGATATTCAGTGAAAAAAAGGATCCGATACTTGCTGAATGGCATTATGGTTTAGGGACCACATTTGCCTTTACCTCGGATATGACCGGAAAATGGTCTGGGGACTGGGCTAAATGGGCGAACTGGCCACAATTTTTGAATCAGGTTATCGCTAAATCACTGCCGCAATTTGATAGCGAGCCATTCCGTTTTACGATTGAAAAAGAAAATGGCAATACGGTTGTCCATTTGAAAGCAACAGAAGATCAATTTTTGCCGCTTGACGTATCAGTTGTTTCGCAAAATGGGACAGTGATGGACACCAATTCTAAACCAACAGCTCCCGGCGAATTTGAAGTGAATTTCCCCAATAATCCAGGAATGTATTTTTTAAGGGTGAAGCAAACACCTGAGGATGGGCAGGATAAATTGTTTCAAACAGGGTTTTCTGTTCCTTATTCTGATGAGTATTTGTTAAAAGGAATGAATAAGGAGTTATTAAAAGAGCTTGCAGCTATAACTGGCGGCAAGGATCTAAAGTCTGCAAAAGAAGCGTTTAGACCTTTTAAACAAAAGCCAAAAACGAAGGAGCCCATAAGTCAGCAGCTCTTATTAGCCGCCTTTCTGCTTTTGGTGTTTGAGATTATGATTAGGAGACTAGGTTTCCAGCCGTTTTATTTCTTGATGCGCCTTCTGAAGAAAACTCCAAAAAAAGAAGAGGAAGGCCGGACAGTAGACCTTCAGCAGTTGGCTAAGGCGAGAGCAAAAGTAAAGGCAAGTGTTGAAAACAAAAGGGAAGTAATAAAAGAGGAATCTAAGAATGAAACTGCAAAAGAAAAATTGCCAAAACAAGACCAACAAACTTTAGATAATAGGAAGAAGAACATGCCAGTTGTCTCATTGGCGGAAAAGGAAGAACGAATGAAGCGGCTACTTGAAGCAAAGAAAAGAAAGAAGTAACCACATTAAAAATAGCACACATTTGGGAATCAATATTTTTTAATAAATCCTTGATGTAAAGGTATTTTCTTGACAGAATTAATAAGACTGTGTAAACTTACTTTCGTAAAGGCTTTTCACTTAACATTAGTATTGGAGGGAATCTAAGCATGATGCTTGAAAAGACGACACGAATGAACTATCTTTACGACTTTTACTATTCGTTGTTAACGCCAAAGCAGCAAAGCTATATGTCTCTCTATTACTTAGATGATTACTCATTGGGTGAAATTGCCGAAGAGTATGATGTAAGCCGTCAAGCCGTTTATGATAATATAAAGCGGACTGAAGCAATGCTCGAGGAGTATGAGGAAAAGCTGTTATTATTTCAGAAATTTCAAGAGCGCTCTAGACTAATAAGGTACGTGAAGGAATTGCTTGAAGAGGAGAACCCTTCAAAGCAGGCATTGTTAGAAACGGTTACTGAGCTGGAGAAATTAGATTAGGAGGCGGCATGCATGGCGTTTGAAGGATTAGCCGACCGACTGCAGAATACAATCCAAAAAATCCGCGGAAAAGGGAAGGTCTCTGAAGCGGACGTAAAAGAAATGATGCGTGAAGTACGTCTTGCATTACTTGAAGCAGACGTTAACTTTAAAGTCGTCAAAGATTTTGTGAAAAAAGTCAGTGAACGCGCCGTAGGGCAAGAAGTACTAAAAAGCTTAACTCCGGGTCAGCAGATCATTAAAATCGTTAACGAGGAATTGACTGCGTTAATGGGTGGTGAGCAAAGCAAAATTGCTGCATCGAATCGTCCGCCTACCGTTATTATGATGGTTGGGTTACAGGGTGCCGGAAAAACTACGACAACAGGTAAGCTTTCGCTTTTGCTTCGTAAGAAGTATAACCGCAAACCGTTGCTTGTCGCCGCTGACATTTACCGTCCAGCCGCAATTAAACAGCTTCAAACTCTTGGCAAACAATTAGACATGCCAGTTTTCTCACTTGGTGATCAAGTGAGCCCGGTTGAAATTGCTAAGCAAGCAATAGAGAAAGCAAAAGAAGACCATCAAGACTATGTCCTGATTGATACAGCTGGACGACTTCACGTCGATGAAGCATTAATGGACGAGTTAAAGGATATTAAAGAGCTTACGAAACCCGATGAAATTTTTCTTGTTGTTGATGCCATGACCGGTCAGGATGCTGTCAATGTTGCCCAAAGCTTTAATGAACAGCTTGGTTTAACCGGGGTTGTTTTAACGAAGCTTGATGGTGACACAAGGGGCGGGGCCGCACTCTCTATTCGCGCTGTCACGCAAACACCGATTAAATTTGTTGGTCTAGGCGAGAAAATGGATGCTTTGGAGCCGTTTCACCCAGAACGAATGGCCTCACGGATTTTAGGCATGGGTGATGTGTTGACACTGATTGAAAAAGCTCAGGCAAATGTCGACGAACAAAAGGCGAAAGAGCTAGAACAGAAAATGCGGACAGCAACGTTTACGCTAGAGGACTTTTTGGATCAGCTTGGCCAGGTTCGAAATCTAGGTCCACTTGATGAATTATTAAAAATGATGCCTGGCGCAAACAAAATCAAAGGTTTGAATAATCTTCAAATTGATGAAAAACAAATTGCCCATGTTGAAGCCATTATTCAATCCATGACAAAGGCAGAAAAAAATAATCCCGAAATCCTAAATGCGAACCGTAAGCGAAGAATTGCAAAAGGCAGCGGGCGTCCAGTCACTGAAATCAACCGCTTATTAAAGCAGTTTGAAGACATGAAAAAAATGATGAAGCAAATGACAGGAATGCAGCAAAAAGGAAAGAAAAAAGGCGGATTTAAGTTTCCATTTAAGCCGTTCTAAAAACTGGTAATCTTGGGAAAAATAGTAATATATGCTCCTGCGCCATAGCAAAATCGGGGAGTATTGTTCATCTCGCCGCAGCCTGCAGGGATGACTTTTCAGCGTAGTAGGCTTGTAAAGAAAAAACACTTTACAAACAATAAAAGAATTGATATTATACTATCTTGTGTGAAACTATTCGGAGGTGCTTATTTAAAATGGCAGTAAAAATTCGTTTAAAACGTATGGGAGCAAAGAAAACTCCTTTCTATCGTATTGTAGTAGCAGATTCTCGTTCACCACGTGACGGACGTTACATTGAGATTGTTGGAACATACAACCCTGTTACTCAACCAGCTAAAGTTGAAATCAACGAAGAATTAGTGCTTAAATGGTTAAAAGACGGTGCGAAACCATCTGATACTGTTCGTAACCTTTTCTCAAACCAAGGCATCATGGAAAAATTCCATAATGCAAAATTAAACAAGTAATCGTTATCGGATATGAAACAATTAATCGAAACGATTGTTAAGCCCCTTGTTGATTTCCCAGAAGATGTTCGTATCGATGTCGTAGAAGACGACTATCGGGTAACATATCAGCTATCTGTTAACAAGACAGATATGGGAAAAGTAATTGGCAAGCAAGGGCGTGTTGCAAAGGCCATTAGAACTGTTGTTTATGCAGCAGGATCATCACAACAGAAGAAAATTTTTCTAGAAATTGGTGAATAGCTTTTTGCATCTAGATAAAAGGGAGGGATTAATTTTCCTCCCTTTTTTGCTATATGTAATGCAAAAGGAGGCTCTTTAATGCAAATCATTCAAACAGTTGTTGTTAAGCAAATATTAACGGAAAACAGCAAACAGCAGCTTTTCCATACATACCATTCTAAGAAGCTTCAGCTTCAAAAAGAATGTGATCAGCTGCAATTCGAGCTGAAGCGGTTAGAGAAAACAAAATCCTTTTCACCAAGTGCACTAAAAAAACATTTTGAAAAAGATATTGAAATGCGCAAAGAAAAAATAAAGTTGGTTGAGTTTCAAATTGAACAATTACATATCCTACCGTTAGGTAGTGAATTAAACGAAAAGGAAGTTCAGGCCCTAGTTGAGGTAAAGGTAGGCGACATATGGAACGAGAGGTTGGGACAGCCTACAATTATTATTAAAGATGGTATCATTGAGGAAATTAGATAGTAGGTGAAAAACAATATGGAAAAATGGTTTAATGTCGGAAAGATTGTTAATACTCAAGGCATAAAAGGTGAAGTGAGAGTTATTTCAAAAACGGATTTCCCTGAAAAACGTTACAAGACGGGGAATGTTTTATTTTTATTTATGCCAAATTCAAGCAAGCCAATTGAACTAACAGTCAAGAGTCATCGCACACATAAAAATTTTGAATTACTAACATTTGAAGGGTTTACTAATATCAATGAAGTTGAGAAGTTTAGGGATGGAATTCTAAAAGTCCCCGAATCACAACTAGACACATTAGAAGAAGATGAATTTTATTACCATGAAATTATTGGATGCATAGTTGCCACGACTAAAGGTGAGGAAATCGGGAAAGTAATCGAAATTCTATCACCTGGTGCTAATGACGTTTGGGTTGTAAAAGGTAAAGGCGGTAAAGAACTTTTAATCCCTTATATTCATGATGTCGTCAAAAAAGTAGATGTAAAAGAGAAAGTCATCTTAATTGAACCAATGGAAGGGTTACTTTCATGATGCAGATTGATATTCTTACATTATTTCCGGAAATGTTTTCTGGGGTACTGGGGCAATCCATTTTGCAAAAAGCCGCAGAGAAATCAGCGGTTACTTATAACGTAGTTAATTTTCGTGATTTTGCCGATAACAAACACTCCACTGTTGATGATTACCCTTATGGCGGCGGGGCAGGAATGGTATTAAAGCCGCAGCCAATCTTTGATGCCGTTGCCGCTCTTAAGGAAACCGCTCAAAGTAAACACCAAAGGGTGATTCTTCTTTGCCCTCAGGGTGAACGTTATGAACAAAAAAAGGCAGAAGAATTAGCGAAAGAAGAGCACTTAATCTTCATCTGCGGTCATTATGAAGGCTATGATGAACGAATCCGGGAGCATGTGGTAACGGATGAAATATCGATTGGTGATTATGTCTTAACTGGAGGCGAACTTGGGGCAATGGTCGTAGTTGATAGTATTGTTCGCCTCCTGCCAGAGGTGCTCGGCAATCAAGAATCGCATATGAAGGACTCATTCAGTACAGGGCTCTTAGAACATCCGCACTACACAAGACCGGCCGATTTCCGGGGGATGAAAGTGCCTGATATTTTATTGTCTGGAAATCATAAATTAATCGAAGAATGGCGCAATAAAGAAGCATTAAGACGTACCCTTCTTAGAAGGCCGGATTTATTTGATAAAATCGAACTCACTACTGAACAGGAAAACTGGTTAAAAGAAGTAAAAAAAGATTACGAGTAATATTGCGAGCCCGCAATTAATATGGTATGATACTTCTTGTGACTTGAACTGATACGTTTCAGTAATGGTCTTATAACGATGTTCCGCTGCAATGATATAGGTAGTAGATGTGCATGAGCATCTGTTGGAAGGAGTTGAAAACGATGCATAAATTAATCGAAGAAATCACAAAAGAACAACTTCGTTCTGATCTTCCTGCGTTCCGTCCTGGTGATACTGTACGTGTTCACGTTAAAGTTGTCGAGGGTACTCGCGAGCGTATTCAGTTATTTGAAGGTGTAGTGATTAAGCGTCGTGGTGGTGGAATTAGCGAAACTTTTACTGTTCGTAAAATTTCTTACGGAGTAGGCGTTGAGCGTACTTTCCCAGTTCACACACCAAAAATTGCGAAGCTTGAAGTAATTCGTCGCGGTAAAGTTCGCCGTGCTAAGCTTTACTACTTGCGTAACCTTCGCGGTAAGAAAGCAAGAATTAAAGAGATCCGCTAATATGAAAAGAAAAGAGCTTGCCCGGGAGCAGGCTCTTTTTTATTACATATCTAATCAATTAATTGTAAATTATATTTATTGGACTGATTTAATTGTTGCTGATTTTTAAACAAAATATTAAAGTTTGATTAAAAAGTTTTAACCCATCGTGTTAAATATGTTTAAGTTATGTAAAATAGGCTGTATAAAACATTTTTTATTAGTGATTGGTGGGGATTGTATGACAAAAAAGAAGAATGAACTATGGGAATGGACCAAAGCCCTATTGATTGCTGTGGCGCTAGCAGCAGTCATCCGATATTTTCTATTTGCTCCTATAGTAGTGGATGGCTTATCGATGATGCCAACATTAAAAGATCAGGATCGCATGATTGTCAATAAATTTAGTTATGAAATTGGTGAGCCGAAGCGATTTGATATCATCGTTTTTCATGCTCCGGAGAAAAAGGATTACATAAAGCGTGTGATTGGACTTCCTGGTGACACGATTGAGTATAAGGATGATACGCTATATGTAAATGGAAAAGCGTATAAAGAGCCTTATTTGGATAAATATAAAAAAGAGGCTGAGGGTCCTTTAACTTACTCGTTTAAATTGGAAGAAACCGCAGTTGGCCGAAAAACAGTACCAAAAGGTGAATTGTTCGTAATGGGAGATAACCGCCGCTTTAGCAAAGACAGCCGGCATATTGGAACGATTCCAATGAGTAAAGTAATTGGTAAAACAAATATGGTCTACTGGCCGATTAAAGACGCACATATTGTGAAAGTGAAATAAAATTGGGAGGTGGCTGCTTTGACGATCCAATGGTTTCCTGGTCATATGGCCAAGGCTCGCAGAGAGGTCACGGAAAAATTAAAACTAGTTGATATTATTTTTGAATTGGTGGATGCAAGAATTCCGTATTCCTCAAGGAATCCGATGATTGACGAAATTATCCAGCATAAACCAAGGTTAGTCTTATTAAATAAAGCAGATATGGCCGACCAGGCTGCAACAAAAGAATGGATTGCCTATTTTGCAGAAAAAGGAATTAAAGCACTCGCGATTAATTCTCAGGCTGGAGAAGGAATGAAAAATATTGTCCAAGCCTCACATGAAATTCTCAAAGAGAAATTTGATCGTTTAAAAGCAAAAGGTGTGAAACCAAGAGCAATCAGGGCGATGATTGTTGGCATTCCAAACGCAGGAAAATCGACACTCATTAACCGTCTCGCTAAAAAAAATATCGCCAAAACAGGAAATACTCCCGGGGTAACAAAGGCACAACAATGGATAAAAGTTGGCAAAGAAATGGAATTATTGGATACACCGGGGATTTTATGGCCGAAATTTGAGGATCAAGAGGTCGGTATGAAACTGGCGGTTACAGGAGCAATTAAAGATACATTGTTAAACCTGCAAGACCTAACCGTTTACTCTCTAAGATTTTTGGAACGTGAATATCCTGAGCGTTTGAAAGAACGTTACCAATTTGATTCCCTACCGGAAAACGTTGTTGAAATGTTCGATCAAATAGGAATACTTCGCGGCTGCTTAATGGCAGGTGGGATTGTCGATTATGACAAGGTGTCTGAATTGGTCATAAGGGAAATAAGGTCGGAAAAATTTGGCCGGCTTACATTTGAACGGCCAGCTGACATTATGATCGAAAAAGAAGATTGACCAACCAAAGCTCTCCACACTGGGGAGCTTCTTTCATATACCACAGTAATTAAATGAAAAAGTATTCCCTGTTTTGAAAATGTTATTTTAAATCTAGTAAATATTTGATATTATTTTTATGGTAAAGATGTTGTAATCGTTTTCATTTTTGTTTAAAAAAAGAAGGACAAGGACATTTACCAGCAATTATTTATGGTCACTTTGATGCAATTCTCGTAAAATAAATTGATGAGATTATACGCAAAAAAAATAACTCACTAGATAAAAGGAGTATTTGAATGAAATATCGTTCAGCATTTGATATTATCGGCCCGGTCATGATTGGTCCGTCAAGTTCTCATACAGCAGGTGCAGCAAGGATAGGAAGGGTTGCAAGAACACTTTTTGGGAAACTGCCGAAGAAAGCAATCATATCGTTATATGGATCCTTTGCCAAAACGTATAAAGGCCATGGAACAGATTTCGCCATTGTTGCAGGACTTCTTGATTTAGATACATTTGATGAAAGGATGCCAAAATCGTTAGAAATTGCTAAAGAAAAAGGACTTGAGATTATTTTTCAGATTGAAGAGGCCTTAACAGATCATCCGAATACTGTGAAAATTAATTTATATGATGGGGAACACGAACTTGAAATGGTTGGAATATCAATCGGAGGCGGCACGATTGAAATTACGGAATTAAATTCATTTCCATTAAAGCTTTCTGGAGAGCATCCGGCAATCTTGGTAGTTCACCAAGACCGATTTGGAATCATTTCAGCGGTCACAAGTGTTTTATCCAAATATAAAATAAACATCGGCCATATGGAGGTTTCACGGTTAGAAAAAGGTGAAATGGCTTTAATGGTTATTGAAGTAGATCAGAAAATTGAAGAAATTGTGATATACGAATTAAAAAATCTTTCAAATGTATCACAAATCATTCGCATGATTGAATAAATAGATTAACAAACATCAGGGGGTGTGATCATGTTTCGAAATGTAGCAGAACTGGTTTATCTTGCAGAAACCAATCAAGTAAAAATAGCGGAGATCATGATCCGACAGGAAATAGAAGTATCAGGTCTTACTAGAGAAGAAGTAATTGCGAAAATGGACACGAATTTAACCGTGATGGAACAAGCGGTGGAAAGAGGTCTTAATGGTGTCCATTCACATACCGGACTAACGGGTGGAGACGCAGTGCTGCTCCAAAACTATATTAAAAGCGGTAAAGCTCTTGGAGGTACGATTTTACTAGATGCTGTCAGTAAAGCAGTGGCCACTAATGAAGTGAATGCTGCAATGGGGGTTATTTGTGCAACACCAACAGCAGGTTCAGCAGGTGTAGTACCAGGAACATTATTCGCTGTAAAAGAAAAATTGAATCCAACTCGCGAGGAAATGATTGAATTCTTGTTTACCGCAGCTGCTTTTGGTTTCGTAGTCGCAAATAATGCCTCTATTTCCGGTGCTGCAGGTGGATGTCAGGCGGAAGTAGGCTCTGCAAGTGGTATGGCAGCAGCTGCGATTGTAGAATTGGCTGGCGGCTCACCACAGCAGGCTGCAGAGGCGATGGCCATCACCTTGAAGAATATGCTAGGATTAGTATGTGATCCTGTTGCAGGATTAGTTGAAGTTCCTTGTGTAAAACGGAATGCAATGGGTGCCTCTAATGCCATTACTGCAGCAGATATGGCACTTGCTGGAATTAAAAGTAGAATTCCTTGTGATGAAGTCATAAATGCTATGTTCTTAATTGGCCAAGCTATGCCGTCTTCATTAAGGGAAACTGCAGAAGGAGGACTTGCTGCAACTCCGACTGGTAGAAGACTAGAACAAGAAATTTTTGGAAGTGGCAGCACAGTTAAACTTAAAGACCTAATTGTTTCTTAATAATTTCTCGATAGAACCAGCACACAAATTCTAAATGAAAATCGTGTGCTATTTTTTTATGTATTGAATTTAATATGATGGCAAGGTATTATTACTACGGGTGAAAAAAGTGAAGGTACAAACTATAGCAGAAATTGAAAGACAATTAGAAAATATTATGGTAGAAGATGATCCATTTTTATTACATATACTTCAAGATGAGCGCAAGGGTGTTCAACAGTTGTTGCATAAATGGCGTAAGAAAATAGCAGAGAACAGACGATTAAAGGAAAAATTCAATGAGATGAGTACCTTTGAAAAGAAATGGCGCTCTCAAGGATTTGAATTGATTGCCGGTGTCGATGAAGTCGGCAGAGGTCCGCTTGCAGGTCCTGTTGTAGCAGCGGCTGTTATTTTACCTGAGGATTTTTTCTTAGCCGGTCTGGATGATTCGAAAAAGCTTTCAGAAAAAAAACGTCAGGAATTCGATGAAATCATTAGAAGGGAAGCGCTGGCTTTTAGCGTTTCGATGATTAATGCCATTGAAATTGATGAGATTAATATTTATGAAGCGACAAAAAAGGCAATGAAAGTGGCAATCGCCTCACTAAATCCAAAGCCGGATTTAGTGCTGATTGACGCGATGAAGCTCGATACCCCTTATCCAACAGAATCTATTATAAAAGGGGATGCAATGAGTATCTCTATCGCAGCAGCTTCGATCGTTGCAAAGGTAGCAAGAGATCAACTGATGAAGGAGCTTTCGTTAAACTATCCAGCCTATGGTTTTCAGCAAAATATGGGGTACGGCACGAAGGAACATATAGAAGCTATAAAACAGCATGGGATTTCTATCTACCATCGAAAAAGCTTCGCTCCAGTCAAAGATTATATTTTACAAAAATAAAACAGGTTTTGAGCCTGTCAGGCTGTCGAATAACTTTCGGCAGTCTCTTATTTTATTCATTTACTTCAATAATTCACCGCGTTAATTTGGTATAATATTATTGGTGTATAGGCTTTTAAACAGGTCTGTTGATTGGCGCTCCAGGCACTTCGCTTTCCGCGGGCGTACCGGGGAGCCTCCTCGTCGCTTCGCTCCTGCGGGGTCTCCCCTGCCCCGTACTCCCGCAGGAGTCTTCGTGCCTTCCGCGCCAATCAACAGAGTGCTTTCAATAAAGACCTTCAACTCAAC
>Ga0213823_1000258_pt1 | contig 51904 bp, 22 predicted proteins | sample MC6MC0907MG_FD_179887 | JGI IMG/M metagenome (GOLD analysis project Ga0213823, IMG submission 179887) | Enriched soil aggregate microbial communities from Iowa State University, Ames, United States - MC6-MC0907-MG | ecosystem: Environmental > Terrestrial > Soil > Unclassified | place: USA: Iowa...
TGGCCGCAGGGTCTGCGGTCATCAACTACCTGGTCGAACACCGCCTGGCCGAGCATGCCGAGGCCATGGGCCAGCGCCTGCGTGGTCATTTGCAATCGTTGCAGAAAAACTATCCGCAGCTGGGTGATATCCGCGGCCGTGGCTTGATGCTCGGGGTGGAGCTGGTCGACCCGCACGGCCCGTGCGACGCGTTGGGCCATCCGCTGGCACATCGTGAACTGGCACCCAAGGTGCAACGAGAATGCCTCAAGCGCGGCCTCATCCTGGAGCTGGGTGGGCGCCATGGCGCGGTGGTGCGCTTCCTGCCGCCGCTGATCATCAGCGCGCCGCAGATCGATGACGTGGCGCAGCGCTTTGCCGAGGCGCTGGCTGCCGCTCACCACTGAGGAGTACCACCCATGACCTCGGTATTCGACCGCCCAGGCGGTCCAATGCGGGTGCTGGACATGGCCAATGTGCAGCTGTTCTGCCTGCCTTATTCGGGGGCCAGCGCCAGGGTGTACTTGCACTGGCGCAACACCCTGCCCGCATGGCTGAGCGTGCTGCCGGTGGAGCTGCCTGGCCGCGCAGGGCGTATCGGCGAGCCCCCGCAGACGGACATGGTGGCCTTGGCAGGTCAGCTGGCGGGCGAAATCCTGCCCAGGATCACCGGGCCGTATGCGTTGTTCGGGCATGGCTTGGGGGCATTGCTGGCGTTCGAGATGGCCCATGCATTGCGCGGCGCCGATGCCCCCGCGCCGTTGGCATTGATTGCCTCGGGCGCGGCGGCGCCGTCGCGGGCCGATACCCTGCTGTGCGAAGGCTACCGGTACACGCTGCGCGAACCCCTGGAATGCCCGATTCACGTGCTGGGTGGTGCGAGCGACACGGTAACCCAGGCGCAGTTGATCGATTGGCAGTTGGAGGGCGCCTCAGGCTTCTCTCTGGATGTCTTGCCAGGTGGCCACCTGTTCATTCATCAGCATGAGGCCAAGGTGCTGCGCATGCTCAGGGCCTGCCTGGAGCGCGATGGGCGCCGCCTGTCTTGGCCGGCTCTGAGGCAAGCCTCGGCTTGAGGCGCGTTTCAGGCGCCACTACCCACCCATGTCAACGCACGCCAGAAGACCTCGCTCACTCGAGGCCTTCTGGCGCGCTCTTGCTTGAGCCCTTGCCTTGGCTTGAACAGCCCAACGCTTGAGCCCAGTCACATTTGCCGGGCATCGCCCGCGCCTGCGGGGCTAAATCGGACCTTCGCTGTTTCGTCCTTGTGGGATGACTGGGTCCTGTGGTCCCGCTTCCTATTGCTAAGGACGCATCGCATGAATGCCGAAGATTCGTTGAAACTCGCTCGCCGCTTCATTGAGCTGCCGCCGGAAAAACGCCCATTGTTCCTTGCCGCGCTGCAGAAAGAGGGGGTGGATTTCGCCGTGTTTCCAATCCCGGCCAATGTCGCCACTGCGGGCCGTGACCGACTCTCCTATGCACAGCGGCGTATGGCGTTTCTCTGGCAACTGGACCCGCAGGGCGCGGCCTACAACCTGCCTATGGCGGTGCGACTGAAAGGGGACCTCGATGTAGCGGCGCTGCAAAGCGCGTTCGATCAGTTGGTTGCACGTCATGAAAGCTTGCGTACCCGCCTGCGCGCTGACGCCGATGAATGGCTGCAGGAGGTGCTGGAGCCTGCGGCCGTGGCCATCACCCGCCATGACCTGAGCCTTTTGGAGGCGGGCGAACGCGAGCAGCAGGTCACGGCGCTCGGCGCAGCCGAGGCACAGGCGCCATTCGACCTGGCCCGCGGGCCGTTGCTGCGGGTACAGCTGGTCAAGCTGCAAACCTGCGAGCACGTGCTGTTGCTGACGCTGCATCACATCGTCGCCGACGGCTGGTCGCTCAATGTACTGGTCGATGAATTCGTGCGGCTGTATGACGCTGCCTGTAAGCAAGTGCCGCTCTCGTTGCCGGCCTTGCCCATTCAATATCGCGATTACGCGGTGTGGCAGCGCAGTTGGCTGGAAGCGGGCGAGCAGGCGCGGCAACTGGCGTATTGGCGTGCTCAGCTGGGCGACGACCACACGGCGCTCGATCTGCCGTTCGATCACCCGCTACGCGCAGTACCCAGCTTGCGTGGCAAGCGTGTGGAACTGCAGGTTGAACCGGCCCTGGTCGCACGCCTGGGTATCCTCGCCAAAGCCCAGGGCGTGACCTTGTTCATGGTGCTGCTGGCCTCGTTCAAGCTGCTGCTGCAGCGCTATAGCGGTCAGCGAGCGATCCGTGTCGGCGTACCGGTTGCCAACCGCCACCGCAGCGAAGTGGAAGGCTTGATCGGCTGCTTCATCAACACCCAAGTGTTGCACACCGAGCTCGATCCGCTGATGGACGTGGCGCAGCTGCTGAGCCGCGTCAAGGACACCGCGCTGGGTGCCCAGGCACACCAGGATCTGCCCTTCGAGCAGTTGGTGGAGGCTTTGGGCGTTGAGCGCAGCGCCAGCCACAGCCCCCTGTTCCAGGTGCTGTTCAATCATCAGTCGGCCATCGCCGATGCGGGGCAGATTCAACTGGCGAGTGGGTTGACCCTGGAAAAGGTCGCCCTGGACAAGCACAGTGCGCGTTTCGACCTGGCGCTGGACACCTACGAAAGTGCCGGCCGCCTGCACGCGGTGTTCACCTATGCGGCGGACCGTTTCGAGCACTCGACGTTGGTGACCTTAAGCCAGCACTGGTTGCAACTGCTGCAGGGCCTGGCCGAGGGGGTGCAGGGCCCGGTGGGCGAGCTGCCATTGGGTGATGCACCGGCCTTGGTGGCGCCGAGTGTGGTCGAAGCGACAGGCTGCATCCATGACCTGATCGACGCCGCTACTGCCCGTGATCCACACCATGTGGCGGCGGTCAGTGGCGCCCGCCAGATCAGCTATGGTGCGTTGCAAGCCCGTGCTGACGGCCTTGCCCGCGTGCTGCTCGACGCTGGCGTGCAACCAGATGAGCGCGTGGCAGTGCTGGCCGATCGTTCCCTCGACATGCTGGTCGCCATCCTGGCAGTGCTCAAGGCCGGCGCCGCTTATTTGCCTGTGGAGCCGGAGCAGCCGCAGGCGCGGTTGGATTTCATGTTGGCCGACAGCCAGGTCAAGCGGGTGCTGGCGCCGGCCGGGCAGCTCAAGCTGGCGCCAGGCATCGAGCGCATCGACCCGGCGCGCGATTACCCTGAGGCGCCGTCGCCGTGTGTGCCGGTCAGCGCCGACAACCTCGCGTATGTGATTTACACCTCGGGTACCACCGGCACGCCCAAGGGCGTCGCAATCAGCCACGGCGCCCTGGCCAACTATGTGCGTGGCGTGGGCGAGCGCATGCAGGTGCATGAACTGCACAGCCTGGCGATGGTCACCACGCCGGCGGCAGACCTGGGGCACACCATGTTTTACGGGGCACTGTGCAATGGCAAGACCCTGCACATGCTGTCCAGGGATACGGTGTTGGACGCCCAGGCCTTCGCGGGTTATCTGCGCCTGCATGCCATCGACGCGGTGAAGATGGTGCCGTCGCACCTGCAGGCGATGCTCGCTGCTGGCCGCGATGCCCTGCCTGGGCGCTGCCTGGTGGTGGGGGGGGAAGCCATCGCCCCGGCATTGATTGCCCGCATCGCCACGCTGGCACCGGGCCTGCGTTTGATCAACCACTATGGCCCCACCGAAACCACGGTGGGTGTGCTGACGCATGAAATCCAGGGGCAGGCATTGCTCGGGCGCCCTCTGGCCAACCTGAGTGCCCATGTATTCGACGCTTGCCTGCTGCCCGTCCCCAGTGGAGCGCGTGGTGAACTGTTCCTTGGCGGGGCGGGCCTGGCCAGGGGCTACCTGGCGCAGCCGGCGCTGACCGCCGAGCGGTTTGTACCGGACCCAGCGGGCCAAGGCGCTCGCCTGTACCGCAGCGGCGACTGGGTGCGGCGCGACGGCCAAGGCCAGCTGTCGTTTGCCGGGCGCATGGACGGCCAGCTCAAGGTTCGTGGCTATCGCGTGGAAACAGCGGAAATCGACAGTTGCCTGCGCCAGCTGCCAGAGCTGGACAATGTGGTGGTGCGGGTGGTCGGCGAGCAGGACAACCGGCAGTTGGCAGCGTACCTGGTGCCGCGCGCATGGCCCTCGAACGAGGCCGGCTGCCAGGCCTTCACCGACAACGTACGCCTGGCTCTGCGCCAGGCGCTGCCCGAGCACATGGTGCCGCAGTACCTGATGCTCTTGCCGCACCTGCCCGTGACTGCCAACGGCAAGGTCGACCTGGGCGCACTGCCGCAACCCGTGGCCACCCAGGTGGATTACCGCGCCCCGGTGACAGGGCTGCAAACCCAGGTGGCGGCGATCTGGGGGCAGGTGTTGCAGGTGGAGCAGGTAGGGCTGGACGACAACTTCTTCGCGCTGGGCGGGCATTCGTTGCTGGCCACGCAGGTGGTGTCGCGCATTCGCCAGCAACTGCAGTTGGAAGTGCCCTTGCGTGTGCTATTCGATACCCGCGACCTGCACGCATTCACGCAGGCGCTCGAAGGCCTGGAGCAAACCGGCGGCGACGAGATCCAGGTGCTGGACAGGGGCGAGCGCTTGCCTGTTTCGCATGCGCAATACCGGCAGTGGATGTTCTGGAAGCTCAACCCCGCCAGCACTGCCTACAATACGCCCCTGGCAGTGACGTTGCAGGGGGCGCTCGACCTGGGCGCGCTGCAGGCAGCATTCGACGCGCTGGTCGCTCGGCACGAAACCCTGCGCACCGTGTTCTGCGAAGAAGATGGGCTGCCCTGGCAGGTGGTGATGCCTGCAGCGCCAGTGCTTATAGAGACCCGGGACTTGACGGGCCTGACCGCTGATGGGGTAAAGCCGCACCTGGATCAGTTGTTCGCCAGCCCCTTCGACCTTGGCCAAGGGCCGTTGCTGCGCGTCGCGCTGTTGCGCACGGCTGCGGCCGAGCACCTGCTGGCCGTGTCGTTGCACCACATCGTTTCCGACGGCTGGTCGATGAGCGTCATGGTGCGTGAACTGGCCGCAGTGTACAACGCTGGCCCCGGGGGGCACCCCGTTCAGCGCCCGGCGCTAGCCGTGCAGTATGCCGACTACGCCGCCTGGCAGCGCCAGCGCCTGGCCGATGGCCAATTGCAGGCGCAGCTGGCGTTCTGGAAAGCGAAACTGGAAGACGACTTTGCGGTACTGGAACTGCCGGCCGACCGCTTGCGCCCGCAGCAGCAGAGCTATCGGGGTGGGCGCATCGACGTGCATCTGCCTGGCGAACTGACGTGCCAACTGCGGCGCCTGGCCGTAGCCGCCAATGCCACGCTGTTCCATGTGTTCCTGGCATCGTTCGCGCTGCTGTTGTCCCGTTACAGCGGGCGCCAGACGCTGAACATCGGCATTCCCGTCACCAATCGCAACCGCGTGGAGCTGGAAGGCCTGATCGGCTTTTTCGTCAATACCATCATCGCCCGGGTGGGCATCGCGCCTGCGCAGACCTTCGGCCAACTGCTGGCGGCGGTCAAGGAAACGACCCTGCAGGCCCAGGCCAACAAGGACATCCCCTTCGACGTGCTGGTCGAGCAGCTCAAGCCCGAGCGCGGGCTTGGGCACAATCCATTGTTCCAGGTGATGTACAACCACCTGCTGGATGTGGGCGAGAAGGTCTCCGGCGACAGCGTACAGGGCTTGCACGTGGAGGAAGTGCAGTGGCTGGAACAGACCACGCAGTTCGATTTGTCGTTGGATACCCTTGAGCGCTCGGATGGCGTGACCGCGTCGTTCAGCTACGCCTCCGACCTGTTCGATGCTGATCGCATCCAGCGTCTTGTGGGTCACTGGCTGACGCTGCTGGCGAGCCTCGGCCAGCCCGAGTTGGCCGTCGCCGAACTGCCGCTGGTCGATGCTGCGCAGTACCGGCAGCTGGTAAACGACTGCAACCCGCTGCCCAACGCCACCGCGCTGGCGCCCAACGCCATGCAACTGATCGAAGAGCAGGCCCGGGCACGGCCGCAGGCCACCGCGCTGGTGCTGGACGACCAGTGCATGAGCTACGACGAGCTGAACCGTCGAGCCAACCGCCTGGCGCACGCGTTGCGCGAACAGGGCGTGGGCCCGGATGTGCGTGTGGGCATCGCGGCGCAGCGCGGCCTTGACCTGATCGTCGGCCTGTTGGCGATTCTCAAGGCGGGTGGCGCCTACGTTCCGCTGGACCCGTCCTACCCGCATGAGCGGCTGGAGCACATGCTGCAGGACAGTGGTATCGAACTGCTGCTGAGCCAACCTCACCTGGCCTCGAACCTGCCGGCCCTGGCCGGCGTTCGGCGCATGGACCTGGGCGCAACCCCTGAAACGCTGCTGGGCTACAGCGACAGCAATCCGCTGCCGTTGACTGTGCCGACCAACCTCGCCTACGTGATCTATACCTCCGGGTCCACCGGCAAGCCCAAGGGCGTGGCCATCGCCCACGGCGAGCTGTCGGCGTTTTGCCAGGTGGCCGCGGACTATTCGCGACTCACCCCCGAAGACAAGGTCCTGCAGTTCGCCACCGTCAGTTTCGACGGCTTCGTCGAGCAGCTATACCCGGCGCTGTGCCAGGGTGCACAGGTGGTGATGCGGGGTGAGCAGCGATGGGATATCGAGACGCTGACCGACACCATCATCCGCCACGGCGTGACCGTGGCCGACCTGCCCACTGCGTACTGGCGGCTGTTCGCCGCGCACATGCGTGGTGCGTCCTCCTGTGGGGCGTTGCGCCAAGTGCATGTGGGTGGCGAAGCCATGCCGCCCGAAGGGCTGAACGACTGGTTTGCTTCCTGCCTCAAGGACGTGCGCCTGCTCAATACCTACGGGCCTACCGAAGCCACGGTAGTGTCGACGGTGTTCGATTGTTCATTCAGCGCACAGCAGCCGTTGCCCAAGGCCAGCGTGCCGATCGGTACGGCCATCGATGGGCGTGCCACCTATCTGTGCGACAGCGGCTTCGCGCTGGCGCCTGTGGGGGTTGTGGCAGAGCTGTTGATCGGCGGCAATGGCTGCCTGGCGCGGGGTTACTTCAACCGGCCGGCGCTGACTGCCGAGCGTTTCGTGCCGGACCCGTTCGATTCCAGTGTGGCGGGGGGCGGGCGCCTGTACCGCACCGGTGACCTGGCCCGCTACCGTACCGACGGGGTGCTGGAATACAGCGGGCGAATCGACCACCAGGTCAAGGTCCGAGGTTTCCGCGTGGAAATGGGCGAGATCGAAGGTCATCTGCTGGGCCACGCCTTGGTGCGCGAGGCCGTGGTACTGGCGCAACCGACACCCAGTGGCCTGCAGTTGGTGGGTTACGTGGTGCCTGTCGAGGGCGTGCAGGCCGGCGACCTTCAGAGCGAAGCGGTGCTGCGTGACACCTTGCGCGATGCGCTCAAGGCAAGCCTGCCCGAGCACATGGTTCCGGCCTTCCTGCTGTTCCTCCCGGCAATGCCGTTGTCGCCCAACGGTAAGCTGGACCGCAAGGCCCTGCCACAGGCCGACGCCAGCCTGCTGCAACAGAGCTATCAAGCACCGCAGAATGCCCTGGAGGCGCAGGTCGCAGAAGTATGGGCACAAGTGCTGAAACTGGACCGCGTCGGGCGCGGCGACCACTTCTTCGAACTGGGCGGCCACTCGTTGCTGGCCACGCAGATGATCTCCCGGGTGCGCCAAGCCCTGGGCCTCGACCTGCCGCTGCGCAGCGTGTTCGAGGCGCCAGTGCTGGCTGATTTCGCCGCGCTGGCCGTGGTCGCGCCACAGGCCAGCCGGGGCGGTATCCCCAAGGTCGCCCGGGATCAGCCATTGGCGTTGTCCTACGGCCAGCAACGTCACTGGTTCCTCTGGCAGTTGCAACCTGACAGCGCGGCATACCATGTGCCGGCGGTCCTGCGTTTGACCGGGGCACTGGATGTCGCAGCCCTGAAGCGCAGTTTCAACGACCTGATTGCCCGTCACGAACCATTGCGCACGACCTTCAGCCAGCACGGTGATCAGGTCTACCAGGTCATTCACCCCAGCCTGCCGCTGGCTTGCACCGTGGATATTCTGCAGGGCCGGGATGATGCAGGCGTGCAGGCCTGCATCGACGCGGAAATTCAGCGCCCGTTCGACCTGGAGCACGGGCCGCTGTTGCGCGTACGGTTGTTGCAGCTGCGTGAGGACGAGCATGTACTGATCGTCACCCAGCACCACATCGTCACCGATGGCTGGTCCATACCGATCATGGTCGATGAGTGGGTGCAGCTGTACGAGGGGCACCGTCAGGGTCAGCCTGTCACACTGCCAGCGCTGGCTGTCCAGTACGCTGATTTCGCTCAATGGCAGCGCCAATGGCTGGAGGCAGGCGAGCGCGACCGCCAGTTGGCCTACTGGCGGGCCCAACTTGGCGCCGAGCAACCGTTGCTGGATCTGCCTGTGGACCGGCCACGGCCCAGCGTGCAGAGCCACGCTGGCGCGCGCCTGGAGCTGGTGCTCGATGAGCCTCTGACACGCTCGCTGCGGGCCCTGGCCAGCTCGGCGGATGCCACGCTGTTCATGGTGTTGTTGGCCAGCTGGCAGAGCGTGCTGCGGCGTTACTCGGGGCAAACCGATATTCGAGTGGGCGTACCCATCGCCAACCGTACGCAGGTCGATACGGAGCAGTTGATCGGTTTCTTCGTCAATACCCAAGTGATGAAAGCCGAATTCGCGCCTGACACGACGTTTGCCAGCTTGCTGCAGCAAGTGAAACAGGCGGCATTGGGCGCACAGATGCACCAGGACCTGCCGTTCGAGCAGCTGGTAGAGGCGTTGCAACCTGAGCGCAGCCAAAGCCATAGCCCGCTGTTCCAGGTCATGTTCAACCATCAAGGCCAGGGCCGACGCGCCGTTCACAGCTTGCCGGGGCTGAGCCTGGAGCCGTGGCCGCACGCCCATGGCTCTGCGCAGTTCGACCTGACCTTGGACACCGTCGACAACGGCGCCACGCTGGCGGCGTCGCTGACCTACGCAACCGAGCTGTTCGATGGCGCGACCATCGAACGCCTGGCCCGGCACTGGCTGCGTTTGCTGCATGGGGTGGCTCAAGCGCCGCACCTGGCCATTGCCCGGGTGGCCTTGCTCGATGCCCAAGAGCAGCGGCAGGTCATGCAAGCCTGGAACCCTCGGTCCGCCCACTACCCGCAAAGCCAATGCCTGCACCAGCTGATCGAGCAGCGAGTGGCGCAGGACCCGCAGGCCATTGCCGTGACCCTGGACCGCCAGCACCTGAGCTACGGCCAGCTCAACCGCCGTGCCAACCGCCTGGCGCACCGCCTGCGCGAGCTTGGGGTGGGGCCGGATGTGCGGGTAGGGGTGGCGCTGGAGCGTAGCCTGGAAATGGTGGTCAGCCTGCTGGCCATCCTCAAGGCCGGGGGCGCCTACCTGCCTCTGGACCCGCATTACCCTAGCGACCGCTTGGCGTACATGCTGCAGGACAGCGGCGTGCAATGGGTGCTGACCCAGCCGCATCTGCAGCAGCGGCTGTCGGCACCCCAGGCGGTGCATTGCCTGGATGTGGGCACTGGCGATGGCGCCTGGGCCAGCTACAGCGATGCCAACCCCGACAGCGGGGTGCAACCGCAGAACCTGGCTTATGTGATCTACACCTCAGGCTCCACCGGTAAACCCAAGGGTACCCTGCTGGCGCACGACAACGTCACCCGCCTGTTCGAGGCGACCCAGGACGATTTCGGCTTCAACGCCGAGGATGTCTGGACGGTGTTCCATTCCTACGCCTTCGATTTCTCGGTTTGGGAACTGTTCGGCGCTTTGCTGTACGGCGGGCGGGCGGTGATCGTGCCGCAGGACGTGGCGCGCTCGGCTGAAGACTTCCATGAGTTGCTGGTGCAAGAGCGCGTCACCGTGCTCAACCAGACCCCATCGGCGTTCAAGCCGCTCATTCGCGCCGCCTGCGCCGGAGCGCAGGGCGGGCAGGTGCTTGCATTGCGCTACGTGGTGTTTGGCGGTGAAGCACTGGATGTGGCAAGCCTTGCGCCTTGGTTCGAGCAGTTCGGCGATGCCCGGCCACGCTTGATCAACATGTACGGCATCACCGAGACCACGGTGCACGTCACTTACCGTCCGGTCACCCGCCAAGACTTGCAGGGCGTTGTAACCAGCCCCTTGGGCAGGGTCATTGGCGATTTGTCCTGGTACTTGCTGGACGACCAGTTCGAGCTCGCGCCCCAGGGCTGTCGTGGCGAACTGCACGTCGGCCAGGCCGGCCTGGCGCGGGGTTACTTCAACCGCCCTGGGCTGACGGCCGAACGTTTCGTGCCCAACCCCTTCGATACCAGCGAGCAAGGCGGCGGGCGGCTTTACCGCACCGGTGACCTTGCACGGTGTGGAGCCAACGGCATCATCGAATACAACGGACGTATCGATCACCAGGTCAAGGTGCGTGGTTTCCGTATCGAGCTGGGGGAAATCGAAGCCCGGCTGGTGGAGCAACCGGCTGTACGCGAGGCGACGGTGCTGGCCCAGGAAGGGCCTGGCGGCACGCAACTGGTGGCCTACCTGGTCCCCGCCGAGTCGGCGCTGCTGGACAGCCCCCAGGCTCAACAGGGCCTGCGTGACACCTTGCGTGCGGCGCTCAAGGCGGTGCTGGCCGAGCATATGGTGCCGGCCCATCTTTCGTTCCTCGCCGGGCTCCCGCTGACGGCCAATGGCAAGCTTGACCGCAAGGCCCTGCCGCAACCGCAGTTGGAGCAACTGGCGCATACCTATGTCGCACCCCAAGGCGAGCACGAGCTACAGGTGGCGGCAATCTGGGCCGAAGTGCTGGATGTCGAGCGGGTAGGGCGCAGCGACGACTTCTTTGCGCTGGGCGGGCATTCGTTGTTGGCGACCCAGGTGGTTGCGCGTGTGCGTCAGCAATTGGCGCCAGGCCTCAAGCTGCGTGCGCTGTTCGACCATCCGCGGCTGGACGACTTCGTTGCCTGCCTCGGCTGCGAGGAGCTTGCACGGCCAGCGCTGCCGGTGTTGCACGCCCGTGCGGGCACTACGCGCGCGCCGCTGGCGCTGGTGCAACGCAGGTTGTGGGTGGTGGAACAGCTATCACCAGGCAGTGCTGCCTACGGTATGCCCATGGCGTTGCGCCTGCGCGGCGAACTGTCGGTCGAGCTGCTTCATGCCAGCTTGCAGGCCGTGGTCGAGCGCCACGAGGTGTTGCGCACTACCTATGGTCAGGACAGCGAAGGTGAACCCATTGCCTTGATTGCGCCGCAGTTGGCCGTCGAGTTGCCGGTTTACGACTGGTCGGGCCTGAGCCGGGCCGAGCAGGAAGCCCAGGTGGCGAACCAGGCGCTGGCCAACGAAGCCTACCCCTTCGTACTCGATCAAGGGCCGCTGCTGCGGATGCAGGTTGCGCGGCTGGGGCCGTTGGAACACGTGCTGTTCTATTCCATGCACCACATCATCTCCGATGGCTGGTCGATGGCAGTCATGGCCAATGAGCTGGTGCAGATCTATGCAAGATTGCGCGCGGGCGACCACTCGCCGCTGCCGGCTCTGGCGCTGCAGTACTCGGACTTTGCCCATTGGCAGCAAGCGTTGCAGGACGCCGGTGTGCTGCAGCAACAGGCGCAGTACTGGTCCGGCACGCTCGCCGGCTACTCCGGGCGGCTGCCGTTGCCGCTGCGCCAGCCGCGGCCGGCACACGCCAGCCATGAAGGCGGCAGCGTCTCGTTCCGCCTTCGCGATGGGTTGACCGCAGCGCTGAACGAATTGGCGGCACAGGCCCACGTCACGCTGTACAGCGTGATCCTGGCCGCGTTCCAGGCCTATTTGCACCGTTTGACCCGCAGTGACGATGTGGTGGTGGGCGTCGACTACGCCGGTCGTCAGCAGGCTGAGCTGGAAGGCTTGATCGGCTTCTTCGTCAACGTGCTACCGGTGCGCTCACGCCAGGTGCCAGGCAGCACGTTCGCCCAGTTCCTGGCCCAGGGTCGCGAGCAGCTGCTCAACGCATTCGAGCATCAGGACTTGCCGCTGGACATGATCGTGGAGGCCGCACGGGTGCCACGGCACAAGGGCATCAGCCCGCTGGTGCAGGTGTTGTTCGTGATGAACGACTTGCCCCTGCCTACTGCGGGTATCGAGGGGTTGAGCGTTGAAGCGCTGCCCAGTGTGTCGCAGCAATCGAAATTCGACATGGCGCTGTTCGTCGAGCAGGGCCAGCAGGCCGAACTCAGCGGCCATTGGCAATACGCCTCAGCGTTGTTCGAGCAGGCTGAGATCCAGGGGTTCGTGGACGGCTGGATAGCCGTTCTCGAGCAGATCACATGTGACCAGAGCGTGAGAGTGGAAGACATGACCATGCCAATTCAAGACGCGGCGGCCAGCCCAGCACCTGCCGGTAAAGCCAACAAGCTGGACAAGTTCCTGAAAAAGAACCAGACCCGCCCTGCAGCAGGGGCACAACGTCCGATTCGCGAGTCCCTGCTGGTGCCGGACCAGGTGTTCCCACTGCTGCTGGAGCCGACCGACCCTGGGCTGGACGTAACGGGCTGGATCGCGGCCAATCGTGCCTGGGTCGAAGAAAAACTGTTGCATCACGGCGGCATTCTGTTCCGAGGCTTCAGCGTGCCTGACAGCCAGGCGTTCGAGGCATTCGCCGAGGCGGTACAGCCAGGTTTGTACGGCAATTACGGCGACCTGCCGAAGAAGGAGGGCGGGCAGAACACCTATCGGTCCACGCCCTATCCCGAGAAGAAGATGATCCTCTTCCACAACGAAAGCGCCCACCAGGACAGCTGGCCACGTAAGCAACTGTTCTTCTGCGAACTGCCATCGCCGGTCGGCGGCGCCACCCCGGTGGTGGACTGCCGGCAGATGTACCGGCGTCTGCCTGCCGCGCTGCGTGAGACCTTCGAGCGCAAGGGCCTGCTGTATGTGCGCACGTTCACCGGCAAGCTCGACGTGTCCTGGCAGCATTTCTTCAAGACCGAGCAGCGCGCCGAAGTCGAGGCCCGCTGCCAGGCTGCCGGTATTCAGTGGCAATGGCTGGCCGACGATGAATTGCAGATCCGTACTCCGTGCCCCGCCATCATCACTCACCCGGGGAGTGGCGTGCGCTCGTTCTTCAACCAAGTGCAACTGCACCACCCTTACTGCCTGGATGACGATGTGCGCGAAGACCTGCTGACACTGTTTGGCAATGAGCGTATGCCGCGCAACGTGTACTACGGCGATGGCTCGCCGATCGAGGACGAAGTGATGCAGCTGATCGGCGAACTGTATGAACAATGCGCGGTGCGTTTCGACTGGCGCAAGGGCGACGTGATTCTGCTGGACAACATGCTGATTGCTCACGCCCGTGACCCCTTCGAGGGGCCGCGCAAGATTGTCGTGGCCATGGGCGACATGCTCGACCGGGCCAGCCTGGCTGCGATGCAGCCGCACCCACAGGAGGTGGATGCATGAGCACCATGATGGTTGAAAGCGTTGCGCTTTGCCCACAACAGCACTGGGCTTTGCAGGCCCTGAAGCGCGCCACGACCTTCGCTGAAGCAACCCGGCGCGTCACCCTGGATATCCAAGGGGAGCTGGATGTGCCCCGGCTCCAACGTGCCGTGGCAGCGCTGCCTGAGTTGCACCCTGAACTGACGGCGCGCCTGCAGGCAGTGACGGGCTTTCACGGGCTGCGCTGGTGCCCTGTAGCCGACTGCACTTCGCTGCCGCTGACGTCGCACCTGGCGCTGGTGTCAGGGTCGCAGGCCCAGTTGCAGCGCGAGGCCTGGTTGGGCCAGGCCTTCTCCCTGGCTGGCGGCCCCTGGGCGCAGGCCTTGCTGCTGCGCTTGGGCCAGACGCACTGGCAACTGACGCTGGCGGTGGCCAGCGTACTGGTCGATGGTCCCGGCATGGGCCTGCTGGCCGAAGGGCTGATCACCTTGTATGGAGCACCTGAGACACGCCTGTCGGAAGAGGCCGGGTGTTTTGAGCAGTACCTGGAATGGCGTGCGGAAACGGCGATCGATGAGGATGCCGAGCAGGCTCAGCGCTACTGGCGCGACCACCTTCAAGGTGAGTCGAGCGGCCGCGCCAGGCTGCCCTATCGCCTGGGCGACAGCCAGGGTAGCGCCATGGAACGTGTGCACGCCGAGGTGGCCCCGGCGCTGCTGGCCGGCCTGCAGGCGCAGGCTGCCGCGTTGCAGGTCGCACCGTTGACTGTGGTGCAGGCAGCCTGGTGGGTGCTGCTGGGCCGGGTCAGCGAGCAACCCGGATTCCTCGCGCAATGGCGGCATGACAGCCGTGAAGACTATGACTATTTTGCCCACAGCGCTGGGGTGCTGGAAAAGTCCCTGCCGCTGAAGCTGCGCATTGACGATGCCCAGCCTTTCGATGAGTGGGTGGCCCAGCTTGCCACGTTGGCGGCACAGCACGTGACCTGGCAGGAATACTGGGCGGCAGCCCCCGACGAGGCGCCGCCTGCGCTGGGTTTTGCAGCGGCGCGTGAGCACTGTGCCAGTGCGCCGCAGGGCTGGCGCCTGGAGCAAGCGCCGCGTGGCGGCGAGCCCTGTGAGTTGATGCTGCAGGTGCAGCTGTCTGCCGAAGGCGACTGCAAAGGGCTGTGGCTCGACTTTCTGCCCGACTGCTACGACGCCTCCAGCGTGCAGCGCCTGCTTGAGCAGTTGCTGATGCTGCTGCAGGGAATTGTCGATGACGCCACGCAGGCCGTGGGTGCCTTCAACCTGGTCGACCAGGCAGAGCAGGCGCGCTTGCTGGCCCTCAACCCGGCGCTGCCGGCATCGCCTGCGCCGCTGTTGATGGCGCGGCTGGCGCAGTGGCTGGCGCACGATTGCACGCGGGACGTCGTGGTTCACGGCGACCAGCGTTTGAGCTACGGCACGTTGGGACAACGCGTACAACGCCTGGCGGCGAGCCTTGCTGCCCAGGGCGTGGGGCCAGGTGCGCGGGTGGCCGTCGCCTTGCCGCGTTCGAGCGCGTTGGTGGAGTCGATCCTCGCCACCTGGTGGCTGGGTGCGGCCTATGTGCCATTGGACCCGCAGTGGCCACAGGCCCGTCAGGCCAACATTGTCAGCCGAGCGGGCGCAGCCTGGGTGGTTGGCCAGGCCGCGCAGTCGGCCCCCTGGCAAATGCAGGGCGTGCAGCTGCTTGATCCGGCAATGCTGGTGGAGCAACCCCTGGGCCAATGCACGCAGCCTTACCCGCTGCAGGGCGATGAGGCGGCCTACATCCTGTTCACCTCCGGGTCCACCGGGGAGCCCAAGGGCGTGATCATCGAGCATCGCCAGTTGGCCAATTACCTGGCCGGCGCCACTCAGGTGATGGGCCTGGCGCAATGTTCGCAGTTTGCCTTCACCAGCGGCGTGGCGGCGGACCTGGGCAATACCACCTTGTTCGGCGCGCTGTACAACGGTACCTGCCTGCAGGTGGCCGATGAAGAGACCCTGCGCGATCCTGAGCGCTTCATGGGCTACCTGAGGGGTGGCAATGTCGATTGCCTGAAGATCGTCCCCTCGCACCTGTCGGCTTTGCTGGAGGCCGAGCACCCCTGTCTGCCGGCCACCCTGGTGCTGGGTGGGGAAGCGCCGGCCCCCAGCCTGCTCGAGCGGATTTTCCAAGTGCGCGCCGATTGTCGCGTGTTCAACCACTATGGCCCCACCGAGGCCACGGTCGGGGTGATGGTGCAAGCGCTGTCGCCCGCTTCGGCCGGGTGTGGGCCCGTGGGGCTTGGCAGCGTGCTGCCGGGCAACCAGGTGTATGTGCTGGACGGTCAGCAACGCCTGGTGCCTCCGGGTGTGCTGGGCGAGCTGTACATCAGCGGCCGCCAGCTGTGCCGAGGCTACCTGAACAGCGCTACCGACGTTTTCGTCGACAACCCGTTCGCAGCGGGAGAGCGGCTCTATCGCACGGGTGACCTGGCCCGTTATCGGGTCGATGGCAGTCTGGCCTTGCACGGGCGCAAAGACCAGCAGGTAAAACTCAATGGCTTCCGGGTCGAGCTCGGCGAGCTGGAAGCCGAGCTGCTGCAGGTGCCCTGTGTGCGCGAGGCGGCGGTTGTCGCGGTGCCTGCCGAGGACGCTCAGGCGGGGCTGCAACCGGCAGCCTTTGTCGTTGTGCACGCCGATGAGCAGGACCCCCTGGCCAGCATCCGGCGCGACCTGGCCTTGCAACTGCCTGGGCCTTTGCTGCCACGGCGTATCCAGGTGGTTGCGCAATTGCCACGGTTGGCCAATGGCAAGGTCGACCGCCAGGCCTTGGCCAGCCTGGCACCCCAGCCGCCAGAGGCTGAACTGCAGCCGGCCCGCACGGCGTTCGAGCAGTTGCTGGCCAAGCGCATGGGCCAATTGCTGGACCAGCCAGCCCTGGGCTTGCACCAGGACTTCTTTGCCGCCGGGGGGCACTCGTTGCTCGCCATCAAGCTGGTCGCGGGCATCCGCAAGGTACTGCGCCGTGATATCAGCCCGGCCATGGTGTTCGACAACCCGACAGTGGCAAAGCTTGCCCAAGCGCTGGGTGAATTGCCCGACGCGGACCCGCAAGCGCTTGAAGCCTTGGCGCGTGCCCACCTGCAACTGGAGGCATTGCCGCCTGAACAGCGCGCGGCGCTGGAAGAAAAGGCCCGTCGCCTGCGCGAAGCGCAAAGCTGATTGCAAGGGCGCGTGCCCCGCGCGCCCGCGTCAGTTCACAAAAATGAAAAAATCATTAATTTTCGCTGAATGTCGCTCGTCTCATCTACGCCTTCAACCAAGGCGTAGGTGCCGACGCAGATCGGGAAGGGGTTCTGCGGGGCGTTTTTCAATACGCCAACCATTAGAAAAGACCATCACGACAAGGGGATTACAATGGGTTCCGTAGTACGGCAAGGGCGGCGCAGGACGTCTTCACTGCATAAGCGCGCGGGCATTCTGTGCCTGTCCGTATCGGCGCTGCTGCTGGCGATGGGGGATGCGGCATTTGCCAAAGAGGTCAAGATCGATATCCCCAAGCAGCCGCTGGGCAGCGCCTTGCGCGAGTTTGGCGAGCAGACCGGCCTGCAGCTCCTTTATTCCCCCGAACTGATCGGCAACGCGCAATCGTCGCGCGTGTCCGGCAACATGGAATCGGAAACCGCGCTGCATCTGTTGCTCGAAGGTACCGGCTACAACTTCCAGATCGAAAACGGCGCAGTGATCCTGCTGCCCGCCACCAGCAGTAGCAACGGTGTCACGCTGCAGTCGACCGCCATCACCAGCCAGGGCATGGGCGAGATGACCGAGAACAGTGGGTCTTATACCACCGGTGCGGTGAGCGTGGGCTCCAAGACCCCGACCAGCTTGCGCGACACGCCGCAGTCGGTGTCGGTGTTGTCCAGCCAGTTGATCGAAGACCGAAGTGTCACCAGCCTGCAGGACGCGCTGAAAATGGCCCCAGGGGTCACGGTGCAGAAAACCACCAGCGACACCTACGAGTTCTACTCGCGCGGCTTCAACATCGACAGCATTCAGATCGACGGCGCCGCGCCCATGGCGTTGTCGTCGGTGGCCACCAGTTTCTATTCGCGCCGCTTGTACAACCTGGCCGAATTCGACCACGTGGAAGTGTTGCGTGGTTCGGGTGCGCTGTTTGGCGGTGTCGGTGACCCCGGTGGCGTCATCAACCTGGTGCGCAAGCGCCCGTTGTCGGACTTCCAGTTGAAGTTCGAGGCCGCCGCCGGCTCCTGGGACAACTACCGTTCGCAAGTCGACCTGACCGGCCCGTTGACCGACAGCGGCAACGTACGCGGCCGACTGGTGACCGCCTACACCGACCGCCAGTACTTCACGGATAAACTGGCCACGCAGAAACCCACCGTCTATGGGGTGTTCGAGGTCGACCTGGGCCCGCAGACCATCTTTACCCTGGGTGGCATGTATGAGAGCACCCACTCCAACTCGTCGTTGGGCCTGCCACGCTATACCACAGGCGCTGACATCGGGCTGGCGCGTCACACCAACCTGGGGCAGAACTGGTCCTACATGGACAACATTTCCCAGGAGATCTTCACCAAGGTCGACCACTACTTCGACAACGACTGGAAATTGAACGTCTCCTACACCAATACCCGCGACGCCGGCAAGGCGCTGGCAGCGGTATCGGGCAACGCCGTCAACCCGGTGACCCTGGCCGGGCCGGTCTGGCGCGCCAGCTACAATGTCTACTCCACCAGCCAGGACCTGCTCGACAGCAACCTTTCTGGCAGCTTCGATGCCTTTGGCCGCGAGCATGAGTTCGTGCTGGGGGCCGACTATCAACGCGTGACCAGCCGCTGGCAGGGTTCAGGGGTGTTCACCGGCACCGGTGTGCCCATCGACGTGTTCGACCCCGGTTACTGGAAGCCGACCACCACCTCGCTGGTGACCCCGCGTGACTACAGCCCCAACACTCAGGAACAGTACGGTTTGTATGGTCGCCTGACGTTGCAGGTGAGCGATCCGATGAAGGTCATCCTGGGAGGCCGGGCAGCCCGTTACCACTTCCAGCAGGTGTACACCAACGCCGGTGTGGTGCAGAGCGACATCGACATGCGCGAACCGACGCGTTTCGTGCCGTACTTCGGTGCCATCTACGACCTCGATGACCAATGGTCGCTGTATGGCAGCTACTCGAAGATCTACAAGCCTCAACAAAGCTACCTTCGCGGGCCAATCGGCAGTAACGACGTGCTGGAGCCGCTGGAGGGCAAGACCTCCGAGGTGGGCATCAAGGGTGAACTGTTCGAGGGCCGTTTGAACACCAGCCTTGCCGTGTTCTACACCAAGCGCAAGAACGGCGCGGTGCAGGACACCAACTATCCGCAGGCGTCGGTGTTGTATGGCGGCAGTTGCTGCTACGTGAACCAGGGCGAGGTGGTCAGCAAGGGTATCGAGCTGGAAGCAACGGGCGAAATCCTCAAGGATTGGAACCTGATGGCCAGCTACGTGTACAACTACAACAAGAACGAGACTGACAGCACGGCGTTGAGCACTATCACGCCCAAGCATCAATTCAAGGTGTGGTCGACCTACCAACTGCCTGGAGAGTTTTCCGACTGGACCGTGGGCGGCGGGGTCGATCTGCAAAGCGCCACCTACGTCAGCGGTACCACGGTGCGAGTGGATGGCAATGGCAACGTTGTGGAGTCGAACATCCCGTTCGATTACAAGCAAAGTGGCTACGCGGTGTGGAACGCGCTGCTGCGCTACCGCGTGGATGACCACTGGACAGTGTCGCTCAACGCCAACAACCTGTTCGACAAATCGTACTACCAGACTGTTTCCAGCGCGGCGAACGGCAACTTCTACGGTGACCCGCGCAACTACATGCTGACGCTGCGTGGCGACTTCTAAGCTCTGTACGACAAGTCTCAAGGCTTTTCGTACAGAGCCTAAGCCCTCACTCGGCCGAGCTGCACAGCCCTGCACCGCCTGACAACAGGCGTCGACGCCGGCCAATTCCTGCCCAGGGATTGGCCGGCTTTGTTTTGCCCGGCCGGTCGGCTGCGGGCCCGCCACGGCTGGCCGGGTGTGTAAATTTCACCACAGGCCTTTCGTCATCTGAGGACGATCCAATTCCCGCTCCTTCGAAACGAGGCCGACACTGATGTCTTCCACCCCCCTGACCGATGATGATCTGCTGGCGCTGTTGATGGCTGACGACAGGGACGATCCGGGGGTCATTCGGCCTTTGGGTCGGCCGTTGACGTGTCAGGCGTCTTTCGCTCAGCAACGTCTGTGGGTGCTGCAGCAGCTGGACCCTGCCAGTTCGGCCTACCACCTGGCGCGCGCGCTGCGGCTGACGGGGCCCTTGCAAGTGCCTGTGCTGGAGGCGGCGCTGGAGCGGGTGGTGGCGCGTCATGAAATCCTGCGGACCGGTTTCGAAGCGGTCGATGGCCAGCCTATGCAGGTCGTGGCAACGGTGCGCCCGGTGCTGCAGGTCGAGCGCCTGGCCGCATCGAGCGAAGTCGAACGCCGCCAGGCATTGGCCGAGCGCCTGCAAGCGTTGACCCTTCAGCCCTTCGAGCTGAGCCAGGCGCCGTTGCTGCGTTGTGTGCTTTTCGAGCTCGGGCCCGAGGAGCATGTGCTGTTCCTGAACATGCACCATATTGTCTCCGATGCCTGGTCCAACCCCATCCTGCTGCGTGACCTGACCCTGGCGTATGCCCAGGCCCTGCAGGGTGATACCGCGCCCTTGCCGGCACTGCCTGTGCAATACGCGGACTATGCCCACTGGCAACGCCATGTGTACCCCGGCACTGCCGACTACGCACGGGCTCAGGCCTACTGGCAGGACTACCTGGCAGGGGACATCGCGCCCTTGGCCTTGCCGTCGGATCGCCCGCTTCAGGTTGCGCAGCCGAGCGTCGCGGCCTTGCAGCGCATCAGCGTGCCCCAGGCACTGCTGGCACGTCTGCACGCGCAATGCGAAGTGCTCGGGCTGACACCCTTCGCCTTCGTACTGGGCGCCTGGCAGCTGTTGCTGGCGCGCTACAGCGGCCAGTCCGATTTCTGCGTAGGGGTGCCCAATGCCGCGCGCAACCGCGCGCAGATCCAGGAGCTGGTGGGTTACTTCGTCAACACCCAGCTGTACCGGGTGCAGGTCGACGGCGCGATGACCGGGCTGGCGTTCCTGCAGGCCATCCGCCGCCACTCCCTGGCCCTGCTGGAGCATGCCGACTGGCCGATCGAGATGCTCGAGCAACAGGGGCAGGCTGCTGCCACATTCGAGACCTTGTTCAACTGGCGAGTGGACGGCGACGGGCCGACGGCGCTGCGGCTGGGGGAAGTGGCCGTCGACTTCCTGCCGACGGGCCCGCAGCGGGCCAAGTTCGCCTTGTCACTGGATGTCGACTATGCCCCCGAGGCCATCAGCGGGACAGTCGAATATGACCCAGGGCAGTTCAGCCCTGAGACCATCGAGCGTCTGGGGCGCTATTGGCTGCAGGTGCTGGACGGTCTGCTTCAGGCGCCCGAGCGGCCCCTTGCCGAGCTGACGCTGCTGGATGCCGAGGAGCAGCGCCGCGTCATTGCCCAGTGGAACCCCGCGCTGACGGATTACCCGGCCGAACGCTGCCTGCATACCTGCATCGAGGCGCAAGCGGCCAGGGCGCCCCACGCCATCGCCGTCGTGGCGGGCGAGCAGCGGGTGACCTACGACGTGCTCAACCGCCGAGCCAACCGCCTTGCGCACCAGCTGCGGGCCTCGGGGGTAGGGCCGGACGTGCGCGTGGGGGTCGCGCTGGAGCGTGGCGTGGACATGGTGGTAGGCCTGTTGGCCATTCTCAAGGCGGGCGGCGCCTACGTGCCGATGGACCCTGAGTACCCGGAGGAGCGGCTGGCCTATATGCTGGCCGACAGCGCCATCACCTTGCTGGTGACACATAGCCAATCGCGCGGCCAGTTGCCCGAGGTCGAAGGGGTAAGGTGCATCGAGCTCGATCAGATACCGGCGCTGGATGGCTACCCTGACACCAACCTTGCCAATATCACCCATCCGGGCAACCTGGCTTACGTCATCTACACCTCGGGTTCCACGGGCAAGCCCAAGGGCACTTTGCTGCCCCATCAGAACGTGACACGCCTGTTCCAGGCGACACAGGCAGATTTTCATTTCGATGAAAACGACGTCTGGAGCGTGTTCCATTCCTATGCATTCGATTTCTCCGTGTGGGAGCTGTTCGGCGCCCTGTTGCATGGCGCCACCGCAGTGATCGTGCCGCGGGATGTGGCGCGGTCGGCCGAGGACTTTCATGCCTTGCTGGTACGTGAACGGGTCACGGTGCTTAACCAGACGCCGTCGGCCTTCGCCCCATTGATTGCGGTCGCCTGCGCGCCCGCCAACCGTCATCTGGCCTTGGCGCTGCGCTACGTGGTGTTTGGCGGCGAGGCCCTGGACGTCAGCAGCCTTGCCCCCTGGTTCGAGCATTTCGGCGACCAGCATCCGCAGTTGATCAACATGTACGGCATTACCGAAACCACGGTGCATGTCACGTACCGAGCGTTGAGCCGCGCCGACCTGGCGTTGCAAGGCGCCAGCCCGATTGGCGAGGTCATCGATGACCTCTCCTGGTACCTGCTGGACCACGATTTCAACCTGGTCGCACCCGGTTGCCAGGGGGAATTGCATGTCGGCCGCGCCGGCCTGGCGCGCGGTTACCATGGGCGCCCGGGTTTGACCGCCGAGCGATTCGTCCCCGATCCGTTCGATGACAGCCCGCTGGGCGGTGGGCGCCTGTACCGTACGGGTGACCTTGCCGGCTACCGGATCGATGGCGTCATCGACTACCGGGGACGTATCGATCACCAGGTCAAGATTCGTGGTTTCCGCGTCGAGCTGGGCGAAATCGAAGCCAAACTGCAAAACCATGAAGCCATTGCCAAGGCAGTGGTGCTCGACAGGGATGGGCCGGGCGGCAAGCAATTGGTCGCCTACCTGCTGACCGAAGGTGAGCGCGCCGCTGACGCCCCGCAACAGGACACGCTGCGCAACGCACTGCGCGATTACCTGCGGGGGCTGCTGCCGGATCACATGGTCCCTGCGCACCTGATCTTCCTGCAGGCGTTGCCATTGACGGTCAATGGCAAGCTCGATCGCAAGGCGCTGCCCGCCCCGCAGGCCACCCTTGGTGCCGGGTACGTGGCACCCGAAAGCGGTCACGAGCACGCTATCGCCAGCCTTTGGGCCCAGGTGCTCAAGGTGCAGCGCGTAGGGCGTTACGACAACTTCTTCGAGCTGGGTGGGCATTCGCTGCTGGCTACCCAGGTGATTTCGCGGTTGCGCCAGGTGCTGAACATCGACCTGCCCTTGCGCACCTTGTTCGAGACGCCGGTACTGGCAAGCTTTGCGGCGTTGGCAGGGCAGGGCAGCCTGGACGGTGCGCCGCCCTTCACAACCGTGGATCGTACCCTGCCGCTGAGCCTGTCCTATGCGCAGCACCGGCAATGGTTCCTGTGGCAACTGGAGCCCGAAAGCTGCGCGTACAACATCCCGGCGGCGTTGCGCCTGCGGGGGCAGTTGGACGTCGCGGCGCTGGCCCGCAGTTTCGACGCGCTGGTAGTGCGCCATGAAACCTTGCGCACGAGCTTCCAGATCGAGGCCGGGCAGGCGGTGCAAGTGGTGCATGCGCACATGCCATTCGCACTGCAGGCCGAGCCGGTCGCCCCGCCAGCGGGCGAGGCGCTGGAGGGGTGGCTCAAGGGCCAGATCGAAAGGGAAACCCAACGCCCCTTCGACCTCGCGCAAGCCCCGCTCTTGCGGGTGAAACTGCTGCGCCTGGCGGATGACGACCATGTGCTGATACTCACGTTGCACCATATCGTTACCGATGGCTGGTCGATGCCCATCCTGGTCGAAGAGCTGGAGCATTACTACGCCGGTTTCTGCACTGGCCAGGTGGTGCCACTGCCTGAGCTGGCGGTGCAATACGCCGACTACGCAGCATGGCAGCGGCAGTGGATGCAAGCCGGTGAGCAGGATCGCCAGCTGGCGTATTGGAAACAGCAGTTGGGCGGCGAGCAGCCGGTGCTGGAGCTGCCCACCGACCGCCCGCGCCCGGCCGTGCAGAGCCTGGTCGGGGCCAACCATGAGATCGTGCTGGATGAGGCGCTTGCCGAAGCGCTCAAGGCGCTGGCCAGGCAGCACAATGCAACGTTGTTCATGGTCCTGCTGGCCAGTTTTCAGGTGTTGCTGCACCGCTACTCAGGGCAACGGGACATCCGCGTGGGAGTGCCGATCGCCAACCGCAATCGAGCGCAGATCGAGCGCCTGATCGGCTTTTTCGTCAATACCCAGGTGCTGCGCGCCGACTGCGATCCGCAGGTGTCCTTCAGCGCGCTGCTGGGGCAGGTCAAGGACACTGCCCTGGCGGCCCAGGCCCATCAGGACCTGCCGTTCGAGCAACTGGTGGAAGCGCTGCAGCCAGAACGCAGCCTGAGCCACAGCCCGTTGTTCCAGGTGATGCTCAATCACCAGACCCAGGTGCGTGGCGAAACCCAAGCGCTGCCGGGCCTTACACTGCAGCGGCTGTCGTGGGAGCGCCACAGTGCGCAGTTCGACCTGACCTTGAACACCTTCGAGCATGAGCACGGCCTGGGCGCCTCGTTGAGCTACGCCACCGCGCTGTTCGACCGGCAGACCGTGCAGGCCTTGGCCGATAACTGGCGCGTACTGCTGCAAAGCATCGTCGAGCAGCCTGAAGCGCGTATCGCCGACCTGGCGCTGCTTGATGCACAAGCCCGCCAGCAGGTCATCAAGGCCTGGAACCCGGCGCCGGCGCAGCAGCAGGTCGAGCAGTGCTTGCACCAGGCTATCGAGGCCCATGCCGCCCGTTCGCCGCAGGCGGTAGCTGTGACGTGCGAGGGCCGACAACTGACCTACCGCCAGCTCAATCAGCGCGCCAACCGCTTGGCTCGCCAGTTGCGGGGCCTGGGCGTAGGCCCGGACGTGCGGGTGGGCGTTGCCATGGCGCGCAGCCTGGACATGGTGGTTGGGCTGCTGGGGATTCTCAAGGCCGGTGGTGCCTATGTGCCCCTGGACCCCGAATACCCCGAGGACCGCCTGGCCTACATGATCGAAGACAGTGGGATCACCTTGCTGCTGACGCAGCCCGACCTCTCGGGGCAGCTGCCCTTGGCCCCGGGGGTGCAGAGCCTGGTGCTGGGGCAGGACGAACCCGCGCTCGACGCTGACGACCTCCATGACCTGGACAACCAGACGTCGCCTGAGAACCTGGCCTATGTGATCTATACGTCGGGCTCCACCGGCAGGCCCAAGGGGACGTTGCTGCCGCATGCCAATGTGATGCGTCTGTTCCAGGCCACCCAGGGCTGGTTCCAGTTCAATGCCGAGGATGTCTGGAGCGTCTTCCACTCCTATGCCTTCGACTTTTCCGTGTGGGAGCTGTTCGGCGCGCTGCTGCATGGCGCCCGGGCGGTCATCGTCCCGCGCGACGTGGCGCGCTCGCCGGAGGACTTTCATGCCCTGCTGGTACATGAGCAAGTTACGGTACTCAATCAGACACCGTCGGCGTTCAAGCAACTGGCTGCCATTGCCTGCCAGCCGGTACATGACCCGGCGGCGCTGGCCTTGCGCTACGTCGTGTTTGGCGGCGAGGCGCTGGATATCGCCAGCCTCAGGCCGTGGTTCGAGCGCTTCGGTGACCAGCGCCCCCAGTTGATCAACATGTACGGCATCACCGAAACCACGGTGCACGTCACCTACCGCCCGTTGCGGCTGGCCGATGTGCAGCGCGAAGGCCTGAGCCCGATCGGCGAGGTCATTCCCGATTTGTCCTGGTACCTGCTGGACGCCAACCTCAACCTGGCCGTGGCCGGCAGCCATGGCGAACTGCACATCGGCCAGGCGGGGCTTGCGCGTGGCTATCATCAGCGCCCGGCGCTGACCGCGGAACGCTTCATTCCCGACCCGTTCGACCGCAGCCCTCAGGGCGGCGGCCGGCTGTACCGTACCGGTGACCTGGCGCGCTACCGCGCCGAAGGCGGCATCGACTATGTGGGCCGTATCGATCATCAAGTGAAGATCCGCGGCTTCCGGATCGAGTTGGGTGAAATCGAAGCGCGCCTGCAGGCGCACCCTCGCGTTGGCGAGGCGGTGGTGCTGGCTGTCGACGGCCCTGGCGGCAAGCAGCTGGTTGCCTACCTGATCACCAATGAGGCGCAGCCGCTGCAGCTGGCCGCTGAGCATCAATTGCGCAGCGAACTGCGGGATTACCTGCTGGCCGGCCTGCCGGACCATATGGTGCCCGCGCACCAGGTGTTCTTGACTGCCTGGCCACTCACCACAAACGGCAAACTCGACCGCAAGGCACTGCCGGCACCTGATTCCACACACGTGCGGCAAACCTTCGTGGCCCCGGAAACGCCCTTGCAACAACAGATTGCAGCGGTATGGGCCGATGTGTTGAAACTGGACCGCGTGGGGCTTGCAGATAACTTCTTTGAATTGGGTGGCGACTCGATCATCTCGATCCAGGTAGTCAGCCGAGCGCGCCAGGCGGGCATCCGTTTCACGCCCAAGCAGCTGTTCCAGCACCAGACCGTGCAGGGGCTGGCCACGGTGGCCAGGCAGGGCGAGCAGGGTGAAATGCTGATCGACCAGGGACCTGTCACAGGCCGGGCCCTGCTACTGCCGATCCATCAGTATTTCTTCGATGAGTCGATCCCGGAGCGGCATCATTGGAACCAGGCCCTGTTACTGCAGCCGGTCGAGGCCTTGGACGCTCAGGTACTGGAGGGTGCGCTGCAGGCGTTGATCGCCCACCACGATGCCTTGCGCTTGAGTTTCACCCAGGCCGATAACGGTGGTTGGCAGGGCCATTACCAGGACGTCGCGCAGCAACCGTCGTGCTTCTGGCACGAGACGGTGGCCGATGTCACGGCGCTGGAAGCCTTGTGCGAGCGCGCCCAGCGCAGCCTCGACCTGGCCCAGGGGCCATTGCTGCGCGCGGTGTTCGCCACCTTGCCCGATGGCGGCCAACGGCTGTTGCTGGCGATTCACCACCTGACGGTGGACGGGGTGTCCTGGCGCATCCTGCTGGAAGACCTGCAGACCGCGTATGGCCAACTGCGGGCAGGGCAGCCCGTCAGTCTGCCGGCCAAGACCAGTTCTACCCGTGCATGGGCCGAAAACCTGCGCGATTATGCCCAAGGCATCGGGCTCGAGCAGTTGCCGTACTGGCAAGCCCTGTTGACGGATGTGCAGGCCGATCTGCCTTGCGACAACCCTTCAGGGTCGCTGCAAGGGGTACACATGGCGGTCGCCCATACCCGCTTGAATGCCGAGGATACCCGCGCCCTGTTGCAACAGGCGCCGGCGGCCTATCGCACCCAGGTCAACGACCTGTTGCTGACCGCCCTGGCTCGAGTGATTGCGCGCTGGACTGCGGCCGAGCATGTGCTGGTGCAGTTGGAGGGGCATGGCCGCGAGGACCTGTTCGACAGCGTGGACCTGACCCGTACCGTGGGTTGGTTTACCAGTATGTTCCCGGTCAAGCTCAGCCCTGCGCCATCGCTCGCGCATTCGCTCAAGTGCATCAAGGAGCAGCTGCGGGCTATCCCCGACAAAGGGGTGGGCTTTGGTGCGTTGCGCTACCTTGCCGATGAGCCCACCCGTCAGGCCTTGGCCGCCTTGCCGGTGCCGCGCATCACGTTCAACTATCTGGGGCAATTCGACGGCAGCTTCGCCGAGCCCACGGGCGAGGGCGGCCAAGGGGCCGGGCTGCTGACCCCGGCAGCAGAAAGCAGCGGCGCCAGCCTGAGCAGCGAAGCGCCTCTGGGTAACTGGCTGTCCATCAATGGTCGCGTCTATGGGGGGGAGCTGAGCCTGGGCTGGAGCTTCAGCCGGGAGATGTTCAAGCCGGAATCGGTGCAGCGGCTGGCGGATGAATACGCCGCCGAGCTCAAGGCCCTGATCGCCCATTGCGTCAGCGGCGAAGTGGCGGGCATCACCCCATCGGACGTGCCGCTGTCTGGCCTCGATCAAGTGCAACTGGACAGCCTGCCCGTTGCGGCGGCGCACATCGAAGACATCTACCCGCTGTCGCCCATGCAACAGGGCATGCTGTTCCATGCCAGCGAAGACGATCAGGCAGACCTGTACATCAACCAGACCAGCGTGCCGGTCACCGGGCTGGATGCCACGCGTTTCATCGACGCCTGGCAACAAGTGGTTGCCCATCATCCGATCCTGCGCACAAGCTTCCATCAAGGGGCACCCTTGGTTGAACCGGTGCAGCTGGTGCAGCGCCAGGCGCAGCTGGACATTCGCCTGCTGGACTGGTCGTCCAGAGCTGTGAGCGACGATGAGCTGGCGCAACAGGTGCTGGATGATCGTCGCCGTGGTTTCGACCTGGCCCAGGCGCCACTGATGCGGCTGACCCTGATAAGCCTGGCGGACCGTCATCATCTGATCTGGACCAGCCATCACCTGTTGATGGACGGTTGGAGCGCCTCACGGTTGATTGCCGATGTGCTGGCCAGCTACGCAGGCCAGGCCCTCGAGGCCCAAACGTGCCGTTACCGTGACTATATCGACTGGTTGCAGCGCCAGGACCTGCAGGCCGCCCAGCGCTTCTGGGAAGAAAAACTGGACGGGGAGGGTGCCGCGACGCTGCTCGCCGACGCATTGCCGCAGCCTGCGGCGCCATTGCCCGGGCATGCCGCGCTCTACCTGAAGTGGGACCAGGCGCGAACCCAGGCGCTGCAGGACTTCGCCCAACGCCAGCGGATCACGCCCAACACCTTGATCCAGGCCGTGTGGTTGCTGCTGCTGCAACGCTACACCGGCCAGGACCGCGTGTGCTTCGGCGCCACCGTGGCCGGCCGACCGGCAGACGTGGTCGGTGCCGACAAACTGCTGGGCCTGTTCATCAATACCATCCCGGTGATTCAGCGCCCCGTTGTTACCCAGCCTGTTTCGCAGTGGTTGCAGGCGCTGCAGACCTACAACCTGGAGGCCCGCGACTTCGAGCACACCTCGCTGGCCGACATCCAGCGCTGGAGCGGCCGCAGTGGCTTGCCCCTGTTCGACAGCATCATCGTGTTCGAGAACTACCCGATCGATGACCGCTTGCAGCAAGGCGTAGGCGGCCCTTTGAGCTTCGGGCAGGTGCAAACGCGGGATGTTACCAACTACGCCATGGACCTGGCGGTGAACCTGGGCAACACCCTGAGCATCGAGTTCCTCTACCTGCGCAACCGCTTCAGTGAGCCGGTGGTTGCGAACATCGTCGCCGCGTTCGACACCCTGCTCGACGCCATCCTGGCCAACCCCGAGGCATGCCTGGGCAACTTGCCCCTGTGCGCCCCTGGGTTGCCGGCGGCGGCCACCGCCCTGCCGGCGCGCACCTCGGTGGCCGAGCTGATTGCCGCCCAAGCGCAGCGCTCAGGCGATGCCATAGCGGTGGTCTGCGCGGAGCAATCCCTGAGCTATGGAGCATTGGAGCAGCGTGCCAACCAGCTGGCGCACGTGCTGGTAGCGCGGGGTATCGGGCCGGAAAGCCGGGTTGGAGTGGCCCTGGAACGTTCGGTGGACAGCATCGTGGCGTTCTATGCCGTGCTCAAGGCCGGCGCGGCCTACGTGCCGCTGGACATCGACTACCCTCGTGAACGCCTGGAATGGATCATCCAGGATTCGGGCATGGCGCTGCTGCTGACCCACTCGGCGCTGCTGGCACGTCTGCCCGTCACGCCGGGGTCCGGATACCTGGTCCTGGACGGCCTGGACCTGGCGGCCCAGCCCGGCAGCGCACTGCAGGTACGGGTAAACGAGCAGAACCTGGCCTACATGATCTACACCTCGGGTTCCACCGGCCAGCCCAAGGGCGTGGCGGTGAGCCATGGGCCGTTGAGCATGCACTGCCAGGCGATCATCGAACGCTACGCCATGGACCGTGACACCCGCGAGCTGCTGTTCATGTCCTTCGCCTTCGACGGCGCCCAAGAGCGCTGGCTGTCGACGATGCTGGCCGGAGGGCGGCTGGTAATGCGTGACAGCCAGCTATGGACCGCCGAGCAGACCCTGCAGGTGCTGCGCGACCAGGCGATCACCATCGCCTGTTTCCCGCCGGCCTACCTGCAGCAACTGGCCGAGCAGGCTGCCACAGAGGTGTTGCCGCCGCCCGCAGTGCACACTTACTGCTTCGGCGGCGACGCGGTGGCGCAGGCGACTTTCGAGTTGGTCAAGGCCAGCCTGCAACCGCGCTACCTGACCAATGGCTATGGCCCGACCGAAACCGTGGTGACCCCGCTGCTGTGGAAGGTCGCTGGTGATCAGCCTTGCGGCGGCCCGATCGCGCCGATTGGTGAAGCCGTGGGCGCGCGTGAGTTGTACGTACTGGACGATCAGCTGAACCTGTTGCCCGATGGCGTGGCCGGTGAGTTGTACATCGGCGGCGAGGGCCTGGCGCGGGGTTATCACCAGCGTCCGGGGCTCACCGCCGAGCGTTTCGTGGCCAACCCGTTCCAGGCCGGTGGCCGGTTGTACCGCAGTGGCGACCTGGTGCGCCGGCGCGCCGACGGCATCTACGACTATCTGGGGCGTCTGGACCAGCAGGTTAAGATTCGCGGCTTCCGTATCGAGCTTGGCGAAATCGAGGCGCGCCTGCGTGCCTGCGAAAGCGTGCGCGATGCGGTCGTGAGCGTGTTGGGCGAGGGCGCCGACAAGCGCCTGGTGGGGTATGTCACCAGCTCCGCCAGCGAGGACATCGGCGAGTCGCTGCGCGAGCAGCTGCGTGCGCTGCTGCCCGATTACATGGTGCCCGCCCGTGTTCTGGTGCTGGACGCCCTGCCGCTAAACCCGAACGGCAAGGTGGACCGCAAGGCGCTGCCCGACCCGGACTTCAGCGAGCCTGCGGCGCGTCATGTTGCGCCGCGCAACCTGTTCGAGGAGCAATTGGCACAGATATGGGCCGATGTGCTGGGCGTGGAAAGGGTGGGGGTGACGGACAACTTCTTCGAACGGGGCGGCGACTCGCTGCGCAGCCTGAAAGTGATATCGCGCGTGCGCAGCCTTCAACGTGAAGGGTTTGAACTCAAACTGCGTGACCTCATGACCCGGCCGACGATCGCTGAACTGTCCGGTTACAGCGAGCCGACGGCCGGGGCACTGGACCCGCTGCTGTTGCTCAATGAGCCGGTGAGCGGCGTACCGCCGCTGTTCTGCCTGCATGCAGGGTTCGGCACGGTGTTCGACTACGAGCCTTTGGCACGTCGCCTGACGGGCGAGTGCAGCGTTTACGGCGTGCAGTGCCGGATGCTGCTGGACCCGGGCTGGCAGGACGAATCGTTGCCCGCCATGGCCATCGACTATGCCCAGTACATTAGACAGAAGCAGCCCAGCGGCCCTTATCGCTTGCTGGGGTGGTCGCTGGGCGGCGTCCTTGCGGTGTTGGTGGCCGCTGAATTGCAGCAGCAGGGGCAGGTTGTGGAGCATGTATCGCTGGTGGACAGCTTCATCCCGGGTGAGGCCGAGCCTGACGCAGCATCCGAGGCCTTTGACTGGCGCCAGGAACTGGCCGGTTTCTGTCAGGTAATGAATGTCGTCAAGCCTGCCGGTGCGTTGCCTTCGACCCACCAGGCCTCAACCTTGCCGTCGTTGCCACAGCTCACGGCGTACTTCGCCACAGGCGCTGACGCAGGGACGGGGTTCGATGCCGAAGACCTGGCCCAGGCGTTCATTGTCGGGTTGCGGTTGCGCGCCTTGTCGTTGCAAGCACTGACGTTGCCGATGCTGTCCGGGGCGGTGGGCTTCTGGTGGGCACAGGCCGCGGTTGGGCAGGTGCTCACAGATTTCGAACGGCAAGTGGCGGTCACGTCGACCCAGGTGGCGCTGGACACCGATCATTACAGCATTCTCAGGCATTCGCGCTTGCTGGATGGGGTGGCCCACGCTCTGGCCAACGAGGTGTCTGCCTAACCACCCAGCGCACGGAGCGGCGGCTGTCGGGCGCTGCTCTGACTGCGTGAGACCTTCGATATGACTGTGCCCCATCGCACCCCGGACCGGCCGCTTCATGGCCGCGCTGTCGGCGCGTGGGGCTTCTTGCTTTCACGTGTATGAAGTCCGTTCTTCAAGGAGAATCAAAGATGTCGCTGCATCCCGATCTGGAAGCTTTTCTGGAATTGGTGGAGCTTGGCAGGGCTACCGGTAAAAGCCTGCCCATGCATGAGCAGAGTGTCGAGCAGGCGCGCGAGGAGTTCGAGCTGAGTGCCCTGTTGCTCGACCCCGCCCCGCCGCAAGATACCGCGGTCACCCCGCTGCAGATTCCCACCCGCGACGGCGCACGGTTGCCGGCGCGGCTGTACCGTGCTCCTGCCTGTCAGGACCAGGGGCCGGTGATCCTCTATTTCCATGGCGGCGGTTACGTGGTCGGTAGCCTGGACTCCCATGACATGGTCTGTCGTCGCCTGTCGCAAGCCACTGGCTATGCGGTGCTGGCCCCCGCCTATCGCCTGGCGCCCGAACATCGCTTTCCGGCCGCAGTGCACGACGCCCACGACAGCGCCTGTTGGCTGGCCGACAATGCCGCGCAGCTGGGCCTGGACGCGAGGCGGATCGTGGCGGCGGGGGATAGCGCTGGCGCCACCCTGGCCACGTTGCTGGCGCGCACCGCTGCCCTGCAAGGTGCTGACGCCGGCTTCGCGCTGGCGGCGCAGGTGCTGTTCTACCCGGTCTGCGACGCCTCGGTCACGTACCCGTCAAGCCGGGCTTACGCCGAGGGTTACCTGCTGGAGCACAAGACCATGGACTGGTTCTACCAGCACTACCTCGACACGCTGGGCAAGCGCGAGGATTGGCAGGTGTCGCCGCTGTTGGCTGATGATATGCCGCCCTTGGCGCCCGCTTACGTCAGCGTGGCGCAATACGACCCGCTGCGCGATGAAGGGCTGGCCTATGCCGCGTTCCTGCAGCGGGGTGGTACGCCGGTGCACCTGAGGGAGGAAGAGGGGCTGACCCACGACTACCTGAGGATGTCGGGGGTCATCAATGGCGGGGTAGAAACGCTGTACCAGGCTGCAGCCCACTGGTTGCGGCAGCAGGGCTGAAATGCAAACCGCCGGCAGCGCAAGGCTGCCGGCGGCTTCGGTAATCACGCAACGTTCAGCTCGCAGAGCACCTTGCCTGCTTCCATGCGCACCAACTGGTCGGCCACGTCGAAATAGCGGTCGTCATGGCTGATGACGATGATGGTCTTGCCCAGTTTTTTCAGTTCCGGCAGCAGTTCGGTGTAGAACACACGGCGGAATGTAGGGTCCTGGTCTGCCGCCCATTCATCGAACACCAGCACCGGGCGCTCTTCCAGCCAGGCATTGATCAGCGCAAGGCGCTTGCGTTGCCCGGTGGACAGATCGGTGGTGCTGAACACGCCATCGCGGATACTCACCTTGTGTGCGATCTCCAGGCGCTTGAGGTAAGTCTGGGCACTTTCCGGCACTTGCTGCGATCCCATGGCAGGGTCGTCGAACAGGTAGTAGTCGGCAAAAATAGTGGTGAACAGCTGGCGGTAGTCATCGCGGTGTTTTGCGTCGATGGCCTGACCATCGATGCGGATCTCCCCCTGCTGCGGCGCATACAGCCCCAGCAGCAGCTTGATCAGGGTGGTTTTGCCGCAGCCGTTCTCGCCGACGATGAAAACGATGTCGCCCTGCTTGATCTCGAGGTTCACCGGGCCCAGCACGAAGGGCGCGCTACCCTCCACAGGCGGGAACGCATAGCGTACATCACGCATCTGCAGCGTGTTGAGGCCGGTCAGTTGGCTCTTGCGATCCTCCAGCAGCAGGTGCGGCTCGGGCGAAGAAAACTGTTCGGACAGCTCGGCGATGCGGCGGAAGGCGATCTGCGCGCGGCTGACGATGGGCAAGGTGCCTACCAGGTGTTCCAGTGGGCCCTTCATGTACAGCAGCACCAGCACGAAGCCGCTCATCACCGAGGCATCTGCGGCCGGCCACAGGGACTGCAGCACCAGCGCCGCGCCGATCACCACGAAGAACAGCATGGAGCCAAAGCTTTTGGCCACGACGAAGGTATTGATCGAGCGAATCTGAGTGTCGCGGATGCGGTCGGCAGTGCCTTGGATGTGGCGGCTGAACATGCGTTGCCGACGTGGCCGGTGGATGCGTAGCTCCTTGGCGCCTGCGGCGATGGCGTTGTAATGCTTCTGCAGCTCGTCCTCGGCATCGCGCGCCGCCAGGAAGCCCTTCATGCCTTTGGCCCGGGCCAGGTACTGCGCGGCGGTGCCCAGAGCGATGGCCACCAGCATCAACAGGAACATCGGCCATGACAGCAGCGCGAGGTAGCCCAGGCAGCCCAGCGTCACGGTCATGGAGATCGCCAGCGGGGCGAAGGCGAAGGCGAAGTCGCTGATGGTGTCCACGTCATGGGTCAGTACCGGGATCAGGCGGTGACTGCGATAACGCTCGATCTGCTCGATGGGTGCGGACAGCACCTTTTCGCCCAGTTCCTTGCGCAACGTGGCGATGATGTACTGGCCCACGCGGTTGGTGCCCAGGTCGGAAAAGATCGAGCTGGACAACGCCACCAGGCACAACCCGGCGAACAGCCATACCACCCCCTGGCCCAGGCCGGTCTGGGCATGCAGCGAGCGATTGATGGTGGCCAGCAGGACGGTAATGCTCAAACCGCCGATCACGCCCAGCAGGACTGACCCCAGCACGGTGTACTTGAACGGACGCAGCAGGATGAACAACTCCCGCAGCGCGCTTTTAGGTTGCGGTGACATGGTGTACTCCTTGTGAGGCATCGGGCGCAGGTTAAGTGCACACATGCGCGAATAGAGAGGTCAGGCGCGGCACGAGCGCCAGGATCCAGCGGCGGCGCGTGCCCGTCATCGAGCCTTCATGACCTGGTCAAAGGCCGCCAGAAACGCCTGCATCTGCTGCGGGGTACCCACGGTCACGCGCATCCAGTCAGGCCACGCATCGAACACGCGTCCCACCCGGACCTTGCGCTCGGCCAGTGCCTCGATCACCGGTTGCGCAGGGCGCCCGAGCGCTATCATGAAGCAGTTCGCCTGGGCGTCCGTGCAGCGGTAGCCGGCGGCGCGCAGGCGCTGGGTGGTGTCCAGCAGCACCTGCTGGTTGGTGCGCTTGCGTTCGCTGACCAGATCTGCCTGTTCGAGGCAGGCGATGCCCCCCAGGGAGGCCGCCAGCGAAATGAAGTTGCGCCCATTGAGCCGCTGCAGGTCGTTCAGCACTGCAGGCCTGGCGATGGCCAGCCCCAGGCGTGCGCCTGCCATGCCATACAGCTTGGAGAAGGTGCGCAGGACCATGACATCATCGTGCTGCACGGCCAGGTCCAGGCACGGTGGGGCGTCGCTGAAATGGATATAAGCTTCATCGATGATCGCCAGGCAGCCGGCGGGTTTGTGCTTGACCACATGCTCGATGTCGGCGCGTGGGGTGAGCGTGCCTGTGGGGTTGTTGGGGTTGCACAGGTAGATAACCCCGGGGTTGCTGTCGACGGCCAACATACCGCGCACATCATGGGCGTGGCGGGCATCGAGCGGCACCTCGTGCACTGCGGCGCCCACGCTCCTGGCGCCGGCAGCCACCGAGTCGTAGGTGGGCGCGGCCGTGACTACAGAGCGTTGGCCGGCGTACCGCGCCAGCGCGTACTGCAGGGGTGATCGCGACCCGCAGAACACGGCCACGTGGTCGCGGGGTACTTGATTCTGCCGGGCGAACAGTTCGATCAGGCGCACCTGTTGTTCGTAGTAGTAACGCCCGCTCTGGCGGGCGCCGAGCTCGAGCGCCTTGACCGCTGACGGGCACGGACCATACGGGCTTTCGTTGTAGTCCAGGCGCACGATGTCATCGCCAAAGATCGGGTCTATGCCAGTGCTGGCAGGCGCTTGCGTTGCCCAGGCAGGCAGGGCAGGGGCGACGCTGGCCAGCGCGGCGGTGGTGACGAAGCGTCGTCGACTCAAAGCACTCATGGTGGTTCTCCCTGTGGTCAGTGCTGGCCGTTGGCGTCGAGCTCGCGGGCTACGCGAAAGCCCAGCCAGTCACCGCGGACGTCCGGTTCGCGCTCGTTGCGGTTGCCCGAACGCGAGAAAATCGCCGGTTCGCTGTAGTCGTTGCCGCGGATCTGGCGATGTTCGCAACTGCCGCCGGTGGTCCAAGCGCTGCCGTCGGTAGGGGCGCCGACGTAGTCGGTGTGCCAGCAGTCTTCCACCCACTCGTAGACATTGCCGTGCATGTCGTACATGCCGAAGGCGTTGGGCGGGAAGCTGCCGACTGGCGAGGTGAACGAGAAGCCGTCGGTTGGCCCGTAGACGTTGGCATGTTTGCTGATCGTATATTCCCCTTCCTTGTCGAACGGGAAGGGGAACGAACCCTTGGAGCCGGCGCGGGCAGCGTATTCACGTTGCGCTTCGCTGAGCATGCGGTAGGGCTTGCCGGTGGTTTTGGCCAGCCAGGCGATGTAGTCGCGGGCCTCGAACCACGTCATGCACACCGCCGGCTGGCGCGGGCCCTGGGCGTAGTGCGGCTTGCCGTTCTGGCACAGGCGACCGGGGCGGTGGTCGCCGTCGGGCAGTACAGTGCCGGTGGCTTTGGCATACGCTTGCCATTGCTCGGCGGTGATGGTGAAGCGGCTGACCGCGAAGGGGCGCGCAAAGGTCACTGTGTGCAGCGGGTTTTCGTCGTCCTGCTTGCCCACCTCGTCATCGGGGGTGCCCATCACGAAGCTGCCGGCGGGCAGCACCACCATTTCCGGGCAGTTCTTCTGGCAGTCGGTGAATACCTTGCCGGGTTCGCTCGGGTCGGCGGCGAATGAGTGGGCCGACAGCGAAAGGCAACCTAGGGCAAGTAGCAGGTCAAGGCGTTTCATGGGTGTCCTTGTAGTTGAGCGACAGGAGAGTTGGCCGGCTTGGCGGCCTTCTGGACGGTGTCCCACACGCGCAGGAAGTTGCCGCCCCATAGTTTGGCGATGTCTTCATCGGAGTAGCCGCGCTGTATCAGCTCAGCGGTGACGTTGCGGCTCTCGCCCACGTTCTGGTAGCCGATCACGCCGCCACCGTCGTTGAAGTCCGAGCTGATACCGACGTGGTCGATGCCAATCTTCTTCACCGCGTAGTCGATGGAATCGACGTATTCAGCCAGGGTGGCTTCGGGTTCCTGGCCCAGGATGTCGTAGAAGGGGGTCAGGAATTCGCCGAACTTCTTCTCTGACCAGATCGAGAACACCGGGTCGGTGGTGGTGCCCATCTGGGTCTGGTTCTGCACGTCGGGCAACCCGTAGCGTTCACGCAGGGCGTTCATCCTGGCGATGGCATCGCGCGAGAAAGGCTTGAGGTATTTGGAATAGGCGACGATGTTGACCAGGCCGTCGGTGGCTTTGATGTGGGCCAGGTCGGCGTCGCTGAGGTTGCGGCGGATGTCCATCATGCCCTGCACGCCGGTGTGCGAGGCGATCACCGGTGCGCGGCTCAGCTGGGTGACCTGGGAGAGGGCCTGGCTGGACATCTGCGAGACGTCGATGACCACGCCCAGGTCGTTGAGCTTGGCTACCGCGCGGCGGCCCAGCGGCGACAGACCACCCAGCGGGTCGAGCGAGTCACCCAGGAAGGGTAGCGGGCGTGCCGAGTCCACCCAGCTGTTGTTGCCTACGTAGCCGGGGCCGAATACCCGTACGCCGCGCGCGGCCCACAGGTCGAGCTTGTCGACGTCGTCGCCCAGCGGTGCGGCGTTGAGCATGCTGATGACGATGGCAAACTTGCCTTCGTCGGCCAGGCGGCGGAAGTCTGCCGGGGTGTAGGCAATGCCGGCCTGATTGGGGAAGTCTCGGGCGATGCCGGTGATGATCTTGTAGCGCACCTCCAGTTCATTGGCCATGGCGGCCTGGAAGCCGGCGGTGGGGCGGTGCGGCCAGTTGGGCCCGCTCCAGAACTCGGGCCATGACCAGATGGCGATCGAGGCGCCGCGCAGGCGCGCCTTGCCGGCCTTGACCAGATCGAACTGGGTAGGCCCGTCACGGTTGGCTTCGCGGCCGTCGGTGCCATAGCTCAGGGGGACGTCCAGGTGGGCGTCAAGCGCCAGGATGCGCTCCTGCAGGGCGTTGGCCCGCTGCACGATGGCCCGGCTGTAGGGATGCGCCGGCAGGTACACCCAGTACCACCAGGCGCCGGCACTCGCAGTGGCCAGCAACAAGGCCAGGGCCAACAGCCAGGGCCACTTGCGCGATAGAAGAAGGTGTTTCGTCATTGCCATTTCGACCCGACTGGACGACGGCCCCATGCCGTTCGAACTTGTTGGGTGATACGAGTCGATGGCGGAAGAATTTACCAAACGCCTAAATCGTCCTTGTGACCGTTCGTTTCCGCTGGAGTAGTCACGTCATGAGTACAGTGGATGAAGGTGTCACGCCGAGGAATGCTGGCAGGGCTTGTGGCCGCCGGTGTAGCGCTGCCTGCGGGTTATTACGCCTGGCAGAAATGGGACGAGGCCCAGGAGGCCGAGCTCAGTTCCGACGAGCCGGCGGTGCCGGTGGACGATGTACCCAATGCACTGCTGGGTGAGCGCCTGGCGGGGATCTGGGAGTGGCACCTGGTGGAGGGCGAATCGGCGCTGCGTGAACTCGCCCAGCCGTTGGAGCTGCTGCTGGACGTAGGGCAGGGCGCGCGGGCCGTGCGCGGCTACCTGGGGCGACCGCCCTACGGCGACGGTTTTCAGGTATACGGGCCGTTGGCTGCCGAGCGGCTGCCGCACCTGCGCTTGCAACTGGTCTCGGCCGGTGGCCAGCGTTATGACTGCGAAGCGGTGCTGGATGAGATCTGGGAGGGCTGGAGCCAAGGTGGTGGCGGCGCGACCATCAGCGGCCAGGTGCGCCCTGCAGGTACCCAGCCCGGTTTCTCCGGGCCCAAGGGGCGGTTCGTCGCCAGTCGTCGGCCCTTCGTGCCTGCGCGTGAACGGCTCGCCTATGCGCCTGAGCTGCACGAGCAGCTGATTTCGCCGGGCTGGCGCTACTTTCATCAGTTGTGGCACGCCACCCGCGACCGCTGGCACCGTATCGACGAGTCACGGCGCCAGGCCGTGCGTGCACTGGGCTGGCAGGCCGGGCCCCTGGGCAAGGAACGCAATGCCCGCGGTCATGATCGTCACCGCAACGGTTCGGGCGAGGATTTCCTGTTCATGCATCGGCACATGCTGCACGGTGTGCGCCAGGTGCAGGACCTGCGCTCGTGGCCGAGCCTGCCAACCCCGCGCCCCTACGTGGGCGAGAACGTGCAGGCGTTTGCCGACTACATGAACAACCTTACTGGCTACAGTGTGCCGCCGTGCTGGCAGGCTGACGACGATGACGCGTTCAATCAGTGGCTGTACTACATCAAGAGCCGTGAGGGCCTGTACGCCAACTTCCAGCTGTGGGAGTCGCAATTGCATGACCCTGCATACCTCAGCACGCTGTGCCTTGGGGAGCTGGGCTCGCGTATCGAGTTGGGTATTCACGACTGGCTGCACATGCGCTGGGCGGCCATGGGCCAGGACCCGAACACGGGCTGGCCAATGGCCTATGCGCGACGTAACTATGATTTTTCCGAGCGTTGGTTCGGGGCCGGCAACGATTTTCTCGGCGACCCGTTTTCCTCCCATGTGAACCCGGTGTTCTGGGCGTTCCATGGCTGGATCGACGACCGTCTAGATGACTGGTTCCTGGCCCATGAGCAGGCGCACCCAGGGGAGGTGCGACGCTTGACCGTCAACGGCATTCCCTGGTTCGCGCCAGGGCGTTGGGTGCGCGTGGCGCAGCCGTGGCTGGGGCCATCCAGCCAGGGTTGTGGTGCCTGGGGCAAAGGCAATGGTGGCGGTAGCGAGCTGGATATCGAAACCATGAAGCTGGCGTTACAAGTGATCTTCAGCCCCGAGCAGGAGGCTGATCGCTTGATGAAGCGCGTGCCGCCGAGCCGGCCATGGTTTGCCCAGTATCTGGCGCCAGGGCCGCGCAAGGATGGGCTGTAGCCGCAACACGCGCGATGCCAGCCGCTGCTACGCCAGGGGCGTCACAGGCGCTGGGTGGCCCAGCCGCCGCCCAGGGCTTTGTAAAGCGCCACGCTGGCCTGCAGGCGATCCCTGCGCAGCAACACCCGCTCGGCCTGGGCATTGAACAGGCTGCTTTGTGCCTGCAGCACGCTGAGCAGGTCTTCTGCACCTGCACGGTAGCGGCTTTCGGCAAGGTCGAAGGCGCGTTGCGCCTGCTGCAGTTCTTGTTGTTGCCAGCGGGCCTGACGGTCCAGGCCATCGACGCTGTTGAGCGCTTTTTCGACCTCGCCGAAGCTGGTGATCAACACCCCACGGTAGGCTTCCAGTAGTTCTTCCTGGCGCGCCTGAGCTTTGTCGCGTTCGGCGCGTAATTGGCCGTTGTTGAAGATTGGCGCGGTCAGGCCCGCCCCCAGATTGAGCACCGGGTTACGCAACAGGTCAGCGACCTGGCGGTCGCCGGTGGCCACGCTGGCGCTCAGGGTCAGGCTTGGAAAGAGCGCGGCACGTGCCACGCGCACGTCGGCCTGGGCGGCGGCCAGGCGTGCCTCCGCAGCGGCGATGTCGGGGCGGCGTGTCAGCAGCTGGCTGGGGATGCCGGCATCGATCGCGGGCCCCTGCATCTGCTCGAAAGGCAAGTCTTCCAATTGCAGGTTTTGTACGGGCTCGCCCAGCAAGGTGGCGAGGGTGATCAGCGCGTCGCGGGCTTGCTGGTGGTAAAGCGGCAACTGCCGTTGCTGGCCAGCAACCAGGCTTTGCTGCTGGGCCAGCTCCAGTGCGGTGGCGGAGCCGGCCTGGTGGCGGGCGCGCACCACGTCGAGGACTTTCTGCGCATTGCCCAGGTTCATCGTGGCAATTCGGGTTTGTTCGCGCGCGGCCAGGGCTGCAAGGTAGGTGTCGGCCACCTGGCCTGCCAGGCTCAGTTCGAGGGTATCGCGATCCCGTTCGCTGGCCTGGAGGCTGTGCCGGGCGCTGTCGCGAGCCGCGGCGTTGCGCCCCCAGAAGTCCACTTCATAGCTGGCCGTGAGTGCCGTACTGAAATAGTGGTAGGTACGCTCGCTGCTGGAGGCGTCCAGTTCGCTGTAGCCCTGGCCCTTCAACAAGCGCTGGCGATAAGCGTCGGCGCTTGCATCGAGCCGGGGCAGCAGCGTGCCGCCGGCGACCCGCACATCGGCACCTGCCTGGCGTACCCGCGCCATGGCCGCTTTGAGGTCGTAGCTGCCACTGCGGCTCTGGTCTATCAGCCGTGCCAGCTGCGGGCTGTTGAAGCTCGCCCACCATCGTTCGAAATGGGCGGCCTGCGCCTGGGGCGCGGCTGGGCTTTGCCAGCTGGACGGTGGCGCGATAGCGCTGTCCACGGGCGTGTTCTGGGTGCAGGCGCCGAGCAGTGCCAGCAGGGGGATCAGGGCATATGGGGCTTTGGTCATGGGTCATTCACTGGACAGGGCGGCAACCGGGTCGAGCCCGGCGGCCTTGCGGGCTGGCATGAAACCGAAGATCACACCGGTGGCGACCGAGCAGGCGAAGGCGCCGAACATGGCCAGGGTGGAAAAGGCCACGGCTACCTTCGCCAGGTTCAGGCCGGCGCCGATCAACAGTGCCAGGGCCACGCCTGTCAGGCCACCGACCAACGACAGCACCACGGCTTCAGTCAGAAACTGGCGCATTATGTCGCGCTGACGAGCCCCGGTGGCCACGCGAATGCCGATCTCGCGAGTGCGTTCGCGCACCGTCATCAGCATCACGTTCATCACGCCGATGCCGCCCACCAGCAGCGAGATGGCGGCGATGGCTCCGAGCATGATCGACAGGCCGTTGCGCGTCTGGGCCTCGGCCTGGATCAAGGCGGCGCTGTTGTCTATCTCGAAGTCCTGCACACCATCATGCAGGGTGGTCATCAGGCTGCGGATGGCCTGTTCCGCCTCCTGGACCAGGGTGCTGTCGGTGGCGGCGATGATCACGTACTCGGGGTGCTCGACACCGGACAGGCGAATACGTGCAGCCGAGTAGGGGATGGCGATGCGCAGATCGTTGCGCTGGTTGGCGCCGCTGGAGCCTTTGCTGGCGAGCACGCCAATGACCTGAAAGGGCACGTTCTCCACCAGAATGTAGCGGCCGATCGGGTCCTGACCGTCGCTGAAGAGTCTTTTGCGAACCTCGGAACCTATGACTGCGACGGCGGCGCCGGACGCCATGTCGTTGTCGTCGAAAAAGCTGCCTTCGGCCACCGGCCAGTTCAGGATCGCCGGAAAAGCCGGGCTGTAGCCGCCGATGGTCGAGGTCATTTCACTGTTGCCGTGGCGCACCTCGGCCTGCAGGGTGGTCGCGGCCATGATCGATTTGACCTGGGGCAGTTCAGCCAGCGCCTGTACGTCGCTGAGGCGGATATTGCCTGGCGGTGCACGCGGGGTGGCGGGAGCACCGTTCATGAACATGATGTTGGAGCCGAAGGCGCCGATTTGCGCCATTACCTGGCGTTTGCTGCCTTCGCCCACCGCCAGCATTACCACTACCGACGCCACGCCGATGATGATGCCCAGCAGCGTCAAGGCGGTGCGCATACGGTTGGTCCACATCATCCGCCAAGCGGCTACCAGGGCATCGCGGGTTTCGGCAAGCCATGGGCTGCGCGCCTGGTGGGCGTGCGCCAGGCGCTGGCGCAGCGTGTCGGCCTGCAGGGCGCCGGGGTTGGCAGGTGGGGGCGGATTGCCGGCAGCACTGTCGCTGACCACCTCGCCATCGCGTACCTCGATGATGCGTTGTGCGCGGGCGGCGACCTCTCGGTCGTGGGTAATCAGGATCACCACGTGGCCTTGCCGGGCCAACTCATCGAGCAGGGCCATGACCTCGGTGCCGCTGTGGCTGTCCAGCGCGCCGGTGGGCTCGTCGGCGAGTATGATGTGCCCGCCGTTCATCAGTGCCCGGGCAATCGACACGCGCTGCTGCTGGCCACCGGACAATTGCCGTGGGCGGTTGCCAATGCGCTCGCCCAGCCCCAGGCGCTGCAGCAAGGCCTTGGCGCGGGCGGCGCGTTCAGCAGCGGGGGTGCCAGCGTAGATGGCCGGCATCTCGACGTTTTCCTGGGCAGAAGCCGAAGGGATCAGGTGGTAGCCCTGGAATACAAAACCAAAGGCTTCACGGCGTAGCCAGGCCAACTCATCGTCGTTGAACCCGGCCACATCTTCGCCAGCGAAACGGTACAGGCCGGCGCTTGGCCGGTCCAGGCAGCCAAGGATGTTCATCAGGGTCGACTTGCCGGACCCCGAGGTGCCGATGATGGCGATGAATTCCCCGGCATGAATGGCCAGATCGATGCCACGCAGTACCTCCACGGTGGGGCTGTCGCCACCGCCATAGGCCTTGCGGATGCCGCACAGCTGAATCAGCGGTGTGCTCATGGTCAGCCTCCGCTGCCAGTGGGGCCGATCAGCAGCCGATCGCCTTCCTTCAAGCCGTCAATGATCTGCACCCGCAGGCGGTCACTGAGCCCGGTGCGCACGGCGCGCTGCTGTACCTGGCCGTTGTCGGCCAGGACCTGGGCAGTGCGCTGGCCAGGTTCATCGGGTTTGCCTTGCAGCGCGGCGACCGGCGCGGTCAGGACGCCCTGGGCGCTGCCGGCGACGAAGAAGATCTGCGCGGTCATGTCGGCCATCAGTGTGTTGTCGGTGTTGTCGACATCCAGCAGTACGGTGTACAGCACCACGCGCCCGGCACCACTGCCGGTGCCGCTGTTTGCACCGGCTGCCGCCGGGCTGCCGCCGCCCTGGCTGAGCTGGTCCAGCGGCTTGGGCGGGATGGGCAGAATTTGCCGTACCGTGCTCGGCCAGCGCCGATCGCCGCCACTGAGGGTAGTGAAGTAGGCTTGCATGCCCACCTTGACCTGGCCGATATCGGCTTCCGACACCTCGGCCCATACAGTCATCGGCGATAGCCGTGCAATACGCAGGATCAGCGGTGTGCGCTGTTGGGCGTTGAGCGTCTGGCCCTCACGGGCGTCGAGCGCCACCACGGTGCCGCTCATGGGCGCATAGATGCGCGTATAGCCCAGTTCGGCCTGGGCACTGCGCAGGGTGGCTTGGGCCTGGAGGATTTGCGCCTGGTACATGTTGACGCGGGCCTGGGTTGTCAGCACCTTGGCCTGAGCGGTCTGCACGTCCTCGTCGCGGGTGGCGCCATCGGCGGCCATGCGTTGTTGGCGCTGCAGTTGCTGCTTGGCCAGCAGGTGTTCGGCCTGCTGTTCCTTGACCTGGGCCTTCAGGGTTTCGATTGCGTACCGTTCGGCGTCCAGTTGCGCCTGTTGCGTAGACGGGTCGATTTCCACCAACAGTTGGCCCTGCCTGACCACGTCGCCCACTTGCACGTGCAGCGTGCGGATTTGCCCGGAGGCTTGGGCACCGACATCCACATACTGACGCGGTTGCAGGGTGCCCAGAGCGGTAACGCTGGACTCGATATTGCCGCGCGCTACGCGCACGAAGGGGCGCTGGTCCGCCTCACCGGGCAGTAGATGCCAGGCCGCCGTGGCAGCCAGCGGAACGAGGCAAAGCATGACGATTGCAGCACGGCGGGTGAGGCGAAGGTGGATCATGCAGGGGTCCGGCCAGTTGGGGAGACTGCCGGTTAAACGAGGGTGAAGAGGCGAAATTTAGCCCGGTACGATTCCAGTGGATGGGCGCCTCGCGCAGCTTGCAAAGCGCGTGCCCCGTACCCGTAGCAGAATGCCCTTCGGGTGGTTCGCTGCGGGGTCAGTCGCTGACGGTCAGGGTGCCTTTCATCACTGTGGCATGGAAGGGGTAGGAGCAGAAGAACACGTAGTCATCGCCCTGTTTCAACGCCTTGGTGTCGAATGTAACCGATGCCTCTTCATTGCCGCCTATTAGCTTGGTGTGTGCAATCACCCGGGCATCCCCCGGCTGGACGTAGTCATTGCTTTGGCCTGCCTTGGCGCCGTAGTCGGCGACGGCCTTGAGGTCATCCTTCCTGGTCAATACCCAGTTATGCCCCATGACGTTTTTCGGCAGGGTGCCTGGGTGTTTCAGGTTGACCGTGAAATGCTCGCAACTGGCAGGCACGGTGATGGTCTTGAGGTCGTAGGTCATCTGGTCGGTGCCGTGAATGGTCACCGAGCATTGCGGGTCAGCGTAAACAACACCTGAAAGCGTCAGTGCAGCCAGGGCTGCGGCAGTGCGAAGCATGGTCTATCTCCATGAATGAACGGACGGCGCCACGCGTGGGCGCCAGCCTGAAAGGCTGGCACCCATGCAGGTCACAAATAGACGAAGGCGAAGGCAGTCGATTTAGCCGCGGCCACGCCAGTGCCTCAAGTTGCTGAGAATCATTGTAATTTGTAAGATTGCGCGCTGATATCATCCCCAGTACGACGCGCTTCACCGCTGGCAGGAGGCCTTGGGTACCCTCATGGAACACTACTATCGCGAACTGGTGAGGTTTCTGTCTGCACGCATGGGGAGCCGCGAGGCGGCCGAGGACGTGGCCCACGATACCTATCTGCGGGTGCTGGAGCGTGCCGGCGGCGAGCAGATCGCACACCCGCGGGCGTTTCTGTACCGTATTGCGCTTAACCTCGTCGTTGACCGTCACCGCCGCCACCAGGTGCGTATGGCCGCGCCGTTGGAGGCAGTTGATGTGCAAGAGGCGGATGTCACTCAGCAGTTGCAGCATGACCTGCAACGCGACCAGCGCCTTGCATTGATGCAGAAGGCCCTGGACGAACTGAGCAAGCCCTGCCGCGACAGCTTCCTGTTACGCAAGCTCGATGGCCTGTCACACCAGCAGATTGCCGATCACCTGGGCATCTCCCGCAGCCTGGTGGAAAAGCACATCGTCAACGCCATGAAGCATTGCCGCGTGCGCATGCGCCAATGGGAATCCTGAAAAAGCGGTGAAAGGCCGGTGAAAATTCTGTGTGCTGGCAACTTGATTTCTAGATGTTTCACGACAACTATCTAACTTGACCCCTCCAAGTGTTCAGCCTTGGTGGTTGCCTGTTGCTGGCGCAGTTTGGTCAGGGAGCGTGCCCTATCTACCTGACTGCCCAGGTCCGCCAATGACCAACAAGACCCTGCGCATCCTGATTGCCGACGAGCACCCGTCCCAGCGCTTGCAGCTGGAAAGGCTGCTCAATGGCCTGGGCTATTACCGGATCGCTCCGGTCGAGTGCTTCGATGAGTTGCAGCGCCTGGTGCACTGCGCGCTGCAGCCGTTCAACCTGCTGGTTGGCAATATCGAGCTGGCCAGCCATGCCGGTGTCGACCTGGCACGATTTTGCCGGGTCAGCACGCAGATCCAGCATGCCCTGCTGTACCACTCCCGCCAGTTGAAGGTGCCTGCCGTGCCGCAGACCGAGCGCCAGGCGGTGAACGTCAGCCTGCCGCAGGTGCCGGACAACGAGGCCCTGGAGGCCTTCATGGCGATCATCGACGCGCCGGTCGTGGTCGGCAAGCTGGCCTTGCCGCCCGGCCTCGCCAGCGGCGGGCCACCGGCCTACCCGCGCAGGAACTTCGCCCACACCGTGTTCAGCCGATAGCGGGGGCGGGCAGGGCGGCGAGTATTTGCTATCCTCCTGCCCTTTGCCGATTTGCGGACCCTTGTCATGACTGCCATCGATACCGCTCGCCCGCCCCGGTTCAGCCGCGGCGACCACCGGACCCTGGGCCTGGCGGCGCTGGGCGGCGCGCTGGAAATCTACGATTTCATCATCTTCGTATTCTTCGCCCTGACCCTCAGCCAGCTGTTCTTCCCGCCAGAAATGCCCGAGTGGCTGCGCCTGCTGCAGAGCTTCGGGATTTTTGTCACCGGCTACCTGGCGCGGCCGCTGGGCGGCATTCTCATGGCGCACTTCGCCGACCACCTGGGGCGCAAGCGGGTGTTCAGCCTGAGCATCCTGATGATGGCCCTGCCGTGCCTGCTGATCGGGGTGATGCCGACCTATGCCGACATCGGCTACGCGGCGCCGCTGATCCTGCTGGGGCTGCGCATTCTGCAGGGCGCCGCAGTCGGGGGGGAGGTGCCAAGCGCCTGGACCTTCGTTGCCGAACATGCCCCGCAGGGGCGGCGCGGCTATGCCCTGGGCTTCCTGCAAGCCGGCTTGACCTTCGGCTATCTGCTGGGTGCGCTGACCGCCACATTGCTGGCGCAGGCCTTTACCGCGCAGGAGATTCTCGATTACGCCTGGCGTTACCCCTTCCTGCTGGGCGGGGTGTTCGGTGTGATCGGCGTGTGGTTGCGCCGTTGGTTGAGTGAAACACCGGTGTTTCTGGCCTTGCGCGAGCGTCAGCAGCAGCCGGTGAAGTTCCCGTTGCGGCGCGTGCTGGGGGAGCATCGTCGGGCGCTGATCCCGGCAGCGCTGCTGACCTGCGTGCTGACCTCGGCAGTCGTGGTGCTGGTGGTGATCACCCCGACGGTGATGCAGCAGCGCTTCGGCATGACCGCCGGGCATACCTTCGCCCTGAGCAGTGTCGGCATCGTCTTCCTGAACATTGGCTGCGTGCTGGCCGGGCTGCTGGTCGATCGCCTGGGCGCCTGGCGTGCGCTGATGATCTACAGCCTGCTGCTACCGCTGGGTATCGGCGCCTTGTATGCGAGCCTGGTGGGGCAGTGGGGCCTGACCTGGCTGGCGTATGCGCTGGCGGGGCTTTCTTGTGGTGTGGTGGGTGTGGTGCCGTCGGTGATGGTCGGGCTGTTCCCGGCCGAGATCCGGGTGTCGGGTATTTCCTTCACCTATAACGTCGCCTATGCCCTGTGGGCCAGCACCACGCCGTTGGCGTTGATTGCACTGATGCCGTGGAGCCCGTGGGTGTGTGTCGGGTTCTGTCTGATCATGGGGACTGTCGGGTTGCTGACAGCGGTGTATTTCGGGCGCCGGGAGCCATTGGCGTTCGCGGCAGAACCCATGCCGATTATGTGTGGTGACAAATGACCCACTAAGTGTTTGCGGGTGGTGAGGCAGACTTTCAGGTGGAGGCTATTGGATAACCTATTAGCCAAATTTACCTAGAAGGTTAATTTCTCATGGAAAAGAGAACGCCTCATTGCCCGCTGGAGCGGGTATGGGCATTGATTGCGGCGCGGCGCATTCGCACGACTAGCACCGCATTGCAGGGTGCTCAGGCTTTTGGAGTGGATTACCCATGCATGCTCGAGGTCATCATGAGTTTCAAGCGCACGGATTTCCACAAGAGCATGACCAGCCATGTCGAGCGTCGAATTTGGCAGGAAAGCGTCTACCTCAAGCTGTCCGTAATCGACGACGTGCTCATCGTGTCTTTCAAGGAGCTGTGATCATGAGATGTCCTATTTGCGGTGGTGCGGAGCTCGCACCTGACACCCAGGATATGCCGTATTGCTACAAGGGTGAGACGACGCTGATCCCTGATGTCAGTGGCGATTATTGTTCTGTCTGTGGCGAGTCTGTACTGGGCCATGATGAGGCCATGCGTGTCAGTAACCTGATGTCGGCTTTCAACCGTCAAGTGAATGCGATGGCGGTCGATCCTGGATTCATTACCTCGGTGCGCAAGAAATTCGATCTGGACCAGCGCGAGGCTGGGGAAATTTTCGGCGGAGGGGTGAATGCTTTCTCCCGTTACGAAAATGGCAAAACCAGGCCGCCAGTGGCTTTGGTCAAACTGTTCAAACTGCTGGATCGTCACCCCGAGCTGTTCGAGGAAGTCAGGACTGCCTGACACCGCACATATGAAAAAGCCCCCTTACCGCGAGGTCAGGGGGCTTTTTGTTGCCGCAGGGGCAGGGCTTACATGTTCGGGTAATTCGGCCCACCTGCGCCTTCAGGGGTAACCCAGGTGATGTTCTGGGCCGGGTCCTTGATGTCGCAGGTCTTGCAGTGCACGCAGTTCTGCGCGTTGATCTGGAAGCGCTTGTTGCCGTCTTCCTGCGTGACCACTTCGTACACGCCCGCCGGGCAGTAGCGCTGGGCCGGCTCGTCGTACAGCGGCAGGTTGCTGGCGATTGGGATACTCGGGTCGGTCAGCTTCAGGTGGCAGGGTTGTTCCTCTTCGTGGTTGGTGCTGGAGAGGAATACCGAGCTGAGCTTGTCGAAGCTGAGCTTGCCGTCCGGTTTCGGGTAGTCGATCTTTTTCGAATCCGCGGCCAGCTTGAGGCAGGCGTAGTCCGGCTTGGTATCGTGCAGGGTGAACGGCAGCTTGCCGCCGAACCAGTTCTGGTCCACATAGTTGAACGCGGCGCCCAGCAGCGGGCCGAACTTGTGCATGGCAGGGCCGAAGTTGCGGCTGGCGAACAGTTCTTCGTACAGCCAGCTGGCCTTGAAGGCGCTGACGTAGCTGTTCAGCTGGTCACCACCTTCGCTGCCGGCGATCAGGGCGTCGGCCACCGCTTCGGCGGCGAGCATGCCGGACTTCATGGCGGTGTGGCTGCCCTTGATCTTGGCCACGTTCATGGTGCCCAGGTCGCAACCGATCAGTGCGCCACCATTGAAGACCATTTTCGGCAGCGAGTTGATACCGCCCTTGGCCAGGGCACGGGCACCGTAGCTGATGCGCTTGCCGCCTTCGAGGTACTGGCTGATCACAGGGTGGTGCTTGAGGCGCTGGAATTCGTCGAACGGCGACAGGTACGGGTTGGCGTAGGACAGGTCGACGATCAGGCCGACCACCACCTGGTTGTTTTCCAGGTGATAGAGGAACGAGCCACCGGTGTTGTCCTTGGCCACCACGTCCAGCGGCCAGCCGGCGGTGTGCACCACCAGGCCCTGCTCGTGCTTGGCCGGGTCGATTTCCCAGATTTCCTTCAGGCCGATGCCGTAGTGCTGGACGTCGGACTCGCTGTCGAGGTTGAAGCGCTTGATCAGCTGCTTGCCGATGTGGCCGCGGCAACCTTCGGCGAACAGGGTGTACTTGGCGCGCAGTTCCATGCCGGGGGTGTACAGGCCGTCCTTCGGGTTGCCTTCACGGTCGACGCCCAGGTCACCGGTGACGATGCCGCGAACCACGCCGTTGTCATCGATCAGCGCTTCCTGGGCGGCGAAGCCCGGGTAGATTTCCACGCCCAGGTTTTCCGCCTGCTGGGCCAGCCAGCGGCACAGGTTGCCCAGCGAAATGATGTAGTTGCCCTGGTTGTGCATGGTCTTGGGCACGAACAGGTCAGGCACCTTGGTCGAGCTGCCGGCATCCTTGAGCACGTAGATGTCGTCGCGCTTGACCTCGGTGTTCAGCGGCGCGCCGAGTTCCTTCCAGTCGGGGAACAGTTCGTTCAGGGCGCGCGGCTCGAACACCGCGCCGGAGAGAATGTGGGCGCCGACTTCGGAGCCTTTCTCGACCACGCAGACGCTGATTTCGCTACCGGCTTCGGCGGCCTTCTGCTTCAGGCGGCAGGCGGCTGACAGGCCTGCCGGGCCAGCGCCGACGATGACCACGTCGAATTCCATGTATTCGCGTTCCACTGGTTCTCTCCTACTCATCAAGGCTGGTGCTGTTGCTTTGTCTTATGGGTGTGGGGTGATCATGCGCACCGCGCTTCACGGGAGCGGAGCTGTAGCAGCGCAGAGGATGGACTACACCGTTTTGTCTTGGCCGCGCATTATATCTACACCACTTGGCGGGTCCAATACAAACGTTTGTTTGAATTTGCCGCAGGCCAGTAAAATCACAGGAACGCGGCTGGAGGGTGACCGATTTGCCGTATTGACCGGATGGGGTGTTACGGTCAAGATACGAGCGGTTTTACGTTCGCCGTAGGCTTGCAGCCGGGCGCAGGTACACCTCTAAAGACCAGGTGTGGAGCAGGGTTTTGCGGCCTTGGGCCGGTTTGTAGTGGAGTTTACACGCCACGACAGAAAATGACCCGTGAGTATTTGTCGCAAGAGTCCGGACAAGACTGTTCGGTCACAGTGAAGATACTGGCTCCCGGTACGTTTTTAGAGGTGCCCTTGTACCCACGCGCATCGCCGGGCTCAGCCCCAGGCGACTATCTATTCACCGGAGAGTAACGAGGAATCCATGAAGGTTCTTGTAGCTGTCAAACGAGTGGTCGACTACAACGTCAAGGTTCGCGTCAAGGCGGACAACTCCGGCGTCGACCTTGCTAACGTCAAGATGTCCATGAACCCCTTCTGCGAAATCGCCGTGGAAGAAGCCGTACGCCTGAAAGAGAAGGGCGTGGCGAGCGAGATCGTCGTCGTCTCCGTCGGCCCGACCACTGCCCAGGAGCAGCTGCGTACTGCGCTGGCACTGGGTGCCGATCGTGCCATCCTGGTCGAAGCCGCCGATGAGCTGAATTCGCTGGCCGTGGCCAAGGCGCTGAAAGCCGTTGTCGACAAAGAGCAGCCGCAGCTGGTCATTCTCGGCAAACAGGCCATCGACAGTGACAACAACCAGACCGGCCAGATGCTGGCCGCGCTGACCGGCTACGCCCAGGGCACCTTCGCCTCCAAGGTCGAGGTGGCTGGCGACAAGCTGAACGTCACCCGTGAAATCGATGGCGGCCTGCAGACCGTATCGCTGAACCTGCCAGCGATCGTCACCACCGACCTGCGCCTGAACGAGCCGCGCTACGCGTCGCTGCCGAACATCATGAAGGCCAAGAAGAAGCCGCTGGAGACCGTCAAGCCTGACGATCTGGGCGTTTCCCTCGCCTCCACCAACAAGACCCTGAAAGTCGAAGCGCCGGCTGCACGCAGCGCGGGTATCAAGGTCAAGTCGGTGGCCGAACTGGTCGAGAAGCTGAAGAACGAAGCGAAGGTAATCTAAATGACTATCCTGGTTGTCGCTGAATACGAGAACGGTGCCGTAGCCCCGTCCACCCTGAACACTGTCGCCGCAGCCGCCAAGATCGGTGGTGATGTGCACGTGCTGGTCGCAGGCCAGAACGTCGGTGGCGTTGCCGAATCCGCTGCCAAGATCGCTGGCGTTGCCAAGGTGCTGGTGGCTGATAACGCCGCCTACGCCCACGTCCTGCCGGAAAACGTCGCGCCGCTGATCGTTGCTCTTGTTGAACAAGGCGGTGCCAACGGTTACAGCCACGTGCTGGCTCCGGCCACCACCAACGGCAAGAACATCCTGCCACGCGTTGCCGCGCTGCTGGACGTCGACCAGATATCCGAGATCATCTCGGTCGAATCCGCCGACACGTTCAAGCGCCCGATCTATGCCGGTAACGCCATTGCCACCGTGCAATCGAGCGCTGCGGTCAAGGTCATCACCGTGCGTACCACTGGCTTCGACGCCGTGGCCGCCGAAGGTGGCTCGGCCGCTGTCGAGGCCGTTGGCGCTGCGCACAACGCCGGTATCTCCACCTTCGTCGGTGAAGAACTGGCCAAGTCCGACCGCCCAGAGCTGACCGCTGCCAAAATCGTCGTTTCCGGCGGCCGCGGCATGGGCAACGGTGACAACTTCAAGCACCTGTACAGCCTGGCCGACAAGCTCGGCGCCGCCGTGG
>Ga0213823_1000262_pt1 | contig 51559 bp, 49 predicted proteins | sample MC6MC0907MG_FD_179887 | JGI IMG/M metagenome (GOLD analysis project Ga0213823, IMG submission 179887) | Enriched soil aggregate microbial communities from Iowa State University, Ames, United States - MC6-MC0907-MG | ecosystem: Environmental > Terrestrial > Soil > Unclassified | place: USA: Iowa...
CGCATCAGCCACCATGCCCCGGTATTTTCCTTCCGCTTTCGCTTTACTGATTCCTTCAGACAGGCGACGTCGCCTGTCCTCGTAGTCTTTTCGGGCAATAGCGGCAAGCATATCCAGCATCATACCATTGACGGCCTTCAACATACTGATAGCGGAACAGATCGAAAATCCAGTTTTTATCGGTTCGATACAGTGCCGGCCCTCCAATTGTTGCTGCGCCAGGGGGGGGTTATGTCGGATGCGGTAATCAATACTGTTCCTGCGAGTCACTTCAAGACAGTGCATCAGGGGGGGGCATGGAACTACTTACTGCTTTGTTCCAGTTATATGCATCAACCGTTTCTTCTTCTTTGAGCTTTAAGATACTTTCGTAGATCTTTAGCCGTTATTCTGAGATGTAGTCTTCCAGGTTCATACAAGGCTCCGTAATTTTCTTCTATCTTATTACGGTTGACGTATACGTCAAATTAGCTTAGTGCTTTCACATCAATGCTCAGACTTCTTCGGACCTGAGCGCTAAAGTTAGTACCGGAAAAGCCACCTAAAAGGTGGCTTTTCTCTATCTATAATCTACACTTCGCGAAAGCTAGTTGTATAAGCATGAACCATTCAGAAACAGGCGCGGAACCATTCAGTAGCATGACAAATGTCTTGAAACTGGGCTGGCAGGGATTGCCTGAGTCAAACCCCTCGTTGCTCCTCCAGTTACGCTGGTCCTAGTTAAATTTCATTCTTTGTTACCATAAGTTGTGGTCAGCCCAGTCTGACTGTTTTTACAAACCCGAATAACCGTCATCCTTGAAAACCCAACTAATCGAGCCAAGAGCTCTCCGATTCACGTTCGCTGCACCGGGGCGGCCAAGTACATGGTATCCCTCCGAGGCACGGACACAAACGTTATCCCCCTTAGCAATGGGGGCACCGCGGAACTGGCACTGGACGGAACGTGGGGACAGGTCTACAACGGTACGTATGGGACCAATTCGCATACCCTGACTGCAACCCTGCAGGGTGCTCCGTCCGGCTCCGGGGCCTTCCAGGGCCAGGGCGTGCTCATGGTGACGTACCCGTAATATCCCGGGGTGCTGTTGCTTCCAGACCCGCTTCGGCGGGTTTTTTATGCGCAAAAAAGCCGGGACTAATACCGGGTAGTTTTTCTCCTCCCAGACGGCTTCTGTCCTAACCATAGAGGGACTGTAATTATCAATGCGTATATATCTATTTGTCTTTTGCAGCGAATAATTCTTCTATCGATTTAGTCGGACAGAATAGGGCGTTACTATTTGTATCCCTGAGCTGTACGAAGCTCAATCCCAGGTAGAATTTTCTTGCGTTATCCTTCAGTGCCTCAACGAACCTACCGTGTATGCCTACCGCCTGGGACGCCTGATACACAACCTTCATGGCATGTGTAACAAGCGCATCTCCATAATCCTGTCGTTGAACACTTTTATCAATTGCCAGACGACCCAGGGTAACACTCGGAACGTTTTTATAAGGCACCCGCTTTTGTTGAGTTTTGCTCGGAAGATACTCTTTTTCGAAGCAGCTCTCGGACAATGTGTAGTACCCCATAACACTAGGTTTCTCCTCTCTCGTTACGAGCACATACGCTGATATAACGAGAAGCGTATCAAGTTATCATTAGGAGCAATGAGCCCAGTGAAGTACCGGCAGCATCTTGGGATCACACATAACAGTCCAGGAAAACATCCGCAACCCCGAGACGGACATCTCAATTTGGCTACCACAAAATTGATGCGCATAACAAAGATTATGTTAAATACGTTAATCTTACGCTTTGTATTCAGTTAGTTATATCATTAGCTACACTTTCTCTTCTTATATTTTATTGTGGTAGTTTGAGGAACAGAGTCCCTTCCTGGGTTTGCGATACTTTAAAGCCATGGTGAAGTTTGCGCTGAATCCCTTGCAGTGAAGAATATGATCCGCAACCCAAAACGAGCCAAAGCGATAGCAGACGCGAGCTGGGTTGAGTTTGTGCGCCAGCTTGAATAAAAAGGCGAATGGGCGGGGCGTAACGTCGTCAGAATTGACCGCTTTTTTTATCCTTCCTCAAAGCGTTACCTTTGGTGCGGGTATATCTATAAAGCATTGCCGCAAGGCTTGGAGAAATGGCTCTGCCTTGAATGCGGTGCAGACCATGACCGTGACATTAACGCGGCTTAGGTTCGACTCCGCGAAACAAGAATCCCCTTCCTTTAGGGAGGGGAGTGTCAAGGAAACGGCCAGCCCATTCCCCGGGGTTAAACATGGGCTGGCAAAAGTGTAGCGGTATTTGGCGCAGCTATTTAGTCTTGTGATATCCAGCACACTGCGCTATTCGCGTTCCCGTTCAGCCCCGATGTCTTGGCTATAGACTTGGTTTTGGGCAGATGAGCCCTGTCACAGGCGTCAGATTTTGCCTATGGATAGGACACGCTGATCACTTCGCTGCCGTTATATGGCCCGCTTGTTAACGGCGGCTCTGTTAATTCCACCCCCAGGGTGTGTGTGTTTGTCCCCGCAACACCCTGGACGGTTTGTCCCCATCCCCCATCAACATCCAGCTTGGCGAGCCCGCCATTACTTAAGGAGATTGATCTGGCTCCCGACCCCGTCCGCAATTGATATTTCACGGACCCTGTACATTGAACATTTATAGCTTTGGTTAAACGCTGCCCGCTCCAGGATGAGATGTTAAGTGTTCCGAAGTTAAACTCGGCCTCCCGGGTTTCCATTGCACACCATTCTTCTTGTGGTGTCACGCCTACACAGGTTCCCGATAAGAGCCCATTGAGTTCTGGCACTAGCGGGCTGAGGCCGCCTGCTGACGACCCTTCAGGCATACGCGCACGAGGGGCATTGGTTGTAAGAGCCATACACCCCCGCCCTTCACGGTATACATACCCGTTTACACCGGGGTTTATATTGCTTGTTACTCCGGTCGGGTTGAAGTGTTTGAGAGCGTCGCGCACAGTGAACGTGGGCCACAGCTCGTATCTATTTAGGAGCATTTCGTAGCGTTCGTTCCCGTTCGAGTCAGTTGACGGCGCCACTATAGCCAGATAGCACTTACCATTGTTCGTTGTAGTCGGCGTGGACTTGATGAGCTCAGCGCAAGTTGTGTCCAGTTCGGCCGCGTCGATCGGTCTTGTGGTTTTGCCCCCTGTAGTGTGCCACTCCTGGGCGACGTCGAGGCGAGCGACCTTGTACACGGAGCGAATGGACGACACGTAGGGCAGTGATGCCTGCTCCGCTATGCTCGTGGCAGTCCACAGAGCTACGGTTAGGTAGCATGATATCAACAATGTTCTTGTCAGTTGCATTTGATCATCCTTTCGCTGCGCGCAGAACGCTGTCAGCCCATATTGTCCACCGGGCGCGGTATGCCGACACCCGGGCAGCAATGCCAGTCTCTGACATCCCTCTCGCCCTGAGCTGCTCATCAAGCCGCCGGCACCGCGCACGGTGCATGTGTAATGACCGGTCGCTGATGCGCGGCGCCTGACCGGCGGTGAACTGCACGCCGCACCAGTCGAACCCCCGCTCCAGCCTCCCGGCCTGCGTTTTATCCGGATGGCGTTCAAAGCCCTCCAGGTTCAGAAAGTTATTCAGGTCCGCGATGGCCCGTCTGAGGGGCCAGCGCGTTTGTGTCAGGATTAAAACGTCATCCATATACCTCACATAAAACAGGGCCGGTCGTTCACTGAAGAACCGGTCCATATGGCGGAGCAGGATGGCTCCGGTCTGCGGACTGAGCGCACAGCCCCGGGGTATACCAGACCCGGGAGTCCGTATCACGCCGCCCTGCTCAGTACTGTAAGCCAGGTACTGCCGTATCAGGCTCAGGCACGCCGGGTCGGTGGTGTTTTCCTGCCAGACCCGCCAGGCCATGGCTTTCCTGATATGCCGGTAGTAACCCCTGATGTCCGTGCGATACACGAACCGCCAGCGCCCGGTGGCCAGCTGCGCTGCCACCTTCCTGACCGCGCGGTGGGCCCCACCCTGCAGGTGCAGGCAGCCGGGATGGATCTGCAGGTCCGGTGCCACCGTCAGGGCCACCCACTTCAGCACCAGGGCATCCGCGGCGGACCACATCATCAGGCTGTCACTTTCCCGCCCGGGGCCTGCCGGGCTGACCTGCTGCATGGGGCTGAGCCGGTACGTCCTGTCCTGCACCTGCTGCCATATCACCGGCAGTAACCGGTGCGCATGGTGGCGCAGATGCCAGATATCCGCGTTGTGCGGCGCGTTCCGGCGCCGGCGATGCAGCCACTGCCAGGCCGCGATGCGGCAGGATTCAGAAATGCCGTCCATTCCGGCCCTACTGATACTCGGCGCGGAAGGTGCCCCGGGCGGTGAACGGCCCGTCTTCCAGCTCCGCATCCGGAGCCTGAACCAGCACCGCCTCCAGGTCCGGCATCGCCGACGCGCTGATGGCCAGCTTCTCGTTCAGCGCCAGCGGCTGACCGTCCGCATACAGCTTCACTCCCAGGGCCGCCTGCTGCGCCGAGACCACCGTGGCGTTATCCGCCCCGTCAAAGTCCGCCGGCGTGCCGCTCCAGCTCAGGGTCAGCTGCCAGGAGGACACTCCCGGCTCACAGCTCAGTCCCGGGTTCACCGGCTGACGGTATATCCCGCTGGCCACCTTTTTGATGCCCAGGCGGTCACCGAAGTGCACCTCCAGGGTGTTGTCCCCGTTCAGCGTGCACGGCGGCGGCGTAATCAGGGTTCCCTTCAGCTCCAGGTTCTCCCTGCCCGGCCCGTCATCTGCCCGGGCCGGACTCAGGGCCGCAATCCCGGCCAGCACACTGAGGAACAGGGCCGACCAGAGTCCCAGTGTCAGCAGGTCGCGGCGACATGGCGCGCGGCTCCCGCGACGGGGGATGTGAAGCTCATCACTGTGGTTCATCACTGATACTCCATTTCCAGGGAGGCGAGGACGCTGAAGTTCCCGCCCTCCGGAACGACGCCCTCCTGCTTCACCGGGACCGCCTGAATGAGTGGCTTCACGGTGCTGCTGAAGGTCTGCCAGTCGTTGGGCTTCAGCGCCTGGCCGTCCAGGGACAGGGCAATGCCCAGGCCCGGTATCCCGCCATCCAGCACGTCAGCGAACCCGGCTTTTGTGCCGGCAACGCGCAGCTTCAGGGGGGCACTGCCGACAGCGGCCGAGCAGTCGAGGCTGAAGGCGGCGGTTTCGGTGTACTGCTTCCCGTCGATACGGGTGGTCATTACCTCACTCCCGAAGTCCACGGTGATAAGTTCGCCGTCGTTAATCACGCAGGGCGGCTGCTCAATCAGGGTTCCCTTAAAGCCGACCTCCTCTGCCTCAGCTGACGACAGTCCCGCCGCGACGGCGACCAGGGCCAGCAGGGCCGGAAGGGTTCGTAACCTGCGGGTGACGTGCCGCAGGCGCTGGCGGTATCGTCTGAGCGTTATCCGGGCCATCACTGGTAGTCCACAATCATGTTCGCCTTCCCGGTGAAATCACCGCCGGTGAGGGTCGTGTTGTCCTGTGCTTCAGGAACGGCATACAGCACGGGGATGGTGTCCGGTGTGAAGTTCAGGGGCACCCCCGGGGTGATGCGGGTGGTGTCGTTGTACAGGCGTATCCCCAGCCCTTCCTTTTCGGTTTTAATCAGGCCGGCGGCATAGCCGGCTTCCCCGGTAAGGGTGAGCTGTAGCTTCTGGTTCACGGCATTCGCGCAGTCGAGCGTGAACGGGATTTTTTCCCGGAAGTTCACGCCGTCGACTTTGCGGGTGACCATCTCGGAGCCGAAGTTCACTTCGATGGCCTTTCCGGCGGTCCCGCTGATTTCGCAGGGCGGCTGCTCGATGAGGGTGCCATGGAAGGTAATTTCGGCATCGGCGCGGGCCTGGCCGGAGAGCATCAGACCTGCGCTAAAGAGCAAAGCCAGGGCCTGAGGGTATCGGGGATTCATGTGCATGATGTGTCGCTCCTTGCGTCGCATTACTGATAGTTGATGACCAGGGTCCCGGTCCCGCTGAACGTCCGGGACGTCAGGGTGGCGTTGTCTTCAGCCACCAGGACGGCAGAAAGGCCCGGCACGGACGGGTAGACAAAGTTGACCGGGTCCCCGGCCTTGAGCATCACCGAACCGGAGTAGAGCTGAATACCGAGGCCCTCAACGTCGGTGCCGACGAGCCCGGAGCCGAAGCCGGCGTCCCTGGCAGCCCGGATGGAAAGGGTCATGTCATACTTGACCGGGTTGTTGCAGTTCAGGGTGACCGGGATTTCCTTGCGATAGTTGACCCCGTCGATGAGGCGCGTGACGACGCTGTCACCGAAGTTAACGTCGACGATGTTGTTCCCGTTGACGGTACACTCGGGGGCATCCACCAGGGTGCCGGAGATGGTGACGGTGGTGGTATCCCCTTCCTCAACCGCCAGGGCCGGACCGGCATACAGGGGCAGCAGAAGGGAGAGAGCCTGAAGCGTACGATAAGGATAACGGGTCATCACTCCTCCTTCACGGCCGGGGCGGCGGACGGGGCTTTCCCGTCGGCGGCGGACGGGCTGGCAATCTTCGGAATGACGACGCTGCCGGCTTTACAGGTGTTGCCGGCGCAGGAGAACGGAAGCAGACGCTGGCTGCCGTAGTCGTTGACGAACATCAGCACCGGGGTGTTACCGGACACGGAGTGCTTCAGGGTCAGGGAACTCTTCGGGGCCACCATAACGGGTTCGAAGCCGTCCACGGGTTTAGAGGAGACGGCGCTGCGCAGCTCGACAAAGGAGAAGTGGTACGGTGTCGGGTTGGTGAGCACGAGGCTGCTGCCCTGCCGGGTGAGGGTCAGGGTATCGGTGCCGGGCACGGTGTCGGCCATGGGGTCGACCTTCAGTGCCTCAGGGCGCCAGAAGACCTTGAGGCGGGTCTGCATGGCGAGCATGAGGACGTTAGGTTTGGTGGATTTTGGCGGAATTTCGCGCAGGTTAAACCAGAAGACACTTTCCCTGTCTTTTGGAAGGTTTGCTGTATCCGCTAATGCCTGGATTCTGACCAGTGTTTTTGAGCCCGCTTCAACACGCTGAACAGGCGGAAGAACCATTAAAGGTCCGTTGAGTTTTGTTTCTTTTTCATCTTCCATCCAACCCTGTGCAAGGTAAGGATCCTGCATGTTTCTGTTTGTCACGTTGACGCTGACAGACTTGTCTTTCTCATTGAACACAAGACGGGAGCGATCAACGGTAAGAGCCGCATGAGCAGAGAAAATATTTGCAAAAACAACGAAAGTTAATGCTTTTGCCAGACAATGTTTAGTCATGTTCATTAATAAACCTATTCATATTCGAAGGAGAATGTCACTGAACTAGTGAAGTCTCCATACTCGAGACTGGTATAATCACTTGCCTGAACATATGCCTGATATTCCAGCGCCGTATCGCCTTCATTAAGCGAAACAGGTATGGCTGGTTCGTTAGGATGAATTGCACGACCTTTCGCGTCTTCAAGCGCAATAGATATGCCTTTTGCGTCACCTTCAGTAGCAAAGTTACCAGGCTGAGATAGAGATTCAGTCCCCTGAAAAGAAACCGATACAGTTTTCCCAATTGAAATGTCACATTCTTTTAACAGAATGCTGAATTTCTCAGGCGCAGTTCGGTCATTGCTCAAAAATGTTTTAGCCGGTATGTTACGAAAATCAACTAACTGCTCCTCAGAATCTGTAGATATATTACAGGGTTCAGAAATAAGAACTCCGTCAAATACAACATCCGTATCAGATACAGCATAAGCCGAATATATAAGCAAAGACATCAGGACTAAGGGGGTTCTCATTATTCATACTCCAGTCCGACATTTACAACCGATTGCCACTCACCCGGGGTAAAGCGTTCACTGGTTCTCCAAAGCTGCGCCTTTAAATTCAGCACATTATGTCCGGGATCCAATGGATATGAACGGGATAACATTCCTGGATAAAGCTGTTCACCGTGAGGATCTTCGAGTCTCAATGCCACTCCAGTTGCATCGCCGTGAACTTTATAGAGCCGTCCATCTGTAGGCTCGCTTTCACCCGTAATCTGTAATCTGACCGTCGGCTGAGAATAAAGTGATAAAGCGCCGCGAAATAACTCGGGATTTTCAGTCGCAGAATTCACTTCCGGACAGCCGTCCAGCACAAGTCTGAACGTCACTGGCGGCGTCACGACACCAGGACGATCGAGTGTATACATAGCAACCATACCTAAATCCAGATCCTGCTCTGTTGACTCAGGTGCGAGAAAACAAGTCGACTGTACAAGCTGACCTGATGCATAAATAGTGCCATTCATACCATCAACATCCCAATTATCAGGAGAACCACTTGCAAATACTGAATGAGTTAAAAACAGCATCGAAGCCATTAAAATTAATTTATTGATGTTATTTTCAATCATTAATATTACTCTCCCCCTGATAAGATCAGGCTATTTTTCTTCAGGCTCAGAATGACATTCATTACCTGTGCACCGATATTTCATTACAGGCTTGCCGCCAAAATCATTAATGGTCATAACATGTGGGGAACTAAATGATGCACTACGAACCAATGCTTTAGACATCGGCGAGATCATTACTGGTTTAGCATCCGCAGAAATAGTCCCATTCTTATCACCCATAATTCCTACAACAGTCATGAAATATGGGGTAGGATTTTCAACTTCGTAACCGCCGCTAACTTTATGCAAAACAAGTTTATCGTCAAGACGTCCAAAACGCGCCGGAATAATTGAAGCAGGTCGGTAGAACAGCTTTATTTTGCTATGCAACGCAACTTGCAATACATTGGGCCTTTGGCTTTTTGGCGGTATTTCTCGTAAGTTAAAATAAAATACACTTTCTCTGTCCTGCGGAAGAGAAGATACTGCTGGAAGTGCATTTATACGAACAACGCTCTTCGCACCGGGTTCAACGCGTTGCAAAGGTGGTGTTACTGAAAATGGGCTTTCTAATTTTACCCCATTTTTATCTTCAAGCCAGGCCTGGGCCAGGTAAGGTTCTTTTTTGCTCTCATTTTGAATATTGAGAGAAATCAGTTTTTCCGAACCCGGGAAAATGGCTCGAGTTCTGTCAAGAGCAATGGCGGCATAGGCTGAACAAGCAGAGCATGCTATAGCGCCTGTCATTAACAAGGAAATATATTTTTTACTGACAAAGTTCATTTCCCACTCCAGATATAATAGATAATAAATCACTCAGAACAATCAATGTCTGAACCAAAAAATTAGTTGTCTACTGCCAGGCACGGTAATAACAGCTGTTGTTCAGGGATAACGTCAGGTATAGAAACCTTACATTGCACCTTATCACTCCAGCGTACATTGAGCGTTTCGCCTGAATTAACACCAATCAACCAGGCCAGACCGCTATCACTGACCATGCCTAATTCTTGCTGTTTATCATTAATAACGACTGCACCAAACGGAGGATGACTCCCATCTTTCATTGTCATTACAGCGACAACTTTGTGTCCTTTCAGAACATCAAATTTACGATATCCTATTGCACCTTCAGTAAGCGCTGCTTCAGCTACCGGTGAACCAGAAGCTTCGACGTCATCCGGTAATCGGGTAACGTCTATTGACGTATTCGAACGGAAATAACTTGGAACACCCGGTTCAACCGCGATACCGAACATATTTGTTTTACCATTAGAGCCAATAGGTACATCTGGCACCCCATCAGTGCTCACCAGCATCCTTGTCCCCCCATTCCCGGAAGTAGGATGCATGGCTACACCTTTCATCGTCGCAGTAACACCACCGCTGAGGGACATGCCCCCTGAGACGTAATTATCCTGTGACCAGTTAACGTTAGCTGTCATATCAGCCATGCTACCGCTATGGGTGTAGTAGCCACTCGCTTCTGCAGTAGTACTTTCGTCTTTAATCGTTCGTGTACCCGCTGAAAGACGATAAGTGTCATTGTTATCAAGTCTTTCGTACCAGCCAGCATTCTGTGTAAATTGATCTTTAGACCAGTTCCCACTGTAGCTCGCAGTCCCAGTTCCAAATGGGATACTTAAAGACAAATATGCTGCATCATCTTTAATTCCGTTATAATTTCGACGTGTACCGGTCAGGCTGGCTGAAATATTTTTCCAGTCACCGAAATCGAAGTATTTGCTCGCTGATAAACTATAACTGTCATTATCTTTACGGTCCCAGTAAGTCTGATGGGTCCAACTTAAATATGTAGAAAGTCTAAGATCTGCAAACGATTTATTCGCAGTAACAGTATAGAGTTCTTTATTTCTACCATACGTTACGCCTGTATTTTTCAGGCTTACGAAATCAGACATTGATAAGTAATCTTTCTCTGAAAAACGATAGCCAGCAAACGTAATTTCACTGTTTATTTGATCAAATCGTTTTGAGTAACTGACTCTGTATGAACGACCCGATTTTGTTTCATCACCAGGAACACGAGCTACAGACTGAGTAACATCAGCAGAAATCGCCCCCAGTTGATACAAATCTCGACCAAGACCCAAAGCTGCACTGTAATAGTTATCAGAAACTATTGAACCGCCATACAGAGACCATGCATTTGTAACACCCCAGGAAGCTTCTGTTGTAGCAAACACTGGACCATTGACAGCATGTTGATAGTCCGTAGGTCGGCCCAGGGCAAATTTATAACGTACCTGTCCCGGACGCGTCAGGTACGGTACCGTGGCGGTAGTGACCTGGAATGTCTGAACCGAGCCATCTTGTTCTTCAACGCGTACATCAAGTTGACCACTTGTAGCACCATTAAGCTCCTGAATCCTGAATGGACCAGCAGCTACGGTGGTTTCATAGACAACACGTCCTTGCTGAGAGACAGTGACTTTAGCATTAGTCTTTGCAATCCCCGTAACTTCAGGGGCATACCCCCTCAATTTTGGAGGTAGCTGACTCTCATCACTTGCAAGAGATGCACCGGTAAAGCGCCATGAATCAAAAATATCTGACGTTAAATAATCTTCACCCACAGTAAGCTTTGCCATTAAGCTTGGAATGGCACGATATGCGTATATACGGCTCCAGTCAAAACGTTGGGAGCTGGATAATCCTGTTCCTGTCGTATGGTTATACTGTGCCTGATAATCAGCGCGTAAGCGCCAGGCGTCTATATTTGCGCCAACAGTACCATTTGCACTGACACTCTGACTCTGATTACCAGACTGTGGTTTTGTTAAATTTGTGTTTACATTATAGTCAAGTAACAAACCAGAAATACCATTTTCCCATCGTGAAGGCGGTAACCACGAAGAGTCCTGATATTCTAGCCATGCCTGTGGCACAGCTGCATAAAGTGTTGATTCAGATAGATCGCCACGCAATACGATTCCATCAAGATTACTAAAATCTGCACACCGCTCCTGTGCATCAAATTTGACTTGTTTCAGGGCATCGTCTTTCAATCCTAAAAGGCCGACTTGCTCTTTAGTTAAACAAGCTTGCACGACAGGATTACCTTCGCTATCTTTATTCTCAATAAATGTTATTTCCTGATCGGAAATAATATGGTCATTAAGTCTTATACCAAGAGAATAGGTTCCTGGCATAATGTAGCCAGCCTGAGAAAAGCGTGAAAGGTCAATGTTACTTTTATCTTCTGAGTCCAAAAGGTCTACGTTAAACTCAACGGCGTATGCTCTTGGCATCATTCCAAACATGGCCATGAAGATATAAACACCAAGGCGATGCCTGATTAACACATGATTATTATTAATTAACATTGCGGATATTCCGTTTCGCCTTCTCTCGGGTGTTAAATATGTTACTGATAAGCAACAACAAATCTTATTACACTAAACCAGTCACCCTCCTTGAATTCATCACCATTCCTGACAAGATTTAAAGTGTATTTGAGTTCATTTTCTGCATCTTTCAAATCTTCAGGAGGTAAACTCTCTCCGGGTTTAGTGCTATGACCATTAAAACTAGTAATTCTTAATCCTACGCCCTGGGCGTTACCATTAACGGAGAAAAGATCAGGAGAACTATGATCTTTAACACCATCAAAAGTCATGCTCACGTTTCTCCATAACTCACCATTAGCCTTCTGCAATGAGCAATTAATCAATCGTATCTTCACAGGACGGGTGATATTAGTTGTCGCTTTAGTCAAAGTATGATGAGAAACAGTATCAAACTTAATTTCCTGCCATATATCATCGGTATGAATTGAGCAGGCTGATTCATGAATCTCACCTCCCATCATTACTTTTCCTTTACCAGCATAGCTAATAGCGTAGACATTCGAAATTAGCGCAAAGGTGGTTATCAGAAAGAGTGATATTCTTCGGAAATATTTCATCAGTTAGCCCCGTGTAAAAGGAGCAACATATGTTGCTCCTTAAGAACACGATTATTCGTAAGCCAGAGTGAAATCAGCTGTTGCTGCGAAGTTACCGGTTTCTGGAGTCTGATCTTTCAGACCAACCAGGAATGCAGAGAAGCCGAGGGTGTTATCACCTTCGATCAGTGCACGTGCAGGAGTCGCCTCACCCAGGGTAATACGCTTACCGGAAGCGTCAGTCATTGCAACACCTGCGCCGCTCGCATCACCGGTGATACCCAGCAGAGTATTATCCCCGTCAGCTAAAGAACCACCAAAGGTTACGGATACAGTGTTGTTAGCAGCACGAGTACCGTCACCAGCAGAAGTGTCGAGCTCACAGTTTTTCAGGTTAATTTCAAAATTAACAGGAGTCGAAGAACCCTGACCGGCAAGCTGCTTAGAAGCAACCTGACCCAGGTTTACATCAATTACAGAGCTATCTGGGTCAATTGAACAAGCGGCATCAATAATAGAGCCACGGAAATCAACACGACCAGAACCACCATCAGCAGCTGCGTTCGCACCAAAAGTAGCCATACCAGAAGCCAGAATCAGTGCAGTAACAATTTTGTTAAATTTCATTATTCCTATAATCCCTATAGATAGCTTTTACATTAAAAGCGGGTATTAATAACATTTAAAAGTTGAGAACAAATTGATTTGCTCGCCATTGAGTTAGAATTAATTTCTTCGAACTCAAGTGACGTATATAAGATATCAACTACCCTGAATGATATTAAGTAATAATTTATTACACTACCTTTTACGACAAAATCGCACAAAATTGACATGCTAACGATATAAAATTCTAGAGACAGCGAGTGGGAAAGGAATGGACGAATATTATTATCGCCCATCAGCACTGGCATCACAGCTAGTTAAACAATACTAAAACATACTCAATTAAAAGTGTTATAGCACGGATTTATATGATGCAAAATCTGTATGCATGTTAATAAAATGATATCTTGGCAGACATTTTGTTGTCACCTACAGTAGCGGTAACAGTAAATGTTCCTTTCTCGTTGCTGGTTAAATCAATATAACTTACGCCATTGCTATCTGTGAGAGTCACTGCTTCAGACAAACTGCCACCTGACGTTGACCAGTTAACCGTTGCGCCTTCTCGAGGTTCACGATTGATATTCTCAAGAATCAGTGCAATGTTGCTGGTTCCTCCGACATGTACTGACTGTGTATATATTAAGAACATCACCAAAACCTCTGAGAACTTTACGGGTGAAGAATCAGCATAGATGTTCTCGGATTCGATTTCTGCATGAACGAAGGTCTCACCTTCGACTTCACTTGTCAGGCTCACACTTGCTTTACCAGCATCATCAGTAAATGATGATTTATGAGAAAGCGTACCCATACCGGATGACCAAAGGATTTTTTTACCTTCCAGGGGTGTACCATCCTTGCGGGTGACAGAGACGCTAAAGGTGATTGTTTCTTTCCCATTAGCCAGTGCAGAGTGTTTGTCTTCGACAATCCGTAATACAGGTGTTGCATCTTTCATAGTAATCTTCTCTGACACCCACTCCGTACTACCATGGGTCGCAGTAACAATGGCAGAACCTGGCGTATTACTTTTTAGCCTGACAGTCGCAATTCCTTTATCATCAGTAAGAGAATTATCTGCTGAAAGAGTACCTTCTGACGTATGCCACATTACGGATTGACCAGAGGTCACCTGCCCGTCAGAGTTTGCGAGTTTCAATGACAAGATAACTTCATCCTGATTGTTTGCCCAAATCTGTTGTTTGTTGGCAGTCAGGTTACCGGTTACGGATGAAATAAACGAAACACCAGAGTGGACCTTTCTGTCAGCGCCATCAATCAATGTCACATGGAACTCTCCTGCTGTATTACTGGAGAGAAATGTAACTAACTCACCCTTTGTGTCAGTTTTGCCCGATGTGGTGGAAAGCTGCCCGCCATCAGTGCGAATAGTGACATCTTCATACGGAACAGGATATCCATTATCATCTTTGACATGCATTGTGAAAGCGATCTGATCACTACCATCAGCTAAAGCAGAGACTTTATTGGCATCGATATCTAATTGATGATGACCTTTTATGGGGATAATTTTAGTTTCAGCGATGGGAGACTTTTTACCTCGTGCATCAATGGCCACACCACTAAAATGCACAGGAGATGAGTTCGTGCTGTATGGAAGCTTCAGGGATATCGTTTTCCCGTCATTGACAAGAACGCGCCCTCCAGCGTGGATGAGCTCCGCATCATTCAGTTCGATTCTGTCAATGCCATTAGAAGACCGTATTTCTGGTGCAAAAGAATATTCTGCTCCTTCTGGTCCAGTGATTTCAGAAGGAAAAGAGAGAGAAAGGTTAAATATTTTCTTATAATTCATTACGATAGAATTATTACGATTAACAAGATCAAGGTTCATTGCAGGAACGGTTCTATAGAGCTTAATGTAATCTGGTGAGAACTGCTCTTTCCAGCCAACACCCATTCTGTAAGTGAAAAGAAGACCGGTATTTATAGCACTGGAATTATATTTCCCTTTTTTCACGTCAACTGAAGTTGTTATAGCCGGAACCGGGGTATAGGTTCCACCCACAGTTAATGCATCAGGATCAGGTTTTCGTTGGTCAAAGCTAAATAATGCTACATTTTCACCGTAATATTTTTCATAGGAAATCCTCCCCCCGATTTGCGGGTAGGACTGGAGCCAGGTTTCGATATTCAGATCCCAGCCATCTGCAGGTCTTTCCTGGTATTTATCATGTCGATGCGAGTCTTTCCAGCCAGAGGCTCTTTTATAACCATTCATAGAAAACTTGAGATTATCTCGCCATAACTCAACCCCAACGCCATAACGATGGCTGTGAGTATCCCAGGCCATATCATGAAAAGCGTTATAACCTATTAACCAGTTATGATGAGTAAATCTGTAACCAAGCCCAATGTTAGTTAATTGCCTTCTATCTTCACGACGTAAACCTAATTGAGTAAACATAAGATTAGAATCATGATATGACACGGGCAGGAGCGTATCGAAAGAATACTGGCTAATCGATAAGGAATCATCAAAGATAAAGGAAGTTTCAATTGTACCAAAATGATTAAGTTGCTCAGATAATTCACCTACCAGTGTTCCTGACATTAAATTTACTAAGCGGGATTTTGGACTTGAGCGATTATCATCAACAGCATTATTATCAAAACCAGAAAGGTCAGAACTAAAAACGGAGGCAGAGAGTAGTAATAAAAGGATAAAGTGAGAAATATTTTTACACATACATGGTATCCATTCAGATGCAACAAATGTCCAACAAACAGGTCAAAGCCTTACTTGTGTAGCATATAAAAACCAACAATTAAGTATAAAAAAGAGCAAAGCTTGACATCGTTTACCATGTATTTAACTAAGCTGACAAATTGCAAAAATTGTTTTGAATCAAATAGTTCTATGCACTTTCAACTTTGAGGATTGATCTACATTAAATATGAAAATTGAGAAAAATATACTATCGTTATAAGCGCATTAACATTGCTAAACACAAGAAAGTCATAAAAAAACGACAGTGTCTGTTATGTCATTTACAGTCCTGATAAAAATATAATTTTCAAATATCCATACTGCAATTAAATAGTGTCAATATTATTAATTGTTTTATTTTTCACATTCCAACATTACAAGCACAAGACATTTGACAGAGGAAAAAATTACAAAGCAAAACGATTAATATCCTTTAATATCAGTAGCTTATGTGTTGCGTGGGTTGGGAAAAATAATTACATTAGAATGGATGAAAAAAACCGTATAAATGGTTATTTTGAAAAAATACAAAGAAGTCAGCGATATTAATGGTATGACATAGATCCTGTTTTACCGTCATGCCAGGGATTTAATATTGTAAATTACAGTAGTTAATCCTGCAAAGTCATCCTTCCACAGAATATGTTTTTTTAAGCACATACTCCATGTATAAGATTTATAAAATAGAAGACTCTGGAGCAACCCTGGCTACCCGGTCAGTCAAAAGCATCAGCGTTTACCTTCAAAGAACTGAAAAGAGATGACAAGGAGATTTTGATCAGGCTAATGCCTGCCCAGCCTAAGCACCGAAAACAGCCGTACTCAGGAGAAACGATATCGCTAAAATACTTTACCCTGTTTTACTTACCAACTTGTGTTGAACGAAACGGCGAACCAGAACATGATGTTAATCATATACAGATATTCGTCATTCCACTTATTGAAAGATAACGTTGATAAATAATTATGCAAAAAAAACCGCCTATTCAGACGGTTTTGAAATCATTTATCTTCCGCGCGGACAAGTAGTTTCCATGTGTTGGAATGCCCTGGTTTCGCACAATTAGAACATGGGGGGAACTTTGAACAATTGCGGTTAATAACATCTTCAAATCCACAGGAATCACACTTATAAATTCCAGGATAGAGAGGTTCTTCACTGATATTCTTTACTTCTTTGTATTTAGCCTGGTTTGATGAAAGCTTAACTTTTTTCGAACTGGCGTACCATGCCATGAGAGCACCTTTATATTATTAAGAGCAATATTACCCACTGCCTATATAGGGTTATATTCTCATAAATTAAACCCCCGTGGCGGCTTTATGCCAATAATTAAGAATTATCATCATTTGTCTGATAACTTTGCTGTGCAACCACCCTGCCCCGGGTCGATGTCACCACTCAATGCCTGGAACGGCTTCCTGTCTGAAGACTTTACAACATCGATTTCAGGCGCCGGTACCATCGAGGACGACACACTGGCATGCCTGCTGCGTCTTAAAGAAAAGTACTTCCGTTTTCTGTAATTTACGGCAACCTGGTTGCTACACTTCTCCTGGGGAAGAGACCACAATATACAGTATCCTGAACCCGCAGGGCTGCTATATGTGGTACAAAAAGGATCCTTAACGGATCCTTTTGCGATCGTACGACATAAGTTTATGTTTCCGCTTTATGGTATATTACCTTTTAACGGAAATCTGATGATCCTGCTGCTGCGAGTTTTTCCTGTAGCGGTGCGGCTTGTAACAGGCGAAAATAGACTCAGATTATTACCAGATTGCGCTACGTGAATTTTTTCTGTTTTTCAGGGGTAATTGACAGCAGATTTTACGTAGCGCATCCTGTTTTGTGAGGTGTCATGTCCCTGCCTTCTGTCACTCTTTATCCATCAGATACGCCAGACCGGCTATCTGCAGGTCCGGATTATGGTCGCGCTTTATCTCTGCGCCGTATGGCCATGCATTATACGGAGCTCCCCCGTTATCTGCTTGCACCTGAAATTGCAGCTCTGCTTCATTATATTCCCGACTGGGTTCAGCATGGTCTGATCAATACCCTCTGGAATACGGGTGCCCGCATCAACGAAGCACTGGCATTAAGAAGGCGGGATTTTCGGCTCAACGATACTGTTCCACATGTTGTGATCCGCACGGCCAAACAACGCCGAAGCAGTGGTGGTCGCCCCGCAAAAGGAAAATCGGCCAATCGTGTTGTCCCTCTTTCCGATGTTGCATATGTCACTGAAATGAGGAATCTTTTTGCCAGTACAAAGGAAAAATTTGAAATTGATTCAGTGACAGGGGAAAAGCGTGCACTTCCGGTCTGGAACATTACCGATCGCACGGTGAGAAACTGGCTGAAGGCTGCCACCGACCGGGCAGAACGTGACAATATCAGAATGTCGATTGAGGTATCCCCTCATACCTTCCGGCACAGTTTTGCCATGCAGTTACTGTACGCTCATACACCACCCAAAGTACTTCAGTCATTAATGGGTCATGAGAAATTTGAAAGTACTGAAATTTATACAAAAGTTTTTGCTCTGGATGTTGCGGCAAGTCAGAACGTGACATTCAGCATGCCTGTTGCAATGGCACTCAAGCTACTTAACCAGCCAGGCTGACCTGATAAAGTATCTAAAAAACGGTACAAAAAGGTATTCTCAATAGATTCATCCTGCTTCTGCACCACTTCAACACCTGAAGAAAAGCAAAAAAAGTTGAAGCAGGATCGTCCACCCTCATTTTCAGTGCCGGCGTCACTCTCCCCCTTACCTGTGAAGTAAAAATTCTCCCATCTGTGAAAACTCAGGAATGACAGAGGAAATCTTTCACGTGACCAGGCGATTCATGGTTTGTTTTTAATCTAAGATGAGAGCCCTCTCTTGAGCATCATCTGAAACATTAAACCATCCTAAAATTATGGTTTTAACTATCAGTTAAAAGTATCGTCTGTTTATATGATTAAGGGAGGATTGTTTGCCACGATAATGATACTTAGCTATAGTAATGATTTAAATAAGATAAAAATCCATTCCTATGAAATTCGTCATTTGTACAAGCATTATTTTTACATCTGGTGACGGCGTTCTCAGGAATACTGAGCTGCCGGGCACAGAAGTTACCCTGACGACTACTGCTTGCCGAGTTTTTGTCTATCTGCTTGATAACGCAGGTAAAGAAATCTCCCGGGATGAATTGCTTGATGCCATCTGGACACAGTACGGACTTGCTCCATCTGAAAACTCACTCAATCAGTACATTTCTATTATCAGGCGAGGTCTTGCAGAAGTCGGTTCCCAAAGTGAAATTATTCACACTATACCCAAAAAAGGATTCATCATTGAAAAGGAGTTAATTACAAAGCATGCAGTAGCGTATTATGAAAAGAACAGAGGGTTATCGATTCATTACGGTGTGCTGAACATTATCACTGCTGTTCTGGTCCTCATTTCAGTTATCATTTTCGTTCATTCAAATTTCACTGAAAATAAAGAAGATAACATCAACTCTCTCTTCGAAGTTGATATGATTGATGGCTGTGAAGTGTTATCCCTTCAGAAAATTAGCGAAGGAGATTATCGTAACATTAAACCTGAGATTATCAGACTTACATCTAGAGAAAGTGGTGAACTGGTGTGCGAGAAGGACGCATTTTATTTATTTGCTAATGAAAAAGGGTTTACAAAAAACAATTATGGACGATTTTTCTTAAGTAGATGTATCAAAATTAACGGGACGGTACAGAATTGTGATTCATTTTATCAAAATAAAAAATAGTCTTTCCTTGCTTTTGTTTGCTGGAGCCGTGATTTTTTTAGTCTTAACGATTATGCTTAGGTTTAAGACTGATTACAAAATTCCTGCTGAAGGAATGAACTGTACTGCTAATGTACATTATATTCTCGGGGAAGGAAATGAATACCGTGGAGACGTGAGATTCTCTTACGATGCTCATGGGCGCGGACTGTTCGCATATTCAGGTCAGGTTTTCAAAAATTCCATCAAGGATAGCACATTATTAAGAATACTGTACTTCGATATCGCATTTGAAAATAATGATTATTTTCAAATTTCTAATTTTGATATCAAAAAAAACATAAATGATACAATGGACGACGCATCATTCCATAAACAAATATTTGACTTATCATCTGGACCTCGCAGATTAAAAATACGTAAGCTAACAAATACAAGTTACATTATGGGGAATGTATTTTCGCCTGTTATGATATGCATAACTGATGGATAATCGCACCATATTAGTTACGTACTGATCTGACTAAACGGTACTTTAGTTAACAACCGAAATAAACATCACGTCAATGAGTTCCAGTGAAGAATCAACAGATGTCATGTTAAACACCTCGTAACAATGGTATGACACCATCTTACGTTAATAGCATACATCGATGTAAAGATACCTGGTAGAGAAGTTACACCATGTAGATGATTATTTCATAAATTTTTATAAAATAGCTTATTTCTCTATTTATGACGTTTTTTACGTTATAAATTGCCGCAGAATGAAATTTCAATAAAATCACTCCCATAATTTACACCATGAGGAGCGGATGATGATTAATCTTTGCGGAAGGATGCAGGCACAGCAAAAAGACCTGGTTGCATTAACCACCAGGGCGTCCAGCCAGTTAAAACTCGAGAGCATTCTGAGCTATCTGAGAGGAAAAGGAGATACTGGTGCAACAACACGTGAAATATCAGACCACTGTGATCTATCTGTTTATTCCGCCAGAAACTGGCTGTTGAAACTGGAGGAGAAACACTATGTGATATTAGTTAGTGACAGTATTCGCAGCAGTAAATGGAAAATTGTTAGCTAATTAAAAGGTTACAGAAATCATAAGCTCATGCATTGACATACCGAAACGAGAACCATGCCTTTGCAGTAATACTGCGAACAATATCGCTGCGATTATTCATGCCGAGAGGAGCATTGTCCACAGTAGCAATGCTTCTTTCATTATTGATAATTAATCTCAGTAAAGTATAACGAACCATGCGACGAAAGTTAATATTTTCTGATGTGGTCATTTCATCACTGTGAATCTTCATGCGTGAGATTGGCTCACCTTTATTACAATGCAAACACAATGTTTGTCCTCAATGCCTTCCATCAGAATGGCTAATTGAGCGAATGAAATTATAAAACAGTATCTTCTGATATACTTCCTCCCAGTTACTCTCCCCGCGTAAAATTACTTCAAGAAATATTTCGGCATAACACAATAAAACCTAACCCCTGATTAAAATCATCAGTCAGAGATACACCCGTGTCTTTCTATTATTACTCTCTTCTCATAATGACCGCCATTTAGCATTCAATAAGACACATTATACGAATAATTATCATAATAATGAAAAAATTAAATTGCCAGGATGCTCATGATAAAAATACAAGAGAGAACAGAATCTACATTTCAGATAGATTTTGACTGAACTATCGTCGGCACTGAAAGTGCATCTTAGATATATTAAAAACTCTTTTAATGAATCCAATATCATTGAACGTTTACTGGAGAAGTGAATAAACGAGATCTTCATGCAGGTATACTGGACGGAGGAAAAGGTGACGATATTGGGTAAGCCCAGGCTTGGTTTTCTCACACGGCATCCGGAATCAACCATTGCCACGCCTGTAACGGTCAACAAAAACTGACCACCGCGTTAGCGTTTTCCAGTATCGATTTTCTGATTCGTTTGGTGGCAACCTGATCCTACCCACGTAATATGGACACAACCCTAAGCGAGGTTCTGGTTTTCAAACTGTTCCGGACTGAGACCGCCACAGGCACTGTGACGACGCCACCGGTTGTAATCGCATTCGATATAATTAAACACCGCTGTCCGCATTATTTCCCGGCTGGCAAAGTCCTCTCCGTGGATACATTCCACTTTCAGAGTGTGGAAGAAGCTTTCCGCGCAGGCATTGTCGTAACAACAGCTTCTCACGCTCATACTGTCCCGCAGATTATGGCGTTTCAGTAAGCTCTGGAAATACATTGAACAGTACTGACCGCCGCAGTCGCTATGCGACGATGACGTTTTCCGGGCGTTTACGCCGCCACAGCACCATCTGTAACGCATCGCAGGCAAGTTGTGCCGTCATCCGCGAGGACATCGACCAGCCAATGACTGACCGCGACCACAGGTCGATAACCACGGCCAGATATAGCCAGCCTTCAGCGGTGCGAAGATACGTAATGTCACCCACCCACTTGTGATTCGGGCCGCTGGCGAAAAAGTCCTGCTTCAACAGTTTCTCTGATACTGGCAGACCATGCTCGCGGTAACTGACCGGGCTGAACCGGCGCGAGGCTTTCGCCCGCAGTTCCTGCCGGCGCAGGCTGGCAGCCACGGTTTTTATGTTATACACCAGTCCCTGAGCACGAACCTCGTCCATCAGGCGTGGCGCACCATAGCGCTATTTTGCGTCACTGAATGCCTTCCGGACGACGTTATCACAGACAAGTCGGAACTGCTGACGCCGGTTTATCTGATGACGACGCTGATGCCAGACGTACCAGCCGCTACGGGCAACCTGAAGTACACGGCACATGGCTTTGATACTAAACTCAGCCTGATGTTTTTCGATGAAGACATACTTCATTTCAGGCGCTTCGCGAAGTATGTCGCGGCCTTTTGGAGAATGGCCAGTTCCTCATCCCGTTCTGCCAGTTGACGCTTCAGACTGGCAATCTCAGCGGATATCTCCTGTTCGCGTTCAGAAGAAGAGTGCTGATTTTGCTGTTTACTTCGCCAGTTGTAGAGCTGTGATTCATACAGACTAAGTTCGCGGGCAGCTGCGGCCACACCAATACGTTCAGCCAGTTTCAGTGCTCCGTGACGAAATTCAGGCGTGTGCTGCTTGCGTGGCTTTTTGGTAGTCGATACAGGCTTTGTCATGAGAGTCACCTCTGGTTGAGAGTTTACTCACTTAGTCGCGTGTCAACTATCGCTGGGTAAGAACAACCCACCATTATATTCGTGGGGCCTGAGTGCGCTGTTATATCCAACGATATAGTCCGTTATGGCATGAGTAGCCTCGCTGAAGCTTACGTAATCTGTTACTGGCACCCATTCGTTTTTCAGACTCCGGAAGAAGCGTCTAATGGGCTATTATCCCAACAGTTTCCACGCCGGCTCATACTTTGTCTGATACGGTAGCGCCACAGTAACAGCCGGAACTGCCTGCTCGTATAATGACTGCCCTCTTCGCTGTGGAAAATCACTCCTGCGGGCTTACCCCGAGTTTCCCATGCCATTTCCAGTGCTTTCATGGTGAGTCTACTGTCCGGCGAGAACGACATTTCCCAGCCCACTGGCTTTCCTGCAAACATATCGAGAACAACAGCGAGGTATGCCCGGCGTTTGCCTGTCCAGATATAGGTCACATTACCGCATCACCTAAATCGCCACGGATAATCTAGACACTTCCGAGCCAAAAATGACTCTGAGGTGTCTGTTAAACCTGTGGCGACTCAGTTAGAGTCATAAAACGATCGCAGGATGTAATGCGTATTTGCCACATCAGGAGTTAGAAAGGAGCAAACTATGGATTATAAACCTGAGCACGGAAATATTGATAACATTGAACTGGCTGTCAGTGATATTGAGCGCTCTAAAGCATTCTATGGACAGGTTTTCGGCTGGAAATTCAAAACCTATGGTCCTCGCTATTGTGAGTTCAGCGATGGTCGCCTGTTCGGGGGACTAACAACACTCAGTGAGGTCAGATTATCAGCGGGACCGCTCATTATTATTTATACAGATAATCTTCAGGAGACTCTTAAGGCTGTAAGATCTGCGGGCGCCACGATTATATAACCAATATTTTCTTTTCCTGGCGGCCGCATGTTTCATTTTATCGATCCGGATGGCTATGAGCTCGCTGTCTGGTCGGATGATGAAGTGCAGTAGAAATTTATCCGGCAGGCCATGTCACTAAGTATGAAAACATGTATCGATCCACGCTTGCACAGATGCGCAGGCTGAACTGCGCTTTATGGAAATGTCTATAAAACCCCAAGCGGTTAGCAGCCCTGTGCCTGGTACCGACATAGCAAATTCTACGATACGCTAATTAAGGTGACCTGCTTCTCATTGATTAAGACAGTCATGTGGTTTTTGGAGTTGCGAACTTCCGCTGTTCGCTCATAGCTGCCCGTCATGCCAGCTCAAAAAACAGGCTTAACGTAGGATATTTTACGTTTTCCAGGCGGACCCCAATTTTGTCGACTACAGCTGGGATGATTCGCGTTTAAATTCAGAACTGAATTTTCTTCTTTCACTGGAGCGGCTTTACTGTCTGAAGTGTTCATAGGACCTCTTCTCAGGTGGCCAAATTCATTGTGTCACTAAAGAGCATGGAAGTGCCGTATGAGGGTAATTCACTGCGGATGGATGCTACCAAATCATCAAAAAGAGTGTTCAGAAGCTCAGGGCCGAAGTTATGATGCGAGACACCTGATTTAGAAGAATTAGAGGCAATGTATAAATGTCCTGTCAAAACACATTGCCAGCAGGCTTGCAGCTTTATTTTAATAAACAACCTAAATGTTTCCAAAAACTGATAAGACGTTCGGATAACATTAACTTCTCTGCCTTCAGGACATTCACGATCAGCGTAACTGGGCACATATTCATTCAGTATTTCGAAATTCGCAAGATTTATAACATAACAACTCAAAAATCATTGCAATTATCACACTATCTATATTTCTAGATGTTACAAATTTGAAGGCGCTATCATGCAATTAATTTAAAACGGCGTCAGGAGATTAAAACATCACCTTTCTTTAAGAATGCGACATTTAGTTCCAGCGCTACCGTTTTTGAACATTTAATATACTATTTTTGTCAGGGATAACTCTATAAATATTTAAAATAGTAGAATTTAATTTTTTTATTAGTAAATTTACTCATAAAATTACATAGTTATGGGCTGGGTTGTTTTTATGATCATTATCAATGACTTACATTAAGATGGTGCGTAATGTATCCGCAACAACTGATACATTTTTCCCCCGTTGAAAAGGTATGGTGTGCTTTAATGCAAGATGAGACTGAACAGCTAAAGCTTATGGTAATTGATTGTCTGGCGTGTCCTTCTACAGGTACAATGTTTATGTTGGTCTACTCTGAAAAAAACAGGAAGTATGTTATCTGGTTTACTTCAGATAAATTACCATTACCCGGAGAATCAATCGAAATAAAAAATGGAAAAGTTTTTATAGATGGTGTTCATGAACTCTTCAATGTAATGCAGATTAGCTATATGGAACCTGGTGTCTGGAAGTTTATAGAAAAAGGTATCACCTGCCCGGGTAGAAAAGCGTTACATCCCGAATTTTGTACCTTAGAACATCGATGTAATTTTAGAAAATGCCCGTATGGTGTACAAAAATACAAGTCGAGTCTAATTATGGCTCAGTAGTCAACATATTTATTATTCTAAATATAAACCATACCATCGTGATATTTAATGGCCTCAGTGAGGCCAATAACGCCAGAAGGTTGATTAAAAATCGTGGTCCGAGCTGATAATACGTACGCGCCAGAGTTCCAGGAACCTCCCATCCAGGCTGGACAAACCGTTTTCATCTACTGGCATAGCGACTTCTGCTTCGCCATGTAACCCAAGGTTTATGAGAACGCCTCGTAGCAAGGAGGTATAGTTTGCAAGTTTTAGCGTAATGTTTTTATTTTCGATATCTGTATCTTCAAGCAATGTTCCATCCGTTTTATAACGACTTAGCGCGATACTTATTTCTTCATTATCATTTATTTTTCTGTCCCCAGAATACAGGATATGATAAGTGATATTGTCATCAGTCCTTTTGATGTTCGACTTCTTAGTAAATTTTTTTAACCACTTAGCATCTTTGTTTGCTTCTGTGTTTAACCATCGTTCACGCGAGTCATTGATTCGCAAATTAGCAGATGCAAGCAAATTTTCGAATTCCTCTCCCTGTAGACGTTTACCATCTTGCATAGCTTCATTTATACCGTAAAGAAAAGCGCTACGTTCGATGGAAGCTCCCTGTTTTTCATGCACATCAAGGATGTGACTTAAACTGTAACCTGCCGCCATTCCTGCGGCGAAATCTTCACGCTCACTTTGTTTAACAGGTAAGGATGGGGACTGAAGTTCTTTAAGCCGGCGTTGAACGCTTTCCAGGGTATGTTGCTGCTGGCTATAATTATCTTTCGCATGTTCAACGTCTTTCGATAATGCTGAATTCGATTCTTTCAGATTCGCAATAAGAGCATGTATTTTTTTCTCTTCTGGCGTCGCTTTAACCGTTTTGACAACCTCTTTCAACCACAAACCAAATTGTGATGCATATATTTTAACATTTTCATCAGTTAATACTTTTGGTTCATCGATAATGGTTTTGTTTTCATTTTGAGGTTTTGCAATAACTTCGCGACTATCATCTTTATTTTTCTGTTGTTTTTTTTCTGTTGGCGTAAACTTTTTTTGTTCGTTAGTATTTTGAGGGACTTGCTTAGTTTCACTCTTTTTTTTCTGTTTTTTTACATTTGAAACCTGAGGCTTCTTAGCTTCACTTGTAGTGTTTTTTTTTTGATCCTGCATTTTCCTCTGAGACTCATTAATGTTTGTTTCTTTACTTTTAACTGATGAGTTACGCTGCTCCCAGTCATTAGCAAATGACCACATATCTTCAGCAAAAGCCTTGTGACTTGCGGTAGAAAACAGGGTAACGGTAAGAAAGAATGCAAATGCATCAACCTTTTTCACATTAAACTCCTGGTTTGTTCGAAAGCCCTTTCAAGGTTTCAGCACGAATATCTGAGCATATACTGATTGTAGAGAACCGATAGAGTGAATCTATTGCTCCTTGAGTAGCAGTATTAACCGAGCCTCTGACGTGGGAATAATCAGCAGCACCTTTCATCATTTGAGTAAAGCGTGCATGTAAATCTGCATATTTAGCTGGATCTACCTGCTTCAACACATCAAGTTCGCTTTCACAATTTTTTAAATCATCGTAATCATTACTCTGATTGTTCGATTTTTCTTCTGAAATTATCTTATCTTTTGTGTAATCATCTTTCGAATCCATGGATGAACAACTCGTTGTAAGACATGACATTAAAAAAACCATTGCATACTTATTCATTTTTGACCTATTTTGATAAATTATTTAGTTAAAATATGTTCTCACATATTTCAATAGTGAAATGTTACTCGTTACGTTAAGCTTTCTCATGACTGACCTTTTATAACGGCTCACTGTTTTTATGGAGCATGACATCTGGCATGAAAGCGAACTGATGGTCGCTCCATTAGCCAAACCCATAGCAACGCGATTCTCCTTTAAAGTGATCTTAGATAAATGACAATTGTTGCAGCAAAATGCTTTACGTCTCTTATTGTGTGTACTACGCTGTACTAGTAATGAACCAATACAGTTCTTAATGACTTCCTTTATATTCAAGTTTTTATTTTCAACTTTTGCATAACTTAAGACATGTGGACACGTGAATGTCGGATAATTAGAGTCATCGTGAATATGAATAAAACGCTTATTGGAAGCATTAAATCTATGATAAGGATTTGATATCATCTTATTACAACTAAAGTGACTTTTAATGGTAGAATCGTCAAATATGACAATATCTGCATCCAGGGGATAAGTAACAAACTGGATATCTAAATTATCACAAAAATCGACTCTCCCTACTAATTCGGAAGCATTTATCATCCCATTTATCAGGAAATTATTTGTGCTATCAATAAAAATTGATATTTTATTATGTGATCTGGTCAGTAATGCTATATAAAACTCATACGCTCTAAGATATATCTCTTCAGGAACATCTATCTCAAGAACGATTTCTGGCCAAAAGAATCCTTGCCCCATTCGTGCTTCAGTTTTTGACAAAATCGAGAAATCATCAGTAGTTTCAATCCCTTCAACAAGAACCGCACGATAGATAGGTAAAACTTCATTTATAAAGTCATTGAAGAGTTTCTTATTTCTTATCACTTTTTTATCGATTTTGATACCATCACACTCAATTTTATTCAAGTAGATAAAGCTAAGCATGCTCTCATCAACATCATCCATCCAAACTTCGAACCCAGCCTCGCGAAGTCGTTTGATACCAGTTTTAACCTGATGAAGTTGTGGTAATTTCAAATGAAGAAGCTTAATAGTGTCTTGCAACTCAAATGTGATTTTTTTTCCATCGCAATGACTAATAATAGCAGATATCAAGTCAGTATTTAAAAAGACAGTAAAAGGAAGATTCATCCATAAACAAACACTATTTGCCTTGATGACAGCTATCTGCCAGAACGTGTATGAAACCAGTAATTCATCAGTTAAAGACGAGAAAAAGACTTCAGGATCCAGGTCCTTCAATGAAGTAAGTACTTCATACCCGATGACATTTCCATTCTCGACAACAACCAAAGGTTGTAGTCGCAGCCCTGTAATGTGCTCTAAAGGAGATGTCATTTTTTTTGTCATAATATCATTCATCGGCTTACGAACGCACTTCCATTGAATTGAGTCTGGCTTTAAATTAAGTATTACACATGCTCTGATTTGCAGAAATATAATACCCGTGTTGCATCATTAAAAATATAATGAAGCGCATGCGCACAAACAACGATTAATTCATGATATCCCCATCAAACTAGCGATACATCTCACCTGTTAAGTGTAATAAGACAAAGTTTCCACGATATAAAACTCTGCATTCTTTAATCAGTAACGCATTAATTTTTTATTAGACGCATCCAAAATTAACAAAAACACAACACCCGATCGTTGTTATTCACAGCGTTATTAACATAAAAGACAGCATTTAATGACATATTGAAAAATATACTTTTTATTATTAACTTGAAAATTAATCAATCTGCACAATATTATGATAGCATTCGCATGATGCTACTAGTAATAAACCACACCTGCATACACAGAATTATATGTTGTTGCCAAATCACTCAGTAAGGGTAATTTAATGAATTATATAATCGAAGAGTCATTATTTTACCGTACTGTTGATGGTACTATGTGGGAGATCGACAATCCGGAAAATAAAGTTGTGCTAAACGTCTCCACAAATCGTTTACTGATGACACTCTTGAATCACCAGGGTGTAATATTGGAACGTGATAAAATATTAAAAATCGTGTGGGAAGAATACGGGCTTAATGCATCCAATAACACACTTAATCAATATATATCGATGCTAAGAAAGATTTTTGTCTCCTTCAACGTCAATTCCGAAGTCATCAAAACCATACCAAAAACAGGTTTTATTTTTAATAACGAGATATCTATAAAAATCGTTAAAAATAAGGACACAAGCGTTCTTGACTTAACGAAAGAATTAAGCATTCTAAAAAAGAATAAATTTTCGGCACGCAATCATTCAATATTTATTTTGATTCTTGTGTTAATAATACTGATGTTAGCATCGTTCCAATTCAATCCAAAGAGCGAAACCTCATCTTCACTTATCTATAACTACAACGGATGTCCTGTGTATAACATAAAGTTGTACAAACATGACTCATTGATCCCCACCATAAAAATTATTAATGACGTAATCTCTTCGTCAAAAATGCAATGTGACGTGTCCGGATTTTTTCTCATACACGTTGATGCTCACGTTATAAACTACGCGAAAGGGAAGGTTTTTCTTTCTTATTGTATGAGAGACGATAAACAACACTATCAATGTAGAGATTATTTAACTAATGACTGGAAGCAAGAACATGATTAAAATGAAAATTATAATCATGATGTCGGTTTTATTAATTTTATTTATGGCTTGTTTTTTTATTTCTGTCAATCAAAACAATAAGTTAAATTTTTCATGTTCATCATATTATGAACAAAAAGTTCTTGATAATCAATTCATGATGATTACAAATAACATTATTACATTCTCTAAAGATGGTAGTGGGAGTCTTTCGATGGATGGAGTTGTTACTCATTTTGATTTGACTTATAAAGTGCGGAGAGACTATCACTTCAAGTACACACATAAAAATAATAACATTTATCAACTTTTTGATATTGAGGTTTTAACTGCAGGGCAAGATAATACACATCAGTCATTACTCGATCAAAATTTTTTCTCTGTACAACGAACTTCTCCACACACTATTTACATAGGCACACTGGATATTCTTGATAAGGCTCATATAATTGGGGGATTATACGCACCGGCGTTTGTATGTATTTCTGAATAATTTCTGTGTTTTTAAAGGTATAAGAATACGTTGTCAATTTATTATTTCGCTTTTATACTCAAAGAACAAAGAAGAAGATTTTATACCCATAAAGATTAAACTTTTACGACTTATAAGTCATTATTGCCTGATATGCTGATTGTGTCATTCAGCACTTTTATTTCCCGTAATTCAATTACACAGAACAGGCAATTGATGCAGCGCCAATAGTTCTAAGCGCATTCAAAACTTCCTCATAAATGCCAGATAAGTAAAGCATGAGGTTATGTAGTGCGGGTTCGCCGCGGGTTTTAACAGACATCTCGGATGTCTTTCATGGACTGATCTCACTACAGTAGATATATCCTGTCTTCATTATAAGGTCAGTTAAAGTCTTCCGGGCTTACGCCGCCGAGGTAACTGTGACACTATGCCCGGTTGTTGAACATTCCGGTTTGTCTCCTCCCCCACCCTAAGGGTGAGGATTTCCCCTTTAACACAACCTGCCTTAGCCATATTAAGCAGCTTTATGGTTTTCAATCGTTCCGTAGGCTAACACCGCCAGCCCCGCAGCGTTTACATTCTTCGCGGCATTTACGTCAAGACCGCCAAAGACGCCGCTGGACGGTACTTTGTATCATGCCTCTGCGAGTTTTAACCTGTATCACTGCCGGTCACCGCTAAATATGCGAAGCGTCTGGCACTACTCCAGCGCCGTCTAAGCAAAAAGACCAAGCCTCGAAAAACCGATCCATAGCCCGCATCCACGCGTAAATTGCCGATTGTCGTCTGGATAACTTGCATAAGTTGTCCCGCACACTGATTAACGAAAACCAGGTTGTTTGCGCTGAATCCCTTGCAGTGAAGAATATGATCCGCAACCCGAAACGAGCCAAAGCGATAGCAGACGCGAGATGGGGGTGAGTTAGTGCGCCAGCTTGAATAAAAAGGTGAATGGGCGGGGCGTAACGTCGTCAGAATTAACCGCTTTTTCCCGTCCTCAAAGCGTTACCATTGGTGCGGGTATATCTATAAAGCATTGCCACAAGGCCTGGAGAAATGTCACTGCCCCGAATGCGGTGCAGACCATGACCGTGACATTAGCGCGGCACGAAATATAAAAGCGGTTGGGCTGACCACGTTCGCTTGTGGAGAGTCTTTAAATCGTGACTGCTCCCCGCGTAAACGGCGAGGTTTCCCACTTCTTAGGCTGCAACTGGCATAGAGCCAGACTTACGCAAGCCTCGATGGGCTTTGACGACGTGACCCGCCGCCATTAATTCTGTTATGCCCTTGTGCTGTATGTTGATCGCCGCGTTGATATCGCGGTCATGTTCAGCATTACAGCCAGGGCAAGTCCATTCGCGCACTTTGAGCAGCATTTCTGGCATCTTGTGACCGCAACAATGGCAGGTTTTCGAGCTGGCGAACCACTGATCTAGTTTGACCAGGTGGACGCCCGCCGACTCCGCTTTGTACGCGAGTTTAGCCACAAATCCTGACCATGCCGCATCCCCGATATAACGGGCAAGGCGACGGTTTTTCATCATATTTGCTGATTTAAGCGTTTCCACAATCACCGCTTGGTTTTCGTCGATAATTTGTCTGGAAAGTTTGCGCTGAAAGTCAGCGCGGGCATTGGCTACCCGTTCGTGTTGTGCGGCAAGGCGCAAGCGAGCCTTGCGACGGTTTGCGCTCCCCAGCTTCTTACGGGATAGCGACTTGCTGTCACGGCGTAAGCGGCGGTATGCGTTGACCAGATGGCGGGGATTCGCCTCCTTGCCGCCGTAATTGCCAATCAGGTAGTGAGATAACCCCAAATCATAGCCCGCCACGCGGGTAATAAAGGTCGGCTTTGCAGCCGCTTCCTGCCCATCGTCTGCGAGGATTGAGGCGTAGTATTTTCCCGCCGCGTTGCGGGAGATCGTAATGCTCGAAACTTTGCCTACGATCTCCCGGTGAATATTTGCCCGGATAGCGGGGATTTTCGGCAACTGGATAGCGTCAGTTAGTACCCTCCCGTTGGGATGATAGCTGGATTGCTTGCCATGTTTGCTTTTAAAGACGGGGAATCTGGCTTTGAGCTTTTTGTTAAAGAAGTTGGCAAATGCCTTATCCAGATTGATCACCGCCTGCTGTAGCGCCAGTGAGTCATATTCTTTGAGCCAGCTATAGCGGCGTGACTTTTTCGCCACTGCCAGCAAGGGCTTAATATCGCGCGTTGGCTTGAGGGAAACGCCGTGGCGCTTGTACATGTGGCGGCTGATATGAAGGGCTTTATTGTACGCAAAACGCACTGCGCCGAACTGCGCATTTAAAAATGCGGCTTGCTCTGCGTCGGGGTAAATGCGTACTTTGGTAGCTCTTTTCATTTTCAGTGCTCAGGCATAGAATTCGCACAATGTAGGGTTTAGTTCGAGGTTATGCAAGTGAGTGTACACGACAAGGCGTTTGAGGGTTATCTCTCACGTCGCCATAGTGTCAGCAAACTGGTTGTGCATCTGATATTTACGACAAAGTATCGCCGTAAGGTTTTCGACGGCATGATGATCCAGCAGATACGTGAAGCTTTTCAAAGTGCAGCGGAAAAGCTGGAAATTGAGATTCTGGAAATGGACGGCGAAGCGGATCATGTCCATGTATTGATAGCGTACCCGCCGAAACTGTCTATCAGCGTGCTGGTGAATAATTTGAAATCGGTCAGTAGCCGCCGGGTGCGCATCCTGAATACGAATTTACGCAAGGTGAGTAAAAGCGGGGTGCTCTGGTCACGCTCCTATTTCGCCTGTAGTACTGGCGGCGCAACAATAGAAACATTGAAAGCTTATGTTGCCTCGCAGAAAACCTCTGATTAGCTCCCCTTATATCCCCGCCCGATTGGGCGAGGGTTTACGGGGCATACGCTAAACCGCTTAACGCGGCTTAGGTTCGACCCCGCGAAACAAGAATCCCCTTCCTTTAGAGAGGGAAGTATCAATTGGTTTAACATCATGTGCTTAGTCAAGGTCACCACTGGAAAACCTGCATTCATCTGTGACAAATCGCCCTCATTATTTTTTTTTGATTATCTATGGAAGTAGGTCTGTTTCCTGTAATACATTTGCAACATATGCCAATTGTGACAAATCACCCTCAGCATCTGTAATGCGATACTTTCTGCTTTAAGGGAGCTTGTTGCCTCCTAAAACGTTTATGTTCCATAGCCACAAAGACTCACATCAACGCAGTTTGTTCATATCTGTGACAAATCACCCTCCCATTCATCGTCTTTGTCAGCACACATTGTGCCTACATAACGACACGGTATAAGACGTCCTGCAACTATCAAGTGTGACAAAGGACCCTCAAATTAAACCATCATATCGAGAGATTGATATGCATAAATACGATATAAATGACTTACCTACTGAACCAGGCCTTATAAAGGAAAAAGAAAAACAATTACGTTACAACTTCCCTCGATTATAGGTTTCTGTCAACGCAAGTGTGACAAATCACCCTCAAACTGAAGATGTGCATTCTCGTATTATTTCGTTGATATTTAAGAAAAAATGATAATAAGATGTGAGTAATCAGATTCAAATTTCTAGAGAGATGATGTGATACACCAGACTCTAGTACTAAGATAACGTGGTTTTCACTTACGGCAGAACACGTTGATCGTCGAAATAGCTGAACACAATATGTGTGGTCTGGCGCCCCTTCTTTTTCTCAATGTAAGTGACTTCCATTGGTGTTCTCGTATTGATTTCTTCGATAACTGGAAGGAGGAAGCGGCGGCGGAAATCAGGCATGCGCAGATAACTTTGAGGCAACTGATATCGCTCCATTATCCATTCGATTGTCAGTGATAACACGCCGGAGCCATCTGGCTTACGATACTGACACAGTGATTCATAGAGGCGTAAAGCATAAGGATTTGTGATTTCCTTTGTTTCACTTAACCTGAATTGCGTAAAGCGATTTTGCAAACCGATAAAATATGGAATTAGGAAAGGATTAATGTACACGCTGTATACACCCCTGGCAGGGCTATAGGCCCTTTTAATGAACCAAGGAAAGGACTCATAGCCTTTCTCCTCTCCGTCGTCTTCTTCTGGGCGATAAACCGTGATTTCTTTACCTGCGAACCCCTTGAGGGCATGACGGATATCTTTACTAGCTTCTGCAGAGGTTAAACCAAAGGTCTTAGCGTAATGTGAAACCTGAATTTCACATTTCCCACCATGCTCATCCTGCGTACCGTCATATCCCCTTATTTGTTCTACAAAGAGGTATAGCATTCTTTTTTGATCGCGGGTCAGACTGTATGCCGCTTCAGTCAATTCGTTAGACTGAACAATACGTGGACTGTTTTTGCGTCGCCTAGCATTTATCAGAGGTACATCGGTCATCCTGCTGCCTATAGAAGTGTGACAAACTTAAAGGTTGTCACTGAATAATATCTCTGTCAATAAGCTTGTGGTTAAGAAGGAAATCCAAGTGCAATTTGTCACAGATCTAAGGGCAAATTGTCACCTGAAACAGCATTGAAAGAGGGCAGATTGTCACACATAGAGTGCAAATTGTCACAGTAAAGCAGCTGAAACGCTTGGTACCAAAGGGCTGACGATACCCCTAAAAAGATCTATAAAAAGATCTATAAAAAAGATCTTTAAAAATAGCTGTGTATATGTGGATAAAAGCGTACGCAGTTATATCGGCTTCACGACCTTGCGCTTACTCGCCTGTTCGCGGGCTTAAGCCCGGTCACAGGTCTGTGTCGAGCGCTACTAGCCTCTTAACATCAAGGTATTGGATGTAGCGAATTATTGTTTTGTTCATATCCTCCGCGCCCTGAAGGACGTGGATTCCTGCTACGTTCAGGCTGTCGCCTGAATCATTTCATTAGGTACCGCTAACGGGCAGCCTGACTGCACCATTCCTCCACTGGCAAGCTTGGCGTGTCCCGCCGATAAAATATTACGAGCGCCATTTACATCAGCTTTTGCTATATGACTACAGTATGCGCAACGCTGACAACCACGCCAGAGCTGCTTGTATTCAAGCTGGCGGCGTAATTCATACTAGCCCTGATCCAGTATCGATGGCTTTGCCCGTATATTGCGTCCCGGCTGCTTGAATGTACCGCTGCGAACATGGACATGTTAATACCTTTAAATACTTAATGACGATCATTGCGTGGTTTTTGCAATGGTCGTTGTGACTTCGGGAAGATAGTCTCTGTAGATGTTTGCGATACAGGAATGCAGTAACTGAATTTTGCGTTTCTGCTTCTGCCAGTTGTTGCGGAATTTACCCTCGTGGCTTAACTAGCGCTGAAGTGTAGCCAGCTTCTTCTGGGTTTTCTGAAAAGTGTTTACAGGTATAAAGACTGTTCCATCTGACAGCGTGGAGAGTTTAGCTACGTCAGCATCCAGACCTACCATCGATATTGAAGGTGGAAAAACTTTGTATTCTGTCTGAATGCTGATATACCACTTACCGTATGACTTGCTGTCAGTGACGGTTTATTCTGCGCTCAGAATATTCTGAGTGAATTTTATATGTACGTTCACAGTTAAATACATTCTTAACAGATAAGTCCGAACTGGCAATTATCTTTAGCCTTTGGATAGTTTAGATTGTTTTTTTTCAGCACATCTATCCCGAAATATTTCATCTTCAAGGTTAACAGGTGGAACATTTTGTTCCTGTCACTGTGAAGTATTGAATCATTTCAATACTTCATAAGGAGCCACATATGACAATCACAAAAAACGCGATTGAAAAACTTAAATTTTAAGTTGCATGACTCACAGTCGAACTGCCAGTGGCCCTGACTATTTAAGGAAAATATTTTTCTTAATGACTGCAAGATTTATGCTTCAGGTTTTTAACCCGTTGTAAGTTTAACGACCTGCATTTAAATGAACAGTGATTGCATTAATTTACAGCGTTATATGTCGCATTTTTTATCTATACGTTAATTACTATCGTAATTTGCCTATCCTACAATCTCAGCATTGCATCATGACGCAAACACACCTATTCTCGTCATTCTTTGTGTTGCATAATTTACACTTATAATTTTAGGAACACTTAATTAAAGCTTTTAACAAAAAGTACATAATTTTCTATGATGCTATCAAACGCATTTAGTTATGGTAATTATTATTATCTCGTTTAATCACTTAATCTCACTTAATTGAACTTGAGTTCGTGTTATCATTACTGTGTGTAAGTTATTTTCAAAGTATATAAATCTGTCTTACATGTATCATATGGTAGTAAGGAAATTAAATGACTCGAAAGGAATATCGTTATCTCTTAAAGGAAATAAACACCATGAATTCACTTGAATTAAATGCATGGATTCAAAGAGGTGATACAGAACGGCATGTTCTAACCACAGCGTTAATGAACCTTTTGCATCCACCTGAAGGATGGATAGTCAGCGAGGGGGTAATCAAAGAGCGTGAAGGCGCGCCTCCAATACGCCTTCATTACTTGTCCCCCGGGAGTGATTTTTGCCTGTCTGTCTATAGTCCAGGTCTTTCATCCAAAAATTGGGTTACAACGCTTATGTCAGCTCATAGCTCGGAAGTCAAATTCGAGCTTCAAACAGAGAAATTTCAACCTGAAATCATAAATTCAATTCTTAAAACTGCTGACAGAATGAATTATTAAGTTAACTATTAATTTTCACGGATTGCTTTAAACATTCCCTGTTGGAGGTTGGCTTACTGATGTAAGTGTTTCGACAACGAAGATTATTTGTAAATTAATGCAAAACTCAGTCTTATGACACAACAGCGTTTTCTAGAAAACTTTGGCCAATCATCATGAAACCGATCAATAACAAGATTTAATCTTTGTTCCTTTATGAACCCCTTTTGCTCAAATTGCCCTGGAATTCTATTCATACCTGGACTGAATCATCATGATACTAACCCTTCCGGGATGGACTGCCAGATAAAACTATCGTTTGAATCCTGTAGGTATACAGATTATATCGTTTAAAAAAGTTATATTTTGCGTTTAGGATTCGTTTAAATTTATAAGGCTATCCTTTAATCCAGAAGCAACCAGTAAGTTGTTATTGACCTTTTGATTTGGTGTAGTAACATTGTTATCTGTATCATTACTGATTTTTTTAAATTATACAGAAATCATTATAAATGATGTCGCGAGACTGTTTTGTTCAAATATGTCTGTGTAGGTGCAGTCATGCCCGAACAGAAACATATGGTACAACAGTTTTACGCCGCTATATGGCGGCAGTTCTTAGCCATAAGCGATAAGCGTTCATGTTAACTAAGTTTTGGACAGGCTTGGGAAAGCAGTAAGGGATGAACGCTTTTCGGTTGTGACTGAGTCTCACAATCCAGTCCAGAGTTTAGCCGTTCAATCGAGCGGCCTTTTTTGGCTCTCAGATGGATAGTTTAACTCCTTCCACTATTCATCGTGTTCGCTGTTCCCGGACGAGAGCCGCCACACTTTAAATTCACATAAAGCAAGGTGGTTATATCAATTGTCACTAACTCACAGTATTTATAGCGGTTATTTCTTTTAGAGACTATGCTTTATAAAGATATGTATGATATGGAAATATTAAGTGCCCTTATGTTTTTATCCAGCCAAGCGGCTGTATTACTCATATTTGGCCTAATTTGCCTTTTGCATTCATATTTATCTTTTCCAAATTGAGGTGAATCCCCCTATGCGGAGGGGCAAACCAGTCAATGCTCTCAACATTGTCGTTAGTTACGCGGGTCATTACTGCTGGTTAATGGCTCACCTGGAGGCACCAGGCACCTCAAACCTCTTAATGCCAATCCCTACTCGGTATCAGAACGGGGGAAATGGTAAACACAACTCATAGACCCTTCATAACTTTGTGATCAGTTAACCCAATCATTCCAGAATCAGTCCCAGTACCTGCGCGGATTTCCTGGTATTGTTGGTTACCAGTACGGCGATGGGAGCGATGGCATGTCCGGAAATCGCCGTGTCGTTCGGACCGATCGGCGTCCCGGCTGCAGCCAGTGCAGCTGTAATTTCCGTGGTGGTGCCCACCGCTGCCCAGTCCCAGGCCAACGCGGCATCAAAGCAGATACAGAACGCGAGGACCAGCTGGCCGTGACGTGGGGGAGCCTTCCTGCCGATTGCTCCGAAGCTCATTTCTCAGTAGGTGTTAGCGGCGCCATGATATGGTGGTTGCGCAGTACTGCCTGCTCAAGCCGCTTCAGTATGACTTCCGGTTGCTCACGCATGATTAACGAGCAGATACCGGTGTCGAGCAAAAGCGGAATGGACTGAACTGCCGTTCACTATTTAACAACTGCAGTAACGGCATATCCCTGACTTCATCTGCCTTTTTCTGGCTGATATAGTGATCTGAAAATCAGCTGGTCAGAGATCCGCATGGAACTACAGACAAGACTCGTGTTTATTGACACCTCTGCATACGAAACAAAAAAACTCCAGTTCGGTCATTTCGTTCTGGCCAGGCTTCAGCAGCTCGTCGAAGACAAAAAAATACACCTGCTCATCACCGATGTTGTTCGCGCAGAAATAGAATTACATCTGAAAAAATACGCTGAGACGGCGGTTAAGGAACATAAAAATTTCCGTAAAAAAGGGAGTTTTTTATGCGTGGCCGACGAAATCACTGGAGGTGGCCTTTTCCCGGAGCTCACCTCAGAAGCGGTACTCAGCGTGGCTATGAAAAAATTCCGGGCGTTAGTTGATAACGGGTTAACGGAATCCGTGTCCGTCGCTGACGTAAATCCGAAACTCATTTTTGATGCTTATTTTTCCCGCGCCGCACCGTTTCACCGTGAGGCGAAAAAGTCAGAGTTTCCGGATGCGTTTTCCCTTGCCGCAGTGGATGCTGTGGCTAGAGCTCGTCACCATAAGGTATATGTTGTCAGTGCTGATGAGGACATGGCAGCAGTCGCGGCGGCTAATGATAATTATATTTACCTTCCAGCCATCGATACGCTGCTAGACCTGGTTAACAGGAATGATGAAGAGCTGGCGGAACTGTCCACATTTGCGGATGGTATTTTGGAGCAACTGAAGGATGACGTGATAAGGATGGCACGGGAACATCTGAATAGAGCAGAGTTCATGCCCGTATCCTCCGGAGAGTACGAGCCGGAGATCTATGAAACAGCGATAACCGCAGTCAGCATTGATGAAGTTCAGCTGATTGACGTCAGCAAAGATGACGCTACTTACGACATCACGTTTAAAATTGATGTCATGGCCAAATACGATTACGAAGATTACTCCGGCGCTATCTGGGATAAAGAAGATCGTGTGTACTATGGAGTTGAGGTCTCCAGTGATTCCTATCGTCATCAGGAACAGTACACGGCGGCGCTTGAGATTGGATTTTTGTACGGCATAAAGGCAAACGCGGAAATTCATTTTCTGAGTTTTGACGACAGTATCTTCCTCTTGGAGCTGGATAGCGCTGAACATATTGATTATGTACCAGTTGTCGCAGATGAGCCTCAAATTCCCGATCCCTTCTGAATAACAGTACCAGGTGCTGCAGGCCGCTACGCAGCACCCAGCCATAGAAGAAACTGGCAGTCTCAGGACACGGCTGGCATGCATCCCTGAGATATATCCCTAGGCGGGAGGTGAAGTGAGTTCACAGAAAAGCAAAAAAGAAGAGTTATAATTTTCAATCTTTCAATAATCCGACAATCGCAACAATCAGTCATTTTCTTTGACTATCCTGCAATAATTTTTCATCTCTTATCCTGAGATCCGAAAAAAGGTAGAGTCGGATCTTTGCCGGTGAATCTTTCAAGAGAGCAGTATAGATAAGGCCTAGATCGGATTTTCGAAAGGTTTAGTTCAGGCTTACAGTCAGCTATGAGCGCAGAATGTGTGCAAACCCTAACCAAAAGTCGAAATGCGTGAGGTTATGCAAAGACTGGAGTCCGATCGACTGGTCAACTGCGTCAATATTTACGTAGGAGCGCATTTTTCGGCTCTGTTCTACACCTTTTTTGCGATCGCTAACTTTTTCACACAGCCTGAGCGATGCGTGGACCTAAAATGCCAGTAATGCGCGTCTGCAGCAGTGCAACATAAGATATCCGCAGCTGTTTCGAAACCTGCGTCTATACGTCTGCAGCGCAACGATGAACATTTATTGCTCTTTGATTTGACACTTTACCAATGATTTAATAGGATAAGTGTAAAAGAGAGGTGAAGCATGAATAGTACACTTGAAAAAGAAGTCCCGGCTCCGAAAACAAAACAGCAAGAAGCTGTGATGAATCGTATACATCACCTGGCCGCTGAGCTTGTTGTGAAGTGGTCGAAGGACAAGAATCTTGGGAAAGTGCTTAACTCTACTGATACCGAACTCGCACGAATTATTTTTGAATCACAGATTGAACGAAACTCAGAAATGTCTCCTCGCGAGCTAAGAAGAATCAGTGCGCTGACTGAGGGTACAGAGAAATTCTCAAATAGACTGAAGGAATTGGGTGGAACTTGCCGGGCGAGTGTTGCTGCGGATATCTTGGGTGTTAAGCGTCAAACGGTCAGCAACAGACAGAAGGCGAACAAACTTCTGTCGATTAAAATTGGCGAAGAAACTCGTTTTCCAATTTTTCAGTTTGATGGAAAAAAAATAACTGACGGAGTAGAGGAAATTCTAGCCGAGCTGGGAGATATCAGCGACGTTACGAAGATATCCTTCTTCACAGGTCTAAAATTTTTCGGTGACGAAAATATCAATGTTATTGAAACATTGAAAAAATATGGCAGCGATAGCTCACACATGGATGTGATCAGAAAGCAGGCTGCGCTTTTTGGTCATCAGGACGCCCATTAAAAAAAGTGGCCCGGAGAGCCGGGCCACTTCGCTTATTTTTTGCCGTCTTTGGACACATTGAAGCGTAACGTTTGGGTCACGATTTCAAATCCAGAGATGTCTTCTTCCTGCCAGTTCGGTGGGTAGTTCCGCTTATCAGAATCGACATATGAATCAACAGGACTATGTTCTACATCGACAAGAGGACCATCCATCCCCTCGCGTTTCCAGAACGCGGTGCATGTCCCTGCGCTACTATAATGGCGTGATGCGTAAGTAACCCCATCATAGCCATTCTCAGAGTTATTTGCAGCCCAGTCGGTAATAGCCTGGGTTACGCTCTGGTCGTCGCCCATCGTTTTATCTGCGGTAATATGCAGCATAGCCTGCAATTGAGGCATATCGATGGTTGTCGTTTCACGCGTTGTTTCCAACGTATACAGCTGGGCTTTTACCAAGTCGCTCTCACCTAATGTGAAATTGTCCGGGTCTTGCTGGTAAACCCTTCCCAGAGATTCAGCTATCGCAACAGAGGAGCAATCTGCCGTGTAGCAGACGCCAGTTTTTGCGGTAGGGTCATTATACCGGCCCATTTTCTTGGGGTTTGTTGGAGCCGCGTAGTGAACGCCAGACTCGTACTCTTCCCACTGCCACCGCTTTTGCTGAACAATCCCACGAACTACCGTTGGGATTTGTCCCTGTGCTTCTAACTTACTTAGTTGTTCATGGAGGGGTTCTCCATTTTTTTGATTCTTTCTTGCCATTTGATACCACCGTTACGTTTCAAAGTTTCTCTAACCATAATTTCACCATTTCTGGGTTATGGGATGACTGTACAGCCAAAGTGCTTGCCCAATGGCCACATGCTTGCTATCCGGCGAGTGAATACTCAAAGGAGTACGCACTTACACCGGTTGCGATATCTTAGGTATTATCCGCACCGTCTTCAATGTATTGATTTACAATAAGTAACTTTATTAACAACAATTGAGATAGGGATTCATATAGATACAGTGTGTAGCACTGTGGAAGCATCGGTGTAGTTGTCCGCTCCTGGCACAAAGCGGACTTCAGAGCCGTCATCGTGTTAAAGGTTAGGAAAAACGCTCAGGATGAAGTTGATGCGTGTAGCTTCGCCGCGGATTCGCCGTCAGAGAGTCTCGTTCACTTAGGGCAATAATCGGCATATTTTCATTCCTATGAGACAACAATCTAGATAACGCAACAATGTTCTTTAATTAGTGCCTGCTCTGCATTAATCCCTCTTCCCCCTCGCAGGGATCCGAAAAAAGGTAAACCTGGAAATATCATATTCGGTTACCAGCGAGTGGGATGGGAGTGTGGACTGGCAGTTAACAGCAGTGAGTTGCCGCTTTCATCAGGTACAGTTATACAAGGCTTTGCGCGAATCGCTGTCGAACAAAACGTTCCCTTTTTCTGATGTGGGAATGATTTACCTCTGACCGGAATGGCGTTTATAATAGGCTGTCGTCACCTCGGGTGTTCCCCTCTGCGCTTTTTACCGCCTGTAAATGGTTACAGGGACTTCCGGCAGTAGCCGGACTGTAAAAGGAAACCCGCCATGAAACCGAAAATTGTACCCGTTGTACGGTATACACGTTTTCGTTTCGGGCGCGTAGAGCATGTGCGTAATCACATGCGCTCGCTCCCGACGCGTTAAGTGAACGGTACCCGCAGGTGACGATACTCTTCCTACGCCTCTGTTTCCGGCCGTGCTTCTGATTCCCCCATCATGGCCAGGTAGTGAGCATCGTCATCGGTATGAATGAACACTTTTCTGAACATTTTCAGATAGCGCTCTTTATCGATGACGCCGGTGGAGAAAAGATTTCTGCCGTCCGAATGCGAGTGGCGGTTGATGGCCCTGTAAAATGAATCATACTCTCCGGCATTGCTGTGTTCTACCGCCAGCGCCTCTAGTGCCTCTTTTAGCTTTTCGTTTTTACAGGCGAAGCTGAAATAATACTCAAGGATATTTCTCATCGTATTAAAGAGCACAACAGGCTGGGTTTTATCGTCCCTGACGTCTTTCAGGGTCTGCCATAACGCCTGGTATTCATTAAGCATCTCGTGCATGGAGAGCTTTTCGCAGGAGCTGTAGTCAGACTTGATGATTCGCAGCAGAGACCAGTTTACCGGTGCTTCTTTTTTATCCTGCAGCCGCCCGCTGTTCAGCAGCATTTCCTGGAAGAAAAACATATTGTGAGTCAGTATCACAATATGTCTCGCCGCGGCTGCCTTTATAATTTTCCGTTTAATAAGGGCTGCCACTTCATAAATATAGTTATGTGACAGGCTGGAAATCGGATCGTCAATAACAATAAGTTTATTCTCCGGATGTATGGTTTCGGGGGTTAGGCTGCCGGAACATGACTCTATGAAATAGAGGAAAGACACCATTGTTTTCTCACCTTCACTGAGGGATTTGAATACTTCTGCCTTTTCAGGCTCGCTTCCCCGACGCAGACGATATAGTTTCATTTCAGCATCATGGCAGATGATTTCAAAGCCGGTGATCCCCAGTAGCCTGAGATTCGCGTTGATACTGTCAATGGTCGGTTGTATATCGGAGAGTTGTCCGGTCAGCGCATTCGTCTCTTCGTCCAGCTGCTGCCTGTTGGCTGCGTGGATCCGGACATCACGCAACCTGCTGTTTATGTCATTTCGAAGTTCATCAATCTGCCTGTCACGTTCGGTAAAGAACTCATCGCAAACTCCCCGGAGATGTGCCATTACATCAGCGTACAGGGTTCTTTTTTCCTCGGTGAAGTTTTCAGCCAGCCGGTTGTTCTGCCGTACCCGGGTATTGAATGTGTCGACTTCATTCCGGAGTAACGCCAGGGGGTCCTGGAGAAGCTCTGGCTGGATGGTCAGAGACGGCTCTTTAATTTTATTAAGGAGTTGCTGCAACAAAATCTGAAAGCCTTTATTGACTGCTTTCACCAGAGACAAAATCTGGCTTGAATCATCAACGAAAGCATGGAGCGTCACGCGGCGTTCAAATTCTGCCAGGGCATCACAGTCCTGAGCCAGTTGTTCTGATGCCCGGCTCAGGGCCGCAAGAGAAGTCTGATATGTCTCATCAAACATCTGAGCAAGCTCACGCGAAAAGGCCGTAACGTCCAGAGTCTGCTGGCAGAACGGGCAAATGTCGTCGTGAATAAAATGCTGTCCCTGACGAACCCAGTCTGCATTGCCAATTTTCTGAATGAGGGCGGAGAATTGCGTGCTGCCTGCAGGCATAACAGGCTCCTGCATCAGTTTTCTTATTTCTTCAGTTAAGACAGAGGTCGGGGGAAGATGAAGTTCGGCGACGAGCGTTCCTTCGCTCTGACTTAGCATCCGCCATTTATCAGCCAGTTCCTCTGTTGTGGTGCGTACGTCTGAAAGTGGTGTTGCCACCATTCGTTCGTAGAATGATCTCTTTATTTTGGCGCCATCAAGAAAATCGCTGAGACTTTTTCTTTCATTAACCGTTCTGTTAAAAATATCCCGGGCACAGCGGTCAGTGATTGTGCCTATCATTCCTTCTTTTTCTGCGATCTCTTCATTGAGCTTGTCTATACGAACACTGATTTTTGCTCTTTCTTTATTATTATTGTTTATTTTATCCTGGCTCTCCTGATTGGCTTCGCTGAGCGTGAATATCCCGGGCTGGTAGTCCGAACGGGCGAACTTGCTGTCAATATATTCCTGATTAAAGACCTGAAAGTGGCTGATGTGGGGACTTTCAAAGACGCAGTGTCGGTATTTATCAGCCTGTCGGTCATAGAAATAACCGGATATCGTGGATTTTCCCGAGCCGTTCTGGCCATAGATGAGCGTCACTTTGCTGCTCAGATCAAAGCATATATCCCTGTCGGGTGCGTAGCTTCTAACGCCCCGGATCCTGAGTTGAGCCATTGTTTTTATTCCTTATCCCTGAGTTTTATAAGCCTTTCTATCGTAGCGCATTATGTATTCAGATTGTGCTATTCGGAGACTATTTTCTGACTGAGGCTGCAATATGGTAACGTGCTCGACGGGAAGCAGAAGTTACAGAATTTGTAATGCGCCGGTGATTATTGCACTTAAAGCAATAAACTATAGTTCCTGTGCTTAAATTACATTAATAATGATATCGCAATAATCATTTATTATTTATGCCACTATAACATTAGTGTGTATTCTTCTTCATGCAGATCCGAAAACCCTGAGTTCCGGATCTTCTTTACTGCATCCGACGCGCTGCGGCCCACTGACACAACATGTGCCTTGAGGTCAGCTGCGTTTTCTACTGTATGTCGTGTTCCCCCCTCTCCCCAGCGACCGCCCGCTCAGCACCAGAAATTAGCGCTTTGCTTGTTTCACCGCCGTGGTACGCTTCCGGAAAGTTGTTATACGCCAGAAAGTCGGATCTCGCTAAAACGGCCATCCGGTAATTTAACTGCGTGGCTATATGGCTGCTTCTTATCATCCTAAACATGATGACGGCAGGGAGAAATCCTGTGAAGTGACCGTCAGGTGCGTAAGCAGGTAATGATTTTGTGATGGGACTATTTTGTGGAAAGGACAGCAGAGGGAATACGTGGACGAGCAAGAACTTTTTGTGAACTGAAGGATAGTGGCCACCGATTCGTATGGTATCTCTGCGAACCTGGCCTTGAAAATCCTGACGGGACCTCCCCTGATATTCAGTTCATCGTTGATCTGAACGGGACTGAACTGGCCCGCCGCTTAAACATCCATGAACAGCCAGAAGGTGGCTGGCGAATCGCCACCTGGCGCGCCAGAGATTTTGGGGGGCTGCCGGAAGGTGCTGTGAAGGTGGATTTGCATCTGCTGTTAACCCGGCTCCTTATGGGAGAAACAGGTTCTATGTTTTTGCGGCCCTTTTTCCTATCCGCAGAGTATTGATCATAATGGCAGGAAGGATTTGCCGTTTCCATACCGACAAGAAGTTCAGACCCGGACAGGAACCTCAATAATGACAGTACTATTCAAGAGTGGATTACAGATACTCTGCTGGATTTCGGCTCTCACGACCTCCCTGGCCAGTGCCGCAACCTATGAAGAAATGCAGCGTCTGGATGCAGCCTATCCGCCGGGCAGTATTGTTGTTTGCAAATCTGATATACCTGGTGACGGAAACGGTCAGCCTCCCACGGCCATGACGGCCCGGGGAACGATAGTCAGCCAGACAAAAGGTCTCACCACTTATGACATCGCCGTCACCTGGATCCCCGAAGGTAGCAGCGATGGGATGATGCTGGCGTACAGGATGAGTCAGCGCAGCGACAAGAACGGCCTGCACTCCCGTATCGATCCGGCCAGCCTGAGCGTCTCGATGCCAGGGTCAGGTCCCGAAGTGGAGAAGACTCTTCTCGAGGGATTCCAGAGTCGTTTTGCAACCGGAGAGATCTTTGCTCCCTACAGCCAGACTGAGATCACGGATTTCCCGGACTACATCACACGCAACCCGGGTGAACCTCCGGTTTACTGCCACCAGGAAAATCCTATTCACGGGTAACGACATGACCCAACATCTCCCTGCTCATTATCCTCAGTTTGTCGCCACGCAGATGCCCCTAGCCATAGACTATCCCGCAGCGCTGGCACTGAGGCAGATGGCCCTGGTCCAGGACGAACTGCCTAAATACCTGGTGGCGCCGGTAGTCAGCGCCCTGCTCCACTATGTCCCGGATCTGCACCGCAAAATGCTTCTGTCCACCCTCTGGAATACCGGTGCCCGGATTAACGAAGCGCTGGCCCTAACACGGGCTGATTTTTCCCTGGCGCCACCCTACCCCTTCGTGCAGCTGGCCACCCTCAAACAGCAAACGGAGAAAGCAGCCAGAACAGCAGGTAGCGCACCTGCCGGCAGCCAGACTCACCGGCTGGTTCCGCTTTCCGATAATCAGTACGTCAGCCAGCTGGAGATGATGGTGGCCACCCTGAAAGTTCCGCTTGAGCGCCGTAACAAACGCACCGGCCGTACGGAGAAGGCCCGCATCTGGGAGATCACCGACCGCACGGTCCGCACTTGGTTAAGCGAGTCGGTAGATAGCGCGACCGCCGACGGTGTGACGCTCTCGATTCCGGTGACCCCGCACACCTTCCGGCACTCCTACGCGATGCATATGCTGTATGCCGGCATACCGCGGAAAGTGCTGCAGAGTTTGATGGGGCCAAGTCGAGCAGCTTAACTGAGGTTTACACCAAGGTGTTTGCGCTCGATGTTGCTGCCCGTCACCGGGTGCAGTTCCTGATGTCGGGGGCTGAGGCGGTGGCTATGCTCAAAGGTATTGGTTAAAGGGCCTCTAAAGTGGTTATAAGTCAATATTCCCTAATATGGAAAGATGAGGATTTGTCTGGCAAACCCATACTGTCATTTACAGACGAGGTTGGTAAATTTATCGCAGTTTTTTTAGACGTCATGCAATACCTAACGCACTACGTTTGTTCAAATGCGAAAGCTTCACAGCAAGCTGCTTATCTTTCGCATTTATGTTTTGTAAATCGAATGACGTCAAGGTTTGACCAGATGATAGTTGATCAGCTGGTTAGTGGTAGTAGTAAGAAGGGGGGATAATCCGGTTCCTAAGGGCGGATCATCCAATAATGTTATGAATTGAATTCATTTACTGCTCAGAGTTATCCACATATACATTTGATAGATCCAATATGTAAGATCCAGAATAGATCCTATTCGGATCCAAACAGAACCATATAGAACCAAACAGATCCCCGATCGCTGTAAGCCGCGCCACGTCTGGCTTAGATGAAGGTTCAGGGGAGCTGTAGCGGGATAAAAGGGAGTTAAAGCGGGACAAAAGGGAGTTGCAGTGGGACAAAAGGGAGTTGATGGGGGCATAAAGTGATTTGCAGCGGGAAGAAAGGGAGGTACAGTGGGAAACATAGGGAGCTATAGCGGGAAAAACCTCTTTGCTATAGGATCATTTCTTCACAAGGTGGATAACTTGGAAAACCCTAATAAAAACACATACTTCTTTCCTGATGCCATCCCTGATTCTGAAGAGGGACAGGGAAAATCATTAACAGTAACGAGCAATTCTAGTGTTCAACCAGCTGCACTAATGCGCCTGGGGATCTTCGTTCCTGCGAACAAAAGCGGTGATGCAGGTGATGCCATCGATGCCAGCGAAATACTGTCTTCTCTTGAGCTATCGAAGTCGGAAGGCTACACGAAAATCATGATTACTGGGCCCAGGCTCAATTTGTCTACCGATTTGAAGGTTTGGATGGGGATTATCCATGCTTTTTCAAAGTATGGCCTTGCCAGCAATGCTATCACGCTTTCATTTCATGAATTTGCAAACCTCTGCCAGATCCCTTCTAAGCGATTAGACTCCAGGCTTCGTGCCAACATCCGTGACTCACTTACTCGTATACGCGGTAAGACTATAACCCTTAGTACCATTGGTTCTAGAGGTGCCTATGTCACTGGGTTACTCAAAACCGGGCGCTTTAATGCAGATGAGGACACCATCGAACTGGAAGCCGACAGCAAATTATGGGAGCTGTACCGGGCAGATTATCTGACCCTTTTACGTAAAAAGCCCCTTAATGCATTACCGCGACAAGAAGCAGCCCAGGCGTTGTATACCTATTTAGCAAGCTTACCTGAGAGACCTGCTGATATTTCATTTACCCGACTGCGGGCTCGATTGATGCTCACTAACCGTATCAGCGACCAGAATAAAGTAATTCGTGCCGCTCTGGAGAAACTGAAAGGTATTGGATATCTAGATTATCTCCTTAAAAAAGAAGGCCGTGAGACTATGGTACGCGTCCTGAGCCGCAATCCGGCTCTGAAACCAGGTGATTTGTAGCGGGCAAAAGTGACCTGTGGAGGGAAGCGGCGCTTTTCGAAAGGGAGCTGAAACGGGAAATAGCACTCGAGCATGCGCTTTCTATACTATGTGACCTGTGGCGGGATGATTTGCATGATCTAGCGTTGTCGATTCTACAACTCAACTCCCTTCTTACCCGCTACAACTCCCGTTCGGTCGTGGTTCAGTTCACTTTTTAGACTCCATCGGCGGCCCTTTCCCAATCCATTTACATGAATCCCGTAGCAGCTCCCTTTTACTACGGTTTGTTCACAACTTCTTTAATCACTGCCATATACCTTCCCTCTATAGCTCCCTTTTCTGCTTTAATCCGATATCTCCTCCCTCCTTAGCTCCCTTTTTCTATTCTCCTCCTTATGCTTTGCTGCGCAGTTTCCCTCTATAGCTCACTTTTGAATTACATCCCCCCTTCCCACTTCAACTCCCTTCTCATTTGAGGTAAGTCACCACGCCTTTCTTTCCCATCCCTGAAGTTCTCTACTTACGGTTAATCATTATTTTATTCATCCCTTATCGCTTGCATAATGCATATACGTAACCTTTCGTTTTTTGAGCAACTTTGCAAATTTTGATTCAGTTTGCATGTTTAGTGTTGCTTTGCGAGTTTTTCCAAGATTTAATATAATGATGCAAAGTTAATGATAAGGAATTTACAATGGGATTAATGGATACTCTTGATCAATGCATAGCAGCTGGCCATGAAATGACAAAAGCTATTGCTATTGCTCAGTTTAATGATGACAGCCCAGAGGCAAGGAAAATCACGCGTCGTTGGCGTGTTGGTGAGGCGGCTGATCTTATCGGTGTTTCATCACAGGCTATTCGAGATGCAGAAAAAGCGGGTCGCCTCCCCCATCCAGATATGGAGATGCGTGGCCGTGTAGAACAGCGAGTGGGTTATACAATCGAACAGATTAACCACATGCGTGATGTTTTTGGTACTCGACTTCGCAGGCCAAATGAGAGTGTACCACCAGTTATTGGTGTAGCGGCCCATAAAGGTGGAGTTTATAAAACTTCTGTATCAGTCCACCTGGCTCAAGATCTCGCTTTGAAAGGGCTGAGAGTTCTTCTTATTGAAGGTAACGATCCACAAGGAACTGCATCTATGTACCATGGATGGGTTCCTGATTTACACATCCATGCAGAAGATACTCTACTCCCTTTCTATCTGGGCGAACGTGATGATGCCTCATACGCAATAAAGCCAACATGTTGGCCGGGGCTCGATATTATTCCGTCCTGCCTGGCGCTACACCGTATCGAAACAGAACTTATGAGTCATTATGACGAAGGCAAATTGCCTACAGAACCTCATATGATGCTTCGTCTCGCAATCGAAACCGTTGCCCAGGATTACGATGTTATTGTAATTGATAGCGCACCGAACCTTGGCATCGGAACGATTAACGTGGTGTGTGCGGCTGATGTTTTGATCGTCCCTACCCCTGCGGAACTCTTTGATTACACTTCAGCACTGCAATTTTTTGACATGCTACGCGACCTTTTGAAGAACGTCGACTTACAAGGTTTTGAGCCTGATGTCAGAATCCTTCTTACAAAATACAGTAATAATAATGGATCACAGTCTCCATGGATGGAAGAACAGATTCGAGATGCCTGGGGAAGTATGGTTCTCAAAAATGTTGTTCGCGAGACAGACGAGGTTGGGAAAGGTCAAATACGGATGCGTACTGTTTTCGAGCAAGCTATCGATCAGCGCTCTTCAACTGGAGCATGGCGCAATGCGCTCTCGATTTGGGAACCTGTTTGTAACGAGATCTTTGATCGGTTGATCAAACCGCGTTGGGAGATTCGATAATGAAACGTGCACCAATTATCCCTAAATCTTCTCCAGTACAGGCAACAGTAACTCCAACCGCTGTGCCAGCCGCACCTATGGTTGACTCACTAATTGCAAGGGTCGGTGCTATGGCAAAGGGCAACACCATCACCCTTCCTGTATGTGGTCGCGAGGTTAAATTTACCCTCGAGACCATCCCAGGCAATCAGGTTGAAAAGTCGACTTCTGTCTGGATTGGGAATGAACGTGATCAAGAATTTCTTACAGAGGAATCACTTGATGACCTGATCCCTTCATTCCTGCTTACTGGCCAGCAAAACCCAGCTTTCGGCAGAAAAGTAGCTGATTATATTGAAGTAGCTGATGGAAGTCGTCGTCGTATGACGGCCATACTTACATCAAGTGAATATCGTATTCTCGTGGGAGACCTTGACGACGAGCAAATGGACTCGTTGTGCAAGTTAGGCAACGATTATCGTCCTACAAGCGCATATGAAAGAGGCAAGCGTTACGCCTTCCGTTTAGAAAATGAATTTAAAGGAAATATTTCTGCTTTGGCTGATGCAGAGCATATATCGAGGAAGATTATTACAAGATGCATTTGCACATCTAAATTGCCCCGTGAATTGATTGCCCTCTTCTCTCATCCTGGCGAGCTATCTGCTCGTGCCGGGGATAATTTAAGTCGCCTTTTTAGCGACAATGAAGCTGCTCTCCTTAGTAAAATTTCTGAATTATCAGAGAAGCGTCAAAGTGGGATTGTATTTGACACTGATGAAATCATTCAGTCATTAAGGGATGTTCTCAAAGCTTCTAAAGCTGCTACCTCTTCTATCGTTCCCGTAAAACGCGAATTTGTTCCGGGTGCAATGGCTCAATATAAAGGTAATAAAGTTGTATTTAGCCTGGACCGTTCTAAGATCCCTGAGCATTACATTGAAAGAATGGAAGAAATTTTAGAACAGTTAGAAAAATCAGATATCCGCTAACTCTAATTTTTACTTTTTTCTCCCATCAGAATAGGACCGTGGTCCCAACCACTCAACTGGGACCGTGGTCCCAACCACTCAACTGGGACCGTGGTCCCAACCACTCAACTGGGACCGTGGTCCCAACCACTCAACTGGGACCGTGGTCCCAACCACTCAACTGGGACCGTGGTCCCAACCACTCAA